>Ga0157371_10000211_pt1 | contig 84762 bp, 136 predicted proteins | sample C45metaG_FD_113462 | JGI IMG/M metagenome (GOLD analysis project Ga0157371, IMG submission 113462) | Corn rhizosphere microbial communities from Kellogg Biological Station, Michigan, USA - C4-5 metaG | ecosystem: Host-associated > Plants > Roots > Rhizosphere > Soil | place: USA: Michigan...
ACAATCTTCCCATTAATTGTTACTGTCTTACCGCCAGTCGTGTCTTGATATATAGCAGTTACTCTTTGGTAGTTGTTATCACCAGCCCCTACTGATAGGTGCGTGAAGTTTTGAGTCGTATTGAACTTCTGGCCTACGGTTACTTCAACTGCATATGGTTGGAAGCCAGTATATAAGCTTTGTATACCTGTTGAACCATATGAATCTGATGTGCTGAGATAGCTCATTATTTGAATACTCCTGTAATTTTGCTAAGAATTTGTTTGACTATTTCTAGTATTTGCTGGACAACGCCATAGGTCATTTGACTATAGTCATCTTTCTCTGTTACAGGTTTTCCTGAATCTGGGAGAGGGTTACCACTTGGATCATTGCTTGTAGGTGATGGGGTTGTGTACTTCGCTATTAATGACGCAGTAACATCATTACCCTTCTGAGTAATATTTCCAACCTTGCCATTGTTTACATATGCTTTATAAGCGTTAGCTTCCACACTATATGCACCAATTTGCTCGCCATCTACACCATATAGCCTAAATAAGTCTGACTGAGGAGTATTTGTTGGGGTTGTAGTGGTTTGTGATGGAGCCTGAGGAGTTTTTGCATCTTTATCTGTCACTTGCCCCCATTCAGCATTTGATTGTTTTGTGTATGAAAGTTGATCGATCTGATCCACAAGGTCTCGATAAACGCCAGGGCAGGTTGTTTGAATAAAATACGAGTGCCAATATAGAGGTACATCACCGAATGCCGAACGAATATCTGCTATCACTTCAGCAACAACATCTATATCTTCAGGACGTCCTCTCGGGTCAAGTTCAATACCAATGGTACGTGCATTACCCCAAGCTGAGCCTGAGTGCCATGCAACGTTATTGTAATCAACAATACAAGCCGCTCGACGACCTGTACCTGTTACAACTACGTGAGCTGATGTGTTGCCGCCAGGCCTACATAAGTAATCTCTAACTCCTTCAAATGAAGGGTTTTGTGAAGGGTCTCCCCACCAGTGAAGGGTAATTCCCTCAATAACTCGTGGCATACCGAATACCGCTGGAGAGTCTGCCTCAGCTGTAAAATTTCCTGAATTGTGTGTTGTATCGTAACTGTATGACATTTTATCAATTTTTTATTTTATTCTTTTGTCTATTACTATTATAGCAATTACGTCCTTGTGACCAGATAACCCTCAAACTGTGTACCCTGTTCTGCCTGACCTATACCACTCGCTATGTTTGTAGCAACTGTACACCATGCCCAAGCTTCGACATAATCACCAGCATTCAAGAAGAACATTCTTGAAGAATGTATGTTTCTAATGATAGTACCGCTTGGACCTGTGATGTCAGCTTCTCGAGGATATTGTGTGCTTCCAGACCCATTTATTCTGAATTCTATGATTGCGCGAACGTTTGTTGATGCAGAAGCATTCAAGCGTGCATTGAATATATAAACTCCAGTGTATGGTGCAGTGAACCTACCGATATCTGATGTATTCGAATAGCCAGACCCATAGTTGTACAATATATTGTTGCATGCAAACTTGCCGAATGTTGAAGCGCCTAGGTTCAATGTTGTAGTTCTTTGAGCGCTAAAACATACTGTGTTCTTCCACTTAGAGTCATCTATTGAACCTGTGGCTAGTTTTGCAGTTGTTACATTTCCATCTGCAATCTTCGCAGTGGTGACAGATGAATCTGCTAACTTTGCGGTAGTAACCGCATTGGATTGCAAAGACGTAGCATTTACCGTGTTTGCGGCTAAAGTAACCTGTATTCTCTGGTCTGATATATTTGCATTAACAATTGAAGTTGCACCAGTAGGTACAGTCACATTGGCAAGTACTATGTAAGGATTTCCCGCTCCAACTGCAGTTTGAATAGTAGTGGAGTTGGGAGCTGATGGAGAGGCGGCTGGCGTACCGTTCACTGCTATAAGCTTTGATATACCCGGGTTGTTCGGAGGGCTAGCAGATGTACTAGCACCCTTGTCTACATACAATACGATACATGTTATTCTAGGGTTCGCTGGATCGGCCGTTGTTATGGTAACCGCAGCATTTGCAGTATTCCAACCAGTATATGAGTATTGAGAGGTTGTATCTATTTTGTATTGTCCTGGCGCTACAAGTACACTCATACCAGTAGGAGAGTTCTGAGACACAGCTAAGTCAGTTGAACCTAAGACATTACCAAGCCAGACACCGGTCTGAAACTTATAGTGTCCTTCTTCGTTTGTCTTTCCATTTCCATCTCTGTTAGATAAATATATAGTCATTTCTATGGTCCGTTATAAATACTGAATCCCTTTATGGTTGGTAGCCATATCGAGTTTTCATTTGTAACCTGAAGAGTGGCACCACCTGCAGCATTGGCACCGACTGCTAGAGTCACTGATGTACTTGCAGCAACGTCAACAAAATATACCTGGTTGCTTCTTGGCCATGGTGATGATGCATCCACATACATAACAGGGCTTTGAGCTACTCCGTTTACCATCAGCGTGAGGCTTCCACTACCAGCGCTTATAGATGCCATTATATTAACTTCTAGGAATAGCCTTTCAGGTGTAGCACCGCTTGTGTATGTAAGGCTACAGTTCGTCACAGTCACGAATGATGCGCTTGTAGTAGTGAACCGAGCACCAGCGGCAGTGAAATTACTATTTATTATCGAAGGTTTAAACTTTTGTGTTGTAACCGCACCGTCTGCTAGTTTTGCAGTGGTGACATTAGCATCAGCTATTTTAGCAGTAGTAACATTAGCGTTCGTTATGTTCGATGTAGCTACTCCATTAGTGGCAATATCCGTTGAAACTATAGTGCCATCTGCAATCTTTGCTGAGGTTACAGCCTGGTCTAGGATAGAAGTTGTGGTAACAAAATCTGCAGCAACAGTAGCTCTTGTTCTTCGGTCAGTTATATTTGCATTAAGAATTGATGTAACTGCGGCATTAACGCGCACATCGGCTAGTATTATATAGGGATTACCAGCGCCTACTGATGATTGTATTGTCGTTCCGTTTGGGGCAGTAGGAACGGCGTTTGGTGTACCATTCACTACCTTAGCCTTAGCTATGCCAGGATTATTTGGAGGAGAAGCAGAGGTTGAAGCTGATTTATCAACATATAATACAATCGTATCAATTCTAGGATTAGCAGGGTCTGCAGTAGTAATCGTTATAGGAACACTTGCTGTATTCCAACCAGTATAAGCATAATCGCTAGTAGGTATACGATAGTCTCCTGTAGCTATGAGTACACTCATTCCTGTAGGAGAGTTCTGAGTAACCGCAAGCCCTGGCATAACAACCTCACCAGAAAAAGCGACAGCTGGGAACTTGTAGTGCCCCCTTTCATCTGTCTTTCCATTTCCGTCACGGTTGCTAACGTATAAAGTCATTAAGCAGTTCTTCTCCACATATAAACTACTACAGAAGGCTGTATGTTAGTGTGAGATTGGCTATTCCCAGTTGTTCCAGAGGTAAACGATGGTATATCAACTGTGTGGGAGTGCGCGCCTGATGGTAATATGAATCCGTTACCAAAGCCATATGCTTGTTGAGGGTTGGCTGGACCAGTACGTCTTGTTGAGTTATCAGTAAATGCTACATCTCTGTCAAAGTTGTGAGTGTGGCTACCGTTCGTTGATGTACCAGTTGAAGGCGGGTCGATAACGTGAGTGTGGGATGGGATTTGCGCCTCACTCAATGTTACTGTTTTAGCACCAGGTGTTGCACCTAAAGTCCCGAAGTCAGTATCACCAGTATCAATACCAACCATCACTCGGCCATTACCAAATTGAGACCACGTACCGAATCCTAACAATGTAGCTGGATTAGTGTTAACGTTTGCGTTGGTATATATTGAACCAACTGGATAAAGGAGAGGACCGACTGCTTGTAATAGATTACTAGCCGATAACACGTCAGAACTTATCGTCATAGGCACACGTTGGTCTGAGATATTTGAGTTAGTTATTACACTTGCTGATGCAGGTACGGTAACATTTGCAAGAACCATAAACGGATTACCAGCTCCGACAGCTGTTTGTATTGCTGCACTACTTGGAGCAACGGGACTCGAGCTTGCGGTACCGTTCACTGCTATAAGCTTAGCAATCCCTGGGTTATTTGGAGGAGAGGCTGAAGTCGTTGCACCCTTGTCGACATATATTGCGATTACTGTTATACGTGGATTAGATGTGTCAGCGCTAGTTATTGTTACTGTCGATATAGCGTTAAGCCACCCCATGTATGCGTATTCACCTGGAGCAGTTTCTAGTCTGTAATCGCCAACTTGCACATCTACACTCATTGCTGGTGTGGAGTGCTGAGTCACTTTAAGACCAGTAGCACCTAAAGTCTGGCCGTCGAGGATATTTGAAAGAAGTCTTAAATGGCCTTCTTCATTTGTTTTACCGTTGCCGTCACGGTTACTTAAGTACACTGTCATTTTTTATTTTTCCTATTGTCTCTGTATTTATTATATCAATGTGTCTATGCTATTCTTCTCACCATTATATTAGGCGTATAAAGAGTCAATGTTCCAGCAGAGCCAACTAAAGCACGTATATCAAATACCATGCTACCAGTCGATGCTGCAGTGTACCAACAGATAATTGATCTGCCATTCGATATGCCACCAACAGTTATATTTGTTCCCCTCTGGTCGGCAAATGCGGCAGAACCGCCAGCATATACCTGAAGGTCTACTTCTGTTGATACGCTGTGTGATACATATGCAGAAGTGAATATAACTTCATACACTCCGCCTGATACTAGCGAGGTAGTTAGGCTAAGTCCTATGGGAGTTGGCGCGAACGAACCTGGTACAGACGGTGTTTTGTTTACCGCTGAGTTAGTATTCCAATATCCTAGGTTAGGCCAGTCAAGCTTGGTTGATGTAACAGCTGAAGTGGCAAGCTTGGCGCTAGTGACATTTGCATCTGCAATTTTTGCAGTTGTAACTGCAGAATCTGCAATCTTATTTGTAGAGACAGCAGAATCTCTTAGAGATTCTGTACGAACTATATTGTCGGCTATATTAAGCTGTGTTCTTCGGTCTGTTATATCTGCGGTGACTATAGATATCGCGGCAGCATTTACTCTGACATCGGCTAATATTATATACGGGTTTCCTGCTCCTACTGATGTCTGTATAGCAGTACCATTAGGTGCAACAGGAATAGCCCCAGGCGTTCCGTCAACTGTTTTCAACTTTATTATTCCAGGATTATTCGGAGGGCTCGCTGAAGTAGATGCACCTTTATCTACATACGCCACTACAGTAGTAATTCTTGGATTAGATAAGTCTGCTGTCGTGATACTCAAAGTTACATTGGCTGTATTCCAACCAGTATATGAATAGTTAGCACCAGTGTATATCTTGAAATCACCAGGAAGTACTAGAACGTTCATTGCCGCTGGTGAGTTTTGAGTAACCTGCAGCGAGGTAGAACCTAGTACATCACCAGTAAGTACTTGTGTCTGAAGCCTATAGTGACCTTCTTCGCTAGTTTTGCCATTGCCATCACGGTTTGATAGATAGACTGTCATATATTGTAAATCTCCTCATAGATTACTCGACCTTTATAGGGGCTCACTGCCCTGAACTTTATACCGAAATAGCTATTAGCCGTCGGAGTGTAGTTTAATTGCTCAACTTGGACGTATACGTATTCAACAAGTGGATCGTCTGCCTCGGTAGTGGTAACTATCGTAAATCCTGGAGTCAATTGATGTACATCTGTCCTTGATGACTCATTTGGACCACCTATTTTGTCCATGAATATTGCGAAGGCGTTCGTATACTTGACGCTATTTATTTGATACGTTACTTTCCACATCTTCCTAAAGCTCGAGTCCGCTGTTAGGCCAGTATAGAAAATATCGTATTCATTAGGCGTATTAGTGTCGCCATGATAAACCTGCCAAGAGTCTCCAGTGAGTTTCTGCTTGGTTTTAAAATCCTGTATGATTACCTCTGCGCTATGTAGAGCATCTGTTATGTCGCCATCTCTCATTGTATAAATAGCGTTCCTGTGTACGAATTACTGTTCTGAACTCCAGCTGTTAGCCTACCTGGCTGGGTGGCGAATACTTTAATCTTCACTTTCACATTACTCTCGTTACTAGTCGATATATTTATATTCCAAAATAGCTCATTTGACTTTCTTGGTGTTGTAGAGAAGAATGTCCTCCCTGATGTATTATCAAGTATAGAAACATATGGAGGTGTTCCTGGAGCTGTTTTTCTGTAAGATTCGGTATTTCCATCGAGCGACACATCTGCTACAAGCTTGGCAAAAGGAGCATCTTGATAGTCTGCTGCATATTTAACCACTATAGTAGTGCTCGTGAGCGAAGACGGGGTTACAGTTATACTTGCATCCCAAGTATTTGTCGTCTGAATAACATAGCACTTAATAGAATCCCAACCAGTGAACTGAGCGGTTTTAAGATTTGTTGCTTCACGGTATAGATTCTTTACTCTCATAGGTAGAGAGCCAGTACGTAAGTCGTCTCTCATGTTAGTGGTACCACAGTCCCTCTTCCAACGCCATCAACTGGTGATATGAATGGATAATCTAACGTTATTTCTCCTTCATCAGTAGCATATACATAAAACTTGAGCCAGAGCCTATCTACATCAGTAAATACACCGATTGAAGTTCCAGCATTATTAGTTCCCGCATCTACCCTGAATCGTACTATCCCGTCGTCCGTGAATAGCGAATCTTGATCTATGTATGTGTCCCACGATACTGAATTTGGCGTAGGCATTGTATTAGTAGGGTTTATTTGAGCCTCAATAATTACTTGCGCCCATGGATTTGTCTGGTTTTTAGCTTTAAAAGTAACATAGCCGCGTGCAAGATAAGAAAACCCTCCTAGGAATGGCTCCTGAAGGCCTATAACGTCAACGGTAGTCGGGCTGCCGTCTGAATTGTGACGTTGTATTACTTTAGGGGTGGTGACGTCTCTTCCAAAGAACTGAGCACCCTTTAACTCAACAATATCTTTCTCAGCTCTTGCTATCCTGTCGGCTAGACTAATGTCTCTTTGTGACATGTCAGTCATTACCATACCACCATATCTAGGCTAACGCTCTCGTTCATATCAGGGTCAATTGTCATTCTTATGCCAATAATCCGGTAGAGTCCATTTATAGATGTCACAAATGAGCTTCCATCAACCCTCACATTTACGGCATCACCAGTCCATACATTGTTCATATCAAGATGGTTTGCCTCTACTGTTATTGCTGGAACTTCGTAAATGTCTTGGTAGATTGCCAGCTTACCAAATGTGTTCTCATCAAGCGTATCTTGCTCAACAACACTGTTAAACGTTTCTGTTCGTTCACGTATCCTATATGCAGCAGCGGATGTGTAGCCCGTAGCGACCGTTTCTAGGCGTTCTGAACCAAGGCCTGAACCAAGACCTATTATTCGGTTTGCAAGCGTGCTAGCGTCCCTAGAGACGACGATAGACGTAATGTTTTGCGGATATACTAATTCAATGTCTGGTTTATCTGAACCCAATCTGCTATATATGTTAAATACTTTGTTAGCATCGAATATGAAATCAAAGTTGTCGCTTTCTAATGAAGTAAGATTAACTACTCCGTCCTTTACATTCTGTATGTCATATGTTCGCACTCTGTCATCTTGTTGGCCCGCAGATGCTGTATCTACGCCAAGAGTGACACCAAAATCAAAGTATGTTGGGTCATCGAGGCTTGAGGTAAGGGTAACGTCATCAATGTAGAAGTTTGTGGTTGTACCAGCATCGGTTTTTATATCAAAATATGTAGAATCTACTGTCTGCGTCCAGCTCGTGGTGTATTGTATCCAGTTTGTACTCGCTATTGCTGTTGTACCATGATTTATCGATGGTTCAGCGGTTATATAAAGGTTTCCAGTAGCAACTGTTGCTTTTGCCCAGAATGTAGCCGTATAAGTAGCACCAGCGACCATATCAATAGCAAATCTAGCCCCAGCATTGGCGTTCGTACCTGTGGTAGCGCTAACATATAACGAACCTGGGTAGTCATTACCATTTGTGGCATCCCAAGCTATATACCCTGCATTCGAAGCAACCCAACCACTGATATCTTCATAGAAGTGACTGTTGGTTATTATATTGGGAACCGATTGAGTATCTGTGATAAGTTGTCTGGCAATTTCGGCATAAGTCATGCCACGATACATGTTACTTACAAATCGATCTTTGAAGTAGTTAAGGTATCCTGTACACTTTATTTCTATCTTATTGGTGTCTTGGTTATTGAAGTTAACGTTAACCTGAACAACCTGACCACCACAGATGTATTGATTATTACGGCGTATCTTTATATCAGTTCGATACGGTTCGAGGATAGATCGAGGATTTGCCCCAACAGACGCACACCTTTTCTCAAACTGGACAAGGTCAATAGACATAGATATATCCTCTACGTCATTTATCTTTGTGGTTATACTCAATGAAGTTGCGATTAGGTCGCTTATGTCCATTACATAAACTCCATTGATGTCCCAAACTTCTATTGTATACTCAGGGGTATCTAGATAATATGGGTCCATTTTATACTCCTAGGAATGCTGTTCTCCAGCGAAGGGTTCCAAATGATACATCGCTTGGGCCATCACTTGTAAACTCTATAGTGTTGTTTCCTTGCAGCAATCCCCACCATGTACTGTCATCTGTTCTGTATGATAGGATATTACTTCCATTGAGGGTGATTGTCCTTTGGTTCATGTCGATTATTATTTCATCATCAACATTCGAAGTCGTAACATCTACTTCAACGAACTTGTTGTCAGTAAGATTAGTTATACGAGGGTTCTGAACTTGTCCAACAATCTTAAATTGTGGATAAATGATTGTATCGCCGCTATTGACAGCAATCGCAGGAGTCGTACCTGGCGTCCAAGGCACTGGCATATCGTAGGCAGTAATATAACCACCACCGATAAGCTTGTATATAGGAAGTTCAATCCATCCAGAGTCTGGGTCTAAGCCATCACCAGCATCGTATAGATAAGGGTCTGGAGCGATAAGCGTTATTTGGTATTGACCATGCTTAGGACCTATGATGTCCATCTTGAAGTCTTTTAGAAATGTCTGCGTGAAATAGTTTTTACCAGAGAAGCTTGTTATGAATAATGGTAGTGATTGTCGTATGTCAAGTGTCTGAGCAAGGTTATAGCGTATATCATCTGCTTCCTCGCAAGTACCAGATTTATAAAAGCCATTCAAAACGATTGTACGAGCTGTGTAGAATTGGCTTGATACATATCCACCATCCCTACCAGACCAGTCTCCGTAACCTAAGCGGATAGGAGCTGCTTCAAGCCCAGATACAGGTGATTGGATATGATAATCAGTATCTTGGCCAAGCTCTAGGCCATTTAGCATAAATCTCATTATAATTTACCTAATTCCCATGTTAGATTTCTGTTGACTTGGTCCATATCGATATCAGTGTATACTTGGTTCGTTTGGTTTATCGTTACGCCACTTCCAGCTACTGTCGATGAACCATTATCAAGTACAGAAGGCGCTAATTGTCTAGCGAATGTTTGAGTAGTGTTTACTGCGAAGTCTGCAGATGTTGTCCCAAGGCTGAATGCATCGGTTATGCTCGATGCGGAGCTTGAGGCGGCATTAACTGCGTCTTTAGTGCTGTCAGCGATACCACCAGCAATACCAAGACCAAGCATCTTACCAACTTCATCGCGCATGACTCTTGATGGTGAATGAATACCAAAGAACTTCTTTATAGCATTCAATGCACCAGATGCAATATCAGTTATTGTCTTGACAACCTGGTCTTTTGCACCATTTATACCTCTTATAAGTCCAGCTATGATATCGCCACCAGCGACAACGAACTTGCTCAGTGAGTCTGATAGCTGAAGAACTATGTTACCAATTATTGATGCTACTGCTAGTAATATGTTTGGTATTGCTTGAATCATACCAGCAGCTACTCTAAGAACTATTTGGACACCAGCGCTTAGTATTGAGCCTAGGAATACGTTTATACCGCTTATGATTGCGTTCATAAGGTTACCGACCGCTCCTATGATTTGACCAAGATTGTCAACCAGTGCTTCAGCTAAAGTCAAGATTATTTGTAGGCCTGCGTCAATAATCATCGGTAAATTATCAATGATTGCGTTTAATATGGCGAGAGTGATTTCTACTACTGCATCTATTATCAGCGGAAGATTATCTATAATCGCAGTTGTAAGAGCAGTTATGATAAGTACTGCAGCGTTGATGATTAATGGTAGGTTATCAATTATAGCCTTGATAAGTGTCGTAATAAGAATTACAGTTGCATTAATAATCTCAGGTAAGTTCTGGATAATGCCATTCACTAGACCTTGTACAAGTTGTACTGCCGCTGTAATAAGTAGCGGTAATGCGGTTATTATCGCATTAACAAGAGTCATTATGATTTGGACTGCAGCTGGTATAAGTGTAGGTAAGAACTTAATTAACTGTTCGAATAACCCAGTAATAATTTGTGTAGCAGCAGTAAGTATAGATGGGAGTGCTTTAGTAATACCGTTGATAAGTGCTACGATTATTTGCACACCTGCATTTATAAGGTTAGGAATCTCCTTTAGTAGAACGCTTACAAGCTGAGGAATAAGCTTAGTTATTGCATCTACCACAACTGGTAATGCCTTTACTATTCCATCTACCACTGATTGTATAATCTTTATACCACCATCAATCAACGCTGGAAGACTCTTTATTATTGTCTTTACCAGCTCATCTATAAATGTAACCGTGGCTGTGACGAGTTGTGGTATAGCGGTAATGATTGCATTTATTATTGCTTGTATCGCGATAACAATAGAATCGACTATCTTAGGTACGTTCGTGATTATCGCATCAATAATTCCTTGAGCAAGTGTGATTGCTGCATTGAATATGAGTGGTACGGCCGCAACAATAGTATTAACGAGCTGTATTATTATATTCGATACAGTTGTTACAAGCTGAGGAATGGCAGCTAATATGCCACTTACGAGCTCGAGCACTACTTGTACACCGACATTTAAGAGTAGTGGAAGGCCTTTTAGTATAGTGTCAACGATAGTAGCCACAAAAGTACCAAGTTGTTGTATAGCACCAGGCAATGCATCAGCAAATCCCTTTACAACATTAGGGATGTTAGCGAATAATTGTTGGAACTGTTGCGCCGCTACACTCGTATCACCTAGTAGGAATAGAAGCGAGCCTAATGCAGCTACTGCAGTAAGTACTGGGCCTCCGAAGTCATCGAATATTTGTATTACAGTGTTAAGGCTTCCACCTAATGCTGAGACATAAGTAATAACTGGCGTGAGTACCGCTATGAATGCTAAAGTTGTTATCACCGCGCTTTGTATGAAGCTAGGTAGCTCGTTAAATGCCTGTATGAGGTCAAATAATACCCCTAGGGCGGCTCCTACTACATTAGCTAAGGTTGTTATCACCTGGTTCGTAAGGTTCATCAGAGCGACGAATTCTCGTTGCCCTTCGACTGTCTTAAGCCAAGCGTTCATCTCATCAATGATGCCTGATAATGTCTGGATAAGCGAAACTCCAGCTTGTGATGATGTTTCGAATATAGTAACAAGGAGGCCGACAGTCGAACCTATTAATGAACCAAGAGTTTCAAATGCCTTGATACCAGTATTGATAGCGTTGGTAAGCTCTTCTTGACCTTTTGTGCTTGTTGCATATGCGGCAAATAATTGGGACTGCTTAACGACCCATTCAGCGAGCATATTTGTATAAGGAAGCCCGACCTCTACAAGGCCCGCAGTAGCTAAGGCAAGTGGCTCTACTGCTTTAGTTAGAGTAGTGGTAGCCTGGGCTGTTGTCTTAAGTGTATCAGATATAAGCTTCTGGAAGAACGGCTCTTTAGCAACTCGAGCTGCTTCTAGAGCAAGTCCATTCATTGCCTTTGCAGTATCCACCATTCCATCTTTTAGGACTGGTAGGATAACAGTAGCAACTTCTTTCATCTGAGTGCCTAAATCTTTGAAGAGAGCTTTTTGTATCTCCTCTTGAATAGGAACGAACTCATCGTATACTTCCTTGAACGCCTTAGCTAGTTCTTGTGCTTGAGGAGTAAGTTTTTCTAGGTCTTTTTGGAATAGTTTTTCATTCCCAACGTCGCCAAACGCTTTTCCTAGTCCACTTACAGCCACCTTAAGTGTACCGAATGCGCCTACTACTGGCGCAATGATACCAGGTGCTGCTAATGCTACCTGACCAGCTGCGGCTAATGCTCCAGCTAATTCAGTAACAGCACCACCTGCGGCAATGGCAGCAACAACAATAGAGGTCATGTTGAAACCTCTCATAGCTACGCCAAAGTTGCGAACAAGACTGGCAGTTTGAGCCATCTCAGTACGAAATTCACGCAAACCTTTGTTTGCGCCTTTAGTACCATCATTGATGTCTTTGTCTACGGACTTCCCAGTTCTTCTTGCCTCTTCTCGTACTCGAGTAGTGACGATTTGGAAATCGGTGTCGTTGGCGGTAAGATACCAAGTAATTGTTCCGCCATCAGCGTTCATCTATTATTACCCTGCCATTTTCTTAAAGTGTTCTGATAATTTCTTTATACCCTGCCCCTTTTTGGTATGCGGAGCTGCCACAATTTGTACAAGGTTGTACATCTTTAGAGCATCTTGCTTTTGCGCTACATTGAGTAGCAGCACTATGTCTCTATATGGCAACTCTGCAGCCGTTTTTAGAGTATATTGTGGGTAATTGAGGCATACGAGTGCGTATAACTCTCTTTTACTCGTCTTTGGAGCTTGAGAAGGGACTTTTTGAGCCCGTACCCGCGCCATATTCTAAACTATCCTTCTAGAGATAGTTCTGTCCGCACCATAGTATTGAAGTTACGCATCACTTTGATGTTCTCGTTCTTCAATGCATCGCGAATAGGAGTGTCGTGGTTTACAGCAGTAATAAGCCCGTAGATGAAGTTCTCGAGCTTATCACCTGCTTCTTTAGCCTTTTCTTTATACTGTTCCTCAATTTCTTGAGTTCCAGCATTGTCAGCTTGTCGCTGATATTCAGTTACTGCGTCAGAAAGTTCTTTCATTTCCTCTACTTCATGAGTAAGAGGATAACGTAGGAAGTATTCTTTGCCACGTAGGTCGAACCCTACGCCATCATTAACATTGTCGGTTAAATCTGTATATTTCTTTTGTTGACTCATCGGTCGTATATCCTTTATGTTAAATTATTTGACTAGCTTACTGAAGAAAGAGAGCCTTCTTTGAAGAACTGGATGTTACCAACACCTGGAGCAGGCTCACCAACGAATCGTACTGATACGGTTCGTACTGAGTTGTCTGCGAACTCCATAGAGTCAATAACTGTTCGCGCGTTCTTAAGACGGAATACATCGCCTGGGTCACCACAAGAGATAACATCGAGGTCGTTGTAGGTTGGAGTAGTATCACAAGAAGCTGCCTGTACGTCAATAGCACCATCTTCGTCTGTTACTGTTTCACCACTTGACATTTGTTCACCATTTGCAACGAAATATTGCGGTAGAACAACTGCTAGAGATGCAACGTCTGACTTAAGAAGAGTAAGCGTTACTGATGCCTTGATAGCACCTTCAACTGTATAGGTACCACCCTGTACAGTCTCGTAGTCGTTTGAGTTTTGCTCGTAATCGAGTGAGACTTCGCTAATGTCATATAGAGTGTTAGCGCCCCACTTAATTTCGAAGTTACCTTTTACTAGATTTGACATCTGTTTTTAGCACCTTTGTTTATAAGTTTTTATATTTACCTGTAGAAGTCCTGTTTCTCGGTCTTCGTCATCAATGTCACCATCATCTGGAAAGACGTCAACTTCTACACTAAGAACCTGATAGCCTTCAAGTTCCAAGCAATCCTGGCAGTTTATTAGCTCTTCTAGAGCGTATAACTTTTCTTCGACTTCCCTAGCTTTTACACTGCGGTAGTTAATAAGGAAGTTATATTGCTTGAGCATCTCTCCAGTTTTGTTCTTTGATATTGGAAATCCACCCGAAGGTATAATCCAATAGCACGAACTTGGCGTATCTTTTGAATCTGGTACTCGGCGTAAATACAAGTCCTGTCCAAATGTAGCGACACCTTGGTCTTCTAACCACTGTATGAAAGACTGAGTGATTGTCATGAACCAACCTTAGCCCTTCTGAAGTAATCTTCTGAGTTTCGTGTTACTTTCACTACTGACTCCTCTGCGAAGTGTGCCTGAGTTCCAGCAGTTGTGTATCTTTTTACTTCACCAGATGTATATCCGCGCTCTTGGTATTCGGCATACTTCTGACCCCATTTGATTGAACCGCGTTTGCCACCAGCTCTGACCACTACGTTTCTTCTCAAATCTCCCGTTAACATAGGTGTTATAGGAGTGGAAATCTCTTTTATATCGTTCAGCATAAATCTGATAGCCAACGGTACATTGGTCTTCATATGCGTCTGGATATTAGCTGTCTTATCGTGTATTATATAAGCCATTAGAGTGCCTCTGTTTTCTTCAAGAAGATACGGACATTGTCAATCTGGTTACATCGAAGTTTATCTTGAGCGATAATTACTTTGGTAATCTTGTACCAGCTTTCCCCGTCAACAAAGTTGAATGGGTTAGCTACTATATTCATACCTTCGAGTCTGTATGAGCGAGATGACACTTCAGGATTCGTGTAGTCAATGTACGCGTAAGCGTCAGAGTTGACAATATCTACTTGGTTAGAGTGACCGTGTCCAGTGTGTTGGAAGAAGTCACAAGCTAAGTCTGTCAGCTCTACTACGTCAGTATCACCATATCCATCAGGAGCGGTTGTATCAACGAGTTTAACCGTGTCTTTATAGCAAAGATACTTACTCATGTTGGCATCACCACTACCGAGCCATACGGCCCAGCGTATCGCTTTAGTAGTAGGACGTTGTGAGGAAGCAACTCAGGTGACTTTACGGCAGTATCTGTCTTAGTCCAAGAGTGTCCATCAACGCTCTGTGACTTCAAGTCTCTAGAGCAATCGATTTGATAGTCAATCATGTCACACCAGAGATACATAAGATCATCTGGATAACAGTCCAGCCAGTCAGCATCCACGGCTAGTTGTACACAATCATCACACTCACAATCGCATAGGCATTCTAGGCACTTTTCGATATAGTTTCCTATACCATCACGCCCAAATTGCGGCTTAGCGTTAGTAAGCGTCTTCATTGTCACGAATTCAGCATCATTCTTTCCATATACGAGCTTTACGCTATATATCTGCTTGAACGGATCGACATGGAAGTATCTATCAAGCTTGTTGTAGGTAAATAGCTTGATAACACCTTGTTCTTCGTCTGCAGGAAGTAAATTAGATGTTTCTACATTTGGACAAGCACAATCTTGCTGTGCCTTGCCCAATTCATTGTAAAGGTTCTTAGGTTTAAGAGTGAACCCGAGCAATGTTTCTAGCATCGCTTTAGTACGACGAATCATTGCGTTGAATTCAGCCTGTTGTGATTCAGGAACTGTTTTGCCCGTAAGTTCGGTGTACTTATCAATGTTCACTCTTAAATCCTCTTTTTGTTACTGTTTGTTTTTAACTAAGGTATCGATTAGGATACGTTAGCTGTACCTTGACGGATACCAGCAACCTTGTTGCGGTCTAGGAATGCACCACCACGGAAGAATGATCCACGTAGAACCAATTCGTTTCGTTGGTAAGCAGACTTAACAACACCACCATCTTCGTATGAAGCTTGGCTTGAGATGTCGTATTGTAGACCACCACTTGTTCGTCCGCGGAACTGAGTAAGGTCAGCGTAGAATACAGCGTGGTTGATTACAACGTTTTGTCCGTTTACTTGTACAGTAACTGAGTCAGTACCACCTAGTGAAGGTAGAAGATCGTTTGGTACAACAATAAATGGCATACCGAAGATTGTTGGTATTCCACCACCAGTTAGGATTTCAGCAAGAGGCCCGTTAACACCTGCTCGTAGGGCGCGTGCCTTAAGTTCAGCGAACGTACGTGCGTTGAAGATAAGTGTACCACTTAGAGTAGTGTCAGAGATTTCAGTAAGGGCTTGTAGCCATACTGTTAGAGCGTTTGCGTCGTTTGATGGTGCGTATGGAACAGAGTTACCAGTTGCATCAACAGCTTGCTCAAGCTTAGCAATAACAAGTTGTGCACGCTTGCGATCGTAGTCAGTTCGGTACCCTTGAGCAACGTCTTGTAGAAGGTCAACAGCAGCAAAACGAGTTGCAGCAGTACATACTACTGATACAGCAGCAAGTTCTTCTAGGTCTTCAGTGTGTACAACTGTACCGTATTCACTAATTGGCTTAAGGTTACCATCTTCACCGTCATCACAGAATGCAACGTTTTGCATGTTGATGTCACCAACGCGTTCTGTCCATGCGAATGAGATTGAGTCAGTTTCTGTCCAGTTAGTTGCACTTAGAAGCGCTGTGTAGTCATTACGTACACCAACGATTGTTGTGTAAAGTTCTGGAGAGATAACGAAGTTACCGATGTCAGCAAGAGTCATAGAGTTTCGGTAGATACCCTTTTCCTTACCTGCTTCAAGGTTTACTTCGTTGATTTGTCGGAGTTCTTCCCAAGCTGGGAGGCTGTTGCCCTTAATGGCGTTCCAAGCAGCTGATACCTGAGCGTCGTATCGCTCTTCAGAACTCATCTTTGTGTATTTGTTTTCAGTTTTTTCCACTTTTGCGGTCTCTTCTTTTTTGAATTTTGGTGCTTGAGCAGCTGTATCGAAAGCATTCTTAGCTTCCTCTCGTGCTGACTCAAGTTGCTTGTCAAAATCAGCTTTTAGGCCAGTTGTGACTTCAGCTACAGCATTTTTAACTGCTTCAGCTAGAGCGTTTTGGTCAACAGTTGGTTGTTCAACCTTTGGTTCTTCAACTTTTGGAGCTTCTTCTACATTAGGAGCTTCGGCAACTGGTTCTTCAACCTTAACCTCTTCCTTTGGAGCTTCAACTACTGGAGTCTCAACCTTTGGTTCTTCAACAGCAGGTGTTTCTACCTTTTTGTCTTCGTCCATTTTGTTTTCCTGTTTATTTATTTCTACATCATCCTTAGCGACGGAATTCTTCGCAAGAGATGGTGGTGTTTCTTTAAATTTCTTATAGTAAACCTTTATAGCGTTGTATATGCCCTGACGTTCAGAATCTGGAACATCTAAACCTCCACGTGCACCGTTAAGTGCCGCCATAGAAGCTGCTACACCTCGCCATACTGCTACTAGTTCACCGTCAACGATGTCTGCGAATGGAAGCTTATAAGCTCCAAGCGTACCAGCGTCATCTGGTGTGTAGTAGAAGAATGCTTTACCATATTTTTTAAAGTCCAATTTGTCATTTTCACCAGTGGCCCAGGCTCGCACCCGTTTTTCTGCCATAGATGAATCCCATTCGCGACTTTTGTCAGCTAGTGGGAGCGTCTTAGATGCGGGAACTGAGTTCTCGACACTTGTCTCTTGAATTAGTTCGTTGAGTTCTTTAGTAAGAGCGATAGCATTCTCTACTTCTGTGGTATCAACTTTGAGCTTAACCTGAACGGTTTTCTCGTTTGATTCAAGGGTGTGTACTGCACCTTCAACTTCATTGTTTGTTTTCACTGTGCTAGAATGTTCACCAAGAATAGCTTCTTCGATTCCATCTATATCTAGCCCGGCTTTTTTCGAACTTTCAAGTGAATTATGTACTAACTGATTAAGGCTAGCGTTATAATTGTTCTGAGTGACTACTTGGGACAGACCAACGAGTTCTGCATCCCAATAGACACCATTCTCGTCAGGTGGCATACCAATAGTCTCAATCGAGAAGTTTTTGCTAAATCCACCAGTGAGAAGATCATAGGCTAGTCGCCCAGATGCGCTCTCGTTGATAGCGTAGCGAATCTTATCAATCGTTACTTTGTATCCATCTTTAGTTACACCAATAACTTCACCGATTAGATTCTCGAGTTTATCTTCATGGTCGCTTGTTAGCTGATGACCATACTTCGATACATCCATTGAATCTATATCATATCTTGTGCCGTTACGTTGTAAGGTATTGTCTGTGATAGTAAGCCCACCAGGGAATGATACAACGCCGTCTCCTTCATCTATGAAAGAACTTCGTTCAACTTGTACATTCATTTGGTTTTTTGCTACTTTGTTTTTCACACAAACCTCATTTGTTTTTAATGTTCGTTTTGTTTTTGAGTATGATACTCTATAGCGCTCTTAAAATAGAATCTTTGGTATCTGTATTTATTATACCAAAATTGATATTTACAACTTTTATTGTTTGTGTTAGCGTCATATTTATACCAACCAAAAAATACCCCGAAGGGCATTAGTGGATAGTTAATGGGTCGCGTCCATTGATGAAGACTGTATTTTTCGCTCTGTGCAAGCATTCAGCAAGCTACTAAAAAGTAAGGCTTTTACACTATAATTAGCCAACAATCGTACGTATCTGATTTAACACTACTAGTATCATAGATTATTAAGTCCTCGGTATTGGCTCATTGCTCCAATCGCTTGAGTGAAATTCAGGACCCTATAAACGTTCACGACATACCTCTTAATTGCTGACTAATTGTAAAGTAAAAGACTTGTTAGCTAATATGGTCAGCTAGTAGAAGGCCTCACGTAGTGAGTTAGCCAAGTGACGCTTCCATTTCATTCCTGCTACTAGCCGTATTGACATGGCCCGAAACTTTAGTTTGCTCGAAAGCATCCTCCTGCAGTTCCTCACGGATACCGCTGCCCTTCAATATTTCTGACAATATAAACACGTCACATAGGTGCCTAAATACCGAATGACGTTCCACGGGATTGTGCATTTATATTGCCATATTAGCTAACAATTTCGATTAAAGATACGTGGTGGGGGCGGAAGACTTTCACTTCATACTCATAACGAGTGGCGATGTACGGTCACCGTTGGTCATAGCTTGCCGTTTCGTGACTGCCCCTCGCAGGATGTAATCTCTCAATAGCTACTTGAGAAACCACCCACTACTCACAGCTCTTATTGTTGGCTACCTCACGCACCCCCCAAATATCTTTAATCTTTTTAGAACGTATAGTGCCAGCAGCAATATGCTCCCCAAGAGTTAATTAGGCTCCCAGTTTGCCACGAAATAAATCCGAGATGCTACTAATCACACTGGCGTTTGACATTAGGATTTGAACCTAATTTCTTTCCATGGATTCGCTCGCATTGCCACATATGCTAGTTACTACCAGCATTATACGTTCTAATGACAGATTAGACTAGGTGACTTATAGCGTGATGTCTTGATACTCTGCATATCGCTAGTCTTTTTTCTATCGTATGAACAATCTATTTTATGTGCGAAGATTGCCTTGGCTTTCTTATGTTTTAAATTGTAAATCAAAACTATTTTGTAGTCAATAGTTTTTTAGAACATTAAGAAAAAGCTAGCTATACTAGCTGTCACGGCAACCGGTGTGTAATGGACGAGCATCCATATGGCCGTAAATCGCCAGTTACTTAGTGTTAACTACCGACGCCCAGTAGTGTAAGATTGTGTGCCGTACTGCCGCCACCGCCAGCAAGGTATTGTAGTTCTGTGGTCTTGGTAATCCAAGAGACAGATGCCGAAAGTGTTTGGTTGTTAAAGCTATACGATGAAAGTGGTGTATTACTATCGAATATACAGTTGTCATCAGAGCCTGTCTTATACTCGGTAACAAGTGTCATACTCGTAGGTGGGTGTGACCCGATATTACCTGTAATACCTTTGCCTGTTGCAGTGATAATTACCCAGTCGTTGCCTGGACTTGCATATGTCACAATACCAGAAGACGACATTGTGCTACTGCTACCCGCTTGCCCTGCTGTTTGCACAAATGGAGTGGTTGCGTTTATACCAGTATATATTACGTACGCTACAGATGTAGTATTCGTGAATGTAGGTACTGTATCACCTCCGACTGCATACTTGTAGACAAGGCGCTCAGCGCTTCCTCCCGTTGCTTCTGTACCTGAGGTGATTGATGTATATCCTGATGGCGTACTCGGTACCGTAGTACCTGCGCTATTCATAAGATTAAGAACAATTAAATCACCTGCTACCCATGTTCCTGTAAACGTTACCGATCCAGCGGCACCGTTGCCTGATGTTTGTCGACTTATTGCCATACTAGCCTACTTATAGAAGAAGTTAACATCACATGTCGCTCCTGTCGAACCTGTTCGAGTCGTGGTACAAGCAAAACTAATTGCCGTACCGAATGCGATACCTTTATCCCAGTGTACTGTCACACCCCCAGAAGCCGGTATACCGATAGACATCGTAGGAGCAGTCGTACCAAGTGTGACTGATCCAGAAGCAACGTTGAATATTTGTACATACGCTACTGCTGCTGTGGTGTTAAATAAGTGGTACCCATACAGCTGCCCTGCTGAAGCCTTGATAGCTGTTGCGGTAGCGCCTACAGAACCCGTGACGATGCTCAGGCCACCTGAGGTTACTGGAGTGTCTACGACTGCATTAGTTGTGCCTGGTGTTGTTTGGTCAATTCCAACCTTACCTACTAACGCAGACCCAGCTACCAGTGCTGGTAGACGCGTTACGTCGACATCGAGACCGTTGGTAGTATCACTACGTAACCTATCCCAGGTTGTACCGTTGTACCCCATAAGGAACGACTGGTTCTGGTCTAGGTCAGTCTCGTTAGAATACGCGTCAGCCGCACGCTGAGATGCGGCGCGGACAGCATCCCTATTGAGAATAGTCTGTAGACGGAATGAAGTCTGTAACGTACCACCGTTTGTATAGACGATACGGAAATATCGTGCTTGTCGAGGAACTGAGAAGGTCTTACCAGTTGTTGCAGGGATTGTGTATGTATCGGTTATATCCCAGTTTGAGTTGTCTGATGACTGTTGGATAGAAAGACCGTCTGTTGCCGAAGCGTGCGAAGCGATGACCGAGATGCGCAGCTCGTTATACGCTAGGACGTCTTCTGATGTACCTGTAAATACTCCAGCAGCAGCTAGCACTGAAGTAGTTGAGTTATTTGTAGATACCACTCCAGGTTCACCGACCGGAAGGGCGCTCTGGTCAGACGCTATTACTACAGGAGCGCTATTGGCCATAGTAGCCTGGCCGTTTGCATTGTTAGGATTATATGACATTCTATACTATTCTCCAGTTAGAACCATCTGAAACTATGTCAAGTGATGTGTTCGGGGTTAAAGTTACGGTCGTACTTCCGTCGATTGTTTGCGAGGAAGTCGTAGAGATTGTTTTGTTCGTTGAGTGGATGTTTTTGATTGTGTACATATTGGTGTTAGATACTGCTGTAGGTAGAGTAGGAGCACCACCAGAGTTAACAAACACGACATAATCTGTAGCAGCGGTTGCTCCGATCGTTACAGAGGTGGTGATAGTTGATATATTTCGTGTAATACCAGAACCGCCCGAGCCGTTAGACGCAGCAGTCACACGACCTTTAGCGTCAACAGTAATGTTTGCATTCGTAAATGAACCGACATTTGAGTTAACAGTAGCAAGCGTAGTAGCGTTGGTATTATTTGCAGAGCCGTTGAATGAGCTACCTGTGCTTGTCACGTCACCTGTTAGTGTACCAATCGTACGGCTAGTTGTTAGGGTTGCTGCTGAACCTGTAGTATTCTGATTAAATGTTGGAAATGTGTTAGTTCCAGATGTCAGGTCCTTATTTGTAAGCGCCTGTGTTGATGTATCGCCAACGAGGGTAACGCTACTGGAGCCTGGAAGGCTATAAGTTCTGCTTACTCCAGATACACCACTAAGTGCGAAGTTTGCGGTGTTTGTAGTATCGGTGTCTTTTGTGATAGTAAGACTACCAGATTTAAGTGTAGCGTTATTTGTTGTATCTATAGTTTTATTGGTAATGGTTTGAGTATCCGATGTACCAACGACCGTTCCAGATGGAGCTGTTTTAGTTGCCCAAGTATCAAGGTCGGCATCCCATGCTTGAACGTTTGTGCCAATAACGAGCCCAAGAGTTGTTCTCACCTGAGCTGGAGTTCTACTAGCCCATGCTGAAGCTACTGAGACTATGAAGTTATCAGTTGTAGGAGTAAGTCCAGCGATTGTTGCGAGATCTGAGTCATATGCTTGTACATCTGTACCTATTACAAGACCTAGGTTTGTTCTAGCGCCCGATGCTGTACTTGCGCCCGTACCACCATCCGCTACAGCTACATCTGTGCCAGCAGGGTGATATACCGTGCTCGAGGTGTCTACATAGTTCTTGGTAGCGGCATCTTGGGCACTTGAAGGGTCCGCCATATCGGTAATCTTGAATGCGCGCATGTCAAGGTGGTCATTGTAGAATGTAGCCACGTTGTTTTGAGTGGTTCCATCACTTACATAGATGTCGTATGCGCCATTGCTCGTAACAAGTTGCATACCGTACTTGCTGAATATACGTCCTGGAGATGTTGAACCAAATGGGGCATCAAGACCTGCAAGAGCTGCAGATGGAGTTACTGAGTTAGCGGCAACACCAAAACCAGTAGTGAAGATTTTGTTACCACCAATTGTGCTTTGGTCGCTTGTAAGGTCTACGTGACCATATCGAGAGTTTGTAGAGAGACTTGTATTAGCTGTTGCTGGCGTACCAAGTATGCTCACTTCAAGCCAAGTGTTACTATCGCCAGTAGCGCTCTCATGTAAGGCGTAGCGCGCTTTATTGGTTGCTTCTGTTATTGTCTTTACACTACTGAATAAGTTACCACTAGAAGCGTGTCCGCCTGATGCACCTTCAAGAAGGATTTCATCATAAGTGTTAGTAGTAGTTTGTGAGTTATTCTTAACTACCAGATTATTCCATATATTGTCTGCGCTCTGGTAACAATAGATACCGTGATAGCCGTTGTTTTCTACTACAAGGTTAGTAAATACTTGTCTATCTTGTTTGTATATGTTTACACCATATTGTCCGTTGTTTGTGGACGAACAGTTTGCGAATTGGTTAGCTTCAGAAAGCCAAGCAGATACGTCAGCATTTGCAGCATTGAAAGCGATACCATATTGGTCGTTGCCATCGAAATGACAGTTAACAAAGTGGTTATACTTCGAACCTGTGCCACTTACTTCACCAGGTGATACAAGAAGGCCGTGCAATAGGTTAGCGTCTCCATAAAGACTGCCGAATTTAGAGCCTACACATTGTTCGACTTCGAATCCATGGTAATTGTTGTCTGTCGAGTAGCAGTTCTCAATTGTCGCAGCTGAGGCGTTATAAGCATGTATACCAACACCAGTGGTGCTTTTAACTACAACGTTTCGTACAGTTATTGTACCTGTACCAGTTACGTAGATACCGTATTGTGTATGTGTGTAGCTTCCAGGAGAGCCGCCTTGGTTAGTTCTGTTACCATCAACAACGAGTTCTTCAATGGTCACATTGTCGTAGTCCTCAGACTTAATGATGTTATCGTCTGTTGTAGAGCTTGCGACTAGCTTAAGGACGGTTCCGCCACCAGCGCCCCTGAAGGTTATGTTATCTTTGACTTGAATGCCTGTGTTAACTATGTATGTGCCAGCAGGAAGATATACTACAGCGCCACCTGCAGCGTATGCAGCGTCTATTGTAGCTTGGATGGCAGAGGTATCATTAGTAGAACCGTCACCTTTGGCTCCATAAGCCGTGACGTTATAAGCATCTTGTACTGTTATTGGCGAGAGGCGTTTAACCATCTAAGCCTCCTTATTATCCTATGATGACGACTTTGTATGCGTTTGAAGCAGGAGCAACTGCGAAGGTGAATGTGGTTACAGTTGTAGAAGTGTTAACAACGTCACATTCTACTACAGCATTTGTTGATGCATCTCTTACTTGTGATAGGACATCTTGGTTCCCAAGGTTGTGTGTTACCGCGATTGATGTAGATGAACCATTACCGATTGTTGCTGCATACTTAAGTGGGAAGTTTACAAGGCCAGAAGGAGTGACTGCTTTTGCTGTGTTGCTTCGAGCTTCAGTTTCAGCTTGAGTTGCAAGTTGTACCTTACCAGCAGTGCTTGTTGAGGCGTTTGGAACTGTACCACCGTTAATTTGTGTCCATACGGTTGCTGTTGTGCCAATTGTTACTGATTCTACCGTTTGAGTCCATGCAGTATCAGCGTTTGCCGTACCTGCAGTGACGTATACAGTAGCGCCGTTAAGTTCTGTGCCTGAGTTAGCGTCTGATGCTCGAGTAGGAGCGCCTGATGCGTTTACAGTGTAAATACCGTTCTCAGAGCCAGTAGTTTGGTCTTTGATTAAGATTCTATCACCAGTTGCAAGTGTTACACCATCAACGGTTGAACCATTTGCGTATGCAGATGCTAATGTACCGTTAGTTGTGGTTGCAGCACGTACTGCTTGCTTCCAAGAGAGTCCTTGAACAGCGTTATCTACGTATGCTTTGGTTGCAGCATCTTGCGCGCTTGTTGGGTCGGCAAGGCTTGTAAGCTTATGAGAGTTTATAGAGTAGTCAGCAGTAGCGGCACCAACGTCGTTAAGAGTAGCGTTACTGAATCCACCAGCACCATCACCCTTAAGAGCAGATGTACCAGATGTAGCTGGAGCATAGTCTGTACCTGATGTGGCAGTACCCAATACCCCAGAAGTCAACTTAGCAAGACCTGTACCAGTTGCTCGCTTAATTGTCTTACCACCAGTACCAGAGAACACGGCTACTTCGCCATCTACTGATGTTGATGTGTTTGAAGATACGTCACCAGTCGCAGTGCTTGTACCCATGTAGTCCCAAGTGGAACCGTTGTAAACACCAAACTTTCCTAATGTGGTGTCGTAGTACTCTTGACCAGTTACAGGGCTTGAAGGAGCGGATGCAAGGTTTTGAATACGTGCATTGCGAAGTTCATTCTGTGCAAGGTCTATATCGACTAAAAATTTCTTTGCCATTTTTGTTTTCCTTTTATTCTATTATACCAATTATGAGCAGGTCACTATTCCTGAGAACGGTGCTGAGAACGTTACGGATAATTGGTTTATGCTTGCATGTACAATGCTTCCCTCAACCTCATCGCCAGAAGAGTCGTGGATTGTGACTGCTGGATACTTGTTAAGGTTATGGTTTACTGTTACAGAACTCGATACGGTGAATGGTTGTTCAAAGTACTTATCTGTAGCATCGAACACGTGCCATGCAGTACCATCGACAGTCCTTGTGAGCACATCTCCAGGGTTTCCACCCTCTGGGACACCTACACCTTGAGGCCCCTGTGGACCAGGTAGGCCTCTCTTTGATGAGCCGAGTACGTTTATTTTTCTTTTTACACTTTTAATAGTCACCTTATTGGTGATTCTTTTTACAGTAAAGGACTTCTTCCTTCTATTAATCGTGATTTTATACACTAGCTAACTCCGCTTGGGCCACCATCACAGATGATAAGCTTAGGAAAGTCGCAGTCTCCATCGCAATCGTCAGGGTCTGGTAACTTATCAGTAACGCCATCTGAGTAATTGATGGTAATCATATAGTCGTATGTGTCTATAGGAATGTTTGTGTCATTAGTGAATATAGTTGCTTGAGCTTTTCCGTCTACTATTGTGAATGTTTCAAACTCATCGATGTATATAGTACCGTCCTTGAAAGCTTGGAATTGAACGCTCTCAGCGGATACATCGTCAGCAACAATAGGGAATTCGAGTGTAGCTCCTTGTCGTATCGACATGTTATCAAATGAATCCATGAGTTACTCCTTAATCTTTCTTTCTTCGTGTTGTACTTTTACGCCAGTAGACAGCTTAGCCTGGCTATCAACTTCAAAGTCGAATAGTCTATGGCAGCTGCGGCATCGAGCACGTCCGCTAGAGCCAGCTCGTACTTCTACGCATATACGGTTGCATCTGTATAGCTTTCCATCTTTTTGAGATAGTTTCTCAGATGGGCAACGTATTTCAAATAGGAAACTTGTATTATCAGATAGAGCCATCGTATTCCTTTAGCCCTCTCGTCTTATCGAGTTTACCGTATGTCTTATTAACTCTTCCCTTGTCAATGCCAAGTATAATAGGCTTCTCATCGTCTTCAGCATTACGAGCTTCTTCTCTGAGCAGTTTTGCAAGTTCATCTAGCTCCTCATCGCTCATGGTGTAGTGAGGATTGTCGGCAAGTTTCTTTACGTTCTTATTCATAGAATCTCCTCTAGTTTTTTATAACCAATACATATTCACAGTTACAGTTTGGGTGTACGTTTCCTGCACTGATTGACTCCCAGTTAATAGGGAGATGTTTCACCTTCTTAGCGCCATTGTCTGAAGTCTCTGTCACAGATAGGATTGAGCCTAGGTCTGCAAAGTTCTTCATAAATGGAATAGGTGGCATATCAATTAGTAGCTTACAATAAGCACAAGGTGTACCAGTTCGGCTACGTAGCTGTTTGTAAGCCTGTGGCATAAGACCGCTACTGTTTAGGAATTGTCTGTCTGCTTCAAACTGTGATTGGTTAAATACCCGAGCTGCTTCAGTTCTAGCGATGGTAGTAGCTCGGTTCTTAGATATTTCTGGGTACTTCTTACGGATAGAGTTAGAGATGCTCGTACGTCCTTCGCCCTGTAGAGCAAGCTTCTGAGCCTCTTTGTACATATCAGTGTCATCGAACTTACCAGAAAGTACAGCTACTTCTATTTGAGACTGTGTAGGGTTATCAGGAAGGACATCAAGCACTGACTTTTTACCAGCTGCCGCAGCTGCAGTCACAAGAAGTATGAGTTCGGTGATGATTGCTGCACCATAAGCGATAGTGGCTGCGGTAAGTATATCTTCCATGACCGTAGCAACATGAGATATTGATGCTTTTTGAGCCATTTGTTCGATATAGTCCTGTGCCTCAGAAGTCATTTCGTAAGTTCCAACGACTCCATATTCAGCAGAGCGTTGAGCAAGTAGCTGACGGCCGAATATTGGGTAGAGATTAATGTAGAACACGTTTAGTAACGCGTCTACTTCTTGTTCAAACTTCTTTTGTTGGGCTTTTGTTAGTGGTGCACCATTGTCTGTAAGATAACCTAGATTCTGGTTGTTAGCGGCTGCTTCAACCATTTCACGTTCGATTATCTCAAACCCGTCGCGCAATTTGTTTTGCTGAGCCTTGATAATATCGCGTGTAGCGTCGTCTAAGGCGTTCTCAGCGACGATAAGTCCAGTAGGCGATACTGAGTAGTGTTCATGTCCGATAGAGCTTAGAGACGATTCTACAGCGTTGTCAGATTTCTTTGCTTCTTCTTTTCTGTCACCGTAGTTTATGCCTACAGCATCGACAGTCTTACCAGCGTATTCTTTATTGAGTGTAGACACCCAGTTATTGACATTCGCAGTCTTTTTAACGTATGCAAGTGTCATATGTGGCATGTATTCACTGAAGGTATTAACATGTGGCAATAGTGTAAGCCGTTCATGGCCATCCACTAGTTCAGAGGTCTTTTCAAGGTGAGCTACGACTGCATAAGAGTCAGGAGTGTCAAAGTACCCAACATGGTTAATCTTTACAGAGTTTACATTCCACCCTTTTAGAAGTGCGTCAACCTTGTTCTTCCAAGTGTTGCCGTTTTCTAGAAGACCATATAGAAGTGTCACATGAGGAACTGTCTCTGCAGGTACTGCGCCTTGGTCCCACTTAGGATTAGCGAATAGTTCGTCTTCGTGACCTTGCATGTGCTCCATCACCTTCATAGGCTTAAGATCGAGCATAATACAACCAAGGTTATCGGTATCTATCTCCATGTCGTCATATAGCTCAGGAAAGTCGCGTGATGATATCTGGTTAGCTATCTTTATGGAATTGCCAACGACTGGCTTAATGCCAGGAATCGCTGTAGATTGAGTTAGAAACTTAGTAGTACTGACAGAGTTGTTACTCGTATCTGGAGTTGGCGATGTTACGTCTTCAGGAACCGCGCCATCTTCTTCCCGAGCAGTAACAGCATCGGTATTCTGATTATCTGAAGGTGTATCTGGAGTTGGAGGATTAGGGTCGTTATTTTGGTCATCGATAGGTTCACCAAGCTCCTCCCAAGTAATCTCACCTGATGCAAAGGCAAATGACTTTTGTCTGTCATAACCAGCGTCAATAAGTTGCTGAGCAAGCTTCACTTCAGCTGTTCGGATTTCTACATCCTTAAGCTCTGCATCGCGGTCTTTCTCTACTGGAGAGTCAACAACAATCTCGAACTCGTTTTGTTCCCACTCCTTGTACCATTTACGATAGTCAAGGTTAAGCGCATCAGCAATGTCTTCAGCACGTGGGATGATGGCGTCGACAGTAAAGTTAGCGTCCTGTACTTCTGAAGTATCTCGAGTCGTGCCTGATTCCTCAATACCTGCAGTAGTCTTTGACATAGCTGCAACGGCAAGAAGAATGTCCCGTTGAATAGCGTTGATTTTATCAAGAGCCGCCTTATCAAGGTCAATTTGCATATCTTGCCAGTTAATGACACCAGAGCCATTACCAAAGATAGGCTCACCCTTTTGGTGCCCTATGATACGTGCTTTGAAGTTCTCAAACTTCTGCGGATCAAGCTCTACGTCAGTGGTTACGATACCAGGGGCTGATATGTTTCCATTAATGGTTTGGCGTGTATAGTCGCTAGCTTGTCGTAGTGTGAACTGAGACTCTCTAGCGGCGTCCATCATTGAGTATGACTGGTCCTTGTTGAAAGGATTCAACATTCTAATTTCAATGATTTGTTCAGGAGCCCATTCTCGGTAGAATCCATTATGAGACTCTACATACCCACCGACTTCACCTGTGGTTTCATTGATGACGCGTCGGACTTCATATGGGTTGATAAGCACGAACTGTTGAACTGCTCCAACAGCGACTTCACCATCTTTTGTTATACGAGAGTTACGTACGGTACCAAGATAGTAAACACCTTTAAGGTCTAGGTATGTAGATATTTCATACCAGAATTGCTTCTTTGTGTATTCCTTAGAGCGTTTGATTACCGTTAGATAAGGGTGAACTATTTCCTGGTCTTTTTTCTGGTACTGCTCGGTGGTTTTCTTTGATGCTTCGGTTTCAATGAAGCGTCGGCCAAGAACAGAGGTTCTATTGGCACGTTTAGTAATGACTGCGTATCCGTAGTCCTTGTACAAATTCTCATCTGACATCTTAACATCAGACCAGTTTTGCATCAATGGTTTTTCTCCGTTGCCGAATCGGAGGAATCTGTTAGCTTCGGAGACAGGTAGACTATTTTCGGTCTTGTTTGTCAGAGCTTGGACGGCAAGTTTGATTCTTTTTGGAAAGTCCATTAATTACGCCGTAATTTGTTTTATATTCTGTATTCATTATACTAAAAAGCCACCTTGTCAAAGGTGACTTCTTTTTTACAATGAAAACTATTATTCTATGAGTCCTATCGATATGTATACAACGACCGTCCCAACGAGTATAAGAGCAAACTTTACATATGGCATATTATCTTCATTAATATTCGACCTTATATAGCGTATCATCAATAGTAGTTGTTGAACCATGTATGGTAATTGCATATTTATCTACTTATACAAGACTATACCGTGATAATCTATCTTCTTTAATTTTCTTATCCTTGTGCCGTGTTTGCATATAGCCCCGTCTAGATATCGGTATTTCGTGGCGCATATATCGTAGCAATAGATGCTACTAAAAGAATTCTCTTTCTGTACATGATACCTCTCTCGCGAGTTTATATCTGGCACATCCCAGTATCCCATCTTCCTGATAGCAGCTTCGTCTAGCATCTTTGTTTTAGTACTGATATCGCGAATTAAGCCATTAGCCGCTACGTGTAACTTATCTATAAAGAATGGTAAAATCATAGCCCGAACACCACCATTAAAACGACCATTATTACAGGGGGGATAATAAAGATTATGTTGCCAGTGAACACCGATAGCGCGACGAGCGATAATGCAGATACCACCCCGATCGTCACTATGATACCGAATACTGAATCGGTAGATATCCTGGATACTGCCTTCAGGAATGTGGTCATAAAATAAGGCTTAATCATAATCTCACTCCTTTCTTATTACCATAACAGTTAACCTGCCTAAACTGGTAGTAGCATTTACTCTCACCAGATGAGGCGGTTATTGTGAATCTAACCACCGATATAAATTCAATGATTATAACGATGACTGAGATAATCATTATCGTATAAAAGAGTACATCGTTCGCTGACATTTTATTAAATAGCACTGACACTGATTTCACAACTCTACCTACAAAATAAGGTAACATCATAATATACTCCCGTGTTTACATACTTCCCATGCCCTGCCATGATGGTCAGTCCACAGATATCTGGATTCACAATTAGATCTTACACATATTGAGACATTGTTCACACCGAGCATCGCCATGGACCTGTCGCTAATAGGTTCAAGCCCACACACTGAGATTGTCTCTCCTGGGGCGATATCCATAGGTGTTGCAAAACCATAGCTTGATGGATGGTTAACTGTGGGTACATGAGTCTGAGCAGTCCTAATGTCTCCTGTGCGAGAAAATAGTAAGGTAGTACGCTGGCCATCATCAGATATCTTAATGAAGCGCTTCTCTTTGAATAGCTTACATAGCTCACTAATGAAGAACGGTACTACCATACAATATCCTAAAGCCTAATCTTCTTACCGTCTTTAAAGTCTCGTACTCGCTCAACGATATCATTAAGGGCAAAGTACTTAGGATTACCTAGGTAGCTAATTGCTCCGTAGATAAGGCCGATACCAACACCCACAGGTACAAGAGCCCAGAAGCTAATGTAGTCTTTAAGGAACCATGCTGCAGTGAATAGCACTAGCGCAGTAAACAGTTCATTGAGGCCTTTAACGACGTATTGACGTACAAAGATACCCCAGAGTTCGCTTGCAGCAACGCCAAGGCCTTTAGCTAGTGAGTCAATAATCTTCTTAGCCTCTAGCCCAACCTTCTCGAGCTTATCTACACTGCTCTCTTCGTTGTTGTCCACAGTTTTAGTGACCATTACTTCTCCTTTAGCGATTCTTTAAGTTTGGTAAGATTATAGATACCGTTGTCGCAGTATTCTTCTACAATCTCTCTGAAGTCAGTATTACCTGATCCGTTTCCTTCAAGCACGTTGCATATGGCAAGTACTATCTGACCAGCATAATTTGCTTCATCGTCAGACATTTTCTCCTCACCTATTTCTTTCACCCAGCTCATGATTTACCATTGTTCTTATTAGCATAGAGGCTGATTGCTTTCTCGGCGTCTTCTTTACTAATAGCGTTATATACTGATATCACCTCATCAGGTAGGTTAGAAATTTGCACTTCCAGACCTATTTTACTCTCGTGATACTCATGCGTACCATCTTTAAAGAAGATTACGGTGAATACCTTACTCATCTTTAGCTTCAGGCATCTTTAGTTTATAATGCTCAGCAATACGATTAGCCCACGCCTCATCACCAGTCTCGCTCTTAACAGCATCACGAGCTCCGTTTTCATATTCTACTAGCTCTGTGAACATGTATAGAGTTTTAGCATCGCGATCACTCCATTTAGAGATGAGCGTGCGCACGGTGGTTGTTTCTGCATTACTACTCATACTATTCTTCCTCCTTGCTCTGACCCTTTTTGTCAACAACTAGAGCACCTGCGATAGCTGTTAGAATCATGGTCTTAGCCTGTTCGTTGTCTGTCAAGAAGTATCCAAGTGCTGCACCAATAAGCGCTCCCTTGTTCTCCTTGACAATCTTAGGAATGTTTTCCTTAATACTGTTGCCTACTTTTTCTAAATCCATATTACCCTCTCTTATTTGATGTGAAGTTATGGGCTAGCGAATTCACTCAGGAAAGGAGCAAATCAAGGAACTCGCTAGTCGTAATAGTGTGAGGTAGGGATTCCCGCTATTCCACCCTACATGACTGGTATTTCTCAGATTTCGTCTGGACCACTGAGAAAGTCCTTTGCTACCATAGCCGAGTCCAGCGTCTACTTTCAGATGACTAGGTGTTCCGTCTAATCATCAACGTCTATTTCGCCACTCACACTTCGTAGATATTCACTTTCGGTGCAAGTCTCACTCCGTAAACCAGTGCCTCTTGCATTGGATGGCTTTAAGTACTTGAAAGCTATATCTACATTCGACAACACAAAGACTAATGTTCGCAGTAGGGAATCAAACCCAGCCCACACACTACCAGAGGCTACTCTCTCACGATTAAGCTGAATCTTTATGTTGCCATAACTTCACACCAGATTGTTAAAATGCTTCTATTTCGATTGTAAATGATATTTATCGACGAGTCAATACCTAGAATGGCATATCCTCATCGTCTGGGTCTTCAGGAAGTTCTACTTGCTTCCATATATACTCAGTTTGTTCAACATTCCAATCCTTATACCATATCCTGCCCTTATCATCTACGAGTCTGTCACCAACACCGACTTGTAGGTCGCCTGGCATAACCTGTACTACTTTAATCTTTGCCATCGTCTGTTTCCTAACCCTTAAAGAACTTTCCGTCACCAGTTCTTCTATTTATACAGTCTGCACCTTGTTGCCTGGTATAATACCATGCATCGCCATATTGTTGCCTACACTTTTCATCCCTGCCTTGCTGTATGTGTATACAAAATATTACTACTAACAATAGTAAGATAGTGAGGGTTGCTGCCATTGCAAGTATGCTAATTAATTCTTTATGCTCTATACTAGTCATATTAAATCCCCATCAGGAAATCTGTGATATCGCCTAATGCTTCTTCTGGGCTGATATCATTAGTAATTAGTCCATCTCTTAGCTCTTCAATCTCTGTAATTAAGTCGTCCATCACACTCTCTCCCAGTTCTCGTTTAACATTTCAATATTATCGTATGGAACATTTATTCTAAAGACATTGAATGGTACAAAGATAACCATATCGCCCCAGTATGGCAGCACCTCAGCAAAATACACCTTGCCATGTCGATAGCCGCAGCTACCGTCTCTGCCGATAAACCTATACCTACTTATCATTAATATCCCTCTTTGACTCGTCAATAAGCCTTCTGATAGTAACAACTGTCTCGTCAAGAAGATGCTGAATCGTCATATTTACATAGGTAGGAATAAATTTTATGAGCGTCAGATCGAGATCACTGTAATACATATAGCCGTTATCTTTAGAGCATATGGCCTCTACCCATCCATCTACTTCTTGCTGTATATATGATTCATCTAGATTCATTAGGTATGGCATCAGCCTACCCCTGATGATCTTCTTTACATCATCCTTGTCGTCAGTCAAGAAAGCATCACCATCATTTATGTCTCTCACAACGTAGTCTGGCAACTCATCCATATCTATGCTTTTTCCTTAGTGATATCAACAAGATTGTCTAATGCCTGGTCTGCAATGGTATTCATCCTCATATACCCTGGGATACCAAGACCGAATACCCACCTATCTTCTTGTTCAGAGTCGATTTCGTTCTCTTTTTTATACAATTGATTGATGGACACATCTTTCATGCCGCTCATATCAAGCCATTTCTGTACCATCTTAATAGCATTCGCTTCAGTCACTGGCTTATATACAGTAGCACGGTACTTACTATTATAGTTTTCGATAAATGAGCCGCTCTTTGTGAATACTACCTGTCGGTTCTTCATACCTATCCTTCGCATTTCCCACAAGAACAGTCTTGCAGTTCATTGTTGTCATCGTAGTAGCTTGGACATTTATACTGTTCGGTTTCCTGTGTATCCATGTGAGTGCTCCTTATTGCCTTATGTACTTATAATAGACTATACATTTTCTATTTGCAATAGAAACTTTCTAAAGTTTTCCACAAAGAAAAAGACCTCCGATAAATCAGAAGTCCTTTAACAAATAAGTAATTTCTAAATACTAACTGGGGCGCTATCGAGTCCAGTTGATTGTCCTTCGCTATTGTCCATTTACTCTCCTTTCTGTGATTGCTCAGAAACTGGCTTTATACCGAGGTTTTTGAAGTTAATGAGCGCCGTTTGAGGGCTCATCCCACCGAGCTCAGTAGGGTCTTGAGCATACCTGGCAACGGCATTAAAACACTCGCGAATATAATCCTCATCTATCCGTGCTTCCAAGGCTATGCGTTTGTCACGAGATTTTATAAACCCGTATAAGCCATCGTCATTTCCAAAACGCTTTCGCCAAGCAATGTCATCCATATTCATCACTACTTGCACGTCCTGGCAGAAATCTAGTAGCTCCTCGTCCTCTCCACCGACCACTTTGATGTCTTCCTTAAGCGGGTTTTCACGAGATTGCGAGAACTCTAGCATTTTCTCTATGGTATACACAAAGTGCGCTGGCTCGCGGGCGCTATAAAGCTTAAGAACAGGGTCGGACATAACGAACTCGGTAGCTTCAACCAACAAACGTAGGTCATCAAGGTTTTTATTTGCAAGGGGATGCTCAATTTGAGACGCCCCTTTTTCCTCTTTATTAGGTGTGTCTAAATTACTCATTTTGGCCCCACTTTTCTAACATCTCGTCGAAATTATCATCAAAGTTGTAGTTCTTCATCTTTGGATCGCGACTGCGCTTCAAGCGTTCTTTACACGCTCTAATAATCTCAGGAGATACAGGTATACCCGTGATGGTCGAGGTGTTAGATACATAATCTAAGCTAAGCTCCTCAGCCATCCACTCGTTATAGAGCCTCACGCAGTCAATCACAGCGTTGTATTCAATCTCGCCATTTTTAATAGATAGGATAAGTGGCTTTCGGAAGACAAACATAATATTTACGTCAGTTTGGTATTCGTCTGTGATGTCTTGGGTGGTACGAAGTTCTTTTATACTTGTTGCTTTAAACATCAGTTCCTTATTCACGTCATTAACTCCCATAAGATTTGATTAGGCATCACTTAATGCTCTCTGGATTAGCGAAATGCAAGTCGTTATGCCTGATAATAGATTTATCATCCGCGTCGATATATTCATCACAATAATGACACTTCCTCTTTGGTTTAGGATCGTCCAAATGGGATCGCCAGCAATTCGGCAAGCACGTACTTCTGTCATCTGAATGTGCTCGATTCATATCTTCCTGTATTGGTGTGAGATTACTCATCGCTCATCTTCTCCGACCTTAATTAAGCTATATATACGAGTCATCTCGAGGTTATATTCAATGGTTGTCATTATTCTTCTCCTGTGTGAGAGTAGCTAAACGTCGATCAACTTTGTGCATGAGCGGACCACTTATGTAACCTTGCAATTTGGCGCGTTCTAATTCATCAATACGAGCTTTCTTCACTTCAGATACTATGAGAGCCTTAATACCTTCCAATAGATACTGTTCGTTGACTCTGTCGTGTTCTCTACCATATATCCCGTCAATGGATCCTAGTTGCGACTGTAAATCGGTATGTTTATCATTTACTTTACAGATGTAGTATGGCCTGTCGTTGATAAGCTCTATAACCCTGTCGTCTACGGTCTTCTCTACATTAGATTCTTTACTCATAACTTCACCCATTCATAGTCTCTAGTGGATGCGTCCCATACACGCTCATACCCGTCGGGTTCAGAGAATGGACTACATGGCCGCTTATAGCATGCATGCATTTTGCCTTTTCCATTATGGTATGTGACTTTTCTCTCGCCTTTCTTAAATTCATATCCGCATGTATCACAGGTGTATTTGTATGATGCAGGAACCCGAACCTGTACAACTTTATATGCAGTCACTTCTTTACTCATAGTCTTTTCTCACTTCCTCGATAGTAGCCACTAACACCGCTCTCTCTGGCTTTTCGCTATAAACCTTTTTTGCATATTCGTCGGCGACGCATAAACTATCAAATGATTTATCTTTTACCTTATCTAATACTGATTGTACTGCCGAGTTGACAAGCTTCATAATCTGCTTAGATGCGCTGCCTTGCCACATACCGGCATGGTCATAGTCAATTAGCAGAATATGTATCTGTTCCCGTAATTCATCTTGCTGCTTGCTCATGCGGGGTTCCTCACCACTTCACAATCGTGGTTAATAACCATGCAGCCTAGTTCGCCATTCACTTCACATGCTTCTTCGCGTTCAGGACAATAGTTAGTCCAATTAATGCAAGCCTGGCATGGCGGATCGATGTGACACGAACAATCAGGTGAGCCAAACCCTACGTTTGTTGCCATAGAGTCATATCGACCACTGAGCATTTTCTTTACTTCAGCGGTGTTTCCAAACTTATTGAGCAATAGGATAAGACGTTTTGTCTCGAGCATTCCATCAGAAGCATCAATATTACGCCTTGCGCGACCAAGACGCACGATTATCTCGTGAACCGTATCTTCCCATGACTGGGTATTCTTATAGACGTTGTCTTCAGTTAGCTCGGTATCTAACATGCTACTCATTTCAATGCCTGCGACTTATAATGGTTTACAAAGTCGTTGCTACATTTAGCTGGTATCTCAGACACTCTGTAGGCATCATACATACGGCAACCTTTATCGTTCCACTCCTTTTCGGCAGTTGCTTGTTTGTCTGCTATCATAAACGGCATATAGGCTATCGTAGCTAACACTAGTAAAGCCAAGAATGTGTACAATACCTTATCAAATGTAGTAGATTTTCCTTCTATTGTTGTCATTTCAATGCCTCTAGTTCTTTCTTTAGGTGAGCGATACGTTCACTTAGTCTAAATGGGTCTCCATCTAACTGCGTCCAAAGTGTGACATCGTCCTCCATTAGTCCGAATACTCCCGATAGTTCACGGATAGCTTCCTGGAGAGAGTAAGCTTTGATGAGCCTGAATAGCTCTTGTCGTCCCTCTTCTTTGATTGACGTATAGTTGACAACTGAACCTGCTTGCCATTCACTGAGAGCAATCAGCATTGTCTGTGTTATATCTTCAATCTTTTGTCTTAGCTCTTCATCGCCTTGTTGAGGTTTGTTGTTAGGCATTACTAATCCTCCGCCTCATAAGCTTGCTCGAGCCAGTAAGCTGACCATCCAAGCTCCTCTAGGTGGCGAACCATCTTAGATGCTTGCTCAGAAGTGTCGTATGCTGCACTACGACCCTCCAGTCTATCGGGGCTAGTGGCGTAGACCATGTAGACAGTTATGAACTTACCTTTATACTCTTCGACCATATCCCTTACTCCTTCTCTAGCTTTAAATTGTATTTGGAGGCACGGAGACGCTGCTCTTTACGAAGGCTATTGTAATAGGACTGCGTAAGATCGACGCCTGGATAGCCTTGAGGGCGTATATAGCTTGTCACTTCTCCATCTGGACCAATTATTTCCCTAACCATCGCTTCAATGGCGGCTTTAGCTTTGTCTACATTAAATGTTTCGGTAGAGTATTCGTTATCTCCGTCCCAGCCCCAGTCTTGTTCTCTACAGCTCTCGAAAATATCTTCAATGCTTTGTGGTTCGTTCATAGCTTCTTTAATCACAGTGTCTTACCTCGTCGTTATCTACGAACATATATATAGCCTTACATGTGTTGCAAACACCAGTCCACCCAAATTCACTGCCACCGTATATCAGATGAGCTGTACATCCACATTCATCACAACGTATTGTATGGTTCATAGCTTTATACCTGCATCATCAAGAGCTAGTACAAGTTTTAGGAGGGCCTTGAGAGGGGTGTCAGAGCGCCCTCCCAGCCCAGTACGACGGGCAATTGATGCCATACCATAGCGGAAATCCCAGCTGTATTCTGTAGCCGACATCGTCAGTAAGTTCCTATCAATCTCATAGGGTAGCTTACTTAATATATAGTCAGTGGTATAAATAGGAAACATCTGCTCACCAGTTTTATCCTTTGGTCCGAAGTATCTCTTGACACGCCAAGTTCTATCATGCTTATCGCGTGGACTAAAGTTAGTGTAATACTCGTGAGATTCCGTCATAGGATACCACCAGTGATTTCTAAGATACACTTCCTTACATAGCTCGAATAGTTCATTATCCATTGTTCTTATTCCTTGCTTGATTTCCAGCAATTGCTAAGATAATATTCGTGTGTCTTTTCGAGAACCTCAGCGATGTTACCGCTATACTCAGTTGTGAATCCTGAAAATTGAGCAATCCATAATGATTTGCGACCAATGGCTTGCATAGTAAGAGTTATTTCACGGAATACTCCATCGTAGTCGAGAAAGCGAGTGCTAAGTACATGGAAGTTTTCACCGTGGTGTTCTTCAAACGTTAGTGTTTTGTAATTAAACATATTTCTTACTCATCAATTACTTAATATCGCATTCATACCAGCGGTGACCTTGTGAGTTGCCGATAACTTCGCAGTTGGAGTTCATATAGCCATGTGCTACACTTGCTTGAATTACCACACATAGCTGAAGTGATAGGATAACCACGATGTATAGTATAAATGCAACACCCAGTGCCTGTAGAACTGATTTAACGTTTTCGCTCATGGATTTTATCCTTTCGTTAACTGCTTATATTTCTATTGTAAATGAATATTAAGCAATGTCAACAATATTCTAGGAGATTATCTCCCAGTTATCCACAAAGTAATCGAAAGGTATGGTTCTGGTGCTGAACCTATTCAATGAATCGTAACCAGATACACAAACGTATGCCTCTTTCTCTGAGTCACCGAGATTACCATAGCCAGTGATTGCCCACTCATTGGCTTTACCAATCCTCCTTACACGCCTGCCAAGTGAGATCACGCGTATCATTCGTATACCTTTTGAATATTGGCGATTTTTGTAAGCCAAGCATAGTCTGCACGAGCAAAGTAATTGGTATGGTCTTTTAGAATGAAGGTACCATACTTCTGTTGGTCTGTTCGAAGCTCTGGGTCAACATCTTTATTCAATAGCATCATATGCATCTCAAGTACGCCCTTATTCTGCAGTTCTTTCTGGCGGAAGTTGCTCCTTGCGAGCATTTGGATAGAGTTACGCTCCCAGTCTCGTTGTCGCCATAGAAATACATTCTGCCATTCGTCTTCAGGTACATTAAATGCTCGAGCATCGAACATGGCAAGATTGACTTTATCATCCATAACCTTACATGTCTGCCAAAAATCATTGAAATGCGCTGTAAACATACTTGCAGTAATAGATACGAGCTTATTTATCTCATAATCGTACCAAGCTTCTGTATCAAGCGTATCGTAGTCAGTGAGCAGGAAGCTTGCCTCATCAGACTGAACATAAGCCAATTGGAAGCCCTGCATATGCTTAGATGTTTCTCGAGCAGCATATACCATAGCATCCATAACTGAGCTATCAAATGGCTTATCACAGTTCTTTGTGAACGTATGAAAAGCTTTACCATCTACTCGTATAACTACTGGCGTACGACGCGTTAGAAGGTGCTTAGGGACAGCCTCATAGCGTTTTACGCGGTCACCCAGTGTGTCTTTATTCATTATGCTGCGTCTCCTAACGATGCTTCCATTACTGCTCGTATTGCCATATTATGTGATACTATGGCTAATCTCATTTCTTCAAGAGATGGCTTCTCTGGTATTTCTCTAGTGGCGTGGATGTCATTATGTTGTTGTCGGCACATCCGTTGCTTGTTTTCAGGAAGCTCCCTAAATTGTTTTTCGATATGAGTTCGATATCTATTCTTTGGATAAAACTCATGATGAACGTCTTCAAAGCAGCCTACAGTATCGCGTAATCTACACTCTACTTCAGGACCACATTTGCGTTCACTCATCGACTTTGTCTGCCTTTATTGCGTTCTTAATGTTCACAAGAATTTCATATACCTTTTGTGGTTCTTCTCTTATAACATTTGCGATATCCTGGTCGCTCATAGTCCCACCATCTTCGAAGCTAAACTCGCCATATAGATAATCTGTTAGATATCCTGGAACATCATCTGGATCAATACCGTGCCATTCATCGTTCACTTGTTCAAACATTACAAATCTCCCAAGTAAATCATTTCTTCGTCCCATGCCCCAAGAATTTGCCAAAAGAAACCAAATGGAGATTGTGCGAGAAGAATAGGGTCGCGTCGTCGGTCTTTCTCGCCAAAATCTTTCTTATCGGCTATAACGTAGAAGATAGGTTCCTTGCTACATAATGCTAGACACATTTCTTTATACCTCTGCATAGCTTCAACCGCTTCATCTGGCATATCAGGAATAAATTCACTGGCATTCTTGAAGCGAAGATTGTCATGAGCCTTTACTATGTCATTGATCCGTGCAGTACTTGTGTGAGGATATTCTTCAACTACATCAACGAACTCCTCAATACGTAGACGGTTACCAAGACGTTCAATCATTGACTCAATCTCGAGCTTTCCGTACTTATTACCCATGTGGTCACCAATCATAAGCTTAAGCTTCTTCTTAAGAGTTTGTTGCTCTTTTGTAATATATTCAAGCCCCACTTTTATCTCAAAGTGATGGTCTTGTAAAGTATCAAGATTATACAGCTCTTTAGGAGTAATATCTTTTGATTTTTTTACTGACTTCTTACTGACTACTGAATCGCTCCCTGATATAGCGTCTGATATTGTCACATAACTGCTGTATGCATCAGTGCTAGCGCCGCCATGCTGTTGGAAGTCGTAAAGGTGTGTTTTCCACATCTTATCGCTGTCAGTGAAACCCATCTTCTTTTCGAACAGTTTCTTACCAAATAATCTCATATAATCCCCTAAAAGTTGTTTCTATTTACAATAATAACTCATTAAGATGGTAAAAGCAATACCGTAATCAATGCAATCATAAGAATGACTAGAAAAAGCCATCCTCTATCCGTCATGTCGTTTTTAACTTGTTTACCCACTGTTAGTCCTCGAATGGCCATTTGTTTTGTTTGAAGTCTTCTATAGCGAAGTATGAACCACCTCCACCTACCGCTGTCAGAATGAGTGACTTTATGATATCTACAAAACTGTCAGCATGTATTAAGATTACTACGCCTACATTTACAGTTCTGAAGCAGAAGTATATCAATACTACCGCAATCAATCTTTTCAAGAATGTCTTTAATTTACTCATGCTTATCCTTTATCAAGTGTTATTTCCCCATTGGCGACCATCTTATCGAAATCACTCATTCCGCCTCTGTGAAATATCTTGTTATTCGGTGTGTAATTGGTATCAATATATGATTTTATATAATCGTATATGTCCTGTTCAGTAGGAACGACAATTGTATCGTACCAGCATTCATGGCTATCAGCATCGCACAGACCAAGCGCATGCAATAGCCAGTCATCTTCATTCATAGAGACAACTCCCCAATCAGCCTTCCATCCTTTGTGTAATAGAATGAAGTGCTCCCCATCGGATGCTCACGGCTTCCATCGCCTTTTTCAACGGTAACTTTCACTACTGTAATAATCTCCATCTTAGGAGCATATGGGTTGAACACTGGTTCAATTATTTTAGCTCGACGTGCTACCTCAAACGGGTCATTGTTTGGGTTATATTCTGGTTTGCTCACTTTTAAAAATCCTTTCAAATACTGCCTGAATGACATTGGTAGTAACAGCATTGCCACACATTTTATATCGTTGTGTATCGCTAATATCCACCATCTTTGTCCCGCCGCATTCATGAGCTATATCATCATTTTCATCCATATCGAATTGTTCGATACATACATTACAAGACAAGTTCACATCACAACCTTGCATAGTCCAGTAGTCTGGTAACCCCTGCAGACGTTCACACTCTAGTGGTGTAAGGCGACGTATTCTGACGTCATCGGTCAAAGTATACTGTTGCATACCTGTGTCTAGTGTCTGCGCAACATCACTCACGCGTCCACGTCTAGTCTTACTGTTCCGTGCTGTGAGATTTATAGAGTTTCCAGGAGTTGCTTCAGCATAACCTTTGCTAGTTGCCTCTGATATTTTAACAACTGGCTGACCGCTGCCATCTTGACGAGCTCGGGCTGGTAACGTAGGAACTACCCCGGACTTCGACGCTCTAAATCCATTACTGTCGCTATATGTACGATATGTACCTACTTCGGGTTGTTCTTCACCATTGACAGTATTTTCTTCTGCTTTTCCAATGATAGGAAATACTTCGGGTCGGGATGTTCCTCTAAGATGTCCGACAATGATAACCCTTTCACGGTTTTGTGGGACGCCGAAATCCTTGCTGTTAAGCACCTGCCACTGAACGTCGTACCCCAATTCATATAAGGTAGAGATGATTGTTTTAAAGGTTCTTCCCCCGTCGTGACTGAGAAGTCCTTTGACGTTCTCAAATACGAAAAGACGTGGTTGTTTTTCCCTGAGAATCCGTGCAAGGTCAAAAAAGAGCGTACCTCTCGTATCAGAAAAACCTCCCCGTTTACCTGCGATACTAAATGCCTGACAAGGGAAGCCACCGATGAGGCAGTCAAAGCTGGGTAGCTCTTTTGCGTTGATTTTTGTGATGTCGCCATAGTTTTTGACTCCTTTGAAGTGATATTTATAGACTCTGTCGGCCCATTTATCAATCTCTGAGTAACCAACACATACTGGAACTGTGATGCGCTCCAACTGGTTGGTATTGTCATCGCTATTGGACTCGTTCTTATTTCGCGACGAGAATTCCTCAAAAGCATTTCGTATTCCAACTTCAAATCCTCCTATGCCGCTAAATGTACTGAAATATCTCATTGATTGCTATTGCGCTTTCTTTCATCATCAATAGCCTCAATAGCATCTACCTGATGAATAATTGTCTCGCCCTCTTGAATTAATTCTTCTTCGAGCCTATCTAGGCATGAAGATATTGCTTCATGTTTGTTCGCTAGAAAATCTTTCATAAGCTTACTGGCGAACTCTTCAACTCTGTTATTCCATGGTCCGCCATCGGCACTCCTACGGCCACGTGCAATAGCCTCTCCATCTTGAAAAACAGAAGCCAGTGTGTAATAAACTCTTTCGCGCAGCTCTGCATCTTCTATAATAACCTTAGGCATATGTCCCTCCATTCGCTATCCTACATTGTGCACAGTTTGGTAATCCGCAATCAAACATCACAGCTCCTCATCACCTATAGTCTCAACTACTTGCCATAGTTGTGCCCGACGTTCGTTATTACTGACGTCTCTAACACCATCATTTCTCATAATCATAAGTGCACCGTGGTCATTCTCTTTAGCGCGCATGTCTGTCATCTCATCAATCCTATGCTTAACAATAAACGACATGAGCTCCCTCTTAACAAGTTTAGGGAGATAGGTATATTCGAAGATTGCATCAATGTCTTTTTCTAGATTATCGAGCTTTGGCGTCTTAGGCATTCTTACGCTCCAATAATTCAGGATTCTGAAACTTATTTCCGATTACTTCGACAATGTAGTAACCGTACTCATCGTTACCATAACCTTTGGCATGGTTTATTGCTTTCATAGCATAGCTTATGCATCCACCGCATCCATCAACAAACGGCCAGAACCCAGTTCCATCTTCATCTCTACGTACTAGTATCGGACGTCCTTGCTCACTTTTATCACCAGACTTGATGTTCATGCCAGATATATCACTTGTGTGGACATAATAAACCTGCACAACATCATCTTCATATATTTCCTTGTGGTTAACATCCTCTAAACCGATATATTGCATAACTTTTAGGGCATCGGGCGCATGAGTTTCATGAAGTAAATACTCATTCAGAATCGACGCCCACTCTCCCATTACCATGATCTCGCCAAATAAACTAAAGCCACCGGTTTTCCCTATATCGTAACCTAGTAGCCATTTTTTTGCCTCGTCATCCCATGCCCTGAACTTTATCTCGCTCATGTCAGTCACCACCCACACTTTCTGGAACTGGGAACTCATCCCACATTATTTCATCAAACGGTACTTCTATATTTAATAAAGATAGGGCTTCAAATGGACACTTCTCAACGAGATGTATAGCCCATTCGATAGCCCTAAGCTCATCAATGTCGTATCCAGAGCGCTCTATATCGTTTCTGGTTTTTATTCTTTCTTTAAGAAAATCAGCTCTACGATTTAACGCAGCTAATCTGCCTTGTAGCTTCTTCATAGTGCTTTTCTTAGCCATAATCCTAGTATACAGGTTATGGTTTTATTTGTAAAGACTAAATATTCAGATCTTCTAGCCCGCCAAACTTAGGGATTATATCTTCTAAGTCTTCATCGAAGTTCATCTCAAGGACGCTATTAAGGCAGTAATATAGGCTATCCTTCTCACCTACTAACCCAAGCTTTGCCAAAGCATGACCATTAAATTTTCCAGCAACTGCAACGAGTGCTAGAACTTCTTTAAGGTTCATTGTAACGGTAACTTCTTCAATATCTTCCTTGTCGTCGTAACTTACAGCTCGTAGTTTCATTATTAAACTTCTCCAAACTCTACAACTTTGCCACCGTATGTCTTTGCATAGTTCTGAGCACGTTTTTCGCTGCTATATGCACGGATATGTCGACGCCTCCAACCTGGACCTCGTTGGAAGTCACCATCTAGAACTACCACATACAATTTCATGCCATCAGTAGATGATTTCTTCTGTTCATACTCTTTATCGGCTTTAGGAATAGATGAATCAAGCATTTCACTTAGATTCGCACCGCCATTGTAGTAGTAGGCATGAATTTTATAATCGGTATCATTTAGACGTTCAGCTTCATTTACATCACCGTAGTCATCTGACTCATCAGGAGCGCCAGAAACATCAAAGATAGCACCGTTTACTATTGCATAGTCTTCATGGTCAATGTAATGAACGCCTCTTTCATCAACTTCGCACCATTTCGGGTCAATTTTGCCGTCTGCAACGAGCTTGTCAAAGACTTCTTTTGCATTTTCTTTGGTAGATAGTCGCTTAACTATGCCCCTGTTTCTTTGCATTTCACTCATTATAACCCCTTCCTCTTGAGGATGTCATGCACCCAGTTATATGCTTCTTCGTATGTATTGAAGCTCTTACGACGATTGTAATATTCTTCTGTATTGTAATTATGTGCAGTAATCGCCCCAGTATATGGCTTAGTGCTATAACCTTCTGGCTTGTATGTCACAGACCACTCGAATACCTGCAGTTTACCGACCATCTTGCTCATTATCGTCCTGCTTCCTTTGCAGTCAATACGCGCGCTGACTTAGTGTCAGTATCAAATTCGAGTGTGACGTATTCACCATACTCGAACCATTCATCGACTATATTCTTATACCTATCTTTCCTGACCTCTCGTAGAGCATCTTGCTCGTCTAGGGGTAGGTCGTTGTCGGCTAGCTCTCTATTAATGTGCTCTTCAAGTGCGTCACATACTGCATCTGGGTCTTTAAGTGTCACTAGAATCTTTGCCATTATTCGCTCTCCAAAATTTTATCTGATAATTCGTTAATAATAAATGTCTGAAATTCTCGAGTATTATCGCTATAACCAGACTTCTTGTGAAGCAGCTCTTCAAGGAGTAGCACAGTTTTGTCTCGGCGACTCCAGTTAATGCTGTGATCGCAGAGAACAATCAGATTTTCTTCTGAATCAAATTTACCAAGAATATCATCATCTTTAAACTTACCTAGCTTAATATTCTCAAATGGGAAGGTGAATCCAGCCTTACTGAGCCTTTCATACACTTCTTTGTAGTCGCTGTCTGGTTCTCCAGTGAGCCTATATGCATTCTTAGATGTAGAACCTGCTATATCAAGCTCATCTCCGAACTGTTCCTTGAGTAACTTAATCATCTTTGATGGAAGTCCTATGGTCTTCGCAGTGACGCCATAGAACCCAGTCAGGTCAATCGGTACAATCCTCTTTTTCTTTAGCTGATTTAACCACTCATCACTGAATCTTCCTTTTGTGACAGCATCATAGTTGTATCCAAAAAAGTCGCTGGTCATAATGTACGACCATGTAGTGTCATTATACTCAATGTTCTTATATTCTTTCCAACTGTCAATGAACTTCTTAATCACATTCTTGTTGGTGCTGAACATTAAGGCCTCGCCAATCATCTGTTGAGCCTTCCAAGACTCGCGCATTACTCGGCTCTCATTTATCTCGATGTCAGTAAAATCGTAATCAAATAGTGACTTTGCAGATTTGATCTCTCCAACTCGAATACCTCGCCTAAAGAATACTGGATACTCGATAAGTCGCTTAGAGAATATCTTGTATGACCTTTTCCTATCAAATGAACCTGTGAGTGATGTCTCATCAACTACAGGACGCTTAAAGCTGAAGTAGTCTTGCCAGTTCTTTGTAACATCCCCGAGCTTATCGCTCATCTCGATATAGATTTTCGTCGCACCTTTATCAGGTGACATATCAGATACTAGCTCCATTGAGCCGCCTTCGTCTATGGTATTGCTATAGATTTCTCGAATAGCGAACCACGGCTCCCAATCTGGACCAGCTTGCGTTGTTAGTGATGTCTTCTCCCCATCAACAGTGATAACATCAAAGGTAGCACCACTGAAGTTCTGTTGAATAAGACCGAATTTAACTTCTTTTTTACCAGCGTATACTTTGAAATCGATTCCTTCGCGTAGCATAAGCGCTGTGGCATACTTTAGACCGCTTCCAAAGAACCCAATCTTATCAGTTGCGTCTCGTTTACTAGATGCGCCGAGGAGCTTAAATGCATTGAGGTCAATCTCACCCTTGTTTGCAAACTCCATATACATTTGGTTACTCATTTAGATACTCCGTTACTTTCTTTGCTATTTGCTTAGTGATACCCTTCTTCCATTCAGTTTTGAATAGAGGTTGGTCTTTATAGAAATCTGATTCGTCGTCTAGAATTGCATATTTAGTTATTTCTGGATGCTCCTTTATATAAGCTTTTACTTCATCACCTCTAGATTTATCGGGAATGTTCGGTGTTTTACCATAAATGTCTGGGTACACAGCACTTTTGATTTGCTTCATGCCTTCTGGATGGTTTCTCCACGATGATGAAATAACCAGCACGCATCCCGTGTCAAGGATTATCTTTCCTACCGTAAATGCCATCTGTGGGTCTATTCCAAGGCTAGTGCCTATCTTCTTTTTAAGGTATTGCCTAACGAGAGATTCTTCGCTGTTACAAACGCCATCAATGTCTAAGAAAAGCGCCTTCATATTTAATTATTAATCATCTTCCCGAGCTTTTCTATAATCTCCTGTTCACCCTTAGTTGGGTTATCACCAGCAACTTCTCGTAATAATGTGTAGGCATAGAATTGTTTAACAGCAGATTTACTTGTCGGAATGGGTGCTTTTGTATCAGTAATGAATAGCTTCATTGTTCGCTCATTATCCTGCGAACTTGTCTCAAGCTTAAGGTTGTTCCCATGCTTAACAAATACTCTTCCCTTCCCACTTGACGTGTGATCGATTACCTCGAATCTTGTCACTTTTGTTAGTTCTAGCATATTTTGCCCTCTCTTAGTAATTTACTTACCTGCTTGTTATCAAACTGCTGACTCATACTTCTATACTTTGCATTTTGGTATACACCATCGATGTTAATCACGTTATATCGCATACGAGGCGTCCATATGTCTACTATTATTACGCCAGTTATGACTCTCGCCTGGTATTCGTTCATCCACGCTATTTCATAATCGTTTTGCGTGCACAATCGTTCTAAAGCTGCTTTGTTCTGGTCGTGATACGTTACTTTCTTCCTCGTCATCGAGTTCAAGCTCCTCCTGATTACGCTTGATGTACTGCTTAGCTGCATATTTAGAAGCCTGTTTAGTCCTTACCCCGCCACGCCATGTGTCATATACTACATGGATAATTCTCATACCGTCGTCACTCATTTCGACCATTTCTCGATATTCGTACCTTAGTCGTTTTGTCATATTAGTCATTCCTAATTTCTACTAACTTGCCAGTTGATGTCTCGAATTTATAGAATGTCGGATGGTGCTTTTTCTTAGTACTTAAGGTGAAATAGTCTTTATCCATACGAACTGTGCCTCGCAACGACTTTACATCAGGCTTTACCTGTGAGGCTACGATTTCACTGAGCATTATGAGATCGCTTTCTTTCTCTTTATCGGTATCACATACCTTCACGGTTACACGAGTTGGTGTAATTGTAAATCTAGAGTTCGTATTACCATTATCCATTACCACTTCATGCGTTCGCTCTACCATCTTAGGTTCATAACAATCGCATTCGCTGTGATCTACTAAGCATTTACTCATTCCACGCTACTCCAAAATAGGCTTGGTACTGTCCAGGAGTCATTCCCGTGAGCTGCATACAAGCTTCATCAATAGTCATTTCGGTTGGCGTCTTAGTCTTCACTTCAATAACTTGCTCTTGATTAACAGGAACCATTTTAAAAGCTGGCTCTTTACCGTGGATTTTTGCTAGAATTCTATTCGTGTGAGATATAAACTTCTCTTGTGTTGGATATTCGATATTGATTGATGTCATATGCGTTCCTTTCGTTCCTGTCTTATATTTCTATTGTAAATGTAAATTATATAAAGTCAACAGTTTTTTATAAAAAGTCCCAAAAAGATTGGTTTTTCTCTAGTTGCTTAGCGATTTTACGCACCAAGCTTAATACTTCATCTTTCTTATGAAGAGAAGTTCCCTGAGGAATTCTTACTATAACCACATCGTCATCTTCTATGTGAGGAACTAGCGACTTAATCCGTTTATATTTACTCATGTTTTCATTGTAAAGATAAATTGAAAAAAGTCAAATAAAAAGCACTCCATTGGTGTGGGAGTGCCTTCTATGTTCTAGTTCAGATACGCAACCCGTAACGGGGCCATTCTCTGCTTTCAGTAGGTTTAGGGAGGTTCTTATGTTACTTCCTCTGCCTACACTATTATAATAGCACAAGCAGTATAAAAAGTCAATACTAAAAGCTAATTCTGTCCTGGTTTTTAGATGAATCTGACTGGTCGGCCCCATTAGCTACCCAGTTAGCGATTGCTAATGAGTCAGACTTGTCTGGAGATATACCAAGCTCTTTTTTCACCTCTGACTTCTGACAAACGACTTCTTTCTCGTCCTTTATGTCTGTAGTGTGCGCAAAAAGCTGCCTTTGCAGAGTGTTGTCGTCATATTTCTCATCGTCCCTATATAATACCTTCAGGTCACCATTATCCATGCTGTACCGTAGACCGAGATATATCTCATTCCTCGACTTATTTGTAGCATGATAGATAGTCGGATACCATCCGCGTTCACGTAGCCTGTCACGCATTCCTACACCGATACCATTCTCTTCTATCGCTATTCTACTAGCATACTTTGCGCTGAACCCATGCTGCTGAGCAAACTTAATGAGTTCATTGGTGTATAGTGTCGACATTGGTCGTTCATCTTCCTTTGTGACATTATTTCGATCGAACTCGAGCTCTGGTATCTTCAGTTCTTTCTGCGCTACCATTACACCATTATCAATAATCGTGGCCACTGTCGTGTCAGTACCAGCGTCTGAAGGGTCTACGCCTATATACTTGTTGAATGTTTCACTTGCTTCAGGAAGATTATATATCTGCGACTTCTCCCATAGGTAAGAAGTAATAAGCGAATGGTCTTCATCTGAATAATTCCAGTTGTTCTTTAGGTATCGCTCTACCCACCATTTTTGTTTTCTGAATAGAGCGGCAATATCGTTCTTATCCTGCCATGAATCCTCTATAGTGTACTCAATCACCATAACATTAGGAGGAAGAGTATTTTTCTTCCATTTGTCATAATATCGTCGCTTAGACCAACCGTTATTAGGGTTCATCGTTATGATGTTGATGCTAGGTTGGCCATTTTCATTAGCACGACCTTTACGAGATAGAATCATATCAAATGAATCTTCTTCAAGCTCATTTGCCTCATCTATAAGGTTTCCTGTAGCGTCGACACCCTTAACTTTCATTTGGTCTTTGTCTTTCGACCTATCGGCTTCTGAGAATGTTATAATCGAGCCGTTATGAGAGAACCTAATCTCTAAGGCCATATCATGCCAAGTCCAGTCCTTATTCTCAATAAGGTTCATCTGGCCAAGTGTCTTTTTAAACGTACGAATAAGTGTCTTCCTGGAGACTGTATTATTCTTACGCCAAGCAAACCAGCGTGTTTCTGGGAATTTATAGCATATAGAGGCAATTATATGAGAAGCCACTACAGTTTTACCTGTACCGACTGCGCCAATTAATATAATCTCATCAACTTCTGGCTGATTATTGATTAAATCAATTGTCTGTGTCTGTTTCGGCTTCAGTTGAAGTTGCTGTGTCATTTCTCGATTTAATCTCGCTGATTATGACAGGGGCAGTTGTAAGACGCTCGCCATCTGATGTTATGTCGACTTTATCGCCCCATCCAGTCTTACGAAGCCATTCAGCTGCTCCCTTTTCGCCTTTCATTGCCTGAATCATCATAGCTATAACAATTGCATTCGCACCGTTGCGTGATGGCATATATTCGTAGTATGCTGGCTTGTTTTTTGATATCTTATCAAGCAAGTCCTCGTCAGCTAGAAGCTCTCGTACTACTGTCGACCAGTTTACCGAGCCTTTTGGTCTGCCTTTTCGATTTATGCGTGAGTCGCCCTTTTCGAAGGGCTTTAAATTAGCTAATCTTTGTTGTCTTCTTTGTTCTTCATCCATGTTTGTATTCTCTATCGATTTGATGTCTTGACTTTATAGCCTCTACCATCGAGTTCGCTAAATAATGATTCGAGCTCCTCAGCTGATTCAAGTTCTACAGTAAGTTTCATCACCTGTTCAGACGAGTCTTCGCCCGTTAAGTTCTTTAGTAGGTCTACACCCCATGAATCGAGTTCTAAGAATTCATATTCATTAGGCAACGTGTCCCAGTCCCATTCACCGCCGCTCACATTGTCTTTTATGATAAACTCTCGCTGTTTTTCTTCGCTCCAGTCAACTACACGAACTGGTACTTCTTTCCAACCAGCTTCCTTCATAGCCTTGAACCGCATGTTACCACCGAGAATCATATGGTCGGCGTTAACCACCACTTCTCTAACTTCTGCCATTTCTGGGAAGTCTTTCATAGACTGAACAAGTTTTTTGAATTTGTCGTCTTTAATAATCCTTGGATTATTAGGATTTTCTTTAATAAGGTCAATTGATAATTTTTGTGTTTGCATGTTATTATCTCTGTTATTATTATAACAAAACAGCCATTACCGTTGTTATCACAGTAATGGCCGATTTATTGTCACAGTTAGTGACTATTTATCTATCTATTCCATTTTTCGTATGCATCATTTAGGAACATTCCTAGTGTTGAGAACGACACCACGAGCACTAATGCGGCGCATAAAGGTGGAAAGACAATCATAAGTGTTACAAGTGCTAAGGCAATCCATATTGATAGACACTGGAAGCAGTAAAACCCCTCTCTAATGCCTCCGTCCTTGTAATCCATTTGGTCTACACGTTCGCGCAGCTTCTGGAATATAGCCCAAGGCCCAGTCTCTTCCTGGAGCATATGTGTCAGTCTCCAGACCGACACAATACTCATCAATATAAAGATTACGAACAACATTATTACTTTAATGGAATACTTAGTATGCTACTGCTACCAGATACGGTAGTAGGAAGAACACCATTCCACTTGTCTAGAGCCTTGCTCTGGTTTTCGATTTCTTTTAAGTGTAGGTAGTTGTCAGTAAGGGTTTGTGCTTGAACTTCTTGTGCTTGTGCGTCTAGACGGGCTTGGTCAAGATTAAACTGTGCACGTTCGGCGTTTTGTTGAGCAACCTGTCGGCTCTCGATAGCTTTAGTGAACTCTGCTGAGAAGTTCAGGTCAGTGATACTCACGTTTTCTACAGTAATACCACGAGCACCTAATCGGTCAACAAGTGCGACCTTTACTTCGCTTTCAACCTGCGCACGCTTCGCGATTAGGTCGACAGCGTTGTACTTAGCGGAATTAGATTTAAATGCTGACTGAATCGCTGGAGTGATAAGTGTATCTTTATATCCTACACCAACAGTCTTGTGTATATCAGATACTTTACCGCGCTCTAGGTGATAGTTAACGACTACAGTTGAACTCACATCCTGTAGGTCGGCTGTAGCCGCAGCTGCAGTCTGACTTTCCTTCTGGGTCTTAATATCATATTCTGTCACGTTATTAGCGCCCCAAGGTGCTACCCAGGCAAAGCCTTCTGATAGTTCGCGCCCAGTAACTTTACCATAACTCGTAACAACACCAATCTTACCTGTACCTACAGATCGCATTGAGCTGAAGAAAGTAATCACTCCCAATAGTACTAAGATTGATATCAGTGTAACACTTACATACTTGCGTGTACGGTTCATTTATTTATTCTTCCTTTTACGTTGGCGCTCGGCCATTTCTTGATTCTTAATATCTCCGCGTACAGTGAATAATACAACCACCGTACAAATACACAAAACTATTGCACAAATTAGTAATCCAGCAGCCATATTCTATCCTAGAAAGGGATTTCTGACAAGTCAAGCGGCTTATCAATAGAGTTATCTGGAGCAACTACATCGCGAGATGATGAATCTGGAGCTGATGAGTCTTTAGCATCTAGTAATGTTACGTCGTAAGCCACAACAACTACCTTAGATTGCTTCTTACCGTCCTTTTCCCAAGTCTGTTGGTCAAGTCTTCCTTGAATAAGGACCTTAGAGCCCTTCTTTGTATATTTACCTAATACATCTGCGACCTTTTCCCAGGCGCTGACTTCAAAGAATGCAGTTTGGTCCTGGCCTTTGTCTACGGCTATACTTGCGCTAGCTACAGACTTACCCGATGAAGTAGCCTTAACTTCTACATCTCGTGTTAGTCGACCCAATAGAATTACTTGGTTCACACTTTTGCCCATTATTCTTGCTCCTCTTCTTGTAGTTTCTTTAACTTTTCTAGTTGTTCTTCGTGATATTCAATGGTCTTTTGAATATTTGCGATACTAAATTTGTGATAGTCTTTCTGTATCTCAACTTCATCAAGTCCATTCTCAAGACGATAATTCATCTTCTCTACAAGCTCTTTACCTGTTCGTGCTACAAATATCATTGGAGCTGAAGCTTCGTTGATAGGAGTGATACGAACTGCAAAATTAACTTGTCCTGGCATCGTTGAATCGAGTACAGCCTGAATGGTGTAATCAAGGTCATTTCGTTTGACCTTTTTCTTGATTTTCATCACAAGTTTTTCAGCTTCTAGTAGACTCTTCTTTGTCTTGTCTTCCATATATATTACCTTACTTCTTTCGTTTATTCAAGTAGTTTTTCTTTGCAATCTTTTTTCGCTTTGACTTTTTAGGTAAGTTATCATCAGTTGCCTCAATCTGCACCTTGCGACGCCGATATTGTCTGTTATTGACGATTATTCCGCCTTCGTTATCAAAGCCAAGTAGGCCACTTCCCATCACCATTATTTCTTACCAAACGCGTTTAAAAACGCAGTGCTTATTGCTATTACAAATGCGATGGCAATCGCCAAGGCTACTGGTGTCCATAGAGGTGCAGTAATCCACCACCAAGACCAATGAACAACATCAGTAGTTAGATTGCCTCCAGGATTAAGCTTCAATACGAATAGAACAAGGAACAACCATCCTAGAAGACCCATATTATTTGTTATATTACTTGTGCTTTTATTAAAATTATTAGCCATATATGCTCCTATCTATCAATTTCTAGAGAAAACTTTATGAAGTCTTTGTATAAATTGAATGAACTAAATGTAAGTTTCACGTTGTCATTGTCCTTATCGAGAATCTGACTTGATAACGCGGTGATTGTGTGTGGGTCGATTTCATTTACGCCCTCGTCCACAATCATATTTGCAGAGAAACCTCGTTGGTCGAGGTATGTTTCAATGTTTCTAATATGTTCTTCATTACGAGCTTCAAGAACGATAATAGTCTTATGCGGACTCGTAGCCCATAATGACTGCATATGCTGGCTAGATTGCATACCTGCGAACATAGCAGCGTGTGAAGCTTGTGCTGCAGCTTTACCTACCGACATACCGAGTGACTTATTGAGAAATATGTATACTACAGGATTTTCCCGTTTTTCTACAACTTCTCCTATTTCGACTGGCTTATTATCGTCGCGCTTTGCCATAATAATCTTTTCCCATTACATAAGACTCGACAGCTTTATAAATCGATTCGTTATCTTCAGATGTCGACGAAAATATTCTGTCCATAGTCTTTGACTTGTACCGAAGAATTGCAGTCACACCATACTCATTTCGTACGATTACTACAGATTCTGGCATTTCTCTTTTAAAAATCATAATAAGGGTCTCCTAATTGCATTACTGGTAAGCCAAGTTCGTCTCTCCACATTCTACAGACTGATGGTCGATCATCGAATATAGCGAGTACATTGTATTTTCCCTTTATGTACTTCTCATACATTTCTCGCTTTACAACGGTATCTTTGACTTGATTTCCACTGGCATCAGTATGGTCAGAGCGGCGCATGTGTAATTCTTTATAAGCGATATCATTTCGGTCTAGCCAATCTTCAGTCTCAGGTCGGCATATCTCATCCCTACCGCTAAATAGTATTATCTCTGCTCGTTCAGTCTCAGCGATAGCATCAATCATAAATGCTACACTTGGGTCTGCCTCGTCTTCACCAACAAACTTCCAGGCATATGCAGCTTTATCACCAAATCTCTTCCTAGTTGTCATATGCGCTAGCGTTCCATCTATATCTGAGATAACGACATACGGAAGGTTCTCGTCATATTCAGGAGCGTCTATTGGCTTTTTAACAAATTGATGATACATATCACGTATTACTCGTTCGCCAACTGACCTAGAGCGTTTCAAATCACGCCTTACGCATTCCTCGATAGGAACCTTAAGGAATGAATCATTTACTTCAAATTCAGCTCCGAACTCATCGGCCATCTTTTTGAGAGACTTCTCATGCACTGGGTTAAGATTTGTGTCATCAACTACGACGCTCTTGTTGTGTTCTAGTGCCGCGCGAATCATAGCATCTCTTGTCCACAATACTTGCTTTTCATGTTTGCGCTTATAATGTTCACCAAAGAGCATCTCTCGGATGTCATCTTTATTTACTCGGTAGTACCCACTCTCAGAAAGCGTACGAGCGTACGTACTCTTACCAGATGCTGGTAGACCCTTTGTCATAATCAGCTTTAATTTTGCCATTTTATCGTTCCGTATCAGCTACTGATAGACTGTTATTCAATATGTCGTGATATATTTGAATAAACTTCCTATTACACAGCCCTTTTAGTTTTTTAAAGTTAAGAGCAGGTACTTTTTTAACTATTTCCCATATCTCTTCTGTAATGAGGTCGTGGTAGCAAGTGCCAGCAATTTGGCTGGTGTGCTTCATATTAAGTCGTTCTTCAGTCTGCGACTGCAGCTTTTGAATGATTTTTTCTACACGAGCGACTGTACAGTATTTGTTAACAACATACATTTCCCAGTATGTTTCTGAGTGCTTATTATTACCACCAAACACAATAGCATTTGATTCCTTGAACTTTTCATGGACAACCTTTGCATATACGTGGTCACCAAATTTGTTCACAAAGTTCGCAGCCTTAAGTACTACACCCTCACCTGCAGGTGCAATAGCAGATTTACCTACGAATTCTTTAATCTCATCAAGCGTAAGTTTACCTTCAGCAAATACGTGAGGATATTCGAGTCCTAGAAATTCTGCTTCGGCTTTTACATCTTCCTGAGGTAGCCACCTATCATTAGCTCTGTCGTAAATATCAAACAGATAGATTTTCTCATAGGCTGCATCTGGATATGTAATGGTGTGCTTCACAAGCCATTCGCCATAAAGAATATGGTCAGGATTTCGGCTAAAGTACATAGCGAGACTTAAGTTATTTTGAACAGCCTCTTGAAAACCTCTAAAAGATTCATCTTCAGGTAGCATTCTGGTACGAGTACCGCAACGAATCTTACCATCAAGCTGAAATATAGAGATGTTCGCGCCATCTACTTTTTCTTGAACTATTAGTTCTTCATCTAAGATACCATCGGTCTCTTCTTTTCCGAGTCGATGTATTTTTTCGTATTTTCTGTATTCCACTTCATTTTCCCCTATATACATTATCTCTTATTGAGCTTATGCTTGTCAATAGGTAGAACCTCCCAAAATGAATCATTTTTCTTTACAATAGTAGTTTCAACTGTTGACTCGTCAGGTATGAGTATTTCACGCTGATTTTTAAGTTGCTGATTGAAATGTTTACATACAACTGAATAATCAACCATATTAGTATAGCCATTCTGACGTAGTTCTAATCCCATAGAGATATCTGGTCCAAGAGATTGATATGTATGGAAGACGTGGTTCTTGTATATGTTCGCATCAATCAGTGCGCAGTAGAATCCTCCCGCATCGATGTTTTCTATGCCTGAATCCTTATAGGGAATAGATGTAGTACTTGTCGGGTTATAGATATCATTGAACCTCCACCCACCGATATATGGAATTCCCCACCTACCGAGCTCGACACCCTCAGCGTATACACACCCTGGAGTATTTCTAAATATGTTCATAAGCTTAGTAAGGGCGTTTCTAGGGACAATTGTGTCATCTTCAGTAAGGAATACGTAATCAGCTATACCCACTCTGCTCTTTGCAAAATTATGGATAGCAGTAATCCTCTTACGTCGTGCGAGCCAATCGAATCTTTTTACTGGCTTAGTCTCAGGATACTTTACAGTTAAACGTTCGTTAAACTTTGTGTCCTGAATCATGTTTCTGACTTTAACGTACAGTTTATTATCACCGTCAACGATACATAGTAAATTAGTATATGTAGGATCGCAGTCTATAAGCTCGAGCGCTGATATTACATCAGTAAGATATTCTTCTCTCGAGACAGTTAATATTATAGTAATAGTCATAAGTTAACCTTATTAAATTGCTTTCCATCAATAATCTCGAGTGCTGTGTAATCTCCAATTGGTGTACCATCTCGTTCTGTTGAAAACGAATCAATACACCATACATTTGGTTCAACTTCCCAGCATGTCTCACTTGGAGTGTGACCAAATACTTGGTTAGGTAGATATTGTCTCCTTGATGAATAGTTTGGACTATTAGGGCGCGCCCATAGTGGACTTCCGTCGGTCCATAAATCATCGCTATTGCCGCTTATCCATTCCTCTGTATATCCGGCATGCGAGTATGTTATCCCATCTTCAAAAACCGAAATAGGTAAATTTCGCACCCACTCCTTAAGACTCTTATTCTCTGGCGTATTCAGTAATGCTTGAGTCATGCCATTATAGCCACTTGATAGAACATCTAGGCTATTTACATAGCTATAGTCATGATTACCCGTTAAGAATATAAACTTCTCTTTATTAGAATTATGCATGTTCTTTATTCTTTTCCAGGCATTCACACTCTCAATAGGACTTGAGTCCCAATCATCTGAATAATCGCCAATGAATATAACCTTGTCGTATCTACTTGCTAATTCTTCTACTTTATCAAGTATCCACATCTTAGTGTGAATGTCACCTATGGCAAGTATTTTCATTTTAGTCTCCTAGGACTTCTTTATATTTATTAACTAGCGATTCTCTACTGAAGTTATCATCAGCTATCTTACCTGCGGCGAATTTTTCAACAAGCAAATCGCTATCTGACATTTCACATATCTCATCTATCTTGTCTGCAATAGCTTGTGCATCAGCCTCATATATGTCAATCATAGTACGAGTCATAAAATCGCCTATTTTATGTGCTGGTATCAGCCACTTGCTAGGAAGTAGATCGCGATTCGGTTCAATGTCAGTCATAATGACTGGAAGACCAGCGGCAAGTGACTCATTCATGGGCAGACATAGGCCACCATATCGGCGAGGCATAATCACAGCATCAAAATCATAGTACAAAGCTTCGTTATTCTCTGGATTGCCATTATCATATACAATCCTAGGGTCCATCAATGTCTCGTCTGGAGCACCTTGGCTCTTTATTACAATCTCGAAGTCTGAATTAGTGAGCTGTATGGCCTTTAGGAGCGTCTCTGTGCCATTTCTATCGTGGATAGCCTTAGCGCCCTGAATATGTAGGAAACGTCGCTTAGAAGCCCTCTGAGCATTCCTGAGACGTGCTTCCTTGAATCGTTCTGTGTCAATTGGCGGCCTAAGAATAACTGGCTTAACTTTTAACACATTCTCTACTTCTTCTACACCCCATGATGAAGGAGATATAAGCTTGGTGGGCATGGGTAGCCTCTTATCGTGAAGATAATCAAGGAACTCGTAGTTATATTGTATGAATGTCTTAATACCACGATGCTTTGCTGCTGCTATTATCTCATACCCATATGGTATCTCGCAAGTTAGTAGGGTGTCTATACCAGCTAATAGCCAGTTCTTCTCCCTTGAACTAGGGAACCCATGCGAAATCATTTGTACTGGAAAGTCTTTGTACCATTCTGGGAATTGTTCATTCTCATGCTTGAATGGGCGTGAATCAATAATAAGTATTTTACTAGGCTTAAGCATCTCAGCCAGTTCCCGAGTCTGGTTCCCGAGCCCTGTTTTATCCATACGTACAATCATTCCTAATATCATTTAAAATACCTGTTTATTATCATATTTTTCTTCACCAGATCGTCCATCTAGATGGTACGAGCGTGGTTTTTTATCATGGGGGATATATATGTACATCTTCCATTTATCCCAACTGCCATTTTGCCCATCATTTGCGATAGGATAGTACACCTTATCTTCTATAAAGCATATCGATTTATCAGTGAAGTAATCATCGATTATTTTTCTATAGGTGTCAGATCTGACGATGTGAGGTTGCTGACTCCACTGCGAGGTGGCTATATATTGTGCATTATCGGCCGCCAAATCGTGTTCATGGTGCATTAGATATTCATGCTCAACAGGAATAGTTTCCTTATTATAAAGACGAACTATATTAGACTTACCGCTAGAAATAAGATTTGTTATGTTGTCCCACTCTATTTTTCTGTCTTCATATAAAGGTGAATCACCCTCGACATATATAACGCTTTCAGTACGGACATACTTCAGCGCCTCGCGCATCATCTTTACTTGATGAGAATGAGTCATGAAGAACAAAGGTAGAACATTTTTGTATTCTGTATTTATTTTCCATAACATCTTCTTGACAAACTCTTGATAGTCGTCAAACCTATCCTTTTGCTCGCTTCTTACGCCATCGAAGGTAATTATTATTTCTGATTCGGGTAGATGTTCTCTAACTGACTTAATTGTTGTTTCTAGAATGGACGTGTCTGGATGAGATTTCCATGGACTAACTGGTATAATGACCGTTATCTTGTCCTTGAGTGTATCTACATGAGCTGGCATATCTGCTAATGCACGTATATCGTCAGTAAGATTGTATATGTACTGTCGCTTTTGTTTCATCCACCAAGCAAACACATTGTTTGAATGAAGATTGAATCGTTTCAACGATTTATCAATACTTCCAGCTATTTCTCTACCACTTATCGTAGGGAACGGTGCATCAGGAAATATCCTCTTCCAATATCCGTTTGAATCGTAATCAACAGCTGGAGATGTATCATCAGCTATAGGAATGCATCCGAATTCCAATGCCTCATATAATCTAAAGCTATCTGGAGAAACTATGCCTGAAGGACAAGGTACAACTTTCGCTGAAGCCATATGCTTGTAGTATTCTTCTGATGGCATCCCTTGAGTAAAACCTTTAGTCTCGAATATTTGTATACTCTTAGTAGGATTATCCTCGGCATACTTGTGGAGCCGCCTAAATATAGTATTGCGTCGCTTATGGGTGTTCTGACCGCTAATAAACACGTCTTCTGGCTTCGACAGATATTCTTGTTGGTATTGCTTTCTAAACTTCTTGGAAAAAGCATAGCCGACACCAAAGTACCGAGCATTCTTATACTCTACCTTAGCCCTTGGAGTCTGAATCCAGAATCTTATGTTAGGGTGGTCAATCTTCTCAATATCGAATAGATTCTCTTCATCAGACACTACGATGAGAAGCACCCAGCTGTATTTCTTCAGCTTGTCATTTATTTCCTGGGCATCATTGCTTGCCCCAGGAACAACGGCAACTACACCATCACCAGTTGCTTCCTGGAATGAATCAACAATATTAAAATCCAATTTTCCAACTGGATTCCACATATCATCAAACATGTCTTGTAACATGAAGTGGTCTAATGGAATTGGTTTAAGCCATACAACATCAATCATCGTCAACTTCCATTTCTACAACGTCAGCATAAAAGTAAGGTCCTTCTCGCTGTGCAAGTGCAAGTTGCTCCTGATAATACGCGTCAGCTTTTTCTTCAGTACTGAATACTTTTTCTGGGTAATGATCTTCAATATCATTAGCAGTATAAACCCATACTTTCATTATTTACTAACCACCGTATCTAGAATCTCTTGCCACCTCTGTGTATAGGTATGCTTAGATTTTGTAAGTTCTTGACCAGCAAGCCTTATTTTTTCGCGCTCATCATCGTGCTCGAGGTAATAGTCAATCTTTTCTCTCAAATCCTGCAGGTCGCCATGCTTATAGTACACAACGTGGACACCGTCAATATAATCTGGTGCGAACCCTTCAATCTTTGGGTATATAACAAATGCTCCACGGCCAGTCGCTTCAAAGAACCTATCGCTCGAATAGTACGGATAATTGAACCCAATATTGAGTGTATCGCCAACTAATATCTTAGAGCTCGCATACAGGTCATTAAGGTCACTACCGCGTATTATTCCTCTACCATCTCCGCCCCAGTGCTCGAATCTGTCACCGTATGTATTATGAAGAAAATCAATGAGCTGTGGTCTAAATGGCCATTCTTGATGATATCCCTTGCTGCCAGTGAATATTACGTCTTTAGCTAAGTCATCTCTTTTTGTACCAAGATAGCATTCAGGGGCGTACACGCCAGCCATAAGGTAGTGCCCTTTAGTCTGAGTGTTCTCATTTAGCCAGTCAGCCATTAGCTTATCAACTGTAAAGAAATGCTCTACCTTGAAGTATTCAGAGTTTTCGTATTCTTCCCATCGTTTAAGGCCCATGTACAAATCGAGGTGATAGCCAAGTGTCACGATACCCCTTCGTTTCATATCATTAAGAACTCGAGTCATAGAGTAGGTGCCTCTATTCACAAATCCGTGGCTATGAATCCATATGAACACGTCGCATCTTCGCGAATGGAAGACTACTTGGTCTGTTCTAACTGTATTCTCTTGAAGCCTGGTAACTGTATGTCCCATTGACTCAAGAGTCTTAGCATGATGGTTCTCGGAAGTATAATCAACCGAGAAATTTCCATACATCAATATACGCATTTATAGCTCTATATCGTTAATTTTTTTGATAAGAGCTTTCTTATCAGTTTCGACCATCTTCATAATGTCGAAAGTCTTTTCTGACCAGCCAGCTAGAGTCGCAACTCTAGATTCAGGGAAGGCTAATTGCCCATATCCATTAATATCCCATGAGTAAATGAATGGATTTGCATCGTACTTCTTCTTGTATCGCTCTAAGTCAGCACCTGGATGATAGTACTCAGTCCATGTTTGCATGTCTGAGATGATTACAATTCGGTCATACGCCTTATCAGCTTCTTTGAATACCGCATTAATATTTGTACCATGCCCAACGTATCCCTTGCCACCTGTCCAACTTTGGTTAAGGCTGTCTAGCCACTTCATAAGTGTAAGTGTAGAGTCATTCTTGTTGAATGAAAGATATTCAGCATCGTCACCGAAGTGCATAAGGTCAGCACCAGAGCTTCGTGCAAGAGCTAGGCCAAACATCGCTGCCTTACCAAATGCAGACTTTGTGCCACTACCCATTGAACCTGAGTGGTCAATCACAACAAGTGTCTTTCCATCGAACCTAGGAACGTTTGAGAATGATATATCAAGAGCATCCGATAAACCAGATAGCACCTTAGAACTTCTCGAGTTATTTTGTAGCTCGTCGTAAGCTGTAAGGAATCGGAATGGCAGCAGAAGTGACTTCTTAATTCGTGATTCTGTTGTAAGCAATTTAATCGCTGCATCTACTACTTCATCGTCTGTTTCTTCAATAATGTTTCGAAGGTTTCTGACAAGTGCCATGTAACCTATCTTTCCAGACTTAACAAGCTCACCCCATGCCTCAGCCTTACTGCTGCTATCACCAGATTGGCCAGCTTGCGAAATCTTTGCTTCAAATGTATCGGTATTACGTAGCTCGTCTCTAACAAGCTTACCTAACTGCTCGGTGTGCTGTGGGTGCATAAGGTTAACGACGTCTACAAGCTTAACAGACTTACCCGATGCACGATATTTAGCCAACTGATAAGCATCGAAGCGTGTAAGCGCTTTTGCGAATCCTTTACGCATTGCGTGACTTTGCTTACCGCCATTTTCCTTAACATATGAAAGAATTTCAAGCATGTCGTCAGGTCGGTATGCGATGGAATCAAAGTACTCTTTTAGCCATTCTTCGCCTCTAACATTCATGGCAATCCATCCAGCAACAACGTGTGACACTGAACGCATACCGAATTCTGTTCGTGCGAATATTGATGCCTTAGCGGCGAATTGTGGATCTACCTTTGCTACAAGCTCTTCTATGCGCGTTTGGCGCTTTGCACCAGATTCATAGAACCTATCTTCAAGGAATGAAGTTAATAGCGCTGAGACTAATTCTAGTTCAGGCGTCATAGTAAATGCCTCGCCACCAGCAAGGTTAATTGTCTTGTTTTTTGTTGTCACTGATTTGTTGAATTTACTCATCAGGATATTCCCTTTTGTTTATACTTTTCTGGAATAAGCGGGGATAAATTTGCGAGGGTGATTTTTCGTGCTCTACCACTAAGCTATCTCCCCAGATGGCGGGAAGAGGAGGAATCGAACCTCCGTCACGTCGTTAACAGCGAAGTAACCCTCACGGTCGTCACCCGCTTATTTCAAAAAACTATCAAGATGGCTCAGGGAAAAAGCAAGCAGAGGTATAAACCCTTTCGGGTCTCGACTGGGATTGAACCAGCAACATTTTCTGATTAAGAGAAATGATCTACCATTGATCTACGAAGTAACTCTACTAATCGTCACCTAAGCCATCTATACTGTAAAGGTTCTATAATCCATTATACTGCATATGGTTGCATCATGTCAACAATAATGACAAGTTTTATTTTACAAACTTAATAAATACTCTTCAAATGCTGGATTGCATAAGCACGCCGCAGAACGTGACTTTCGAATTATATCAATCGCTTCTTTTGCCGTTTTACCATCAAGCATAAGAACTCGAGCAGCAATAAGACTAGATCTATTAAGACCAGCCTGGCAATGGATAAATGTATTACCATCTTTCCAGCATTTATACGCCCATTGAGCAATTTCATCTATCTGGTCAAACTCTTGCCCAGTGCTATCATACATACGGACGTAGAGCTCGCTACGTACATTATGAGCAATCTTATAGCGCTCCCAAGGATATAAACTTACAACATGGTTGATAAAGTGGGGTAGCATTAGACCGTCTTGGCACCCACCTTGATATAAACCAGGGACAATTTCGCTCATGAACGGCACATCAAAAGGTGTGTTTCCATGATATGCAATGCCAGACATTCGAACAAGTGTCGGGTCTTTAGATGCCTTAACATTTGTCTGTAACGTTATTTTCGTAGGGTCATGGTCGGTACTCACACTCGACTCCTTCTAGATTAGGTTTTCTGGCGCTTTCGCCATATATCTCACACTGCGAACTAAGTGCTACCACTTCAGTTATACTGCTAAATCTTGGTGGCTCTGAGTTAAGTATAGTTTCCTTAAACTCTTTGAATGGCTGTCTATTCTGCAGAGCATACACACTATACGATGAATATTGAAAATCGCCATTTGACACGACGATATTCTCATCTTTTATATAGAATGTTACTCGTCCTCGTTTAATTACTATCATTCGCATAATCTTCCAAAAATACACGAATAGAATCATAATTAAAGCTACTATTATAGAATAGTTGCTGTACAACGAAGTCTCCGTCCTTCATAACGAATACTATAGCTTTTCGACTGGTACCGTTATATATAAGGCCAGTTCTCGATGGCAAAAGATAACTACTGAATATTTTGCTATTCTTTGGTTTTGTCCCACCGTTGTTATAATAATCCTGAATCTGATGAATCGTTTGGTTAGTAACATAAGTCACATTTGTTCCATCAAATCCAGAATCACCGACTTCTTTTATGTCGTTAACGGTCTGTACAAATAAAAGTATATTATCTTTACTTGTATCGTAATCTTCTTTGTTGAATCTATGAGATTCATTTGTTTCTATATCATATACGACAATATCGGTCGCTCTAAATGGTGGCGACTCAATAGCCTTCATATCTTGATAACTGTTTGGTTTCTTTTTAGCACATGCTGCACAAGCCATGTCCACCTCCTATTTGTTTTTATTGTAAAGCATAAAGCTTATGGTGTCAACAGTTCTGCTGTGTGAGTATAATCCTTCTTATAGGGATCATACTGCTCAAGCATGTCGTGAAACACCTCAACCTTTTTCTTGCCGCTCTCCTCAACTTTATAGAGAAAGTCTATATAATCTGTTGCATGAATAGCGATGTGCTGATATTCTGCTTTGTCAGATTTATTCTTACGTGGTCGACCCACCTTAGATGGATTTGATTTAACTGTCATAAATACTCCGTTTTAGATATTATCCACCCTCATCGGAGCATTATAATTTAATTGTTAATTAAAATCAAGACACGGTCTTCTTCTTTTTAGCTTTCATCTTCTTTTCGTCAAAAGTTCTTTGACTGGTAAGTTGGAGCCCATGCTTAGTTGAAAACTTCGATTTACACTTTGGGCATCGTTCGTGATGAACACCTCGAGTAAACTTAAACCATTCCTCATGAATGTCACAATAACCGACAAGAGCATTTCTCTCTTCTGGTGTAGTGCTGTCCATCTCGTCAGTTGTAGGTACTGTCATTATTTTAGCAAATGTTTAGTTCTATCATTTGAGAATTTAAGACGCTCGCAGATACCAATCAATAATTCCTTACGGACTACTTCATGTTTAGGATACTTCAACTGTCCCTTAGACTCAGTCTCAGTAAATGGATAACCGATGTTATTGAATAATTTATTCCATCTATCGTCGAGCGTATCTCCGTCGCTGATACCGAATTCGAAATCTCCCTCTACCCATGCATCTTGCCATGCAAGCCATACTTCAGGAATCATGTACTTCATGACATCTGTGTTAACAAGAATTGCTATACCAGATAATGGGCTTTTACCCATAAGAAGCTTATCAAGTTCGGCAATCCATCGCTCCTTACTTACTCGAGTAATTTCACTTGCGTGCTGTCTCATTACTCCAATAAAGTTGGGGTCTACTTCAAAACCAAGTTGTGATGCAAATCTTGCCGCACGTAGCATACGAAGAGGGTCTTCGATAATACGGTCTTTACCCATTCCTACTGCTTTAATCTTCTTAGCAAGAATATCTAAGCGGCCCCCATGTGGATCAAAGTATTCATCATCTTTCAGAACAATAGAATTTATAGTGAAGTCGCGTCGTGATAGATCAAGCATAAGGTCATCAGTGAAGTCTACTTCTGGTTTTCTTGATTTACCATCGTACTTATCTGTTCGGTACGTGGTTACCTCGACATAGACATATTCTACATTACCAGAATCATCTAGAATAGGTAGCTTGAATCCTATCGTTCCAAATCTCTTACCGATTGAGTATGCTTTTCTGCCAGCATCTTGAATATTCTTCTCGATTTCATCGGGAGTTAGAGACGTACAGTAGTCCCAGTCTTTTGGTTCGCGCCCAAGAATAATGTCCCTTACTGAGCCACCTACAAGGTTAACTGGAGCATCACCAAAGATGTTCTTTATTTCGGTCTGTAGCTTTTTAGCTTTTTCCATATCTTTATAATAAACCGATTATGTTTAGTTTGCAATGATAATTTATATTACCGACTTGTCGTCATGTGGAAAAACTAGCTTGCTCTTTTTGTCACCAGATTCCTCTAGTTCCTTAACAGCATGAGCCATCTCTTTTGTCATTTGGCGTGCAACAGCGCGTAAACGAGCTGTAGGGCCATGTTTAGGCAGACTTTCTCCAAGTTCACTTGCAAAACTCTGCAGTAGCGATAGCTCATTTACATTCATGCACATCAATGCTACTTTTCTACCATGTCCCTGATTTGATTCTTCAATATTTAAAAGTCTCATCGCTTCCCCTTAATATTTCTTACGTATCGTCCCTTAATCTTTTCTCCGTACCCACCGTCGTTCCTGAGAGCGAGCAGTCTATCAATAAGAGCAAGATCTGATTCTTTAATATCTAATTGCTCTGATTTAGATCGAGCAGGTGGCTTTCCAGCCTCGAACCATGTCCAGCCACCGTCGATATGATCTCTCAATATCCTAGTGAAGTTGTCAGGCTCCTCATCTGAATTGTATACTCTCATCCATGCAATCACTTTTACTGGTGTTTCGCGCTTTCGAAGTTTATTTTCATAACGTCTTCGATACCAGCCATCACTTTCCTCGGTGTATTCTTCCATCGTGTCCCAAACTTCACCGAGGCATACATCTTTTTGAGTTAATGTTGAGTAAACGCCGCCTATTTCCCATTTAGAAGTCTTTTTTGCTTTCTTCATGTCAGCCTTTAGCTTCATGTCCGCGACTGCTTCTTTGTAAGCGTCCATTCCTTCATGGATAAATCCTGGCTGTCCAGCTTTCCTAACAAACATAACCTTTTCTTTGATTATGCCTTTGGATATATTGCTGTTCCTGATTAAATCTACGAGAAGTGCATCATTGACGCCTATGACAAATTTAATTCCGTCCTTCTCAACTTCACATGCTAGAAATGATAAGCGACCGCCTTGAGATGATCCATCTGCAGACTCAAGAATACGTACAGTGAAACCGCCGTTGTCGAATGTGTGAACTTCTGGTTCATAGGTTTTCGTGTATTCACGCTTTTCACGATCCCATTCACTCTCGCGCGCCCAATCTTTCGCTTGTGTAAGTGCTCTCTTGTCGCCATGTTCGACTACGTAGCCATCAAAGATGCGACCATAAGGCTTATTGTCAACTGGAGAAGTCTTAACAGCGACATCGATTTTATCCATCATCTTCCAGCTGTGATAGGTCTTCATTAGTTTCCCCTCCTGATCTTTAGAAGGATCTTATTAATCGCTTCTTTGTCTGGTTCATCTGGGAGAACACTGTTAATTGCTTTCATCTCTGCATCTAATTCGGTAAACCTATCTATTATTTGCTGTGGCGATAGCTCTCCGAATGCAAATATCTCTTTACGCTGTTCTGGGGTGACACGAACGGTTATATCTCCTGTCTCAAGCAGCTCTTTACCCTGAATCATAAGACGTAGCAGGTGTCTCGAGTGTTTTGCATATCGTTTATTTTTACCATTGCCATATTTTCCATCCTTAGCATTTAATTTCTTCGCTTGGCTCATGGCATATCCGCCATATGACAAGGAAGCCTTTTTACTAAGAAATATATGCCTATTATCGACAAGCATCTTTCCATGCTTGGTAAGCTCTAGATACCCGTCTAAGAAAAGCATCTCTAGAATAGTAGGGTTACACTTCATGGCAAGCTTCATGAATTTCTCTACTTCATGATAGCACCAGTCTGGGTCTTTATTGTCATATGTTTCTTTATGCTTTTCTAGGCTCAAGACATCAGTAGTTTTTGCGACAAATATACCTTTTATATCTGTATCCGAGTCAGCATGGTCAAGACCATATGCCTTTGACCCAGTTATTCCCTCAAGAATTATATTGTCTGGTTTTTTCACGATACCACTCCGTTTTCATGAAAGTTTTCATATATAAAATCTCTAAGACCCGCTAAAGAAGTAATTACTATCTCTGTTCTATCTATACGAGCCCTCAATTGCCTTATTGGATAGTCATTTCTATATCTAAATTCATCTATCTCCCTGCCTATTTTAGCAATTAGAGAATCAACATATCTAGATTTATCAATGTATTGAACAGAATCATACGTAGATATTGGAAGGGTCATTCTATGTACATCACCGAAGTTTGATTCAAATACTATTTCAAGACGGCTATATAAGTCATCAATAGTTGATGAACCTACATTCTCAAACTCTGGCCTCGTAGAACTAGAGCGAGACGATACAACTTCTCCAATGCCAAACTTTTCGGCTACAAGGCCTTCAGCAATCTTTTTTGCGTCACCACTAAGGCTACTAAGCTTCGTCGTCTTCAGTTCTTGTGGTAGCTGGTAACTCACTTATACTCTTCCCGATTCCATTAGCAACTTGTTTAGCAATTTCTGCAGTTGCTTCGCCATTATGAGATGCTGCAGCAAGAGCGGCGATTTGTGCCATCATTCTTCGGTCATCTGCTGAATGTTCAAGACCTTTACGTACGCCATCAGCAACACCGTCAGCGTAACCTTCTTTATACCCCATATCTTTAGCAATGGTCGACTTCTTTTCGAGCTTTTCAATTTCGCTCTGATATTGGTTTTGATGTTTCTCTTTTGCATCGAGTAGCTTCTCGCGCTCCTCAATCTCAAGTTCTTTGACTTTCAACTCAGAAATTCTTTCACTTCGAGCAGACAGTGCTTTGTTGTCTTCTTCGAGACTCCCGATGCGCATGTTAGCTTTACTAAGTTCGCTCTTTAGCTTATTGATTTCAAGCTTTTTATCAGCCTTTAGTTTGTCAAGTGCTTTTTCAGCAATCTCGACATCTTTTTTATTCTTAAAAATGTCCATTACAAGAATCCCCCTATTAGTTACATTCATAATAGCATAAGGATTATCGATATGTCAAATATAATTACAAAAAGAAAAAGCCCAATCGCAGTAGGGCTTTTTCTTCTAACATAAACCCACAATTTTTTGAATAGAAGTTGTGAGAAACTATTTGGGATGGCACCCTAGATGTAGGACAAACATCTGCTAGTATAGTATCGCACTTATGAAATGCTGTCAATAGATTCGAGCGTTATTTCTGCTCTTGGATTTTCTTTATCTATTTTAGCATCGATAGTGCTGATTCTTAGATGCTGCCATGAGTCGTCTTCGAGTATGCCTGCACGCATTAATGCATCCTGGATACTAGTAAGCATATTGTCAAGATCTCGACGCCTATTGTCTTTGACATAGAACATAATCGATATTTCTTGCCTACCAACGAGAGGCTCCTTTATTCTGTATTTTAGAAGCTGGATACTTGCAAAGTTCTGCCATGTCTTCACATTACTGCTTGACATAATAAATGGCTTACCAGTAGCTTTGTTATAAGCAATCTGTTTAGAGTTCTTCTGGGCAGGTGTTTGGCCAAGTATCACAATTTCTAACATATCAATATTCTACTGGCAACCTTCACATCCAAGTGCATCCATAGGGTCAATTGGAGCTGAACCAGGATTAGATTTATTGAATGATGTAGCGTTTTCCATCATAGCTCTATTAATCGCTTCAAGCTTTTCTTCTAGTGTCATATTACTAGCATCAAGGATAGAATTAGCCTTATCTAAAGTGTCTTTTTGTATGTCCTGTAGTGTTGCCATAGAGTTCCTTTTTATTTAAAATGTCTATGTTCAATTATACAGAAATAGCCATTGCCTTAAGCTCGTCTATCGTTTTACTTTTCATCGATTTCATTTCATTAGGAGCTATCTTTCTCTGCCGTACAAGATTGAGAATCAGCTTGTTTTTTTCTGCATCCTCGGGACTCATTTTCGGCTTGTCATCAACTGGAATTGGTGATGGTCTACGTTCTGACGGTGGGACTGTACTGTATTCTGTTTTTACATATTTCTTTGAAGTCTTCGCCTTCTCATATTGCCTACTCAGGTTAAAGAAGTGTTTACGAAGTTTTGCAACTGATTTTATTTGGTCTTTCCAATCGAAGTCATCGTTTGGCTGATATGCTGTATAGAGCCAACGTAATACATCTTGTATGAATTGATACTCGTATTTGTCTATACGGTGCAACTTGTTCATTTCCATGTAATCCTTGTCGGTAGCCTTTCTATCGGCTAATGTTCTGTGATTTGGAAATAATTTAGAAACTACATCGAACAACGCGTCTACAAGCTTAACATCATCATTGGTATATTTTTTATCCTCTTTTTGGCTTGTTGACATAGTATGGTTTATATCTGTGTTTATATTTGGTATAGGTGTGACATTTTTGGTAACTCCATTTACCATTTTTGACAAATGGATTTCCCCATTTTGACAAATGGCAGTATACCACTTAGTGCGATCATATTTCTTCTTATTAAACTCGCCAGACAAAATAAGCCCATTCTCTTCAAGAGTAATGAGCATCCTAGTAATCTTCCTTGCAGTCCAGAAAGGAAATAGTTCAGCGAAAGCCCTGGCCGAGTTATACGTCCAGTATCTTCCTTCAAAGTAGTTACGGTTGTTAGCTTTGTTCTGTTCCGTCCAATAACTAATATTTTTATGGAGTACAGCGCATTCTACACCTACTTTCATGGCTATATCAGTATCAAACCCTAAACTACCGCCATTAACGGACATAATTAGGCCACCTATTCTAAACCAAAGATCTACCCTCTTGGTTTGCTATTCATTATAAATTGTAACACAAACATAATCAAGATGTATTTTGTAACAAAAATCATTGACTTGTCAACACGCTTGTGCTATTATAATTGTAGACAAGCCGCTTATGGCTATAACTTAGGGGAGATCAATGGAAGAACGAAAAGCAAGAGTGCTTTTTTATGACCTTGAAGTATCGCGAGATATTGTAGAAGGGTATGGCAACAAATGGGAATTTAAAGTTGTTAAATGGGTGCGGCATCAAGAGCTTATGTGCTATTCCTACAAGTGGATGGGTGATGAATCACCTACATTTGTATACCGTCATCAATTTACTAATATGAAGCAATTCCTGAAATCATTAAGAGATTTGATGCATGAGGCTGACATTACTGTCGCGCATAATGGTAAAAAGTTTGACGATAAAATGGCAAGTCGTTTCTTTATTAAGAATAATGTTGACTTACCATCTCCATCATTCAGTATTGACACGCTTCAAGTTGCTCGATCAAAGTTTAAATTTCCTGGTAATTCTCTGAATGATCTCGCTGAATATCTCGAACTCGGGCAAAAAGAATCGATTACCTATAGAGACCTTGAGGATGATTTCATGTCTAAGAATCCAAAAGAGGAAACTATCAGACTTATGGCGACGTATAACAATATGGATGTTGAGTTGCTTGAAAAGCTCTATTACAAACTACGTCCAGCAATCGCAAATCACCCTAATATGGCCCGATTAATGAATGTGCACGATGCGTGTCCACAGTGTGGAGCTGGAGAAGAGCATATTGGACGCGAGAAATACAGATACACTAAGATGGGCGTATTTATGCAATACAAATGTAAATTGTGTAAAAAATACTTCCAGTCTGCACGACCAGTTGAACGTGTCGATGATGTTCGTCCAAGTTTCAGAAATATCGCTGGTAATTAGCGGACCATATCAATAAATAGCCTGGTGCTATCATTAATCTCTTCTTGCGAAGCTTTTCGAAATGGAAATATTAATTCGCCTTTTATACTTTGGGCCTCTCCGTTTACTCTTACTACTACTTCATATGTTGAATAACCGCCTAGCTTGCATACAGGAATCGATAAAGAAACTTCCGATGCTGACTCGCCGTAGAAGGTCATATTACAATTTGTACAAACGCAGGTGATTATTCTATAAACACTCGCATCTTCTGTTTGTGAATATTTATAAAACGGGTATATGAACTTACGCATTTTATTATGTTCGAGTCCATATCTTCCATGACACCACAAAAGGGAGTCTGGATGAAGGACTCCCTTATATTTATTTTCTATGCCAAGAATAGCAGTTAGAGCACCAGTATTTGTCTGTGTGGTATTGGTATTCTTCAATTGGTAATACTTTTCCATTAGACTTTACTTGAATTGACTGATAGCCTTTATTTTGCTGGTCTATCCACAGGTGTAATGGATATATTCTTGACCTACTCATCTTTGTATATTTTTGTTTTGAACATTCATGGCATTTTATGATGATGTAGTAGTCAACATACCGCCATCTCTCATCACTCCAATATTTCTGTTGATAGCTATGCCATTCATGGTGCTTACCAACTTTTCCTCGGCACCACTTGTTTGTATTTTTCTTTGAAGACCTTTTTACAGTCTTCTCTTCAATTGCTGGCTGTTGGTACTTTTTATATAGGCCATAACTATGATAGCCTGAGTGGTCTCTTTTTAGTTGAGCCATTATATTCCTATTCTGTACGATTATGTGCGTACTTACGTCATAGGATATTTTGACTCAAAGTCTCTGATTACTTTTTTAGCAGCAGCATAGAAATTTGACTCAAGTTCGGTTGGCTGTGCACCCTCACGTTGTAGTGGGTGTGGCTCACCAACCTCTTCTGTTTGCCTTTCTACTGCTTTCTCTATAGTCTTAGGAGTGTTGAAGCGTTTATTAACTGCCGCAGCGACATCCTGAAGCATTTCTTTTGTCATTGATAGTGTACGAGCAAATAACATTGCAGCATCGACTCCATCTTTAGTAAAGACATACCGATTGTTTGGCTGTCCTTTATAATTTTCTATAATTTCGATAGTGTAAGCTGGAAGTAACTCGCTAAGGTAAGCTTTTGCTTCTTGTACATTCATTACACTATACCCCCTTGATTAAATAATATGCAATTCCAACCATTTATAGAGCTAGTGAGGCTACTATATTTGGAGGGGGAGATTTGGATAACTTGTATAACATGTATTATGCTACACGATACCATACCGACTATATCCCGCATTTTCTCCCCCATCTCTCTTGTTGCTATCTACGTAACGAGCAAGTGTATATAAGTTGCGGTCTGGCCATATGGACTGTTTATATTATACCACTGTAGAGCTTATGCTTGCAATAGTATACAAACAAAAAGAGCTACTTGAGCTCTATCTTGTCGAATCCGCGTATACGGTTCTTATGCCTAAGTCTCTTAGGCGTTCTAGGCATACACCTGAACAGTCTCAAATTGCATCGCGCCAACTATGCGAGCGACTAGTCGCTTAGTTGAATCCACGCTCTTAGTGATTGCGTCTAATACTATTATAACATATTTATTTTACTATTGACTACATAAATACTCATAAGAGTAGATAGAAATACAAAATAAAATAACCACTCCGAAAGGGGCGGTATTTTTTAATTAGTCTGGCTATACTCCATCTGGAATATGAGTTCCCATAAGAATATCTCCTTATATATATTGTATCAAATGGCGGAAGACTGTGGACTCGAACCACATGCCTTTCAGCACACACATCTTAGCAGGATGGTCTAGCACCTCGCTAGTTAGTCTTCCAAATGGTTCGGGTGCTAGGGTTCGAACCTAGATTATATGGGTCAAAGCCATACGTCCTACCAATTAGACGACTCCCGACTATATGCTCATTTATGAACAAAGCTCCAGTAACAGGGCTCAAACCTGTGATACTTGGTTAACAGCCAAGCGTATTATCACTATACTATACTGGAGCACTACTCATAAAATGGTCCCGACAGCGATATTCGAAATCGCCCTAACACCGTGACAGGGTATCGTGCTAGCCACTACACTATGCCGGGATGATTGTTAATGTATTTTCTTGGGGTGACCGACGAGACTCGCGCTCGCTTTCTCTTCCTTCACAGGGAAGTGTCTCGACTACTTCGACCTCGGCCTCCACATGGAGGAGAGTGAGGGATTCGAACCCTCGGTGGATTTTACCCACTTCGGTTTTCAAGACCGACCGATTAAACCACTCTCGCAACTCTCCATCTTTGTAATGTGCTTGGTCGTCCTAGATGGACTCGAACCATCACGAGATTCTATTCCCAATAGATTTTAAGTCTATCGCGGCTACCTATTACGCCATAGGACGTTATTACTTGGTACAGGAGGCGGGACTCGAACCCGCACGCCCCTTAGGGCAACAGCTTCTAAAGCTGCCGAGACTACCAAATTCCTCCACTCCTGCAAATTTTTAAATGGTACCCACCGAAGGATTCGAACCTTCATTCACCACATTTTGAGTGTGGCCGATATGCCAAATTCTCGTAGGCGGGCATATATTAATGCTTTGGAGCTCCGTGGCAGAATCGAACTGCCGTAATCCGCTTTGCACGCGGGCGCGTAAGCCTCTCCGCCAACGGAGCATGTTATCAATCATGGTACCAGTTGAGGGAATCGCACCCACTCGGCCCGAAGGACTTGTTTTACAGACAAGCTCGTCTACTTTATCGAACTAAACCGGCTTTATGGTGGCACCCCTCAGACTCGAACTGAGAACCCCAACGGCTTCAACGTTGTGCTCTACCATTGAGCTAGAGTGCCAGAGCAAGGGTTCGCGACGAATAATCATTTATATCCCTTAATCTATTCCGTCTTACGCCAGTTTCTAGGCGAATATTCTTACCTACAAAACAGCTACGTTGCCGCTAGTTTCTATTATAAACAAAAATTATGTTAATGTACAGTATTATTTGGTCGGGGCTGAGAGAATCGAACTCTCCTGAATGTCTCGGCTCCAGACCGAGCGGCACGCCTTGCGCCCGAACCCCGATACTTAATATGTAATGTGAACCGATAGTTTGGCAGGGCGACCAGGACTTGAACCTAGAACGACGGTTTTGGAGACCGATATGATACCGTTTCACCATCACCCTGTATTGGTGGAGATAGCGGGCACCGCCCCCGCGTCCAAACTTACAATGTAAGCTGTCAAAATCATAATGTTATCCCCACATGGAGTTAGTTTTTGTACAGAACCTTCCTAAACTGGCGCTAGCCGCTCGCTACCCATCACGGTTTATTAGAGTCTGGTAGGGTCACTTACAGCCCTACTGTCCACCTACGCGGGTGGTGCTATCTACCGTGCCAAAGCCTCGTCCGCTAGCATCTTTTGTTAAAGAAAATGCACCTAAGATGTTATCTTGGTGCTTTGAGAATGTGTCTATAAAACTATGTTTATGAATTATACTCGTTAGCACCAACTGAAAAATAATCGGGTGTTAATGACCAGTGATTACAATTGAGCTGTTGCTGAGAAGTATTTGCCTTCATATATTAATTATACCACACTACGCATGGATATATCAATACTATTTTGCAGTAAAAAGAAAAAATCCCAATTAAGGGACTTTTTCCTCAACCCACTTCGATTATCTCAATCTAGAGAGGGAGATAATCTATAATTAGTATATATAATACTTATGCTATGGTCAATACTTTTAGCAACCTGTATTTTGCTTTCACTCTATCTTTAGAGTTTCCTGTGCGTTTATGCGGCTTACACAATCCACATGATCGATTCGCCTTATAGTTAAGCTTTCTCTTGTAATTACTCATTGTCAATATATTTGGTCGTCCTGGACGGATTCGAACCGACGAATACTGCCGTGAAAGGGCAGCGCCTTAAGCCACTTGGCGACAGGACGATATTGGTGGGCTTGGAAGGTCTCGAACCTTCGACACCCTGCTTAAGAGGCAGGTGCTCTAACCAACTGAGCTACAAACCCTTGATTTGTTGACAATCTGCATTTATAATATATACATAAGCACCATAGGGGGATAATATGGATAAAGACGCGGTTACACGTCACTATTTTGAAGTACGTGGATGTAAGATTAAACGTACCTATACTAAACGTAAAGAAGCAAAAGAAGCTGCTAGAACCATGAATCGTATAAATGATTCTGGAAGAGTGCGAGTTTACTCATGCGAATTCTGTGGTCATTACCATATTGGCCATATGCGTATACCTTATGAAGATCGTAAAGAAAATGAACGGATTGCTAATATTTTAAAGAACGCTACTTAGTTTGGTGGAGCATGTCGGATTCGAACCGACGACTTTCAACTTGCAAAGCTGACACTCTGACCAACTGAGTTAATGCCCCATATTTATTGGTACGCCCATTAGGATTCGAACCTAAATCCATCAAGTTAGAAGCCTGATACTCTATCCAATTGAGCTATAGACGCATAGTCTTATTTTGGTCACACATCAGAGATTCGAACTCTGACCCTTTGCTTGGAAGGCAAACATGCTAGCCATTAAACACCAATGTGTGATGGACGGTTTATGATTAAATCCTCATATTGCCGACAAAAAGGTGTGGTGAAGCGTGGAACTAAGCTCTACGCCCTATTTCAACCCGCATATAGCTAGGGTTTGGAGCCGCGTTTCGGATTCGAACCGAAGACCTGCTGTTTACAAAACAGCTGCTCTAACCAGCTGAGCTAACGCGGCGTAAATTTATATACTGGTACACCCTGTAGGACTCGAACCTACAAACCTTTACGTTCGAAGCGTAACGCTCTATCCAATTGAGCTAAGGGTGCGTCTATTCTTAGTTCGTAATCTGTGACAGTTTGAACAAACTATATCGCATTTTTGAATCTCTTCAACCACCTTATCAAAAGAATAAGAACCCTGATTGAACTGTGAAAGGTTCATAAGTTTCTTTTCCCCTGGGACATGATCAAAATCTATACAGACTGCATCATAATATATACCGCAGTCATGACACGGATTCTCTTCCTTTATCTGTGAAAGCATAGCATGTATAATACTGTCATAATCATGAGCCTTATCTATATAATATTTTCTATTATTTTGATAATGATTATTGCTATACATCTTTTGACATGCATTACAGTAAGATTGTCTCCTACCTTTGCGTTTATTTCTCCAGTTGAAGTCTTCGAAGCTTTTCTCTATATTGCATTTTGTACATGTCTTCATCTTACGATTATAGCACACAAAGTACTTCGAAGTTTTAAAGAGCTTGGTTGCACGGGTAGGATTCGAACCTACGTACCTTTTGGGGAAAGAGCTTATGAGACTCCCGAGAATGACCACTTCTCAACCGCGCATTACCTGATAAATGCTCTACTCACAGACTTGGGAAGCCAACTCCTATTATCGTCACTGTGAAGCACACTGATAGATTATAGAACATTTAATTTGGTCGACGATGAGGGGCTCGAACCCCCGACCCTCTCGGTGTAAACGAGATGCTCTAGCCAACTGAGCTAATCGTCGATATTTGGGTGTATTGTTGCTACTAACGCAGCTAGTGGGATTTGAACCCACGGTCTGAGAGGTTATGCCTCCCTGTTTTACTTTTAAACTATAGCACGTCACAATACACTTTTCTGGTATACCTTACTTGTAGACAAATCACGATTATATTTATCTACAAACTCTGGTCGGGGAGGAAGGAGTTGAACCTTCTACCAAAGTGTTATGAGCACTCTGCTCTAACCGATGAGCTACTCCCCGATATATTTATTATAATCAAAGCATTAGCCCTTTGTCAATTGGTCGGGAGGGCAGGATTTGAACCTGCGGCCAGCGATGTATCGGATCGCCACTCTAGCCACTGAGTTACCTCCCGTAATTATTTGGTGGGCTGGGCGAGACTCGAACTCGCGACAATCTGGTTAAAAGCCAGTTACTCTACCATCTGAGCTACCAACCCATAAACAGTCGGTATTAAAAAAGGAGCTTGCTAGCTCCTACGGGTAGAAATATTGCTGCGTCTGTTATGAATTATAGATTGTGAAAGTACGTTTCGAAATGGCACCGCCCTTGGCGTCCGTTTTCATGCGTTCAATTGTCACAACTGTGTTTTTCATAACTAATACTATTATAGCACACTACATCGACATAAATCAACTAAATGTATTTACAATAAAAATCAATATGATACTATGAGCTAGTGATACGTAGAAAGTATAAAAAGTACTTGCGTTTTTCAGAATTAGTATTTACAATGAAAATGTAAAGCAAGAGCAGTAAGAAAGGAACAAGGAATGACGACTGCGCAAAAGATACGCAAAGCAAGGGAGCTTGTCCAGAATGAAGAAGATGGAAGCATCTACCTGCAGAGCGTATGCACAGTGAAAGAGCTGAAGGAGGCTTTGGCAAAAACTAAGAGTAAAGAAGCCAAAGAAACAATCCAAGACGCAATCACTATTAGGGAATACAACAATTTAATGAAGAGGAAAGAGTCAAATGTTGCGCTACAAACAAATCTTTAGTAATTTAATTGGTATCAACAAGTCGCCATCGAATAAAGATAAGATTCTCGCACTTGAGAATGATGGCATGATTGATATGATGCATCACCAGTTCAAACGGTACTCATCTATAACACATTTCACAAAGCCTCACCTTGTCTGGGTAAGCTGGTTGCAAAGGTAGATAGACATGGTGGGCGAGAATAGGGGAAGTAGGGGTAAAACGTACGCTGACTATCTAAGACAGGGTACAAAGGTTAATAAGGCATATATTATGCCAAAAGGCGCAAGGCCTCCTCAACGTAAATCAGTATTCGGTGGTTTCGAGGATGAGCCCGTTACGCCTAGTTATAAATCAAAGACGATTGAACAGCATATCAAATTAGCTGAATATCGCGAAAGGATGCTTAATAAAGATATAAGAAGGGAAGTGCTGCGTGAGATACAACGTGATAGCGGATTGGCTGAAACGTGATATGATTAGCGACTCGATGCTTATAGAATCAAACCTAACTAATGAAGAACTTCAGTTTCTTACTGAGCATACGTTAAGCCAGATTCAAAGGGATGACCCTAAGCTACTACGAGAGTTATTCGAAGCAAAATAATATACAGAGAAGCGGGGGTTATATGTCTCAGGATGATGGGGTTATTGTTGATACAGCTGACGGCGAGATGGAAATCTCTACCAATGAGTGTTATGACTGACGCTTGAATTTTTCGTAATAATTATTTATAATTAAAACATAAGCATTTAGGAGGGATAAATGACTGATACGAAGAAAATCATTAAAGATATAGAGGTAGACTCTATCAAGCTTGCCAAGAAGGAAGCAAAACTTTTAAGGCTACAGGAAGAACTTAATGCTAACCCGTCATACAAGAAGTTCATGGAATTGAAGAGCAGTTTCGATTCCCAATATGCGCTGTTTAGGGAAACAGTCACTAGCGAGATGAAGCGGCTCAAAGAACAGTTTGGCGTCGCCACAATTGAGGGTGAGTTTGGTAAAATCACATATGTACAACCTAAATCAAAGATTGTAGTGGTTGATGAAGATGAGGTTCCAGATGACATGAAAAGTCTCACTCCAGATCTCACGGCTATTAGTAATGCATACGAGCTTCTTAATGTACTACCTCCAGGAGTTGAATTGAAGGCTTCAAAACCATACGTAAAGATTACAAGTTCAACTACTAAGGAGAAGAAATAATGTCAAAAGACTCTCACAAAACCCTACTCAGCCAGCTTAAGGACCCATTTGACCCAAAGCTTGTTAAATGGACGACCAAGGGTGGTAAGTCTCCTAACCCATTAGCATACATTGATGCTCGGGACGTTATGAAGCGTCTAGACGATGTTATGGGAGTTGGCAATTACCAGACGAAGTACGTACCAGTTGATGGTGGATTCATTTGCGAATTATCACTGCTTATTGACGGTAACTGGATTACTCGTTCTGATGGTGCCAGCAACACTAAGATTGAGCCAGTTAAGGGCGGCATTTCTGATGCACTCAAGCGTGCAGCAAATGCTTGGGGTATCGGACGATATCTATACTACATGCCAAAATGGGCTAATGGTGATAACGTTCATCAGTGGCCTAAATGGGCTCTTCCTAATAATGATTTAGAGAACTGGGAAGACATAGCTGAGCTTGAGGCAGATGCAGAAAGCGGCATGGACAACTATCAATATGACGAAGCTGATCAGACAAGCGAATCAAAGAAAGCTGCAATCGTTGCGGCTAACAAGAAAAAATAATGTCTGTATCCTACTACGACGATATTGAACAGGGAACAGAGGAGTGGAAAGACCGCAGGGACTTACACCTCACTGGAACTGACGCTAAAACCCTGATTAAGGGAATTGCCGTAGAGGAGATTCTTAAACAAAAGAAGAAGGCTCGGTCATTCACTGGAAACAGCGCGACCGAAAGAGGGCATAGGCTTGAACCTGAGGCGATAGAGCTTCTTGAAGCTATCAAGGATGTATCTGTACACCATACTGGGTTTATAACCAATGATAAATATCCTATCGTTGGTTATAGCCCAGATGGGCTGATAGGTGATGATGCACTCGTTGAGTGTAAGGCCTTTGCTAAAGATAGGCACCTGGAAAATAGCAAACATATAGAAGTTGCAATCATGGCTCAGATACAATGGGGGTTATTTGTGTCTGAGCGCTCATGGGCGTATTTGGTTCTATATAATCCAGACTTAGACCCAGAAAAAGCTATTTTCATTATAAAAGTTGAACGTAATGAGTTGCTGATGAAACGATTTGAGTCGTTAATCAACAGGAGATAGTTTATGGTAACTAAAAATGAAGAAAAGGAAAATCTATATGAGTCTAGCGACTCTGACATCAAATTTGAAGGAACTCCCATACCGAATAACGGTGATGGACGCGGTCGCAGCTTTAGGGGTAGCATTTGGGCTCTTCCTCCTGATGGATTCAGTATTTACCGACGGACGATTAACGATAAACTTTCTGATGTGGTTTATAGGGTACTAGGATTTTTCAAGAAAGGTATTGACTTTTTGCGACTTTTCGTTTACAATCTTTATCATAACCATAAGCGTTATGAAAGGAAAAGTAACATGAGCAAAAAAGATATCAAGTCTGCAGAAGACACCAATAATAAATCAAGCCGCATGGCATTCGACTGGTCATCAGTTGGCCGTGGTATAATGGGATTAGGACGTTTACTGCTGGTTTTGTCAATTGCAATGTCATCATACATTGTGTTGAAAGAACACCGCGGTGACATCGTTCCAGTATTGATTATTGTGCCAATGACATTCTATGCATTTATCATTCTTGCAATGGTATTTGCAAAATCCACTAGAAAGGGAGAACAATAGCCCTCTCAACAGTTATTAGTAGATAGAAATATCAAACCTAATCTGGGGCTGGCTAATGAGTAATAAACTCGTAAACTTCCTATCAGCTGTAATTGCATTAGCATTCACTGCTATAGGAACAAACTATATCTTACAAGATAATAGTAGCGAATTAAGAATCATTGATAGCAAAACTAAGAAGCTAGATTCTAAATACGGAACACTTAGTAAGATAGAGACTAAATCTAATATAGAGAATGTCTCAAACGAAGTCGTCAGTGCTCCTGTGGGCGCCTACACGGCCAAGGTTAATAGTGTCAGTAGCAATAGTTCAATAACTGGTAATAAACAACAGTGGCTCTCAGAATCTGGAATACCAGAATCAGATTGGCAATATGTTGATTATATCATTACCAGGGAGTCACATTGGGATCCTTGTGCATACAATCCAGGACAATCTGACTGCTCAGCAAATCCTACGACGGCTTGCGGGCTAGCTCAATCGCTACCTTGTGGCAAACAAAGTAAATATGGTAACTGGAATGACCCAGTAGCAAACCTTAAGTGGCAGTATGACTACGTTAGGGGCGCATATGGCGGATATGCTCAAGCATACGCTTACTGGCAAGTTCATGGTAATTATTAGACATCCTAACTATTGTTAGGGTGTCTTTTCTTTTAGGAGGATAATATGAATATTAGAAGAAGTGCGAAGAAGATTAAACAGCGTTTTAGACCCTTGCGGTCGGCAAAAATAATACTACGCAAGAAGAAAAACCAACGTCGACTACTGTTCGGGATTGGCGTTGTTACGATTATCATTCTACTAGCGTTTCTCGTGCAGGGGATAAATAAACAGAACTCCCTTAGGCAAGAAATACTCAAGAACCAAACCGAGCTCAAAAACACTCAAAAACAGATTGTGGAGCTAAAAAATGATGTCAACAAAAAGCAAAAAGCACTTGAGGCGAATGATAAAACAATTAAAGAAAACGCAGAAAAGCAGAGCGAGCTTGAAAAGAAAATTGATGAGCTTAATAAACAAATAACTAATCTTAAGTCAGCCTATGGTGGGTATGGTGGAGCGGAATCGGTAGGAAGCACGACATATACTGCTGGTAATAGCTACACTCCTGGTAACTGTACATGGGGTGTAAAGAACTGGAGACCAAGTGTACCTAACTTCTGGGGGAATGCTAACCAATGGGATGATAGCGCTCGAGCGTCTGGTATCGCAGTAGACTCTAACCCAGTAATCGGAGCAGTAGCTCAGACTGATGCTGGATGGGCTGGACATGTCGCACTCGTTATAGCTGTGTCTGGAAGCGATGTAACCATCAAAGAAATGAACTATGGCGGTCTATACAACGTCAACGAACGAACTGTGGACTCAAGCGAATTCGTTTATATACACGTATAAGCCTCTGTATGGCGCTTTAGCACTAGAGTAATAAAAATATAGCCTCCTGGGGGTGAGGAGGCTATATTAGTGCTTAAAAGGGCTTAGGAGGCATTTACAAGGCGTTCATTAGCGCCTTAGAGTCCCATCCTACACAAATTAGCTCTTCTTTTCCGTCAATTGTCTTTGTGACTACAGGAACGGTTGTTTTACCGCTCATTTCAAATATACGATCACGCACTTCGGGGTGCTCATCTAGATTGACTTCATCATAAGATTGCCCTTTAAGCGCAAAAAACTTTTTCACCATTTTGCAATATGCACAGGTAGTGGTCGAATATACTTTAAACATTACTGTATCTTTTTTCGCGTGAACAGATTTATGACTGCTAACAAAACTGCTGAACCAAGAATGGCTACTAGGAACGAGCTGAAGTTGAAAGTCGACAGGTCTGCCTTTATACCCAATAATGGTGCGAACAGCCAGTTTGAGATACTGGCACCTAGAACACCTACGATGATATTCCAGAATATGCCCATCTGTTCATTTTTATTTACAATAACGCTCGCTACCCAGCCTACTAGGCCGCCAACGATTAGAACTATCAATAGTTGCATTTAGTTCTCCTTTGATTAATTTTTAGAATGGGAGAATTCCCTGTGAGGAACTTGTCTTGTCCTCGTGAATGGCCTTGTCTATAGCTCTAAGTATGTACAATATAGGCACACCGTATGCGCCTGCCAGTGATGGGTCGTTTGTGATAGCCAATATGAGAGCTCCTGGGAGGGAGAATATTGCTAGACGAGCTATTTCTTTTACTAATGCAGTTATAGATGGTTTGTCCATATTATTTACCTTTTTTAAATAATGCCTTTAGAAGTTCGATATATGGGGACCAATAGAATGACGTGATAGTCAGTACAAGTACAAATAAAGCGAGTGACCCAGATATTACCGATATATTATGAAGAACGAGTGGTACTTTCGCTCCCAGTGACTGTATATACATGGCCATAATAGAAGGAACGCACAGTATTGCTGCGCTACCAAACCCTGCTAACAAAGCGAATCTTTTTCTTTTAAGCCACATGCGAGTATCAGACCTCCCTAAGAACCATTGCACAAATGCCGCTGGTGCGATTATAAACATCAGCATAAATACGGATAATATTCTTATCACTACCCCTACTACTGAATATATATTACCGTCCATTGATTTTTTCCTTTCCACCGCTGACTATGAACAGTGTAAGAGCTACATCTTCCTCATCGAGGAATTTATTTACATCTCTTACGGCTTTTGTGGTCTCCCTAGCTTCGTTAACGAGCTTCGTTTTAATTGCTGTCACTTCTTTCTTCGCCATATCTCGCCTATCTTGGCGCTTTTTTTTACTGCCAAACCAGAACATTACTTGTCTCTCCTAGAGCGTTGTAGCTCATCAAGGATACGTTCCATAAATCCCTTAGATTCAGTAAGAGCTGGAGTGATAGTACCAGATAGTTCCTTGATATCCTTAATGTGATTGTCAACTTCCTGCTTGAGCTCGTTGCGTATGTCAGTATATGATTTTGCAAGCCATACAACAGCACCAATCAAGGAGAGGATGAATGCACCTCTTATACCATCTTGGGATAGAATGCTGTTGATAAAATCCATTATTTTGCCTTGATAGAGTTTGTAACATTTATCTTACAGTTTGCATCATCTATGTATCTCCACCCGAGTGCGCCATTCAGTGTGCACCCCTCTATCCCTCTAGCGCTTTCACCCTTGAGAGAGTTGACGAAGTCTTGTTCTGTACCAGAGTTGCCTATATTCAGCCAGCTCTGATATGCTGAGTCCCCTTTTATAGGGACTTGTTCGATTGTTTGTTTTTCAACTACAGTATCATGTGATACCGAGTCTGTACCATCATGGCCATCGCGACCATCTTTTCCGTCTTTTGGCATGTTCATAGATATGTTCTTAAGCTGTTCAGTTAAGTCAGATATTGCTTGGGCGTTTTTGTTGATGTCCTCGGATTGCTTAACAAGCTGTACATCGTGTCTAGCATTTATGACGCTCTGCTTCCCAAATTGATAGCATAGGTAGCCCACAGCTGAAACTAACAACATTAAAACTAAAATGAAGTATATAAGCGGTTTTTTAATGCTCCTAGGCTCTTTTATCATATTATCCCCATACTCTTATGTGGAGACTATAGTTAGCATTAGCAGTTGTGACATTAAATTCGACAGTATTTGATGTGAATGAATCGATTGACACTGAAAGTACTTCTTGCAGCGTCCCAGAAACACGCTCCCACACACTGACAATCTTCCCATTAATTGTTACTGTCTTACCGCCAGTCGTGTCTTGATATATAGCAGTTACTCTTTGGTAGTTGTTATCACCAGCCCCTACTGATAGGTGCGTGAAGTTTTGAGTCGTATTG
>Ga0157371_10000212_pt1 | contig 84700 bp, 68 predicted proteins | sample C45metaG_FD_113462 | JGI IMG/M metagenome (GOLD analysis project Ga0157371, IMG submission 113462) | Corn rhizosphere microbial communities from Kellogg Biological Station, Michigan, USA - C4-5 metaG | ecosystem: Host-associated > Plants > Roots > Rhizosphere > Soil | place: USA: Michigan...
CGCTTCCTGCACTGGGTCAAACTCGACCGGCCCGCAGCGCTCAACGGCATCGTCGAAGCTGACGAAACATTTCTGCTCGAATCACAAAAAGGTTCGCGTACGCTCGATCGGCCACCGCGCCGCCGCGGCGGTCGCGCTCCCAAACGGGGCATTTCCAGTGAACTGGACTGCATACTGGTCGCGCGCGACCGCGAGGGGCGCACCATTGACGCCGTGACCGGCCGCGGAGCGCTCACGGCTGCGCAACTCGAGCGTGACTTGCTGCCCAGTCTGGATCGGCAGGCGTTGCTGGTCAGCGACAGCCATGCCGCCTACCGCGGTTTTGCACGCAAGCACAGGATCGCGCATGAGACCGTCAATGTGCGCGCCCGTGTGCGTGTGAGGCGTCTGGGCAACCTTGCCATCCATGTGCAGAACGTGAACGCTTACCACCAGCGCTTCAAGTCCTGGCTGCAGCGCTTTCGTGGTGTGGCGTCGCGCTATCTGCCCAATTACCTCGGCTGGCGCTGGGCGCTGGATGGTGAGCGGGTTACGTCGCCAGAACAATTGCTCAGTATCGCTATCAGCGTCATCAACAGATAACGCCGATAGCGCCTTCGATAGGGCGGCGCACCGATTAGGCTAAACTTGCGCTTATTTGGTGATGCGCAAAATGGCCGAGGCCAGCCGCGAAAAACAGGGCGTCAAGTCGTTGTCGGTTGCGGCGTAGCAGTACATGCCGACCGGCTGATTCGGGGTTTGGCAGCGCAGCGGCGCATCCACCGTGTTGGCCATGCACTTCAATACCATCTCACCGGTGTGCGCAGTATCGTAGGCGCTCGTGCTTTTCAACCCTGCGCCAAGGCCGAGCGTGAATACATAGATGCCTTCTTCACGCGCTTTGGCGGCGACGCTTTCAGCCAGATTGCGCGCCGCCCGGTCGACGTTGCGGGCGTAGTTTCCGGACAGGTCGGCAGTTACTTCACGCGGCCCCTTGGTCACGATCGGAAACTCGCTCGTAAAGTTCACATCCGTTGCAGTCTTCCAGTCCGGTGCGTGCGCATTGTAAAAGTTCGGCAGCCGCCGCGCCGCGTACGCGTTGTTCCGCACCAGGCGGCACTTGTCGCTGACGTAATTGAAGGACGCGCTGTTGAGGTCACCGAGCGCAAAGGTTGGGCTGCCCGAATCGAGAGTGCCGGGTTCGATGCAGTCCTTGTCCTTGTTGTCGAAGATGAGGTAAGAACCGAGTGCAGTCGGTGCGCCATCCGAGAAGAACACGATGACGCGCATGGTCGAACGGCTGCCCTGCGGGACTTTGTTGAGCTGGTCGCGCGCATTCCACATGCCTTCCACCGAGGCAGTGCCATCTTCGAAGATGAAGTTGGTGATTTTGGTGTTCATCGCACTACGATTGAAGCCGCGGGCCGACGGGCTGATTGGCGCATCGACGACCGCACCGGACGCAAAGTGGATGAGCGCTACACGGTCCTGCGTCACATTGAACTTGCTCAGGAACGATTTCGCAGCGGTGCGCACACCCGGGCCGGCAGCACCGATCGAGCCGGATGTATCGACCACCAGCGCCATATCCAGATCATTCCGAACCGTCTGCGCCGCCGCGACCGGCATCAGCGACGTGAAATTCATGATCTGCATGATCGACACCGGCATCGGCGCTTCAGCCTTGACATCGATCGTCGCCTGGCCGCCGTTGAAGGTCACGTTGGTGCTGGTAATCCGTGGCGACGACAACAGGTAATCGTTCGGGATATTGGCGGCGAAAAAGTCGGCCGCGGCGGCGCGCGCGCTGGCGATCTGCTCCGTCTGGTTATTGCCGGTCGTGACAGCGCGCGCACCGGCCAGCGCCGCCGAATCCACCGCCGCATTCAGGCGCGCTTTCACCAGATACGCCAGCCCGGCGTCGACACACAGGCCCACCACGGCAAGCAGCACGAGCATCGACACGGCCACCATGATGGCGACCGCACCGCGCTGACGGGAAAGATTCGGATTCATCTCAGAACACACTCATGGAATACAGGTCGGGCCCGAACGTGGGCAGGGTGCTGGAGCCGCTGGTAAAACCGCTGATCAGCATGTCGAAGCGATAAAACGTCTCGACCACGAAGACGACTTCCCCATCGTCGAGCTTGCCGGTCATGATCGTTGTCGCGGGCCGGCTGGCACTGCTGACACTCGAACATTTGCCGGTGCCGCTCCAGGCGCTGCAGCCATAGACCTTGCTCTGCGGGGCATAGCCGCTCCGGCGAAATCCTTGCAGACGCTCGGCATCGTCCCAGCGGTACTGATCCAGCACGACACTGCGCGAGACGCCATTGGTCACCACACCCATGACGCGGGTGATGTAGATCATCCCCAGCTGGTTGACGTTCAGCGGCGGGGCACTGGCCATCAGCGCGTTGATCGTGTCCTGACTGTTGTCGTTCAGATCCACCCCGCTGCGCGACAGGATGTTCGCGCCTTCACGCGCGATGTTGGTGATGATGATATTGGCTTGCAAAGCGCGTGCGCCGTCGATGGCGCACAGCAGCAGGACCACCAGCATCGGTAGCAGCAGGGCAAGCTCGACGGCGGCAACGCCACGCTGGCGGCGGGCCCGACGGATGATGGCAAGCGACATGGGCAGCATCAGAAATACTCGTTTCGCATAGTGGCGCCGACGGCGAAGCTGTTCTTGCCGCCGGTGAAGAAGGTCGACAGCAGCGGCGTCGTCACCGGCCAGGCGCAATCAAGCTGCAGCACCACCATGTCGCCTGCACCGCCAAACATGGCGTTGCTGTAGCTGGTGCTCGCATAGCTCTTGCCATTGACCGACACGATGCAATTCATACGCTCGTACATGCCAAGCGAGTTGTCGCGGATCTTCGCGATCACGCTGGCGTAGCGTTGCTGGGTGCTGGTCCCGCCGTCGTTTGCGCGGCCGGTAATGGCATAGCGCGCGCCTTCACGCACCGCATACTGCATGGTCAGCGTGGCGAAGAACATCATGCTCATCTCGATAATCCCAATGAGGACCAGCATGAGCACGGGTGCGATGATGGCCATCTCGACGAGTGTGGCGCCAGACTGACGCTGGGGTCTCTTAAACAACATATTCAGGCTACTGTGAGGGGGTTTGGGCGTCGTATGCGATAAACTTCAGGGATTCTACAGGGCAATAATCACCCTCTGTAACCGTTTTAGCGAGGAGTCAGCGCGTTTGTCGGCGCGCAACAACATGAGTTGGAACCCCGATATCCGTCGTTTGATCGCCGCCGCACGTCGCACGCCCGGCGCCGCTGCACCATCGGCCGCCGCGCCCGAAGCAGAAGCCTGGATGGTGTTTGGCATGCGCGTGCTGCTGTCGATCTCGGCGCTGCTGACCCTGTACATCGGTCCTGGTGGTGTCGTGGCATCCAGCCCGTGGACCTGGCTCGTATTCGCCGGCTACGTGCTGCACAGCCTCACACTGCTGGTGATCGCCAGCTACCGGGCGGGTTTCTGGCACGGTCCCAACATCTACTGGATCGACATCATCTGGTATGGGGTGATCGTTCTTGTGACCGGTGGCGGCGCGAGTCCGTTCTTTTCGTTCTTCCTGTTTGCGATCCTGGCCACGTCATTTCGCCACGGGTTCGACGCCGGCGCCCGGCTCACGCTGGGCGCGGTCGGCATCGTGACCCTGTCGGTGCTGCTGGTGCAGGGCTTCGAGTCGTTCCACATCCTGCTGCTGCGCGCCACGTTCATGCTCGCACTGGGCTACATGATCGCGTTCTGGGGTGGCCTGTCCGTCGATCAGCGCCGCCGGCTCGCGTTGTTGCGCGACGTCAGCCGCCTGTCCAACCCACGCTTCGGCGTGCAGCACACGCTCGATTCGCTGATGGACAAGATCCTGCGCTACTACGGCGCCAGCACCTGCACGTTGCTGATGCAAGACAGCCACCAGCGCTGGATCCTCAATACTGCCCATCATCCCCGGGCTGGCCGCGCGATCAGTCGCAGCCGGCCCGACGCCGCCGACGTGCAGCCGTTGCTGGCGCTGGCGTCGGGCGCGATCCTGTACCGTGGCCCAGGCGCCGGATTTTTGCTGCGCCTGCTGCCGGGCGGCGTGGGCGCGGTGCGCCTGGCCACCGGGGAAAAGGAGTGGTGCAAGACGGACAGGGATGCCTGCGGCCACGTGGCCGATCTGCTCGATACCGACAGCTTCGTCAGCGCGTCGCTGCCGCTGCGCAAGGGCAGTGGGCGCATCTTCGTCAGCGGCAGGCGCCTGCGCCGCAGTGACGCCACGTTCCTGAAGCACATCGTGCAGCAGGCGTTTCCGGTCATCGAAACCATCGACCTGCTCGACCGGCTGGCGTCCGAAGCGGCGTTTCGCGAACGCCAGACCATCGCGCGTGACCTGCACGACAGCACGATCCAGCCATATATCGGCCTGCGCCACGCGGTCGCGGCGATCCGCAACAGCGCGGGAGAAGACAGCGCCATGGCGCCCGAACTCGACCGTCTGCTGGCGATGTGCTCGGACGTGATCGGCGACATGCGCGACTTCGCCCAGCGTTTTCGCAGCGGGCGCCAGGAGGAACCCGAACTGCTGGTGGCGCTGCGGCGTCAGCTGCGCCAGGTACAAACTTTCTATGGCCTGGATGTGATGCTCGAGGTGCAAGGCGAGGGCGTGGGCAATGACCGTATGGCGGCCGAGGTATTCCAGATCGTCACCGAAGGGATCAGCAATATCTGCAAGCACACACGGGCGCGCACGGCCGGTGTCGTGATCGAGGACGCCGCCGGCCAGCTGGCCATCGATATCTTCAACCCGGTGTCCGATGGCGCCCCCGCGCCCAAACCCTTCGTGCCGCGCTCGATTGCCGAGCGCGTGGCCGCAGTGGGCGGCACGCTCGACGTCGAGGCCGACGGACGCCAGACGCTGCTGCGCGTCCGCATCCCCGTCTGATCACCACCCACACAACGTAATGGAGAAACCATGACCATCCGCATCCTGCTCGTGGATGACCACAAGACCATGCTGTGGGGTCTCGAGCGCCTGATCCAGGCCGAAGGCCCGTCGTTCACACTGGTGGGCAGCGCCAGCGATGGCATGGAGGCGACCGCCCTGTGCGCTGCACTGCATCCGGACATCGTGCTGCTCGACCTCGACCTGAAAGGCAGCAGTTCCATCGACTTTCTGCCGGCCCTGGTGGCCAATGGCAGTACGCGCGTCGTGATCCTGAGCGCGAATCGCGACCAGGGCACGCTGGCCGCTGCCGTGAAAGCCGGTGCGCGCGGCGTCGTCAGCAAGGAAGCGCCGACCGATGACGTGCTGCTGGCTGTGCGCAAGGTGCACGGCGGCGAGCTGTGGCTCGACCAGTCACTCATGCAGGCGCTGCTGGGCCAACTGGTGGCGCCGGCGCCCAAGGCCGACCCGGAGGCCGAACGCATCGGCACACTGACGGCGCGCGAACGCGACGTCATCGGCATGATCGTGCAGGGCAAGGGCGCGCTGAACAAGGAGCTGGCCGAACGCGCGTTCATCTCGGAGCGCACGCTGCGCAACCATCTCACCACCATCTACCAGAAGCTGGACGTCGCCAACCGCCTCGAGTTGTACGTCTACGCTACCAAGCACGGCCTCTCCTGAGGCATCACCCTTTCTCTGCGTCGGAGTGTGCCGCAAGGCGACCCGGTACAAATGTACTATGTTGCCATGGCGCAACGTACCTTTCAAAAAGGTAGTTTTGACGGATGGCAACAAAGTCGGGGGTCCGTAAGATTCAACTCATGCGCTGCGTATCGTGACATGCGGTACGGCGGCAAGCGAACAGGAGCGAACGGTGTACGACAGCGAAGACAATCCGGAACAGCAGTATGAAAGCAGCAGTAATCCGGCCATGTCGTATGTCGTTCTCTCGGTTCTGCTCGCAGTCGTCTGCTTCATCGCGGCAATGGCTGCATGGACGAGCGCATAAAGCCAACCTGCTGATACTTGACTACCGACCCTTGAAAGGCTCCACCATGAACTTCATCAAAAACCTGATCAAAGAAGAAGACGGCGTCACCGCCATCGAATACGCACTGATCGCATCGCTGATCGCCGGCGTCATCATTGCAACTGTTACCACGCTGGGTTCCAGTATCAGCGGGATCTTCAAGGACCTGACCACACGCATCAAGGCAGCGTAATTGAATACAGCACGGCCCGCCTCAAGCGGTCCTCATCCGGCGCGGATTGTCCGACGCCGGATTTTTTTTATCCGGAGTACGTCCTTGACGATCTTGCCACTTATGATGCTGTGTTTGCTACTTGGCGCCGCCGTGTGGCATGACGTGAAGGCGCGCCGCATTCCGAACGCCGTCGTTTTCCCCGGTATGCTCGCGGCGTTCGTGCTGCACGCCGCGCTGCCAGCCGGGCCGGGTTTGTTCGGCACGCCAATGGGCGGCCTGGGGCTGTTGTCGTCATTGGGCGGCTTCGGGTTGGGCCTCGCGATCCTGCTGCCGATGTATGCGCTGCGCCTCATGGGTGCCGGCGACGTCAAGCTGCTGGCCATGGTGGGCGCCTTTGTCGGCGCCGGCCAGATCATCACGGTCGGCCTGGTCACGCTGGTGGCGGGCGGCGTGCTCGCGCTGGTATTTGCAGCGTGGCAGGGCAGTCTGCGCCGCCTCGTCATCAACACATACCACATGGCGCTGCACACCACATTCTCGGCGCTGGCCGGCGTCATCGCCACGCCAACCGTACCGCCCGAAGCAGCCAGCGGGCGCCTGCCATATGCGATCGCGATTGCGGTTGCCACCGTCGGTTGCGTGCTGTGGCTGCGCGTACATGGGGAGCTGCCGCTGTGAGCCAGACCCTGACGGCGAGCGCGCACGCACCGGCCGATGCCAGGGCGCCACGCACGGTCGACGAGACCGGCCTGCCTTTCCTCTTCCTCGCCGAATTGCTCGGCAAGGTGCTGGTCCAACGTGGTCAACTGCGCCTGGCCGAACTGGCTGCGCACACCAAACTCAATGTCAGCGTCATCGATCCTCTGATCGCGTTCCTGCGCAGCGAAAAATTGTGCGAAGTCGCGCGCATCGGCAACAGCGGCACCGACGCTGACCTGTGTTACATCCTCACCGAGGCTGGTCGCGCGCGCGCCCAGGCCGCGCTGGGCCGCAATGCCTATGCCGGTCCGGCACCTGTCACGCTGGCCGCCTATGTGGCCCAGGTCAAGGCGCACAGCGTGGCCAATATGCAGGTGACGCGCGGGGCGATGGCCACCACCTTCAATGGTGTCGTCGTCAACCCGGTCGTGCTCGACCAGATCGGCGCCGGCATGAATTCGGGCCGCGCGCTGTTCCTGCATGGCGCGGCCGGCAGTGGCAAGACCTACCTGGCCGAGCGCCTGCGCGACCTGCTGGTCGGCACGATCGCCGTGCCGCACGCGCTGATGGTCGATGGCGAAGTGATTCCTTTTTTCGACAACGTGCAGCACTGCGTGACCGAAGCGGCGGTGACTGAAGCACCGAGCCTTGACCGCGGCAGCGCGCCCGACATGCGCTGGATCCGCGGCGTGCGTCGCCCGGCCGCGCTGGCCGGCGGCGAACTCACGCTCGACATGCTCGACCTGCGGTTCGATCCGCACACCCGCCTGTACCAGGCGCCGCCGCACCTCAAGTCGAACAACGGCATCTTCATCATCGATGACCTGGGGCGTCAGCGCTGCACCCCGGAAGCGCTGATGAACCGCTGGATCGTGCCGATGGACCGCAATGTGGATTACCTGACGCTGCACACGGGCCACACGTTCCAGGTGCCGTTCGACGTGATCGTCGTGTTCTCGTCGAACTTCGTGCCGCAGCGCCTGTCCGACGGCGCCTTTCTGCGCCGCCTTGGCTACAAGATCGAAGTGCCGGCAGCGTCAGCCGACGAATACATGCGCCTGTTCCGGCAGGCATGCGACAGCGTCGGTGTGGCGTTCGATGCCGCGTCATTCGATTACCTGCTGACGTGCCACCGCGAGCGCGGTGTGCCACTGCTGGCCTGCTACCCGCGCGACCTGATGCGCCAGTTGCGCGACCTGGCGCGCTACGAAGACCGCGCGCCCGAATTGTCGCGCCGCACCCTGGACTGGGCCTGGGATAACTATTTTGCCGCGGGCGCCCCAGGCCGGCCCGCATCACAAGAACGCCGCGAACGCGGCACGACGGAGTATGAGCATGCGTAATTCGAGAGCGATCCTGATCATCGGCGTGGCGCTGCTGCTGGCGCTGGGCGCCGTGGTACTGGCAGCCAAGTGGATGGGCGAGCAGGGCCCGGCCGGCACCCGCGTGGTGGTGGCCGCCGCCGACATCGGGCAGGGCGCGCGCATCCTGCCGGCCAGCCTGCAACTGGCCGACTGGCCCGCCGGCGCGCTGCCGCCCGGCGCGATCACCGACATGAAGCTGCTCGAAGGGCGCATCGCCCGCGGCGACATCGCACGCGGCGAGCCGGTGCTCGAGTCGAAGCTGGCGCCGGCCGGCACGCTGGGCGGCCTGTCGGCGGTGGTGGCCAGCGGCAAGCGCGCCATGACCGTGCGCGTCAACGACGTCGTCGGCGTGGCCGGCTTTGCACTGCCGGGCAACTATGTCGACATCCTCGTCAACCTGGCCCCGAGCAACAGCGACCTGGCGCAGAACGCCGGCTCGATTTCGAAAATCGTGCTCGAGCGCATCCTGGTGCTGGCCGTGGCGCAGGAATCGGCGGTCGACGACAGCAAACCACGCGTCGTCAATGCCGTCACGCTGGAGCTGACCCCGGATCAAGTCGAAAAGCTCGACCTGGCCCGCTCGATCGGCTCCCTGTCGCTGGTACTGCGCAACCAGGTCGAAGCGCAACCGGCCAACACCACCGGCGCCACGCGCGAATCGGTGCTCGGCCTGCCGGCAGTGACGGCGAAGGCACCAGCGCCGGTGTACGAGCCGGCGCCGCGCACCCCATCTCCTGCACCACGTCAGCCAAGCGCGCCGCGCGACGGTGTCCTGGTGATCCGCGGCCTGGACGCCGCTTCGCAAAGCTTTTGATTGAAGAATCCGTCATGACCACATTGACTCACAAGACCCTGCTGGCCTGCGCCGTTGCGTTGACGCTGGATGCCCATGCGGCCCCCGCCAGCAAGGCGGCCGCCGTCGACACAAGCGCCGTAGCGACCGACTGCATCGACCTGCGCGGCGGTGCGAACGGGCGGCTCCAGCTGATGCGCGGCAAATCCGTTCTCAAGCGTTTCTGCACGCCGGCCGGTGCAGTCATGGTGGGCGACCCGAAAGTGGCCAACGTCGTGGTCCCTGGCGCGAGCGAAGTCGTGATCGTCGCACGCAGTGTCGGCAGCACCAACCTGATCGTCTCCGGGCGTGACAAGCGCTCGACCGTGATCGACCTGGACGTGGCGATCGATACGTCGGCGCTGCGCGCGCAGTTCGACGCGCTGTTCCCGCTCGAGCGCGATATCCGCATCGGCGCCAGCGGCAACGCCGTGGTGTTGTCGGGCATGGTCAGCGATGTCGGCGTGGCCAGCGCTCTGGTCGACCTGGCCACGGCGTTCCAGGAGAGCGCCGCGCCCGCCGCTGGCGGCCAGGCCGACAGCGGTGCCGGCAGCCCGTCGCCGTTGTCCGTCGGCGCGCCTGCATCGGCACCAGCCGCGGGTTCTGGCGCCGCCGCGAAGGTATTGAACATGCTGTCCATCGCCGCGCCCCAGCAGGTCATGCTGGAAGTGAAGATCGCCGAGATTTCAAAGTCGCTCGTCGACCAGCTGGGCGCCAAGGCCGGCTTTTCCAAGACCAACGGCAACTGGACCTATGCCGCCGTATCGAGCCTGCTCAGTGGCGGCGCCGGCGCTGTCAGCGCCGTGGGCACCGGTATCAAGGAACTCACCATCGACGGCGAAAAGCGCGATGGTCTGGTCAAGATCCTGGCCGAGCCGAACGTCATGGCCATCAGCGGGCAAGAAGCGAGTTTTCTTGCCGGCGGCAAGATCTTCATCCCGGTCGCGCAAAATTCGTCCGGCGGCGCGGGTCTGATCACGCTCGAAGAGAAAGAGTATGGCGTGGCGGTGAAGTTCACGCCAACCGTGCTGGCGGGCGGGCGCATCAACCTGCGCGTGGCGCCGGAAGTGTCGGAACTCAATCGCGAGGGCATCGGCATCACCACGCCCGGTTCCAGCAACAGCGCGACCGCGATCCTGCCATCGTTTACGACACGGCGCGCGGCGACCACGGTGCAGCTGCAGGATGGCCAGAGCTTCGCCATCGGTGGCCTGATCCGCAATAACGTGACCAGCACCATCAAGCGCTTCCCGTTCCTGGGTGACGTGCCCGTGCTCGGCACGCTGTTTCGCAGCAGCGACTTCCAGAATGACCGCACCGAACTGGTGTTCATCGTGACGCCGCGCCTGGCCAAGCCGATGCAGTCGCAGCCCGCATTGCCAACCGACGGGTACGTGCAGCCGAGCCGCGCCGAATTCCTGCTTGGCGGCCAGCTCGAAGGCCGCGCCGCCCCTGCCGCACCAGAGAAATGACCATGAAGACCACCACCACCACCGCCATCCTCGCCGCAGCCTGCACTTGCCTCTCTTTGCTGCTGGGCGGCTGTGCAACCGACACGTCCACCGGCACAGGCAACACCGTGCGGAGCATCATGGCGAGCCAGGTCATCACGCCCCAGGCCGCGCCGTCGGTGCCGGGCAACGACGCCCGCGCCGCGATCCTCGGCTACAGGAATTACCAGGGCTCGTTCGCCGCGCCCGCGCCGCAGGTCGAGATCACGCTGTTCGGCGGGAACAAGTAAGAGGCCATCATGAAAATCGCAGTCCTTTCGCGCGACGAGCGCCACCTGATCGAGCTGTCGCGCCAATTGCGCGCACGCCCGGGCAGCGACGAAGTCGACATGATCGCCGGCACCCCGGCGCGCCTGTCGACAATGAGCGACGACGCCATCCCCGACCTGCTGGTGGTCGACCAGCCGCGCGCCGACGAGGGTGACCTCGACCAGCTCGAGCGGCTCGGTCACCTGTTCCCGCGCATGGCGTTCATCGTGCTGTCGGGCGACCTGTCACAGGACTTCTTGCTGCGCGCGATGCGCGCCGGTGTGCGCGAAGTGCTGCCGGCAGCGCCCGGCGCGGCCGACCTGGCCAAGGCCGTCGACCACATCGCCGAGAAGTTCGGCAGCCAGGGCGCAGCGCAGGGCAGGGTGCTGGCCTTCATCTCGTGCAAGGGCGGCAGTGGCGCAACCTTCCTGGCCACGAACCTGGCCTATGCGTTGTCGGCCGGCGGCAACAAGCGCGTGGCGATGATCGACATGAATCTGCAGTTTGGCGACGCGTCGCTGTTCGTCTCGGACAGCAAGCCGCTGGCCACGCTGTCGGATGTCGCGACCCAGATCCACCGGCTCGATCCGTCGTTTTTGTCGTCGAGCATGGTCGCCGTGACGCCCAACTTCAGCGTGCTGGCCGCGCCATCCGATCCGGCGCACGCCAGCGACGTCAAGCCGGAGCACATCGACGCGATCATCAAGCTGGCGCGCCGCCAGTACGATTTCATCGTGCTCGACGTGGCGCGCAGCCTGGATCCGGTGACGATCCGCGCGCTCGACCATGCCGACACGATCTACCCGGTGCTGCAAACGACGCTGCCGTACATCCGCGACGGCAAGCGCCTGCTCGACGTGTTCCGCAACCTCGAATACGGTAACGACAAGGTGGAAATCGTCGTGAACCGCCACGACAACAACAGCGACATCAAGCTCAAGGACCTCGAGCAGGCGTTCGACACGACGCACCTGCGCACGATGCCGAACCACTACGATGCGGCGGCCAAGTCGGTCAACCAGGGCGTGCCGATCACGCGCCTGGCGCCCGAGAGCCCGCTGAGCGCGGCCTTGATGACGATGGCGCGCAGCCAGACGGGCGAGGCGGCGCCGCAAGCGGCGGCCGGCGTGATGGCGCGCCTGTTCAAACGGCGCAAGACTGACGTATGACCCGCGAATTGTCCAAGGAGTCCAACGACATGAACATGATCCCTTCCGCGTCGCTGCGCGAACGCCTCGGCAGCGCAGCCCTGGCCAGCAGCACCAGCACGATTGCAGGCGCGCCCACGCGCGTGACTACCGGCGCCCCGGCGCCGCGCGCCGCCGCCGTGCGCGGCGGGCCGATCGACAACCGCGCGTATCACCAGCTCAAGTCCCGCATCCACGAAGCACTGCTCGATCGCATCGACCTGGAAAGCATGCAGCGCCTGAACGCCGACCAGATCCGGCAAGAGCTGCGCATGCTGGTCGAGCGCCTGCTCGAAGAAGAAATGGTCGTCATCAACGACGCCGAGCGCAAGATGCTCACGCGCGACATCCAGAACGAGATGCTGGGCTTCGGCCCGCTCGAGCCGCTGCTGGAAGACCCGACCGTCTCGGACATCCTGGTCAATACGCACAAGCAGGTCTACGTCGAACGGCGCGGCAAGCTTGAGCTGACCGACGTGACCTTCACCGATGAAGCCCACCTGATGAAGATCATCGACAAGATCGTCTCGCGCGTGGGCCGCCGCATCGACGAATCGAGCCCGATGGTCGATGCGCGCCTGCCGGACGGCTCGCGCGTGAACGCGATCATCCCGCCGCTGGCGATCGATGGCGCCGTGATGTCGATCCGGCGCTTCTCGGCCGACCCGCTGCGCCTGGCTGACCTGGTGGCGTATGGCAGCATGACGGCCGACATGGCCGAGGTGCTGCAGGGCCTGGGCAAGGCCAAGGTCAATATCGTGATCTCGGGCGGCACGGGTTCGGGCAAGACGACGATGCTCAATGTGATCTCGGGCTTCATCAACCACAACGAGCGCATCGTGACGGTCGAAGACGCGGCCGAACTGCAGCTGCAGCAGCCGCACGTGGTGCGGCTGGAAACGCGCCCGGCAAACATCGAAGGCAAGGGTGAAGTGACCCAGCGCGCGCTGGTCAAGAACGCGCTGCGGATGCGCCCCGACCGCATCATCCTGGGCGAGGTGCGCGGCGAAGAAGCCATGGACATGCTGGGCGCGATGAACACCGGCCACGAAGGCTCGATGGCGACCCTGCACGCCAATACGCCGCGCGAAGCGCTCACGCGCCTGGAAAACATGATCAGCATGGCGGCGCCAAACCTGCCACCGAAGGCCATGCGCCAGCAGATCTCGTCGGCCGTGGGCGTCGTCGTGCAGGTCTCGCGCCTGACCGACGGCAAGCGCAAGGTGCTGTCGATCACGGAAGTGACGGGCATGGAGGGCGACGTCATCACGATGCAGGAGATCTTCACGTTCCGCCAGACCGGCGTGGCCGACGATGGCACGGTGCTGGGTCAGTCCACCGCCACCGGCGTGCGGCCACACTTTGCCGAGCGCCTGCGCACCTTTGGCGTGAACCTGGCGCCGCACATCTTCGAGCCGCGTTAGGACCCTTGGCATGGATACCACCTTCCTCCTGTTCATCCTGCTGGTGTTTGCTGCCGTCCTGCTGCTGGTATGGGGCGTGTACACGGCCTGGCAGGCGAACAACAACCCGGAAGCCGAGCGCATCGCGCGCCGGCTGCGAAGCGTGATCGGACGCGAGACACGCGAACTCGATGTCACCATCGTCAAGGAACGGCGTCTGTCCGACAATCCGGAGCTCGAGCCGCTGCTACAGCGCCTGCCGGGCGTGTTCCGGCTGGACCGCATGCTGCTGCAGGCCGGCAGTGCGCAGAAAGTGGCGTCGCTGCTGGCCGTGTGCGCAGCGTGTGCGTTCGGTGGACTCGTGGCGGCGTTGCTGCTGCGCTTGCCGTTGCCGGGTCTGGTGGCGGGCGCGCTCGTTGGCGGCTGGCTGCCGGTGCTGCGCCTGACACGCGCGCGCGACGCGCGCATGGTGCGCTTCGAGCGCCAGCTGCCCGAGGCGCTGGACATGATGAGCCGCGCGATGCGCGCCGGCCACGCGTTCCCGACGGCGCTGAAGCTGGTGGCCGACGAAGTGGCCGCGCCGCTGGGTGAAGAATTCAAGACCGCATTTGATGAAGTCAATTTCGGCGTCTCGATGGGCGACGCGCTGAACAACCTGGCGCAGCGCGTGCCGAGCATGGATTTGCAGTACTTCGTCGTGGCCGTGCTGATCCAGCGCGAAAGCGGCGGTAACCTGACCGAATTGCTGACGTCGATTTCCAGCATCATCCGCGATCGCCACAAGCTGGCCGGCCAGGTGCGCGTGCTGTCGGCCGAGGGCCGCATCTCGGCCTGGGTGCTGTGCCTGCTGCCCTTTGGCGCCGGGGGCATGATGGCGCTGGCCAACCCCGAAACGATGAGCGTGCTGGTGAACGATCCGATCGGGCGCCAGCTGAGCGGCGCGGCGCTGGGCATGATGGGCTTTGGCTTGCTGGCGATCCGCAAGATCGTCCGCATCCGGATGTAACGACAGGACGACACGATGACCATGGTAAACATTCTCATGCTGGCAGCGATGTTCCTGCTGGTGTTCGGCATCGCGGTGGTCGCCTTGCTGCTGCTGACGCGCGATCCCGTCAAGGCGCGCCTGGTGGCGCTGGACGAGCGCGATATGCCCAGAACCCGGCGCGGCGATGGCTGGCGCGAGCGCCTGGCCGATTTCGCCGAGCCGCTGGCCAGGCTGTCGGTGCCGGCCGACGGCTGGGAATCGTCGCCCTTGCGGCTGCGCTTCATCAACGCCGGCTGGCGCGCGCCGTCGGCCCCCGGGCTGTACCACGCCGGCAAATCCGTGCTGACGCTCGGCCTGCCGCTGGTGGTCTGGATCGCGCTGCCGCACCATGCCAACCGGCCACTGGCGCTGACCTTCCTGTTTCTCGTCAGCGCGGCCAGCATTGGCTACTACTTGCCGGACTTTCTCCTCAAGCGCCGGGTCGCCAATCGCCAGCGCGACATCTTCGAAGGCTTTCCTGACGCACTCGACCTGATGACGGTCTGCGTTGAAGCGGGCCTGGCGATGGACGCAGCACTGGCGCGCGTGGGCAGCGAGATCGGGCTGAAAAGCCCGGTGCTGGCCGACGAACTGCAACTGGTGACGCTGGAACTGCGCGCCGGCAGCGCCAAGGAAAAGGCGCTGCGCAACCTGGCGCTGCGCACCGGCGTGGAAGACGTCGATGCACTCGTCAAAATGCTGATCCAGGCCGAGCGTTTCGGCACCAGCGTCGCCACGGCGCTGCGGGTGCAGTCGGAACAACTGCGCACGCGGCGTCGGCAACTGGTGGAAGAGAAGGCGGGGCAGATTGCAACCAAGCTGTTGTTTCCATTGATCTTCTGCATTTTTCCGGCGTTGCTGGTCGTGTTGCTGGGACCGGCCGTCATTCAGATTTTCCGCGCGATGAGCCCGGTTGCCGGCAGCTGAGATGGCGGGGCAGAGACACGTCTGCCCGCTCGGCAGCGCGGATGATCCGCGCTCGTTCCATGCATGGCGGATCGACCATGTTTGAGGTTAAAAGTACTTGCGTGAACTACACGCCGATTCGGCACCGTTGACCGAAGATGTTGGTCGTGTGCAACACACGAGTTGCGCGCATGTGCGATCATATTTCTTTTGGGCATCTTTACCACACGGCGTTCCTAGGCATACGCAGGGCGCCGGTCTCTCACACACTCCCGGATAACCGTTGATGAAAAATTTAAAAATAGGCACGCGCCTGGCGTTCAGCTATGCGGCCGTACTGATCCTGATGGCCATCGTGATTGTCGTTACCCTCGGTCGCATGGGCGACATGAAGGATGCGACCGATCGCGTGGTCAACACCAGCATGAAGAACCAGCGCAACGTGGCCGAGTGGACCAGGATCATCGAAGTCAACCGCGCGCTGGTCGAGATGGCCTACCGTACGCCGGAGCCTGCGCAGGTCAAGCTGATTGGCGAGCGTATCGCAGCAGGTTCCGTTCGTTCCACCGAATTGCAGCAAACGATCAAGGCCGGCTTGCGCAATCCGAAGTCGCAGGCGCAGCTCGAAGAGGTGGTGGCGGCCCGCGTGCCGTACGCGGCGGCACGCAAGGCGCTGCTGGCGGCCAAGATGGCCGGCGACAACGAAGCCGCACAGCGCATCTTCGAGAGCCAGATGCTCCCGACCAGCGTGGTCTACGTCGAATCGATCAGCAAGCTCGCCGTTGCGCAGCAAAAGTCGGCAGAAAAATTCGTGTCAGACGCGACCGCAGCGTATGACACGGCGCGCACGACCCTGATTGGCATGGGGATCCTTGCCATCGGCTTGGGCGTAACCTTCGGTATCTTCATTACCCGCTCGATCGTGCGGCCAATTCAGGATGCCGTCGCAGTTGCCGACCGCGTGTCGTCGGGCGACTTGAGCAGCCAGTTCACGGTCACCACCCGCGACGAAACCGGCCAGTTGATGGCGGCCCTGCAGAAAATGAACGACAACCTGCTGGGTATCGTGACCCGGGTCCGGGCCGGCACCGAAACGATCGCAACGGCCTCGGCGGAAATCGCCGCCGGCAATCTGGATCTGTCGAGCCGCACCGAACAGCAGGCCGGCTCGCTGGAAGAAACCGCCTCGTCGATGGAAGAACTCACGTCCACCGTGCGCCAGAATGCCGATAACGCCCGCCGCGCCAACACGATGGCCTCCGAAGCTGCCAGCATTGCCGGGCAGGGCGGCGCCGTGATTGCGCAAGTGGTCGGCACGATGAGCGAAATCAATGCGTCATCGCGCAAGATCGTCGACATCACCAGTGTCATCGACAGCATCGCGTTCCAGACCAATATCCTGGCCCTGAACGCCGCCGTGGAAGCGGCGCGTGCCGGTGAACAGGGCCGCGGCTTTGCCGTGGTTGCCAGCGAAGTGCGCAACCTGGCACACCGCTCCGCTGCAGCGGCCAAGGAAATCAAGAGCCTGATCGACGACTCGGTGCAAAAGGTCGAAGCAGGCACCACCCTGGTGGACAGTGCCGGCACCACGATGACCAATATCGTGCAGAGCATTTCCCTCGTGACCGGCATCATGAGCGAGATCTCGCACGCCAGCGACGAGCAGAGCGCGGGTATCGAGCAGGTCAACGCCGCCATCACCGAGATGGACCAGGCGACGCAGCAAAACGCCGCGCTGGTCGAGCAAGCCGCCGCCGCTGCCGGCTCGATGCAGGAGCAGGCTGCGCACCTGGCCGATGTGGTCAGCGTGTTCAAGACTGGTGGCAGCACGGTTGCCGCCCACGCTGCACCTGCGCCGGCACGCAGCCAGCAAGCGCCGGTCGGACATCTTGCGTTGGCTGGCGTCTAAGACGGGCTGAACGCAGTGGGATGAAGGTGCCGGCATGATGCCGGCACTGCTCGGTTTGCTGTTGTCGATCAAATATTGAATATCCAAGATAATTGATTTGTGAATGACGACTATCATGGATCGCAATTTGATTTCTATCTGATAGAGCGCATACTAGCTTCATACCAGATCAAACACACAGGAAGAAAACCATGACCACCTTGTCCCTTCGCCCATCGTTCGCCGCCCAACTGGCCGCCGTGTTCAGCACCGCATTCGATTTCGTGCGTGAAGTCAAGGCAGCGCCAACCGCCGCAACCCGCACCACCGGCAGCGCCGATGTCTGGGCGTTGTACCGTATGACCCGCGGCGCCGATGCCGTCTCGCCAGCCGTTGCCCGTCGCCTGGCAGCGCACGCCAAGTCGAACTGATTCCCGGGTCGGGCGCTCGCCCAACCCATGTTGAACGCCCCGCAGGATGCGGGGCGTTTTTCGTTTACGACCCGCCTGCACGTCAACCTCCCACAAGCCCGGTAGTCGCTCTCCTACGTTGTGCAAATGTTGCAACCTCGATAATGTCGACTGAGACTTTGATAGCGGTGCTCTTTCCGCATTTGCACCATGAACAATCAGAACACGCCGCTCGACGGCGAATTTAGCGAGCTGGATAATGGGTGGCCCGAATCTTATGCGTGGGCCATCGAGCAAATGCCTTGCCCGGCGTACTGCTGCTCTCCCAATGGAACACTGGTCCACGTCAATGCAGCAGCGAAGCGGATCTGGGGTGATGCCTGCCCGCTGCTGGAAGACATGCGGTGGGATGGGTTCGAGACACTTCGGTCCCTGGATGGTGAATTGTTGGACAAGACGGCGAGTCCGGCGGCGCAGGCAGCCGCAGGCCAATCGCCATGTCCTACTGAACTGCTCGCCGTGTGCCGTGATGGCCAACCACGTCGCATCGTGGTGCACGCCAAGCCGGTATTTCACGCCGATGGCGCCGTCGTTGGCGCCTTGTGCTGCCTGACCGACATCAGCGAGCAACGCCGGCTGCAAGAGCGGGAGCGCGACGCTGCCCACGCGCGTGAAGAATTCCTGGCCATGCTGGCGCACGAATTGCGCAACCCGCTGGCGCCCATCATGAGCATCGCTGGCCTGTTGCAGCGCGCGAACAAGGATCCTGGCGTGGCAAAAATGGCCGGCGTCGTCCAGCGCCAAACCAAGCAGCTGGCGCGTTTCATTGCCGATCTGCTGGACGCGTCACGTGTTGACTGCGTCCACACACTGCCGGTCGAACCACGCCGTTGCACCAAGCACGAGATCGTGAACCTGTCGCTCGATGCGGTGGAAACGCTGGTGCGCTCACGCAACCAGCGCTTGATCGTCGAGGTCGACAATCCCGACGCCGAGCTGTGCTGCGATCCGGAACGGGTGGCGCAGGCGCTGGGCAACGTGCTGTGCAATGCCAGCGCGTTTACGCCGGACGGCGAGGAAATCTGCCTGCGGGTTTATATCGAGGGCAATGTGCTGCGCGCCGAGGTCATCGACTGCGGGGCCGGGATCGCGGCGGAAGACTTGCAGCACATTTTCGAGCCATTCGAGCGCCGTGCGCTGGCCCCGGGCCGCGCCCCCGTCGGTGCGGGCCTGGGCTTGACGATTGCCAAGGGCGTGTGCGAAGCCCATGGCGGATCGATCTTCGTGCGCAGCGCGGGGCCGGGGATGGGCACCACCGTATCGATGGCCTTGCCAGTGGCCGTCTGCGCCGCCTGACCTTCTGGCGGGGGATAATCCCCGGCTTGGGTCGCGGCAAAGATGGTCAGGTCAGACTGGACCGCCCGCACTGCGCGCGCGGTGACGCTCCATCAGCCAGGCCACGATGCCCGGCACCAGCGACAGCACGATGATGCCCATGATGACGGCCGTCAGGTTGTCGTTGACCCACTTGATATTGCCAAAGATGTAGCCGGCAACCGTCAACGACACGACCCACAAGGTGCCGCCAGCGATGTTGTATCCGAGGAAGGTGGCGTAGCGCATGCTGCCCAGCGCCGCCACGAACGGTGCAAGCGTACGCACGATCGGCACATAACGCGCCAGCACGATGGTCTTGGGACCATGACGCTCGAAGAAGCGCTCGGTGTGCGCAATGTGCTCGTCCTTGATCAGGCGGAACCGGTAGCCGCGCTTCACGCGTTCACGGAACGCACTGCCAATGGCAAAGTTGAGGATATCGCCGGTGACCGCTGCGACAATCAGCAGCGGAATCAGTATTTCCAGTGACAGCATGCCTTTGGCGGCCAGTGCGCCGGTGACGAACAGCAGCGAGTCGCCGGGCAGGAACGGCATCACGACCACGCCCGTCTCGACGAAGATCACGGCAAACAGCAGCACATAGACGAGCAACTGGTATTCGGCGGCCAGTACGGCGAGGTGGCGGTCCAGGTGAAGGAACCAGTCGAGCAGGGTAGTCAGCATTGAATTTCTCGTTGAATCAGGTTGCGGCAGGACCCCGGCCGACGTCGTGCTGGCCGGGGCAAAGCGCGTATCTTACCTTTAGTCTAACCCTTGCTGTTACTCTTCCTGGAACTCGTCCGAGCGGCAGAACAGATCCCACGCTGCGATGAACAGGGCGGCAATCACCGGTCCGATCACGAAACCGTTCAGGCCGAACAGCGCCATACCGCCCAGGGTGGAGAGCAGAATCACGTAGTCGGGCAGTTTGGTGTCCTTGCCGACCAGGATCGGGCGCAGGATATTATCGACCAGACCGATCACCAGAACGCCATACGCGGCCAGCACGACGCCCTGCCAGATTGCGCCCGTCACCAGGAAATAGATCGCCACCGGCCCCCAGACCAGTGCCGCGCCGATGGCCGGCAGCAGCGACAGGAACGCCATCACCACGCCCCACAGGAGCGGGCCGGACACGTCCAGCATCCAGAAGATCAGGCCGCCCAGTGCGCCTTGCGCAACGGCCACCAGCACATTGCCTTTGACCGTGGCGCGGATGACCGTGGTGAAGTTCTGGAACAGGCGGCTCTTGTATTCGACGCTCAGCGGCACGGCGCGCTGGATGCGCGCTGCCAGGATGCGGCCGTCACGCAGCAGGAAGAACAGCAGGTACAGCATGATCGTCATGCTGACGACGAAGTCGAGCGTGTTGCGACCGATATTGAGCGCATACGTGGCGGCTGCCTGGCTGATCTGCGCGGCAAATTCGGTGATCTTGGTCTGCAGCGAGGCCAGGTTGGTCAGCTCGAAGCGTTCGAGAATCGAAATAGCCCAGTTCGGCAAAGCGCGCATCACGACCTCGAAGTAGTGGGCGAAATCGATCTGCCCGCTGCTGACCATCGTGTAGATACCGGCGACCTGGTCGACCAGCGATGCTGTGATCATCGCCAGCGGCAGCAGCACCATCAGCACGATGACCAAGAGCGAAAGCAGGGCGGCAACGGTCGGCTTGCCCTTGGTTGCCCGCAGCAATTTCGATTGCAGCGGCGCGAAGATGATGGCGAACACGACGCCCCAGAACACGGCGCCGGAGTACGGCAGCAGAATCCAGAGGAAAGCGATGGTGACGATCGTCAGCAGGAGCAGAAAGGAATTCTGCGGAAGGGTAAATTGCTTCATTGGCTGCGTTTGCGAAAAGGTTAATGTTTCTGGATGATAAACCATGAGGCGCGCAGCACCGGGTGCGTTCGTGTAATGACGCGGGGCGGTGTGCCAAGTATGCAACTTGCATGCTGCAAAAGACCGGTGTGGCTTAATGACCACAAAGTCAGTTCAATCGTGCGGGTTGGCAAACTAACATCTTGCGATAATTAATTGTTGCCGCGTCGAGACACAGTCTGGCGGGCACTTCTATCAATTGATTATCCGGAGAAACCATGTCCCGCCCTGCACCACGCACTGCTGCCCCGTCCGTCCATACCACCCTCGTCCGCGCAATCAAGGGCGCCATTTTGCTGGGCGCCGCCGCAGCAGGCATGGCGCAGGCACAGCAGTCGCCAGCGCTCGATCGCGTCAGCATCTCGGCCGGCGCGTTCTACGCCGATCCTGAAATCCATCTGGGTGGCGATACCCGTTACGGTCGTGTCGACACGCCGGATGAAGAGATCAGCGACGTCACGCTGCCACGCGTCAAGGGCGAAGTGCTGATCGGCGATAGCCACGGCATCTCGTTCGACTATTTCCGCTTCGACGAAGGCTACGGCGCCGACCTGAAGGGCGACACCGTGTATGAAGGCCGTCCGGTCAGCGGCTCGCTGCGCGCCGACGCCAACCTGCGCATCGAGCTGGCACGCCTGTCGTACAAAATGTGGTTCGGCAAGGAAAAGAACGTCTTTGGCGTCGGCCTGGGTGCGGCCCACCTGCGCGCCAAGATTTCCGGTTCGGCGTCGGCCAATGTCAGCGCGACCGCACCTGTGGAAAATTACTCGTGGAGCGGCTCGGCGTCGGCCAGCGAAAGCGTCTGGGCTCCGACCGTTGAACTGGCATGGCGCCATGCGCTGAACGACCAGGTCCGCTTCTACGCGGAAGCCTCGGGCGTGAAGAAGAACGGCGGCAACGTCGAAGGTCACATCTACAACGGCGCGCTCGGCGTGGAATACTTCCCGCACAAGAACATCGGCCTGGTCCTCGACTACGGCATCCAGAAAATCGACCTGCACCGCAATGGCGAGCGCACGGCCGACATCGACCTCAAGCTGACCGGCCCATCGGCCTACGTCAAGGTCCGCTTCTGATCGGGACTGCGCTCACGTTGGAACTGCACGTTCAGTTGCTCTCGGTCATAATACCTAGTGTGAAAGCACTGGTGTAAGGGGAGTGGGTGAAAACGGATCAACTGGTCGCATGTCATGACTGTGGCAGCCTGTATCACTGGCGGCCGCTGGCCGCCTGCGAGCGCGCCAGTTGCCACCGCTGCCAGCACGAGTTGTACCGCTGGCACAAAGGCAGCCCGGCGCGCCAGGCCGAGGTGCTGGCCGCGCTGACGCTGGGCGCCGTGTTCGTGTTTCTGCTGGCGCAGTGGTTCCCGATCGTTACGCTCGAGATGGGCGGCATGCTCTCGGGCGCCACGCTGTACCAGGCGGTGGCCGTGCTGTGGGGCGCGGGCGACCAGGTCATCGCGGCCCTGGTCTTCTTTTGCGCCATCATCTTTCCCGGCATTGAGCTCGGCTCTCTGTTCTATGTCGCGCTCGGCCTGACCCGGGGCATGCGCGTGCCCGGTTTCAACCTCGTGCTGCGCACCGTGCAGGGCGCGCGCCACTGGGCGATGACCGAGGTGCTGATGATCGGCATCCTGATCACCGTGATCAAGATGACCAGTCTGGCGCGCGTAGAGCCGCATCCTGCGCTGTTTGCCTTTGGCGTGCTGACGATCCTGTGCGCGCTCGTCATGCGCTATGAACCAAAAGCCCTGTGGGCGCTGGCCGACCGCCTGGCGCCGCTGCGCAAATCCGATCCGGCGCGCCAGACCACGACGATCGCCGAAGCCGATTCGGTGCTGGTCTCGTGCAGCGCCTGCGGCCTCGTGAATCACACGTGCCCGTCACGCGACGGCACCGATCGCTGCGCCCGCTGCAGCGCCGCGCTGCATCGCCGGATTCCCCACAGCGTCGGCTGGACCTGGACCATGCTCCTGGCCGCCACGCTGCTCTATATTCCCGCCAATATGTTGCCCGTGATGTACACCCGTTCGATCGGTGGCACGGAGGGCGACACCATCATGAGCGGCGTCGTGCTGTTCTGGAACACCGGATCGAAGGGCCTGGCCATCATCATTTTCATTGCCAGTATCGTGGTGCCGGTGTCGAAGCTCGCCGCACTGGCATGGCTGAATGCCACCGCCCAGGCGCGCTCGCGCACGGCGCCGATGGCGCGCACACGCGCGTATCGGGCCATTGAATTTGTCGGCCGCTGGTCGATGCTGGATATTTTCGTGGTTGCCCTGACCGTCGCGCTGGTGCGCTTCGATGCGCTGGTGGTGATCACGGCCGGACCGGGCGCGATCGCGTTTGGCTGCGTGGTGATCGTGACGATGGTCGCATCCCACCAGTTCGACCCGCGCCTGATCTGGGACCCTATTGAATCGAACGGAGAACCCCATGTCTGAACAGGACAGCGCAACACCATCGGCCAATCCGCCGCCGACCCCGCCGACGCCGTCGGAACCGCCCGTGGGTCCATCGGCGCCGCTGGCGGCGTCGCCCGCCATCGACCGCCCCAGCCGCTGGCTGCCATCGCTGATCTGGATGATTCCCGTGCTTGCTGCGCTGATCGGCGCCTGGCAAGTGGTCAGCTGGGTCACCAACAAGGGTGCGACCGTCTACGTGTATTTCTCCAGCGGTGAAGGGCTTGAGGCGGGCCAGACCAAGGTCAAGTACAAGGACGTCGACATTGGCCGCGTCGTCTCGGTCACGCTGGGCGAAGATGGCAACCGGGTCGTCGCCAAGATCGAGATGGCCAAGGAGGCCGACCGCTTCACTGCCATCGATTCGCGCTTCTGGGTCGTGAAGCCGCAGATCGGCGCCAGCGGCGTTTCTGGCCTGGGCACGCTGCTGTCCGGCCCTTACATCGGCGCGGCGCCCGGTGTGAAAGAAGACACGACCAACAGTTTTACGGGCCTGGAAACGGCGCCGCCGATTCCGATCGGCCTGAAGGGTCGCGAATACAAGCTGCATGCCGAGACGCTCGGCTCGGTGGCGCCTGGTTCGCCCGTGTATTTCAAGCGCGTGCGCGTAGGCCAGGTGGCCTCGGTGGCGCTGGACAAGGCCGGGCACGGTATCGACATGTCAGTGTTCGTCGAACAGCCCTACATCGGCCTGGTGGGCCCGGATTCGCGCTGGTGGCATGCCAGCGGCGTCGATCTGCGTCTCGATGCGAGTGGCCTGAAACTCAATACCCAGTCGCTGGCGGCCCTGGCCACCGGCGGCATCGCCTTTGAATCGGCGGACGACCGCAAGCCGGTGACGCCGGCACCGGCTGGCACCCGCTTCGTTCTGTCCGAAGACCGCAGCGCCGCGCTGCGCCCGCCAGACGGGCCGGCAGTCACGGCCGTGGTGTACTTCGACCAGTCGCTGCGCGGGCTGTCGCCGGGCGCCGTCGTCGATTTCCGCGGCGTGGCGTTGGGCGAAGTGCGCGCCGTCGGCATCGAATTCGATCGCGAACGCCAGAAATTCACGATGCCGATCACGGTCGACCTGTATCCGGGGCGTCTCGGCAAGGGCTTCATGGCGGCGATGGAACGTGAAGACGGCGGCCAGCGCGCCTTGACCGCGATGGTGGGCCGCGGCCTGCGCGCGCAGCTGCGCAACGGCAACCTGCTGACCGGTCAGCTGTACATCGCGCTGGACTTCTTCCCCAACGCGCGCAAGGCCACGATCGCCGCGCAGGGCGACATGCTGGTCTTGCCGACGGTGCCGGGCCAGCTCGACGAGCTACAGAGCCAGATCTCGCGCATCGCGGGCAAGCTCGACAAGATTCCATTCGACGAGATCGGCGTGAACCTGAACCGCACGCTGGTGCAGGCCAATGCGACGCTGGCACGGATCGATGGCAAGGTGCTGCCGGAGATGCAGCAGACGCTGAATGCCGCCAAGGCCACCTTCGCCAGTGCCGAAAGCGTGCTGGCGCAGGATGCGCCGCTGCAGTCCGATCTGCGCAAGGCGCTGCAGTCGGTGACCGACACGATGGCCAAGATCGATGCGCTGGCCGATTACCTTGAACGCAATCCGCAGTCGCTCATTCGCGGCAAACCTCAGGAGAAAAAAGAATGACGCTGTTTATCCAGGCGCGCCGCGCACTGACCGGCGCGGCGCTGGCGGCCCCGCTGCTGCTGGCGGGCTGCTCCAGCACGCCGACCGACCAGTTCTATACGCTCAGCGGCGGCGCCGCCACGGTCGTGCCGCCGGCAGCGGCCAGCGCACCGCTGTTTTTTGAAATGCGCCCCGTGACGATTCCCGCGCAGGTGCGCCGTCCGCAGCTGATGGTGGCGGGCAAGGCCGGCAAGATCGAGCTGATGGAGCACCATCGCTGGGCCGGTCCGCTGGCCGATGAAATCACCACCGGGCTGTCACTGGGAATCGCGGCCAATCTAGGTGCTGTGGATGTGTACCGCAACCCGGCGCCGGCCGGCAGCACGCTGTACCGCATTGGCGCCAACGTCCAGCGTTTCGAGTCGAAGGAGGGCGGCTACGCCCTGATCGACGCGGTCTGGAACGTGCGCAAGGTCGATGGCGGCTCGGTGCAGACCTGCCGCAGCGTGTTCCAGGAAAACGTGGGACCGGGGTACGAGGCACTGGTGGCCGGGCACCGCGCTGCGCTGGCCAAGCTGGCTGCGGCGATCTCGGCCGGCGTGCGCAGCCAGGTTGCCGGCGGCACGCTGGCCTGCGTGAATAACCCGTAGGGTAACCGCGGGCAGGCCCGCGTCACGCAGCTTCTGCTGGCTTACTTTTTGGCGCAGTCAGCGTTCTCTATTGATGACGCTGATTGCGATACAGAACAAGTGTTCTGGAGAACTGACCCGCCTGCCATCCAGGGCCCAGCGCCAGCCCAAATAATTGGGTAAGTAGCGCGACGCCACGCCGCGAAAGCCCGTCAACCATGCCTTGAAGCGCTCGTGGTAAGCGTTGACGTTCTGCACGTGGATGGCGAGGTGGCCCAAATGCTTGATCCGTACGCCGGCACGCAAGTTGATCGCTGCATGTGCAATCTTGTGCTTGCGTGCAAAGGCCCGATAAGCGGCATGGCTGTCGCTGACCAAGAGCGCCTGTGGGTCGAGTCTGGGCAGCAAATCGCGTTCGAGTTGTGCAGCCGTCAGTGCGCCCCGGCCAGTGACCGCATCGATCGTGCGGCCATTGCGGTCGCGCGCCACCAGGATGCAATCGAGCTCGCTGGAAATGCCGCGCCTGGTGGCCCGTCCACCCCGCCGACGCGGCGGCCGGTCGAGCTTGCGTGACCCTTTTTGCGATTCGAGAAGGAACGTCTCATCTGCCTCGACGATACCGTTGATGGATGTTGGCCGGTCGAACTTGACCCAGGCAAGAAAACGGTGGCGCCACCGGAACGCCGTAGTGCGGTGCACGCCGATCCGATCTGCTGCCTTGCGCACGGGTAGTGAATCAAGCAGCACCTGCGAATACGCGAGCCATTTGGCCTTCAGCCTCAGCCGCGCCAGCGGCGTGCCGCTCAGGTCATTGAACGTGCGGCCGCACACGCAGCAGCGAAAGCGCTGCAGGTCGTTGGCGAAGCCGTGCCGGTGACAGCGTTCGTTGCCACAGCTGGGACAGCAACGCGCTGGCGCCCTGGCCTGCGCGATCAATGCAACCACTTGGTCGAGACCGGCTGCAGGATGCAGGGCATCAAGCACTTGCCGGCGCTGTGGCTGATTCAGCGACGGCAGCCTGGCGAACCAGCTGTTGAAACGGGGCGCTTTCATCGAGAACTCCTGACGCTGGGAACGGGGGTTTGACCACCGAACTGCGCACGAGTTCAAGCTCGTCCCTATTTAACGCTGACTGCGCCTACTTGTTCGGTGTCAGCATCAGGAGCTTGCCGCTCGGACCGTCCTCCAGCAGCCATACGGCGCCGTCCGGCCCGGTGCGAACGGCGCGGATGCGTTCGCCCATGTCCCAGTGGTCGACCTTTTTCGCGTTCTCGCCGTCGAGCGCGATGCGGTCCAGCGACTTGCCTGAGAGGCCTGTGATGAAGAGGGAATTTTTCCACTTCGGAAACAGGTCCGCGTCGTAATAGGCGAGGCCGCCCGGCGAAATGGCCGGATCCCAGAACACTTTCGGGGCTTCGAAGCCGTCGCCTGGCTTGTGGTCGGGGATATCGCGGCCGTCATAGTGGCTGCCATTCGATGCTTTCGGCCAGCCGTAGTTAAGGCCTGGTTTGATCAGGTTGATCTCGTCGCCATGGCGCGGTCCCATCTCCATTTCCCACAGGCGCCCCTGCTTGTCGAAGGCCACGCCCAGCAGATTGCGGTGGCCATACGACCAGACGGCTGGGTTGAACCCCTTCGCCGCGAGCGGGTTGCCAGATGCCGGCGTACCATCGAGATTCAGGCGCAGCACCTTGCCCAGCGTCGACTTCGGGTCTTGCGCCGGGTCGAACAGCTGGCGGTCGCCACTGGTGAAGAACAGGTACTTGCCATCCGGTGAGAAACCAATCCGGCCCGAATAGTGCCCGCCCGTCGACGCATCCTGGCCGCGGAAAATGACCTTCGTATTCTTGAGTGCGCCGCCTGCCTGGTCCAGTGTCGCGGTGGCGAGCATGACCCGGGTATCGGCGCCGCTACCCGCTTCCGAATAGCTGAAGTAGAGCATCTTGCTGGCCGCGAAGTCGGGGGCAGGCACGATGTCCATGAGCGCGCCCTGGCCCTTGCTGCTGACGGTGGGCGTACCGGACACGGTCCGCTTGGTACCGGTTGCAGGATCGAACAGGATCAGCGTCCCTTCCTTCTGCGTCACCAGCACTTTGCCGTCAGGCAGAAATGCCATGGCCCATGGGTTGTTGAATGTGCCGACCGGCTTGACCTCGAAAGGCAGGCTGCTGGTCGCGGTTGCGCTGGCCTGCGCGTTTGCGGCCGCCGGGGCGGCGAACGCGAGCAGGGTGAGCGAGAAAGTGGTGGCAAGGCCGAGCATGCTTGAATTCATGTTGTCCAGATCTCCATTCGCGGATTGATGCCAGGTTGTCGAGGCGGTGCGCGCCCGTCGCCAAAGCGCGCGAAGCAGGCGCCAGCGCTATTGGTCCAAAGGGGCGACATGAAGTGTAGAGCAAAACGCCCATTGCAGACGCTGCGCTGGTGGCGGCCGCGTGGGGCGGCGGCTGACGGGCGAGGCCGTCAGCGACTTTTCATCAGCTGGCGACGGCTTCCAGCGCGGCGAGGGCCTGCCGGGACGCCATCATGCGTTCGAGCAGATCAGCCAGCGCCATTGGCCGGCAGAACAGATAGCCCTGCATGCAGGGGCCGCCATGCTCGGTCAAAAAGTGCGCCTGTTCAGCCGTTTCGATGCCTTCGGCAACGACGCGCAGCTTGAGATGGCCAGCCATGGCCAGGATCGACTGGACAATGGCGGTGCCATTGATGTCATGCGGCATATCGCGCATGAAACTCTTGTCGATCTTGAGTTCATACAGCGGCATGTGCCGCAAATAAGCCAGGTTCGAGTAACCGGTGCCGAAATCATCGATCGAAAAGCGGATGCCGAACTGCGCCAGTTCGTTCATGCGCGCAATCGTCAGGTCCAGGTCGTCGACCAGCAGGCCTTCGGTCACTTCAAAGATCAGTTGCTGTGGCGGCACCCCGGAGGCGCCGATGATCGCCTTGGCTTGTGACACGAAATCCGGCTCGCGGAACTGGCGCGGACTGATGTTGATCGACAGCGGCAGTGCGTGGCCCACCCGGTCGAGCTCGCGCCAGGTCAGACAGGCCTGGCGCAACACCCAGGCGCCGAGCGCGACGATCTGACCGGATGCTTCGGCTACCGGGATGAACACGTCCGGCGGCACCAGCACGCCGTCCGCCCGACACCAGCGCAGCAGGGCTTCGGCTCCGATGGGCGTGCCATCGTGGTCCACCTGCAGTTGCAGATGCAATGCCAGTTCATCGTTGGCGATCGCATGGGCGAGGTCGCGCTCCAGGATCAGTTTGTTCTCGGCTTCGGCCAGCATGCCAGGCTCGAACAGCGCCACGCCATTACGCCCGTTGTCCTTGGCGTGATACATCGCCGTGTCCGCTTCGCGCAGCAGGTCCGGCACCGTGTGCCCTGGCCTGGTTGGCAGGGCGATACCGATACTGCCGGTGAGTTGATACAACTGGCCGTCGATGTGAACGCCTTCGGTCATGGCCGCGCGCACCCTGCCGGCAAGCGCCAGCGAGGCGTGGGTGGCGCTCCCCGTCGCGCAGTCGAGATGCTCGACCAGCACAACGAATTCGTCGCCGCCGAGGCGCGCCACTGTGTCTTTTGGATGCACGGCGCGTGACAGGCATGCGGCGATATGGCGCAGAACGGCGTCGCCGGTCGCATGGCCGCGGGCGTCATTGACGTGCTTGAAATTGTCCAGGTCAATGTAGAGCACTGCGCCCATGCTGTCGCCCGCATGCGTGCGGGCCACCATCAGGTCCAGCCGTTCCATCAGCAGGCGCCGGTTCGGCAAACCGGTCAGCACGTCGAAAAATGCCAGCTGGTGGATGGCGTCGGCTGAGCGGCGCCGCTCGGTAATGTCGCGACCCACGGCGACCCAGTGGGTGACCTCGCGGCTCTGATTGGCGAATGGCACCATCTCCACTTCGATCCAGCACGGCTCGCCGAACTTGGTGTAGTGGATGAGTTCGCCGGAGAACGGCTCTTGCCGGGCCATCGCCAGCGCGATCTTGTCGACGACCGCCGCTTCCGAATCGCGACCGTGCAGTAGGCGCATGCTGCGCCCGATGATTTCATTGGCGCGGTAACCACTGCGGCGCTCGAACGCTGCATTGGCAAAAATGACCGGGTGTTTCGGGCGTCCCTCGGGGGCAACCTTGGCGATCAACACCATGTCGTTCAGTCCGGCCAATGCTGCGGAGGTCAGGCGCAAATCGTCGTTCGAGGCACTCAAGGCAGCCTGCCGTTCGGCCAGGGCTTCGGCCACGAAGCGCTGGCCGTCCAGCGATGCAGACAATCCCTTTAACAGCTTGCCGCAGGTGAGTGTGATGAACGCGCCGACGCAGGCATAGTTCAATGTAAATATCGCAACGGTCCCGAACGAATTGGCATCGGCGTTGTCTATCGGGAAGTGGCTGTAGCCGGTGAGGCCAAGCACCATCATCGATGCCGCACCAAGAGCCACCATGACCAGTCCTGCGCGCACGCCCAACAAAATGACCGACATAACCGGCGCCGCCAGCAGATACAACAAGCCCAGGGTTCCGACGGTCATCATTGTGCATACCGCCGCGCTGAACAGCATGACAAGGTAGTTAAGAACACGCCATTTGTACTCGAGCGTTTTGATGCGGCAGATGACGAGGATCCAGGCCAGTGCGACGGCATCCATCAGTGCAACGGCGAGTGCGCCCCGATACACAGCCAGCGCCGCACTGGGCACCACGCCGATGATTGCCAGTATCCGCAAGGTCGACATGAGGGAGGCAAAAATACGGACGCGCCATTGGGCGATATCGGCGAGATCGGTCATGAAAAGTAGAGACCAAAGATATTATTTTTTGATCATCTTTATTGTGCAAGGGAAATATTTTATCACTTTCAGCTAATTTCGGTCTGATCCAGCGGAATTTGTTGTTTCAAAATCGATGGTCTTTGAGGGCGAGCTTTCATTGAAATTTAATGCTCGTGGACGCCTGGTATGAGCACCGCGGTTCATCGTTTAATATGTTGTTTCAAGGCAACAGTAAATACATTAAGCGCCTTGCATCGCCTTTGTAGAGAGGATTTTTACTGACATTGACGCTTGTCTAACTCAGTATTGTGGTGACTAGCGGAAACTCTTTTAAGGCAAATTATGTATGCGTTCAAGAACATGAAAATCGGTACCCAACTGACGTTGGGGTTTGGCCTGGTCACCGCGCTGATGCTGTTACTTGGCGCGTTTTCTTTATTCGGCTTGACGGCGATTCACGGCGCAACGAAGGAACTTCACCGCGTTAACAAAGAACACCTCAAGCCGCTGTATATTGCGCGTGAAGCGTTGGCCCAGACCGGGCTGGCAGCGCGCAACGCCTACGTCTTCACCAGCGACGCGCAGGCCAGGAACGAGCTCGATCTGGTCGATCAGCAGAAAAAGGTGTATCTCGCCGCGCTTGAAGGCATGTCGCCCGCATTTGCCGGCAATACCTAGTTCGACAAGGTACGCGCCGGATTGCTGACGATGGCCAGTGCGCTGGAAAAACCTCGCAAATTCCGTGAGGCAGGTCAGATGGAAGCGTTTGGAAAATTCCTGGTGGAAGAGTGCAGCCCGCTGCGCCGTCAGATCGTCAACGACATTGCGGTACTCGTTGCCAATGCTGAACGGGAGCTGGTCGACGCTGACGCCTCGGCCGAACATGCTGAAGCTGCCGCGCGCAACTGGGTCATCGGGCTGACCATCGCCGCGTTCGTGCTGAGTGTCGTCATCTCGACCGCCATCAAGCGCCTGCTGCTCAAACAGCTGGGTGGCGAGCCTGCTTATACCGCCCAGATCGCCAACCTGATTGCCTCCGGCGACCTTGCCACGAACGTGGAGGTGCGCGCGGGCGACAGCACGAGCCTGCTGTTCTCGGTGAAAACCATGCGCGACAGCCTCGCATCCATTGTCGGCAAGGTGCGCCATGGTACCGATGCCATTGCCAGTGCCTCGTCCGAAATCGCCGAAGGCAGCGGCGATCTGGCCTCGCGCACCGAGGTACAGGCGTCGTCACTGGAGCGCATTGCATCTGCCATGGAAGAGCTGACCACGACGGTCCAGCAAAACGCCAACAATGCACAGCAAGCCAACACGTTCGCACAGTCGGCATCCTCCGTCTCGCAGGAAGGTGGTGCAGTCATGCTCCAGGTGACCGAGACGATGGCGTCCATCAACGCGTCGTCCAAGCGCATCGTCGACATCATTTCGGTGATCGATGGCATCGCGTTCCAGACGAATATCCTGGCACTCAATGCCGCCGTGGAAGCAGCCCGTGCAGGCGAACAAGGGCGCGGGTTTGCCGTCGTGGCCAGTGAAGTGCGCAACCTGGCGCAGCGCTCGGCGAGCGCCGCCAGGGAAATCAAGGTCCTGATCGAAGACTCAGTTGGCAAGGTGGACACGGGTTCTGAACTGGTCCAGCGCGCAGGCAGCACCATGCAGAACCTGATGGAGAGCGTCCAGCGCGTGACCGAAATCATGGGCGATATCTCGACTGCCAGCGCCGAGCAGAGCGTCGGCCTGGGCGAAGTGAGCAACGCGATCGGCGAAATGGATGGCATGACGCAGCAGAACACCGCGCTGGTTGAAGAAGCATCCGCCGCGTCGCAGGAACTGCAGGCGCAGGCATCCGGTCTGGCCAGCCTGGTGGGCCAATTCCGGCTTGCCAACAGCAGTGGGGAAACGAGCCGGCAAGGGCGCACCGCGCCTGGCGCTGCGCCGCTGAGTCTTGCCGCGGTTGCTTGAACACGGCTTCAGAGTGCGACCGCGACACGAGCGGTTGCACCTGCCGCGTTGATTACGGGATCAGACGTTCTGCGCGCAGGCGTTCAAACAGGTCGAAGAACGATGCATCGGTGGCCTGGTAGGCCGCGAAGCCAAGGCGGCGGCTGTTGCTCATGTCGGTCATGACTTCAAGCGGCCGGCCCAGATCGAGGTCGGTATGCCAGGCCGAGGCCAGGCGATCCAGGTCGGCTTCCACCAGGCCATGGCGCGCCGCGATGTCGCGCCACAGCGGCGCATCGTTTGCCATCGCCGCTTCGAGTGGCTGCACGGTGCCATTGAAACCGGCCGCCTCGACGCCGAAGAACGCGGCCAGCTTTGGCCACAACCAGCTCCAGCGGAACACGTCGCCATTGACGATGTTAAAAGCTTCGTTGCGCGATGCATCGGTGTCGGCGGCCCAGACCAGCTGCTTGGCCAGCATGCGGGCATCGGTCACATCGGACATGCCATTCCACTGCGCAGCTGAACCGGGGAACTGGAACGGGCGGCCCGTCTCCTTGCAGATCGTTGCATACACGGCTAGCGTGGTACCAAGGTTCATCGCATTACCAACCGCCAGGCCGATGACGGTGTGCGGACGGTGGATGGTCCAGGTGAAGCGGTCGCGCTCGGCAGCAGCATAGACTTCGTCTTCCTGCGCGTAATAGAAATTCTCGAGCGCCAGGCGCGGCTGCGATTCGCGCAGCGGCGTGTCGGGCAGCGTCCCCGAACTGGCGTACGCTTCGAATGGCCCGAGGTAATGCTTCAGGCCCGTGACCAGGGCGACATGGCGCACGCTCTTGTGCGACGACAGCGCGTCCAGCAGATTGCGTACCAGTGCGGCGTTGACGCGGATATTCTCGGCTTCAGTGTCCTGGCGCATCCAGGTGGTGATGAACACGTGGGTCGGAGCGACGTCCTTCAGTGCAGCGCCCAGCGCGGCAGGGTCGAGCAGGTCGGCAGCGATGTGGCGCACCTGCGGCAGGTCGCGCGGTGCGCGGCGCGACAGGCCAATGACATCCCAGCCTTGCGCCAGCAGTTCACGGGCGGCGTGGTTGCCGCCAATACCGGTAACACCAACGACGAGTGCGGTTCGTTTCATGTGTGACTCCTGATTTGACAATTGTCGTTCATTTTACTGCGCACGATTGATGTGCGTGCTGGCAGGCTGCGCCGTACTCGGTAAAGTTGAATCCCTTTCCCCTCAGAAATAGTCCAGCCATGACCACGCATCGTAGGTGCTTCCCCTACAACTTCGCCGCCATTGCCACGCCGATTGTGCTGACTGTGCTGATCGTGCTGGCTGGTTGCGCGTCGTCGACCGCGACCCGGATCGGGACGGCGGCGACCGTGCCACTGACCGATCTGAACGTCGCGCGAGAAGATATTCCAGCAGTTCTGCTGACCGCCCGGGAGCACCCGTACCAGGTACCGGCCAGCCAGAACTGCGTGGCGATCTCGCTCGAAATTGGCGAGCTCGATGAGGTGCTCGGCGCCGACCTCGACGCGCCGGTGTCGCCTGTCGATCCTTCCCTGGCGCGCCGCGCCGCGTCGCTGGTGCAGGACCAGGCTGTGGGCGCGCTGCAGCGCACGGCCGAGGGGCTGATCCCGTTTCGCGGCTGGGTGCGCAAGTTGAGCGGGGCCGAACGCCATTCGAAGCATGTCTCGGCCTGCATCGCGGCAGGCTCGGTGCGCCGTGCTTTCCTGAAAGGATACGCCGCCTCGGAACATTGCGCCTGGCTCAATGCGGTCGGGGCCGTGGCGACGCGCTGATTGGCCGTCGCCATGAAAAACGGGCGCTGCATTGCTGCAGCGCCCCTTTTATTCATGACCGCGTCACCCCATCAGAAGCGGTAACGCAGCGTCAGCGACGTGTTGCGCGGTGCGCCGTACGTGAACTGGTTGTAGGCGGCGAACATGGCGAAGGTTTTCTTGTCGGTTGCGTTGTTCACGTTCAGCTGGGCCGACAACTGCTTGTTGAACTCGTAGCGCGCCATCAGGTTGACCAGCGCGTACGATGCCTGCTCCATGCGCCCGTCGATTCCCGGGGCGACCGTGCCGTCGACCGTGTAGGTGCTGCCTTCCCAGTTCACGCCGCCGCCGACGGTCAGCTTGTTCCACTGGCCCGGCAGGCGATAGCTGGCGAACGCGCGCAGCGTCTTGCGTGGGTAGATCGAGTTGAAGTCGACGCCGGTCGCATCCTTGGCGCGGAAAATCGCATAGCCGACGCTGGCGTTCAGGCCCGAGACGATCTCGCCCGACACGTCCAGCTCGATCCCCTTGCTGGTAGCACCCTGGGCGGCGCGGTAGTAGTCTTCCGGCAGCAGCGGCCCGGCCGCGCCGTCGCGGTCGAGACGGCCAGCTACCTGACCCAGATTGTCCTGCTTCAGGTGGAATATGGCCAGCGAGGCGTTCACGCGGCGGTCGAAGAATTCGCCCTTGATGCCGGCTTCGTTGGCCTTGCCCTCGATCGGGTCGAGCAGATTGCCCGCAAAATCCTTCAGGTTCTGTGGCTCGAAGATGCTCGTGTGGCTGGCGTACAGCGAGTAGGTGTCGTTCAGGTCGAACACGAGGCCGGCGTACGGCGTGATCTCATTGTCGTACTTGAGCGAGTAAGGCGCAGCACCAAAACCTTCTTTTTCATATTTGGTCACGCGTGCGCCGACGATGGCTTTCAGGCGTTCGGTCAACGTGAAGCGCGCCATGCCGTACAGGCCTTGCTGGGTGGTTTCGCTGCCTTCATAGAACGCTTGCGGGCCGAAGGCCGGCGTCGGGTACGAAGCCGGGTTCCAGTTATTGATGTCGCTCACCACCTGGCTGGCGTTATTGTAGTTGGCAAGCCGGTTGTTCGAATTGAAATCGGTTTTTGCATGCAGGTAGCCGAAGGCAGCTTCGTGCTGACGCTCGCCCAGCGTGAACTTGCCGCTCGTGTGCACGCCGAAATCCTTTTGCTTGGTCTGGATCACGTACGAACCCGTGAAGGCATTCAGGCCCGAGCCCGTCACGCGATCCGGCACGCCCGACAGGTACAGCAGGTGCGAGTCGCCGTCGCGGGTGGCGTCGGTGTAGGTCAGGCGCAGCTTCCAGCCGTTGGCGAAGCGGTGCTCGTAGTCGGCGAAGAAGTTGTCGTACTGGTTTTCGTAGCCGGCCCACGGGGCGGCGGTGGTTTTTGAGCGGTCCCAGTCGATGATCGAGCCATCGCTGTAGCGGTAGGGCAGGCCGCCCCACATCGAGCCGCGCGGGCTCATTTTCTGGCGCGAGAAGCCGGTCGAGAAGGTGCCGTCGCGGCCGATGTCGGCTTCGACGGTGGCGTAGATGGTGCGATCCTTGTTTTCCAGATACTGCACCCAGCTGTCGCCGGCGCTGTACTCGGCCACGGCGCGGCCACGGATGCTGCCCGATTCGTTCAGCGGCGTCGAGACGTCGGCCATGATGCGGCGCTTGTCCCAGCGACCGACGGTGGCCTCGATGGTGCCATCGAGCTTTTTGCTGAAGGCGCGCTTGCGCACCAGGTTCAGCGCGGCCGACGGGGTGCCGGCGCCGGTCATCAGGCCGGTGGCGCCGCGCACGACTTCGACGCGGTCGTACAGGGCCAGGCTGCCCAGCACTTCGCCGGCGCTCCAGGCAGCGTCCCAGGTGGTCGGGATATTGTCGATCTGCAGATTGGTCACTTCGAAGCCACGCGCGGTGAAGCTGGCGCGGTGAGTTTCGTACTGGTTGACCGAGACGCCGGTGACGTTATTGGCGACGTCGGTGATGGTGAGCAGGCCCTGGTCTTCGATGCGCTGCTGGGTGATGACGGACACCGACTGCGGCGTGTCGCGCAGCGACATGTCCAGTGGCGTGGCGGTGCGGGTGCGGCCGATGGTGTAGGAACCGACAGCGTCGCCCAGCTTCTGGGCCTGCACCTGCACTTGCGGCATCGACGTGGTGCCCGCGTCGGTGGACTGGGCCTGGGCAAGAAACGGGAGCGCGAGGCTCACGCACAGTGTCAGTGTTTTCACGTGAAGATGCCCGACAGGGCGAACCAGCTTATCCATCGTTGTTTCCTGTTGTTCGTGATTGGTACGTAAGGCGACTACCCGGGATCCGGATGATCTGCGCCAGCCATGGCCACATGGCTGATCACCCGGAATGATAACCATTCTCATCTACGGGTGTCAACTTGTTATTGAACAACGGATAGGCAGGCCAGGTGGGCGGCAGCTCGAGGGGCGACCGATGGCGTCACTGGAACAGGTGCCAGCGATATTCGTGGAGGTGGACAGAAAGCGGCCGCGGCGCAGAGCGCGCCGCGGCCCGCAGATCAGGCGACTGACGCTGATGGCGCGCCGAGCCAGTCGAAGATGGTAGGCCACAGCGTCGCATGGGCATTGCGCCCGGCGAGCACACCGACGTGCTGCAGGTTCACGCCGATGTCGCCATGGTATTGCAGCACCTGCTTGCGCGCGCTTGAGGTCGCTTCGTGGAATGGCACCATGGCGGCTGGCGGAATCACCTTGCTGCGAAAATCGACGACGCTGATCAAGGGCGCGCGCAGATCGGCCGGGCCAATGGTGCGGCCATTGATGACGAGCCGGCCCGCCATGAAGTCATCGTTGCGGTACAGCGATTCGACGATGTCGACGAACAGCTTGCCGGGCAGGGGAAATTCGTCATGGCTCCAGCGCTCGACCTGCATGTGCGTGGCCAGCGCTTTTGGGTCGAACAGCGACAGCCAGCGGTCGGTCGCGCGCTCCCAGCCGAAGGCCTGTGGCTCGGCCATCGCACTCATCAGGTTGAGGAAGGCGCCCGGCACGTGACGGAAGGTGTCGGCAATCTGGCGCGCATCGGGCGTGGCCTTGACCAGCGGCGCAAAGCACGAGGCGCCGTACCCGAAGCGCAGTGGCGATTCGAGCAGCACGGTGGCCGTCACGTGCTCGGGATGCATGGCGCTGTAGATCGCCGCGAGGATGCCGCCCAGCGAGTGGCCCACTACTGTCAGGCTGGCTTCGCCGCTATCGGCCTGGATGGCGCGCTGGCAGCTCGACAGCATGCGATCGCCATAGTCGGCCAGGCCGACGGCCGGGTCGCCATCGGGCATCGGCAGCCATTCGGCCAGGTAGACGCGGTAGCCACGCTCCTGCCAGCGCTGCACGACGCTGATGGCGGGCGCCAGATCCAAAATATAGGCGCGCTTGATCGGCGCCGGCACCAGCAGCACCGCGGGCCCGCCCGCGGCGGCCGGTTCGTAGCGGCGCAGTTGCAGGCCCGTTTCGGCCAGGATGACCGTGAACGGCGTTTCCTGCGGGCCGTGCCCGGCCTGCTCGAGTTGCCGGCCGCGTTCCTGGCGGCTGCGGTCCATATTTCTGAGGGCTTGTACCTGCTGTGGCCCCAGGGTAGTCCAGTTGCTGGCGTACATGGCAATCCCATCGAAGTGGCGACTCTCAAACTGTACCTGCTTCGGCGGTCTGCGCCAATCGGGGTGTGCAGGAATCGCCATCGGGTTTGCGCTCGCTACCACCCGGGCTGCTCTGGCAATGGCCATGCCGACATTGCAGCTGGTGGCTACAGGTACTTGACCCAGGCCTTGCCGCTCTCGCGCTTGTAGCGGCCAAAACGCTTTGTTGGCCAGTACAGCAGCAGCGCCAGCAGGACCGAGCCGAGCCAGACCTGCCAGACGTGCCCGACATCGACGCGCGGCGAGTTCAGCACGAATGCGGCAACACGCTGCGCCACCAGCAGCAGATACAGGTGCGCGATATAGAAGAACAGCGGCGCGCCGCCGAACACGGCCGCAACCCGTACCCAACCGGCGTCGATGCGCTCGATCCAGGCCAGCACCAGCACGCCCACGCCGAGCGTGAGCAGCAGGAAGTCCAGCGAGGGCGGGTACTTCGTGAAATTCAGCCACGACATCGCGCTGCGCAGCAGTGTCTCTTGCGGCGTCCACGGCAGCGGCTCGCCATACACGTTCCAGGTGCGCAGCAGCGCAAGCAGCAGCAGGCTGGCCACGCCGGGCAGCGTCAGCCAGCGCCGGCGCTGCACAGCGGGCATGCCGCGCGCATACAGCGGGCCGCAGGCGTAGCCGAGCAGGATCACGCCGATCCATGCCAGCAGCGGATAACTGACGCGCAGCCGTACCGGGTCGTACATCAGGTTGCCGCGTTGCTCCAGGATCGTCCAGGCGCTGGCGGCCCACGTATCCGGCGCGAACGCCACGCCGGCCAATGCGTTGTGGCCGGCCACGATCGCCGCGCCAATGGCCGCCAGCAGCAGCAGGGGCAGGCGGTGCAGCAGGGCCAGCGCCAGCATCGACAGGCCGATCGCCCACATCACCTGCAGATACACGGTGTGCGGCGTGAAGGTGCCGGTCCAGGCGAAGTTGATGACGACGATTTCGAGCAGGATCAAGAAGGCGCCGCGTGTGGCCAGAAAGCCCGTGGCGCTCCTCGGGCCACTGGCGGGATTGGCGTACAGCCAGGCCGACAGGCCGGTCAAAAACACGAACATCGGCGCGCAGAAGTGCGCGGCCAGGCGCGAAAAGAACAGGGCCGGGGCGGTGCCCGCGACATCCATCGGGTCGCTGACCTGGTGCTGCAGGTAGAAGGTTTCGCGGACGTGGTCGAGCGTCATGATCAGCATGACGAGGCCGCGCAAGACGTCGATTGAGGCGATACGCGGGCTTGGCGGGGTGACTGGGAGGCTGTGCACGGCGGCGTTCATGCAGTGGCAAAGCCCGGCATTCTACCCTGCGCCGCGCCCGGCCACGCGCGCCTCTGGCATACTCGGGCCATCTTCCACGACGAAACGGCAGGGTGTTGAACGATGAAACCGAGCATTCTCGTATTGGGCAGCGTCTGGTCAGAAGACGTGCGCGAACAGGTGGCACAAGCCTTCGATTGTCACTTCATGAAGGCGATCCCGGAGGCCGGCGACGCCGCGTTCGATGCGATCGCCGGCAGCATCCGCGGCGTGCTCACCACCGGCACGGTCGGCGTCACGCCCGCGCTGGTCGCGCAGCTGCCGCGTCTTGAAATCGTGACGGTGCACGGCGTGGGCGTCGATGCCGTGCCGCTGTCGCTGCTGGCCGAGAAAGGCATCCACGTCACCAATACGCCCGACGTGCTGACCGATGACGTGGCCGATTTCGCCGTGTTGCTGCTGCTGTCGACCGTACGCCGCCTGCCGGTGCTCGATCGCTATGTGCGCACCGGCGACTGGCTGGCCAAGGCGCCGCTGGGGCACGTGCAGGCGCGCGCACTGAAGGGCAAGGTCGTCGGCATCGTCGGCTTCGGGCGCATCGGCCAGGCCGTCGCTGCGCGCCTGCAGGGGTTCGGGCTGCAGATCCGCTACTACCAGCGCAGCCCCGGTCCGGCGCCGGCGCAGCGCAGCGCATCGCTTCTCGCGCTGGCACAGGAGAGCGACATGCTCGTGCTGTGCATGCCGGGCGGCGCCGATACGCAGGGCATGATCGACCGCGCCATCATCGAGGCGCTGGGCCCTGAAGGCACCCTGATCAACATCGCGCGCGGCACGGTCGTCGACGAAGCGGCGCTGGTAGCAGCGCTGCAGGACGGCCGGCTGGGCGCCGCGGGCCTGGACGTGTTCGAACACGAACCGCAGGTGCCGGAGGCGCTGCTAACGCTGGACAATGTCGTGCTCACGCCGCACGTGGGCAGTTTTACGGTCGAAGCGCGGCGCGCAATGGGCGCACTGGCGGTGGCCAATCTGCGGGCACACTTCAACGGCGAGCCGCTGCCAACGTCGGTCGACTGAGGTCGTGATTCAACGGCAGTGAAGGGGCGCGATTGCTGTATCATCCCCGTCCTGCAAACGAAAGTCACACATGCTCATCATCACCATCAAGCAGGGCAAGGAAAAAGCCCTGCTCGCCGGCGACCCGTGGATCTACCTGTCGGCCGTCGAAAAAGTCGACGGCAAGGGCCACGAACGCAACAAGCCGGGCATCACCGCCATCGTGCAAACGTCGACGCGTCAGTTCATCGGCCGCGCCGCCTACAACGCCAAGTCGCAGATCGTCGGGCGCATGTGGTCGTTGCGCGAAGACGAGCCGGTCGATCATGCGATGATCAAGCGCCGCGTGCAGGCCGCCATCGACAAGCGCGCCGCCACGCTGCGCACTGCCGATCCGCAGGCGTTGATCGGGTTGATCGATGGTGAAAAGGATGGCTTGCCAGGCCTGCAGGTGCACCAGTATGGTGGCGCCGACGGCTACCTGATCTGCCAGTTCAACGCTGCCGGTGTCGACATGTGGAAGGTGCCGGTCGTGCAGGCGCTACTCAAAGCCACCGGTTGCCGCAACGTCTACGAACGCAGCGACCCGCTCGTGCGCCAGGGCGAAGGCCTGTTGAACACACCGGGCGCACTGGCCGGTGACGAGCCGCCCGACCGCCTGATGGTACGCGATGGCAAACGCCTGGTGCCGATGGATATCGCCACCGGGTTCACTTATCCGCGCTGAGCGGCTACCCTGTCAGTCCAGGCGCTCGTGATGATCGGCCACGCCACGCTTCCAGTAGGCCGATACTTTGGCGGCCTGGCGTGGCATCCCCGTCTCGACCAGCACCTGACGCACACGCGCCATCAGCGCCGCTTCACCACCGCCCCAGGCCAGCCCTGCGCCGGCCTGCAACGGCAACGCCTTCAGCACCTGCAACAGCGCGTCGTCGCTGTCGACCCAGTGGATGCGGGCATCGGCGCGGGTCACCAACGTGCGGCGGTCCGTGGCATCCACCAGCAGCACCGCGACGACGCGGGCGCCTGCCGGCAGTTCTTCAAGCCGGCGCGTCACGGCCGGCAGGGCGCTGTCGTCGCCGATCAAGAGGTGCCAGTCCATCGCCAGCGGCAGGATCATCGAGCCGCGTGGCCCGCCAATGATCGCGCGCTGGCCGATGGCCGCATTGCGCGCCCACTCAGCGGCGCCGCCATGGCCATGCAGTGCGAATTCAATGTCGACTTCGCGGGCGTCGGCGTCGACCCGTCGCGGCGTGTAATCGCGCCGAACCTGCTCGCCACTGGCGTCGTTGAACATGAACTTGACATGGTCATCGAACGACAGCGACGTGAAGTCCGCCAGCGCCTCGCCCTGGAAGGTGATGCTGGCAAAGCCGGGGCTGACGCGGTTGATGCGTGCCACGGTGACCTCACGCAGTTTCAGGTCGTGGCGCACGCGTTCGATCGTGGGGATGTCGGTTTCACTCATGCTACACTCCATCAATTAGTTGATAACGTCCACCATTATGCAAAAAGAAGTTGATAGTGTCAACCAAAAAAGCGGCGAAGATGCGCTTGAGGTGATGCACGCGATCGTGCACCTGTATCGTTCGCAGCAGATGCGCGGCCTGCGCAACGGCATACAGGCCGGCTCGCACGAGCTGGCGCACATGGAAATCAAGGTGCTGCGGTTTTTCGGCCGTCATCCCGGCGCGACGCAGAGCGATCTGGTCGCGCATTCCGGCCGCGACAAGGCGCAGGTTGCGCGCCTGATCAAGGGCTTGCGCGATGCGGGGATGCTCGATGCGACCGCCGACGAAGCGGATCGGCGCAGTACCCGGCTAACACTGAGCAGTGCAGGGCAGGCGGTGTGTGAGGAACTGCACCGGCAAAGCGGCGCACTGGGGAAGATTGCCCTGGCAGGGCTGGACGGGGCCGAGCAGGCCCAGTTGATGGCGTTGCTGGCGCGCGTGCGCGCCAACCTGGAAACCGGCGCGGCCTGAGGCCGCGCCGGCGGTTGGTCGAGTCGCTTACTCGACCCAGCCAAACCCGTCACGCGCCAGCAGCGCGAATGATTCCGGCGGCCCCCACGAGCCGGCCGCATACGCATGCGGCTTTTCGCCAAGGGTCTCCCAGCCATTGATGATCGGCTCCACCCATTCCCACGCTGCCTCGAGTTCATCGCGGCGCATGAAGTGGGTCAGGCGACCGCGCACCACGTCGATCAACAGACGTTCGTAGGCTTCGGCACGGCGCTGCGCGAATGCCGATTGCAGATCGAGGTTCAGCGCGACCTGCTGCATCAGCATGCCGCTGCCCGGCTGCTTGGCGAAGATCTGCAGCTTGATTGCTTCTTCGGGCTGCAGCTCGATGACGAGGCGATTGGCCACGCCGCCCGGGGTCTCGGGGAACAGCGGGAACGGCGGATTGGCGAACTCGATCACGATCTTCGACGAGCGGCGCGCCATGCGCTTGCCGGTGCGCAGATAGAACGGCACCTTCGACCAGCGCCAGGTATCGATGTGGGCGCGCAGGGCGACGAAGGTCTCGGTGTGGCTGTCGGCCGGCACGTTGCTTTCTTCGTGATAGCCCTTGGCTTCCTGGTTGCCACTGACGCCACGCGAATACTGGCCACGCACGGTGTCGCGCGCGATGTCGGCCAGGCCCATGCGGCGCAGCGAGCGCAGCACCTTGAGTTTTTCGTCGCGCACGGCGTCGGGCGAGAGCGAGGTTGGCGGCTCCATCGCCACGATGCACAGCAGCTGCATCAGGTGGTTCTGCACCATGTCGCGCATCGCGCCGGCGCTGTCGTAGAAGCCCGCGCGGCTGCCCACGCCGACTTCTTCGGCCACCGTGATCTGCACGCTGGCGATGTTCGGCGCGCGCCACAGCGGTTCCAGGATCGAGTTCCCGAAGCGCAGCACCATCAGGTTCTGCACGGTCTCTTTGCCCAGGTAGTGGTCGATGCGGTAGATCTGCGATTCAGCGAAATGCTTGCCGACCGCTTCGTTGATCTCGACGGCCGAGGCCAGGTCGCGGCCCAGCGGTTTCTCGAGCACGACGCGCGCGTTGGCGTCGACCAGGCCGGTGGCGGCGAGCTTGTCGCAGATCATCGTGAACAGCGATGGCGCCGTCGCAAGATAGAACACGCGCTGGGCGCCGTCGCGCGAGACGTCGCGCAGCGTGTCAAAGATGGGCGCCGTCGCGACATCGACCTTCACGTAGACCAGCAGGTCCAGGAAACCGGCCCAGCTTTTCTCGTTGAAGTTGTCGCCGCTGATGAACGAGCGCGAATGCTCTTCGATGAAGGCGAGATAGGCCGCGCGGTCATAGTCCTGGCGGCCGGTCGACAGGATGCGGGTCGATGCGGGCAGGTTGCCGTGCAGGTAAGCCATGTACAGGGCGGGCAGCAGCTTGCGCATGGCAAGGTCGCCCATCCCGCCGAAGATGGTCATGTCGAGGGGGAGGCCGTTGTCAATCTCGGTCGAGGTGCTCATGGGTCTTTCGCTGGCAGGTTGGAGAAGATCGCGTGCGTCGCGGGCCGTAGATTGTAGCGTACCTGAGACCAAGGGATGCCCCGGCGTGCCGCTGTGGCATGCGGGGCGCGGGCGGGGGACGCTGGCAACATCGGTAGGGTGGGCGCGGACGAAAAAAAGCCCGCGCAAGCGCGGGCCCAAGGACGCGAGGACGCGTTCGCTCAGAACTTGTAGCGCAGGCCGAACAGATATTCGCGGCCCGTGACGTTGTTGACGACGACGCTATTGCGCGCCCGGCTGATGAACTGGTCGCTTTCTTCGTTGGTCAGGTTGACGCCTTCGAGCGTGAACTCGAGCTTGTCGTTGACCTTGTACGAGAACGACAGGTCGACGTTGAGCGTTTCGTTCTTGCCTTCGACGTCGTTGTTGTTCTGGCCCGGCACGCGGGTCACGAAGCCCGAGCGCTGGGCAGCCGAGACGCGCGCGCTGAACTTGCCGTCGTCATAGAACAGCGTGGCGTTCCATGCTTTCGGCGACAGGTTCAGCAGGTCGTCCGTGATGCGCGCGTCGCTGGTCGGCGAGACCAGGTATTCGATCTTCGACGAGACGCGGGTGTAGTTCAGCAGCGTGCCGAAGTTCTTGCCCCAGCCAGGCAGGAAGGTGAACGGCTGCTGGTAGTTGATCTCGAAGCCTTTCAGCTTGCCGCCGTCGGTATTGACCGGGGTGGTCAGCGCAAACACTTCTTCACCCGTGAAGTTCGCCGGCAGCAGCGACAGCGGCAGGCCCGAATCGCGGAACGCCACGTTGGTGCGCAGGCTCTGGATGTAGGTATCGATGTTCTTCTGGAACAGGCCCACGCCGACGAACGCCTTGTTCTTGAAGTAGTACTCGAAGCTGGTGTCGAAGGTCTTGGCGCGGAATGGCTTGAGGAACGGGTTGCCCGTGTTGATCGACAGGTTGCCGGTCGTCGCGATACTGCCGCCCGGCGACAGGAAGCCCAGTTGCGGGCGCGTCATGACCTTGGCGGCGCCGACGCGCACGATGAATTCGTCGGTGATGTTCGCCGCCAGGTTGAACGATGGCAGCGTGTCCTTGTAGTCGTGGTCGACCGTGACCGCGGTGCCACCGCCGGCAGCCTGGTAGCCGGTCGTCGACAGATCGGTCTTCACGTGGCGCACGCCGACGTTGCCGCGCACCGGGATATTCCACAGGTCGTAGCGGAACTCGCCCATCAGGTACAGGCCATCGCTCTTCTCGGTGACCGAGCGGTTGTTGCCGCGCGCATTGCCGTTCTCGATCGACGACAGCCGGAAGTCGCCCGGGCCGCCGGCAGGGCCGCTCTTGATGCAGTTGCAGTAGATGTCGTACGCCGCGGCGATCGCCTGCAGGTTCGGCACGACCCAGCCGGTCGGGTTGCCGGCTGGCAGGCCCAGGTTGCTGCCAAAGCCGGTCAGGTTGGTCGTCAGTCCGCTGGCGCCTGCAGGCGGCGCGAAGATCGTGTCGTTCTGGTTCACGCGGCGGAATTCGTAGGTGTCCGAGCTGTACTTCTTGCTGTTGACGCCGCCCTTGATCGTGAAGATGTCACTGGCTTCCCACGCCAGGTCGAACTGGCCGACGTTGTTGACGTTGTCGGTGCCTTGCGGCCGGGTGCGGATCTCGCTGGTGGTCGTGTTGGCGACCGTCGATGGCTGGGTGCCGCTGGCCACCTGCGGTACGCCGACCAGGCCCAGACGATTGCCCATCGGGTCAAATGGATAGCCGATGACCGGGCGGCGGTCGTCGTTGCGGAAGTCGAGCGTGTAGCCATCGACATTCAGCGCGTCGAGCGTCACGGTGGTCTGCACCGGATTGCGGAACTTCGAATTGGCGCGGCCATAGCGGGCGCTCATGCTCAGCGTATCGGTGAGCTTGTGTTCGAGGGTCAGCGTCGGCTGCGTGAAGGTGGTCTTCAGTTCATCGAAGCGCTGCTCCGAGCGGATGTCGACGCCGTTGTATTTGCCGTACAGCAGAGCGCCGTTCGGCGCGTACTCGGCCTGCACCACGCTCATTTGCGGCTTGCCACCCTGGCTGGCGCTGCGGCTGAACGAGGTCGCCTCCAAAAAGTCTTCCTGGCGCGTGGCGTCGAGCTTCGAATACAGCATGTCGAAGGTGAGCAGCGTGCCGCGCTGCGGGCGCCATTGCACCGAGGCGGTCAGGCCCAGGCGATCCTGGTCGTGGGTCAGGCGGCCATAACGTGGCAGGCGCGGATGGAAGTTGTCCGGGCTACTGGCGGCGTTGTAGGTGGCCAGGTTTTCGGGCGTGTTCGGGAGGCGCGCGACGCCCTGCGCGGCGGGGCCGCAGGTGGTCGCGGTGGAGTTGGCCGGGTTGGCGGCGGCGCCGCGCGGGGCGCACCAGCCGCCCGACGACGGGCCGTTATCCCAGCGCACCGTGCTGAAACCATCTTCCAGCACACGGCGTTTCGAGAACGCGCCCGAGACCAGCACGCCGACCTTGCGGTCGAAGAACGTGTCCGAAATCATGAAGGCCGCACGTGGATCGGTCTTCTCCGAGCCGTCGTTGTACTTGCCCTTGAGGGCGACCGTGGCGTTGAAGCCCTTCAGGTCGAACGGACGCAGCGTCTGCAGGTCGACGGTAGCGCCGAGCGAGCCTTCGTCGACGTCGGCCGAGGAGCTCTTGCGCACCGTCAGGGCGCTGAACAGTTCAGACGCAAACACGTTGAAGTCGAAGCCGCGGCCACGGTTGGTGCCGCCCGAGCTGTCGGTGCCGCCTGTGGTGGCCAGGCCCTCGATGCCGTTGATGCGCACACGCGTAAAGTCCTGGCCCAGACCGCGCACCGTGATCGAACGGCCTTCGCCGGCATCGCGATCGATGACGACGCCCGGCACCCGCTGCAGCGACTCGGCCAGGTTCGTGTCGGGGAACTTGCCCATGTCTTCCGACTTGATGACGTCGACGATGCCGTTTTCCTGGCGCTTGGCGTTCAGGGCGCTTTCGAGCGAGGCGCGCAGGCCCGTGACTACCACCGTTTGCGCTGCGCCTGTGCCCGTCGGTGACGCGGCCACTTCCTGCGCGAACGCGGGGCCCAGCGACATGGCGGATACCGAGGCCGTGCCGAGCAGGCACAGGGTGAGTTTGCGCAGCGATGCGCGGTGCGGGTGTTGGTTCATGCTGTCTCCATGCGTTTTTATCGGGGTGGACACGGAAGGTCCACCGGCGCTGCATTTATTTATCTGGTCAGGCCAGTTTTTAGATTCTATGACACAACTCGCAATTTTGGTCAGGCCAATTAAAAAATATTTTAATTTGGCCTGACCTGTTGCGAGTCAGGTCTTTTTATGCAGGACCTGCTTGTAGCGCTTGCCGCCGATGGTAACGTTGTCCAGCGTGATGTCCACGGCGTTGTGGACGAACCACGGTTGCGCGGTGTTGACGGGTGTGCCGAAGTCCGAGTCGCTGATGCGCACGCGCGCGATCGGCGGGATCGCCGTGCCTGGCTTGCCGTTGAAGCTCGACGCCACGGGGCCAAGTAGCACGAACGCCTGGTAGCACGAGAACTGGCCCTTGCCCGTATCGACATTCTTCGTGCGGACGTTGCGAATGTCGATGTCCGATACCTGCGGCGGGCGATTGCGCATCGTGTCGTCGCCTGGCACGTAATCGCAATCGATCGTGACGATGGCACCGGCGCCAGAGGCGACCGGCTGCTTGATGTCGCGCGCGCCGGCCAGCGGCTTGTACAGGCCTGGTTCAAGCGCGACGCCATTGGGCAGCGTCACGTCGCGCACGTACAGGTGGCGCAGAAAACCGCCGCGGTTCATGTTCGTCTTGAGCCGGATCGCCGTGTTCAGCGGATCGTCCTTCCAGTGCGTGTTACGAAAATCGAGCTGCTGCGCGTAGACGTATTCGATCCCGCCGGCCATCTCGCTGCCGAGCGTGACGCCGCCATGGCCGCTGTTCATCACGCAATTCTGGATGACGATATTGCGCGTCGGGCCGTGCTGCGTGTCGCTGTTCTTGCCGGCCTTGATCGCGATGCAGTCGTCGCCATTGTTGAACTGGCACTCGTCGACCAGCACGCCGTCGCAGGCTTCCGGATCGAACCCGTCGCTGTTCGGGCCCAGGCTTTCCATGTTCACGCGGCGGATCATGAGGTCCTTGCAATCGACCGGGTGATGCAGCCAGAACGGCGCGGCATTGACCTGATAACCCTGCAGCAGCACCTTGCTGCAACCAATCAGCTCGATCATGCACGGACGCAGATAGTGGCCGTGGCCGAACACGCGCCGCTCAAGCGGCACCCCGGCCTCGGACAGCGCCGGCAGATAGCGTGAGTCGGTCTGCCAGCGGTTTCCCTCGCCCTGGATGCTCGCCTGCAGCCCCGCATCGATGCCGGGAACGACGCGGTCGAGCGGGGCGTTGGCCGGGTTGGCGGCGACCTCGGTGCGGGTCCGTTTGGGTTGGCCGGGCTGGGCGCGGCCTTTCCAGTCCCACCAGCATTCGGCTTGCTGCGCGAAGCCCGGCTCGAACGGCACGCCGCCCTGGCCATTGAGGATGCTGGTCCAGTCCTCGCCCGTCAGCGCGATATTCTGCTGGTCGATCGCATACACCATCGGCGAATAATTCAGGCAATCGTTGCCCTGCCAGCGCGACAGCACCAGCTTGCCGTTGGCGCCGCAGTCATGCGCGCCGTGGCGCGCGAAGTAAGCGGGATTGGCCGAAAAATGCACACGCGCGCCGGCAGCCAGGTGCACGTGCACGTTCGAGCGCAGCACGATCGGTCCGGCGCAATACCAGTCGCCTTTCGGGATCACGACGCGGCCACCGCCTTTGGCGTGGCAGGCAGCGATGGCCGCTGCGATGGCCGGATAGCTGTCGGGCGAGCCGGGCGCCGGCGTGTCAAGCACGCCATCCACGAGTGAGGCGACCTGGCCCTGCACCTGCACCATCGATGCCGGTCTGGCGCCATAGTTGGTGACGTCGAAGTCTTCCTTGCGAAACACCAGCGGCGTGGCAAAGCGGGCGATGATGTCGTTGGCGCGCTGCCACGGGTCGGCTGGCGCAGCCGCTTTGCGGGCGGTGGCAGCGGGGGCAGCTGCGGTGACGCCTGAGAACAGCAGCGAGGCTGCCGGCACGGTGCGCAGCAGCGCGCGGCGTTTCGGGTGAAATGGCATGGTCAGTTTCCTTTGGTCGGTGCGATGGTCACGCGCACCGGGCTGGCGTCGCGCGCAGCGACGGTTGCCGCCTCGCGTTGCCACAGTTCGCGGCTGGTGATCTCGCCCGCGCGGCGCCAGGCGGCGCCGGCGTAGTAGCGCAGCGGCGTGCCCGGCGTGGCGCTGGCCACGATCAGCTCATTGAGCGCATCCTGGGCGAAGCCTTCGGCCGCTGGCAGCACGATCGCGGTGCCGAAGGCATCGTTGGTGGATTGCTCGACCCACTGCAGCAGCACCTTGCCGTCGCGGGTAGTGGCGATTTTCGGCGACTGGCCCTTGTCGGCCGGCGTCTTGTTCAGGCCCACAGCAACAGTCAACGGGCCGTCACCGCTGGCGGTAAAGGTGCTGTCGATGCGGTCGAACCATTGGCCGGCGTCGACCGTGAAACGTTTGACTTCGCTGACCTGGCGCCCGGCAGCGTCCCACGGCGCGTAGTGCAGTTCGAACACGGTGCGGATCGGGCCATTGGCCAGGATCTTGAAGGTCGCGTAGTTCACGCCCGGGTACAAGGTCTCGCCGCTCCAGACGCCACTGCCACCGGCGCCACGCGACTTGCCGACGTTGTACATGTCCATGCCTTCGCCCTGGTCCTTGTGATAGTGGTCGTGCCCCTTGTTGTACCAGCGGTCGACGATCGGATAGTCGACGCGCTTGAACCAGATATCCAGGCCGCTCGTCACCAGGACTTCCTTGACGACGCCGGGCGGCGCGGGTGCTGCCAGCGCCGGCCCGTACGTGCGGTGTGCGATCTTGTCGTTCTCCCACGCGAAGTCGTCCAGCCGCTCGGGCACCTGGCGCGCGAAGGTCTTGACCGGGAATGGCGGCGCGACGCCGTCGATGCGCTCGATGGTGAAGCCCGCGCTTTTCTCGCCGGCGGCAAAGCTGTGCTGGAACAGCAGCTCGCCGTAGGCGACGCCTTCGTTCTTCGGGTCCTTGGCCTGCGGCGCAATATTCGTCACCTGGTGCGGCAGCACACGGCCACGCGCATCCTTCACCGCGATCTTCTGCACCATTGCGCCGGGCAGGGCGGCATTCACGTCCTTCCACGGAATCGAGATGGTTTCGGAGGGGCGGGCGATAGCCAGGTCCTGCTGGACGGTCACGCGGATGCCATCGGCATGGGCGTGCGTGAGCGGCGCGGCCACTGCGGGAATGAGCAGCGCGGCGAGTACGAGTCGGTTCATGATGTCACTCCAGGATCAGTGGTGTTCGCGGTAGTCGGTCTGCCCGCCCTTGGGCATGTAGTGGTAGGTACGCACCTTGTGCTGCACCTCGAACGCGGGGTTCGTCACCAGCCGGATGATCTCGGCGCCGGCCAGCAGCATCGGGCCATAGCCGTGCAGCGCATCCACGCTGGTCGGGCGGTTGTAGTAATAGACCATGTCGCCGGCCAGCGTCGTGCCGACGCAGGTGCCTTCGACCTGGCCCAGCGCCGTGATGCGGGTCGACAGAGCGTTCCATCCGGTTTGCGCGATCGAGCCGTAGGTCGTCGGGCTGACCCAGCCCTCGTTGACGGCATGCGCGATCACATACGTGAAGATGGCGCTGGCGGACGTCTCGAGATACGAGTCGTTGCGGTCGATCATCTGGTGCCACAGGCCGCTGCCGCTTTGCAGTTCGGCGATGCCCTTGAGCGATGCGCGCAGCTGCGCGAGCACCTTCGGGTAGCCGGGATGGTCTTTCGGCAGCACGTCGAGCAGGTCGGACATCGCCAGCACCGCCCAGCCATTGGCGCGCGCCCAGTAGAAGCGTGGCGCATCCGGGTGGTTCGCATGCCAGCCGTGCGTGTACAGGCCAAGCTGCGGATTGAACATGCGGCTCGACATGCCCAGCACGTTATTCACCGCATCGTCGAAATACGCGCGCTCGCCCGTCAGGCGGCCCATCTCGGCCAGCGCCGGGATGCTCATGTACATGTCGTCAGCCCAGAGCGAGACTTCCTGCGGGCGCTTGCGGGCCATCGTGCCATCGTCCAGCCGGAACTGGCGCTTGGCGACCCAGTCGCTGCAGGTGTCGATCATGGATTTCAGATCCGGCCCGACCTTGGCGGCGCGCGCGCGCATCAGGGCCGCACACATCGAGCCGGCGTCGTCGAGCGAGCGAGGGTCGAGAAAGCGCGAGAAGCTGTTGGCGCGTTCGAGCTTGAACTGCTGTTCCTGCGCGCGGAAATACGGTAGCGTCTCGCCAAAGAAGGCGAAGTGGCGTTTGGTCATCGCGGTGAAGCCGGGGTCTTTGGTGACCTGGGCCGCCTTGAGCAGGCCCGAATGGACCACGCCCATTTCGTACACCTGGATGCCGTAGTCGCCAGCGCTCTTTTCGAAGATGGCGTCGGCACTCGGTTTTTTCAGGTCCGTGATTGGCTGGCCTGTGCGCTTGCTGACGATGCGGGTTGGCGTCGCGCGGTCCATGAAGGCGCGGATCGCCTGCAACTGGGCGGTGACCTCGGCCACCACCGGTTTTTTATACGGGATCGGGTAGCTGCCTTCGCCGGCGTCGCCCAGGTTCGTGTTGTCGGTATTGCGGTATTGACCCTCGGCCAGCGCGGACGAGGATACCAATGCGCAGCCCAGCAGGGCGGCAACGAAGTGCAGTTTCATTTGTCTCCAATCGGCATCGTGATATTTACTGTTGTATTACCTGTGTTCCGGAAGTGCAGGTAAAGCTCTTTTGGTCGGCTCATTCTAATTTGGTCTGACCAAAATCGCAAGCTGGACTAGCCACTTTTCGATGTTGTATGGCATACTTTCGCCGAACAAGGTCGCGGCAGAAACTAACCGAACACATGAGGAGATGGGCATGACCCAAGCAGTACAGAAAGTCGGCAAGCCATTCAAACGCATCCTGCTGACCGGCGCGGCCGGCGGCCTGGGCAAGGTGCTGCGCGATCGCATCAAGCCATGGGCCGACGTGGTGCGGCTGTCGGATGTCGTCGACATGGGCGAGGCCCGCGAAGGCGAAGAGATCGTCCAGTGCGACCTGGCCGACAAGGACGCGGTCATCAAGCTGCTCGAGGGCGTGGACGCGGTGCTCCACTTCGGCGGCGTCTCGACCGAAAAGCCGTTCGAGCCGATCATGCAGGCCAATATTCTTGGCGTGGCCAATCTGTACGAGGCGCTGCACAAGGCCGGCACCAGGCGCGTGATCTTCGCCAGCTCGAACCACGCCATTGGCTACCATCGCACGACCGAGATGCTCGATGCGAACTCGCCGACGCGCCCGGACAGCTACTACGGCCTGTCGAAGGTGTTCGGCGAACAGATGTCGCGCTATTACTATGACCGCTTCGGCATCGAGACGGTCTGCGTGCGGATCGGCTCGAGCTTCCCGGAGCCGGCCAACAAGCGCATGATGAGCACCTATCTGTCGTATGACGACCTGACCGAGCTGCTGCGCTGCGCGCTGTTTGCGCCGCGCGTGGGCCACACGATCGTCTACGGCATGTCGGACAATGACAGCGTCTGGTGGGACAACCGCCTGGTCGCGCACCTGGGCTTCAAGCCGAAGGACAGTTCGCGCACCTTTGCGCACCTGTTCCCGGATTCGGCTGAATTTCCGGCGCCGGACGACGTGACGACGATCTACCAGGGCGGCAAGTTCCTGCTCGACGGCCCGCAATACTGATGCCGGCGGCGCGCCCCATGCTGCAACGCCTCGTCCTGCAGAACCGCAGCCTGGCGGCCGTCATCGTGCCGCAGATCGGCGGCGGTCTTGCACGCCTGGACTGGCTGCGCGGCGCGCAACCGGTACCGCTGCTGCGCGGCCTGCCGCCCGATTTCACGGACATGCCGCAACCCGGCCAGCTGGCCTGCTTCCCGCTGGTGCCGTGGTCGAACCGGATCGCGCCAACGGGCTTCGAGTACGGTGGTCAGCGGTATGTGCCGACGCCGAACCGCCCGGGCGAAAAGGTCGCCATTCATGGCGATGGCTGGCAGCAGGCGTGGGACGTGCAGTCGCTGACATTCGACTCCATCCTGCTGCGCCTGACGCGCCACGCGTTTGCGCCACTCGCGTATGACGCCACGCTGCGCTACACGCTCGATGGCGACGCGCTGATCGTCGAACTCACCGTGCGCAATGGCGGCGCTGTGGCGCTGCCATTTGGACTGGGCCTGCATCCGTGGTTGCCCGATCCGGGCGGTGCGCAGCTGCAGGTTCGGGCCGATGCGGTCTGGTTGTCGGGCCCCGACAAGCTGCCGTTGAGCCGGCGCGCTGTGCCGCCTGCCTGGGACTACCGCACGTTTGCGCCGCTGCCGAAGGAGGCCGTTGACAATGCCTTCGCCGGCTGGGACGGCGTGGCGCGTGTGCGCTGGCCGGGACGGGGCGTGGGCCTTTCGATCGAAGCGGCGATGGATTACTTCATCCTGTATGCGCCACCGGGCCGTGACTTCTTCTGTTTCGAGCCGGTCGACCATCCGATCAATGCCCACAATATGCCGGGCTATCCCGGCCTGACCGTGCTGGCGCCTGGGGCCAGTGTGAGCCGTTCCGTGATCTTTCGGGGCGAGTCGCTCTGATGCGCTACGGCAGAAACCCGAGCTCGATCCCGGCGTGTTCTGACAGCACCTTCAGCGCACCCTGCACAACGCATTCAGGCACAGTGCATAACCGCGCACGGATGCCGTTTCACCCCGCCGGCAGTGGACGTACAATGATTAATTATTGATAACATTTTTTCATTTGCGTGGTGGCTCGATGGACGATCTGAATGAACATCCGGCTGCTGCGCCGGTTGCAGGGGAGGTTGGCGCCGCAGCGGTCCCGAGCGGGCGTCCACGCCGCCGCTGGCTGCGCGCGCTGCTGTACCTGTTGGCTGTTGTTGGTTTGCTGGCGCTGTTGACGCTCGCTTACGCCATCTACCGTCACAACACCACGCCGCCAGCGCCCGAGCGCATTGTCATCGATGAAGCGACCGCCATCGATGATGTGATGGGCAAAGTCTATGGCAAATATTCGGCCGCGAAAAAAGGCTGGGTGTATGTCGACGACGACGACGTCACCTACGTCATGCGGATAGTGCAACAAGTCAAAATTCCGGATAACCTCGCTGGCGACGAGATGTACTTCGTCGCCAGCGGCGTCGCCGTCGACGGCAGCGACCGTGCGCGCTACGGCGCATTCCACGTGCATCCCACCGAGCCGCGCGATGGCGACCTGACTGCGGCGAATCTGCAGGTGCAGTACAGTGCAGGCGTCGCCGTGCAGCCCGAACAGGTCTATTTCGAGGCATTGAGCGAGAACCTGTGGGGCTGGGTGATCAAGACCCAGACCGGGAGCGATCCGAGCCATTCGCCGGTCACGGTGACCAATAACGTGCTGGCACCGCACAAGGGCGGCGTCGCGATCCTGGCTGAATTCCCCGGCTCGAGTGACTCTGTCCCGCCCCAGCCATGCGCCGAGGCCAAGGCTGCCTACGATGTGTACAACAGCACGACCCCGCCCGACCTGGGGAGCCACGGCGTCGATGAAGCAGAGATGGATATCGAGGAGCCAGAAGAGCCGCTGCGCTGCGACAAGCGGCGCTGGCGCTACCGCGTCGGCGTCGTCAATGGCACGATTCCGGCGCCAATCACCGTCACGCTGTCGGGCAGCCAGGACGGCCAGGCGGTCGAAGCGCGCAAGTGGAAGGTGATGTTCGATCCGAAGAGCTTCACTTACCTTGTCCCGACCGACCTTGCCCTGTCGACGCCTGCCCCGGAGTGATCGGGCATGCCCGTAACAGTTGCGCTTCCCGCCTATCCTGAACTTTGGACACGTATGAAAATCGGTTTCCATCAGTGTTGTCGCCAATGGCACGGCCTGGTGTTGCTGGGCCTTGCCAGCTGCTTTTTCTGGGGTGCCGGTCCAGCGCGGGCCTCTGACAACAAGAACGCATGGGTGCTCGCTTACAAAGGCAAATCGACCAACGCGTTCATTTGGGATAAACGTGCAAAAGGCCTGATCCGCGCGAGCGTTCCGACGCAACTTGCAAAAGACGTCATGGACGGGTTGGGTGGTCCGCCAGATCCGGTGCGCGTTGTCCAGAACCGCTACGTGAGCGTCTCTGCCTGCGTCGCGCACGCCTGCATGATGAAGGGCTTCTTCTGGACCGATGTACAAGGCGGCGCTGCGCTGGGAGCGGTCGTCGCTGACAACGTTCTGCTCGTCGGATCGAAGAGGCTCTCCGGCACAGCTCTGCCAACACCGGCTCGCCAGGCGCTCTCGGCATGGCTGAGCGATAACGACATTGAACCGAGCAAATTGGAATTCGTGAATGCGAATGGGGCGGTCAGCCCGCTCGCGCGGTCTGAATTGATGCCGGCCAGCGTCTTCCGCCCGCGCCCACAAGGCCCGTCCTTCGATTGTACTCGGGCCAAAACCAGAATCGAGCTGGCGATCTGCAACGATCCCGGTCTGTCAAAACAGGATCTCGAGATGGCGGCGCAAGTCAGACAGTTGCGACACGGATTTGACACCGTTAGCGACGAGGACGCTGTGAGGGCATTCCAGCGCGAATGGCTGAAACACCGGGACGCCACCTGCGCTAAGGCTGTGCAGTTAGCCGACTGCGTCGCACAGCAATATAGTCAGCAGCAGCAGCGTCTGAGGAACTGGCTTCCACCCCGTTGATGGAGAACTGTCTCAGGGCAGTTCCGGTTTTCGCACCGCTTTCCGGAAACGCAATCTACTAGCCAAGGCGCGAACAAACAGGGCGGAGCGGCATACGCAGGGCCATGTCCTGGTGATGGTCGTCGGACTTGAGAATAGTGACCAGTTAGTCACCGTTGAGAATCTGGTTCGGGCAAGAACCCAACAATTGGTGTAAGAGGCGTCTGATTTTGGGCGATCCAAACCCCTATTGGTCAACGCTGGTTTTGACGTGGCGGCCTGCTATGCTGGCTCGACCGACCAGGTTCGGCCAGAAGCAGTCGTCAGATCCAGATGGAGCAGCCGGCAATGCCTGCACCTGCTGTTGCATTGCCTTTTCCTCGAGAGTCATGATGCCGACCTTGCCGCCGTCGACACAGAACGAGAACCAGATGTTCGTCTGGGGAGTCCGCAGTAGCCATTGCTCGAATCCAGGCGTGTTTTCATCCGTGCTCGCGCTGATATAGGGAAGCTTCATCTTGTCGTAAATCGCTTGATACCGTCCACCGTTGCGCTCGATGAGTTTCTCGTTCATCGGGTAGATGGCGTCGACCCGCGTCGCACCAAGGGCTTTCAAGGCGGCTTCATAATTACGGTGCGCCGCCAGAACTGACCACTGCAGATCGCGCAACATGAACTCACGCGGCATTAATTTGCCCTCGACCCGGCGAAGTTCTTCGCCAGCGAGCACATAGACGCTATCAAAATCAGAATTGCTGTCCGTGCGCATGTCGCCTGGCTTCAGGTCAGCAGGCGTCGCGATATATGGGAACGGCGGCAGCGCCTTGGTCGTTACTGGTACCGATGCAAGGTCGAAGGACTTGACCACGCTTGAGGCTGGTGCGGCGGCAGGCGCATCAGGGGCTGAGGCGACTGGTGTTTCCACAGGCTGGGTGGTAGCGCTCGCCTTTTTCGCTACATCCTGCGACTCGGTTCGGTCGCGTTTGCCGGCAGTCAGGCTTGCAATCAGGAGCAGGGACAGCACGAGTGTCGATAAACGCATTATCGAGTCGTTTCCGAAAATGACCGCCGACTGGGCCAGCGGTATTGCACTACCAGAAATCGAAGGACGCACCCGCTATGCAATTCGGGTTGAATCGTCGCTCGTAAGAAAACAAAAAATTTTTATACCGGCAAGCTGAGGCCGTGGTGAACCAGATAAGCTGCTTTGAAAATGGTTTTGTACCAGGCGTAATCATGAGGCAAACGTTCATCAGCTATCATTTGCGTTCACGGTCCATACATCTCACCATGCGCCACCTTAAACAATTCCTGTTAACCCTCGCCACACTGGTCTCATCGACTGCGCATGCCGTATCCGGCTCGCACTGCGCCAGCGATAACTTTCTGCTGCATCAGGATACCCTCAGGATTGCCAAGGTGAGTTTGCCGGTCCTTGCCCACTTTTGCTATCGCGACGACAGCGGCAACTACGTGGTGTACCTGACTGAAAGCGGCGACCGTCGCTACGATGGCGAGACATTGTCGAGCAAAATCGGTGCACATTTATTCAAGATACATGCCGGGCCAATCCTGGTGCCCAAAGGCACGGTCAACGATACCGCATCGGTTGGGATGGCCGGCGTGCAGTGGTGGACCAAACTCACCGAGTTGAACGATATTGATGGCGACGGGCTCGTCGATCCGATCCTGGTGTATCGCTTCTACTCCAGCGAGGAGGGCAAGTTGGTGGATGATGCCTATGAAGGGCGGCTGAAGATCATCGTTTTTCACCGCAACACCAAGACTGCCATCCGGGCGATCACGGGCGACCTTGACCCGCATCGCTCGACCACCGCCAGTGCCCCTTATTTCAAACTGCCGCCCATCCTGCAAACGCACCTGGTGCGCAAGATGCGCCGGATGTATGACGAACACCAGTTCGGCTTCGACAATGCCCATGACTTTCGGCCCCAAAAGTAATTTCAAGTGCGGCGACTTGCGACAAGGACGTAAGCGGCCATCGACAATATATGCGCGAGTGAATGAAGACCGGATGTGCGGAATGTAGAAAGTTGATGCTCAGGCCTGGTGCCGCGCTGCAAGGACTAAATTACTGTAGATCATAGATATGAGTAAATTAGACGTCATCGAAGGCGTGGTGGAGAATCTGGTCGTTGTCGATGCTGATGTGAATTACCTGGCGAATGCGGAGAAAAACTCTCAAACAGCGGGTTTGGTTTCCGTGCTGCAGGCGGCCGCCGGTTCTCCGGGCGCGGCGCATAGCGCGCAGGCGGCGAACGATGCCGGCGATCCGGTTGAGGGATATTCAATGTGCGTTGCAGGCCAGTCTGTTGCAGGCAGCTTTTGGAAAACAACGTTTAAGAATGGCGACTTGGTGAAGGTCATTGGGATCAAGCAAAACAGCGAGTTTCTGGCGATTGCAGTCGCAGATCCAATCACGCGAACCATCTGGATGCAGCCACACTGCGAGAGAGGGACGATTGAGCAGAAAAAATATCTCCTCAAAAATTCAATGTTGTTCGTGATTGCAATTTTCTCTGTTTCTACGGTTTTTTTCACAAACCCCAACATGAAGTTGTGGTTTTATCTGGCATGCGCCTCGTTATCGTCCGTCATTTGTTTGATAGCGACTGTCGGAATGAGCTGGGGTGATTTGATGACGTTCGCAAACCGCATGACGCAAGTAGGCGCGGCACTGGAAATTGAATCCCCAGGCACAATCAATCTTGTCAGATCAACCAGGGCAGCTATTGGAAGCGGGAAGCCTGAGCTCCCAATGGGTGTCTATTATTACTAATCCTGATGTATATTGCAGATGGCTTCATCAGGATAGGCGCCGGTCCGTGGGCAATGCTGAATTACGCATTATGTAGCGTTCGAAAAAAAGTTCTTGGGATGAAATATGGATGAGACCACGTATGAAGTGATCGAAGGCGTGATCGAAAATTTGAATGTCTACGATGCAGATGTCAATTACCTGGCCAATTCGGAGGCAAACTCGCGAGCAGCAGGCATTTTTTCAGTGCTTCAAGCAGCTACCGGTTCCCCCGGCGCCGTTCACAGTGCTCAGGCGTCGAATGATGAAGGCGATCCGGTCGAGGCCTATTCGATGACCGTTGGCGGTAAAACGATTCACGGCAGTTTTTGGAAGACCACGTTTCAAAATGGAGAGCATGTCAAGGTAGTCGCATTCAGGGAGGGGAGCATCTTTCATGCGATCGCAGTAGCCGATCCAGAGAACCAAGTCATCTGGATGCAACCACACTGCGAAAGAGGTGTGGTAGAGCAGAGGAAGTATCTTGTAAGAAATTCTCTTATATTTGTCGTCTTCGTGTTCGCCGCTCTGGCATTCCTCGTGAACGATGAGGAGATGAAATTATGGCTCTACCTGGCACGCGGCACCTCCACGTCGGCTGGCATCTTGTTCTTCACTGTGGGCATGAGCTGGGGGGATTTGATGACATTTGCAAAGCGTATGAGCCGGGTTGGCGCAGCCCTCCAGTTGGAATCGCCTGACGACATCAACCTTGCACGGTCTACAAGGAAAATGATCAAGATCGGTAAGCCAGAATTGCCAATGGGTGTCTATTACTACTGATGAGTCGGCCTAATGTTACATAGTCACTATGAAATCGTTGAAGGTGTTGTCGACAACCTGGTCGTGTTTGATGACGATGTTAACTATCTGGCGAACGCCAACCAACATTCTCGGACGGCTGGCATCGTGTCGGTATTGCAAGCGGCGGTCGGTGCTCCCGGGGCAGTGCACAGTGCGCAAGCAGCCAGTGATTCTGGCGATCCGGTCGAGGCATTTACAATGGACCTTGGAGGCCAGCCCATCCAGGGCAGCTTCTGGAAAACGACGTTCAAAAATGGCGATCATGTGAAGGCCATCGGGTCCCGGGTAGACGGTGTGTTCAATGCCGTGGCGGTGACGTCTCCGGCAGATCGAGTGATTTGGATGCAACCACATTGCGAACGAGGTGTGATAGAACAGAGGAAGTATCTTATAAGAAATTCTCTTATATTTGTCCTCGTCGTGTTCGCCGCTCTGGCATTCCTCGTCAAAGATAAGAACATTGAATTCTGGTTCTATCTGGTCTCCGCTACTTCCTTGTCGATTACCATCTTGTTCTTCACTGTGGTTTTGAGCTGGACGGATTTAATGACATTTGCGCATTGTATGAGCCGGGTTGGTGCATCCCTGGCGTTGGAATCGCCTGACAATATCAATCTTGTACGGTCTACGAGAAAAATGATCAAGAGCGGCAAGCCAGAATTGCCAATGGGTGTCTATTACTACTGATTAGTCTGCCTAATGTTAAATAGTCACTATGAAATCGTTGAAGGTGTTGTCGAAAACTTGATCGTGTTTGATGACGATGTTAACTATCTGGCGAACGCCGATCAAACTGCTCAGACGGCTGGCATCGTGTCGGTATTGCAAGCGGCGGTCGGTGCTCCCGGCGCAGTGAGCAGTGCGCAAGCAGCCAGTGATTCTGGCGATCCAGTCGAGGCATTCACGATGACGATCGGAAGCCAGCCCATCCAGGGCAGCTTCTGGAAAACCACGTTCAAGAATGGCGATCATGTGAAGGTTATCGGTTCCATGCTTGACGGTGTATTCGATGCGGTGGCGGTGACATCTCCGGCAGATCGAATGATCTGGATGCAGCCACATTGCGAACGAGGGACCTCAGCGCAGCGCAAATATCTTTTAAGGAATTCCCTATTATTTGTATTGGCAATATTTATTTCGTCAAGCTATCTGTTCACCGTTCCAAAGATGACATTCTGGTTTTACCTTTTGTGCGCATCGTCAACGGCGGTGCTTTCCTTAGTGATCACCGTCGGTATGAGTTGGAACGATTTGATGGGCTTCGCCCGTCAAATGACGCAAGCTGGTTCAGCGCTTGGCCTGGATTCTCCGGAAAATATCAATCTTGCGAAGTCCACCAGCGTCATGATAAAGAATGGCAAACCAGAATTGCCAATGGGCGTCTACTATTACTGAGTATCATTCCAACAAATTTTTGTGTTGGTTAGCCAGTCATCAATGAACCGGTGGGCGATTCACTTCCTGTCGCCTGCGAAGAAGAGGGCGCGGAGACAGGACCGCCATAGGTCTCGTCACCGGTGACAGAGCAACCTGCTGACAGACAGTCAGTACGCGGGGACGCAGGGCTGGATGCTGTGATTATGCGTAGCGTCTTATCCATGTTGCACATGCGTTGGGGCACCTACTTGGTGTAAATACCGAAGTAGTTTAATTGCAATAATGCGTTAGAAGTTCACAACAAAATCACACATATTGAACAGAAAAAGTGACTTTTCGTGAATTTTCGTTGCGGCAACAGTTTCCGGATGGATACAATTGCCTCAGCAAATGCGATGCGGCGCAGGCCATGTCGCCGTTTTTGCATTCAATAAACTACTTCACCGTAATCCCCAGGAATTTATGAAAACACGTAACATCGTGGTGGCACTCGCTTTGCCATTCGCCGTCGCATCTGCCTTTGCTCAGGATAGTAATGCCGTTCGTATCAGCGGTTTCGGCACCGGCGCTCTCACTTTCTCCGACACCGATCAGGCCGAGTTCGGCCGTTCGAACCAGTCGTCGGGTGTCAAGAAGGATCCACGCACTGGCGTCGATTCGAATCTCGGCCTGCAGGCCGACTACACCGTCAACTCGTGGTTGTCGGTCACCGGCCAGGGCCTGGTGCGCAAGGATGGCGAAGACAGCTACGGCGCCGAACTGTCGTGGGCCTTCGTCAAGGCCAAGCTGTCGGACGACCTGAGCGTCCGCGTTGGCCGCATGGCCATGCCGGCTTTCATGATTTCGGAATACCGCAACGTTGGCTACGCCAACACCTTCCTGCGTCCGCCGCAGGAACTGTATTCGCAGATGCCGCTTAATAATATCGACGGTGCCGACATCACCTGGCAGCAGCAGTACGCCGACACGACTGTCACGGCAACGGCCGCTTATGGCCGCAGCGAATTCAAGACCTCGGGCGGCCCTACCGCCAAATCTCGCGACCAGTACGCGCTGAACCTGACGGCCGAGCATGGCCCGTTCATCGTGCGCGTCGGCCGTAGCGGTACCAAGCTGTCGTCGGAGAGCGCGCAACTGGACGCCGCCGTGATCACGTTCAACAATACCGCTGCCGCATTCAATGTCCCGCAAGTGGCGGACATGGGCGTGCTGCTCAACACCAAGGACCGCAAGTACACGTTCACGTCCGCTGGCCTGTCCATGGACTGGAACAATATCGTCGTGCTGACCGAGTACGCCAAGCGCAAGATGCCGGATTCGTTCCTGGGTTCGTCCAAGTCGTTTTACGTGATGGGCGGCTACCGCGTCGGCAAGTTCCTGCCGTACTACACCCGCGCCAAGATCATTTCGAAGGGTGTGACCAACACCATTCCTGCGAACTGCCCGGCAGGTGCCTCGTTCGTGTGCGCACCAACGCTGGCAGCGCTGTCGGGCCTGATGAACACGCTGACCACGGCCATCGATGGCACGAGCCAGACCACCGACAGCATCGGTGTGCGCTGGGACTTCACGACCTCGGCCGCGCTGAAGGTCCAGGTCGATCGTATCAAGCCACAAGGCAACGGCCAGTTCATCAACGTCCAGCCTGGCTTCAAGGGCCCGGTGACCGTCGGCGCCGTTGCGCTTGACTTCGTGTTCTAAGGATTTACCAATGAATCAATTGTTCAAAGCAAGCGTGACCCTGAGCGTCCTGTTGCTCGCACTGCCAGCCGCTGCCGAAGTCGTCGTCGTCGTCAATGCGAAAGCCGCCGAATCGTCGCTGACCAAGGACCAGGTGTCCCAGTTCTTCCTGGGTAAATCGACTGCCATGACCCCGGTCGACCAGGCAGAAAACGCGCCGGCGCGCGCCGAGTTCTACAAGAAGGTCACGGACAAGGATCCGTCGCAGATCAAGGCCCTGTGGTCGAAGCTGGTCTTCACCGGCAAGGCCACGATGCCGAAGGAAGTCGGCGACAACGCCGGCGTCAAGAAAGCCGTTGCAGCCGACCCGAAAGCGATCGGCTATATCGACAAAAGCGCGGTCGACGCGTCGGTCAAAGTGGTCTATTCCGGTTCCTGATCATTTATCGGTACCCCGCCGCGCGTGCGGCGGGTTTTGACTTCAGGAGCAGGCAGCATGAGTATCAAACGCAGGATCTGGGCACTGCCGATCATTTCGGCCATCATTTTTACCCTCGGTGTCGCCGTTAGTGCCGGCATCGCCAACAAGGCACTCACGTCGATCCACACGACTGAAAGCGTGGATTACCCGGCGCTCGACATCAGCAAGGAACTGGCGGGCGACATCGAGTCGGTCACCAATGGCTTGCGCGACGCCGTCAGCGAAGGCGACAAGGCGCGCCTGACGCAGGTGGGCGAACAAGCCAACAAGGTGCGGGCCAAGCTGGCCAGCTTCGGCAAGATCGACGGCATGGGGCCAACCGGCGAGCGCCTCAGCAAAGAATTCGAACAGTATTATGCACCGGCCGTTTCGGCGGCCAAGATCATGCTCGAGATGGAGCAGGGCGATCCACAGGCGGTCGTGACTCGCATGCAGTCGACGCTCGCGACACTCAATACCGACGTCGCCAAGGTCAATGAACAAGCGCAGCAGCAATTCAAGGCCGGCATCACGCGCAGCGAAACCAGCGTGACGAATGTCGTGACGGTCACCATCGTCACCGGCCTGATCGTGATTGCCGTGCTGATCGCGGTGTCCTGGTTCATGGTGCGCACGATCTGGCAGCAACTGGGTGGCGAACCCGAATATGCGCGCGATATCGCCCGCATGGTTGCCGACGGCAACCTGTCGATGGCCATCCGCATCGAGCCGGGCGACAACAGCAGCCTGCTGGCTGCGCTGTCCGACATGCGCGATCGCCTGGCCAATATGGTGGCCGGCATCAAGACGTCGGCCGATACGATCGCGTCGGCCAGTGGCGATATCGCGAGCGGCAACGCCGACCTGGCCAGCCGCACCGAGCTGCAGGCCGGTCGCCTGGAAAACACGACCCGTGCGATGGAAGCCTTGACTGACACCGTGCGTACCAATGCCGCCAACGCCAACCAGGCGAAAGACCTGGTGGTGACGGCCAGCGACATCGCCACGCGCGGCGGTGAAGTGGTGGGCAACGTCGTGTTGACGATGAGCGCCATCAATACGTCGGCCACCAAGATCGTCGAGATCATTTCGGTGATCGATGGCATCGCGTTCCAGACCAATATCCTGGCGCTCAATGCGGCCGTCGAGGCGGCGCGGGCAGGCGAGCAGGGCCGCGGTTTCGCGGTCGTGGCGTCCGAAGTGCGCAACCTGGCCCAGCGCAGCGCCACCGCCGCCAAGGAAATCAAGGAGCTGATTGGCGACTCGGTCTCCAAGGTCGACGCCGGCAGCGCGCTGGTGGACCAGGCGGGCAGCACGATGGAACAGATCGTGGCCGCGGTGCGCCGTGTGCAGACGATCATGGGCGACATCAGCGATGCCGGCCAGCGCCAGAGCGAAGGCATCGAGCAGATCGGCCTGGCAATCAGCGACATGGACCAGATGACGCAGCAGAACTCGGCACTGGTCGAGGAAGCGTCGGCAGCGGCCACATCGCTGACGGACCAGACCGCGCAATTATCGGAAGCCCTGGCGGTGTTCAAGCTGGACCACACGCAGGCGCTGACGGCGCTGGGCAACGGCCGTCCCGCGCCGTTGTCGCTGGCGCATCACTGATGCTGCCGGCGCTGGGGACGCTGCTGCGTGCTGCGTCCCCGGTGCCTGCTTCGTCGCCAGGCAAAACATGTCTCGGCCGCTGTAGCAGGCCACACCTTCTTCAATATCCTGCCTGACTTCCGGTCTGCGCAAGCCGCACCCATCGCTGTTACTCCTGTAATCCCCTCGATTGTTCAACCGCTCATCCGGTAGCGTGGCGCGTCCACGCCGCTGGCCCAGCGTTGCGCTTTTGTGTCACTTTGGTCAGGCCATTCATATTTGGTCCGGCCAAAATGGAGATTTGGACTAGCCGCATTGGGACGTTTTATGGCATACTAAAAACGATCCTCCCAACTTCAGCCGTCAGGCAGACAGACACATGAACCACGACCTTCCGCGCACGATCCGCATGCAGCCAGGCGACAATGTTGCCATCGTCGTCAACGATGGCGGCCTGCCCGCCGGCACCGTGCTGTCCGGCGGATTGGTGCTGCTCGAAGGCGTTCCCCAGGGCCACAAGGTTGCGCTGAGCGACCTGGCCGACGGCGAACCGGTGATCCGCTATGGCGTGACGATCGGCTATGCCAGCGGTGCGATCGCACGCGGCAGCTGGGTATCGGAGCGTGTGCTGCGCATGCCGGCGGCGCGCTCGCTCGACGATCTGCCGGTAGGCACCCACGCCATCGCGGCCGGCCCGCTGCTGGACGGGTACACGTTCGAGGGCTACCGCAACAAGGATGGCTCGGTCGGTACCCGCAACCTGCTGGCCATCACCAGCACCGTGCAGTGCGTCTCGGGCGTGATCGAGTACGCCGTGCGGCGCATCCGGGACGAACTGCTGCCGCGCTACCCGAACGTCGAAGACGTGGTCTCGCTCGAGCACGTGTATGGCTGCGGGGTGGCGATCGACGCACCCGGTGCTGACATTCCGATCCGGACCATCCGCAACCTGTCGAAGAATCCGAATTTCGGCGACAACGTAATGGTGGTAAGCCTGGGCTGCGAAAAGCTGCCGCCGGCGCGCCTGTTCCCGGCCGGCTCGATCCCGATCGGCAATGGGGCGCCGTCCGTGGTCACGCTGCAGGACCAGCAGCATGTGGGCTTCATGTCGATGATCGACGCGCTGATGGTCACCGCCGAACGGCACTTGCAGGAACTGAACGCGCGCCGCCGCGAAACCTGTCCCGCGTCCGACCTGGTGGTGGGCGTGCAGTGCGGTGGCAGCGATGCGTTTTCGGGCGTGACGGCCAATCCGGCCGTGGGGTACGCGACCGACCTCCTGGTGCGCGCCGGCGGCACCGTGATGTTTTCCGAAGTGACCGAGGTGCGTGACGGCATCGACCAGCTGACCGCGCGCGCCGCGACACCGGAAGTGGCCGCGGCCATGGTGCGCGAGATGCAGTGGTACGACGATTACCTGGTGCGCGGCAGTGTCGATCGCAGCGCCAACACGACGCCCGGCAACAAGAAGGGCGGGCTGTCGAATATCGTCGAAAAGGCGATGGGTTCGATCGTCAAGTCGGGCAGCACGGCCATCACCGGCGTGCTCTCGCCGGGCGACAAGCTGACGCAGAAGGGCCTGATCTACGCGGCGACCCCGGCCAGCGACTTCATTTGCGGCACGCTGCAGATGGCCGCCGGAATGAACGTCCACATCTTCACCACCGGGCGTGGCACCCCGTACGGCCTGGCCGCGGTACCGGTCATCAAGGTTGCCACCCGCACCGAGCTGGCGCGCCGCTGGCATGACCTGATGGACCTGGACGCCGGCACCATCGCCAGCGGCGAAGCGAGCATCGAGGACGTCGGCTGGCAACTGTTCCGGCTGATCCTGGACGTGGCGAGCGGCCGCAAGACCTGGGCCGAGCACTGGAAGCTGCACAACTCGCTGGCGCTGTTCAATCCCGCACCCGTGACCTGACCGATGGCCGGGGCTGCAAAGGGCGCAGCGTGCAAACGCATCGTGCTGGCCTGCCTTGCGCTGGGCGCGCTCGCGGCGTCGGCGTCGGCGTCGGCGTCGGCGCCGGTAGCGGCGCAGGCACGCTACGACGCCGACACCACCTATAACAAGCTGGTACGCGACTACCCGTTCATCCGGATTGCCAGCGCCGATGCGCCGGCGCCAGTGCAGGTGCGCAAGGACATCGTGTACGCACGCAGGGGAGAGCTCCCCCTGGCACTGGACCTGTATCTGCCGGCAGCGGGCGACGCTCCGGCGCCGCTGGTGGTGCTGGTGCATGGCGGTGGCTGGGCCAGCGGCGAGCGCTCGAACATGGCGCCGCTGGCCGCGCGCCTGGCTGCGCGCGGTTATGCGGCGGCCACCGTCAGCTACCGGCTGTCGGGCCAGGCGCGCTATCCGGCAGCGATCGATGATGTCAAGGACGCGCTGGACTGGCTGCGCGCGCAGGCGCCCGGCCTGGGCCTGGACCCGGCGCGCGTCGCCATCGCCGGCGGCTCGGCCGGCGGGCAGATCGCCGCGCTGGTGGGCATGACCCGGCCCGACGCAGTGCGGGCCGTGATCAATATCGACGGCCTGTCCGATTTCACGTCCGAACTGGCGCTGCGCTTTGAAGACGACCCGGCCAAGCGCCCGTCGGCAGCGGGCGCCTGGTTTGGCGGACGCTATGCCGAGCAGCCGGCACTCTGGCGCGACGCCTCGCCACTGACCCATGCCGGCAAAGACAGCCCGCCGGTGCAATTCATCGTCGGCGCCGCGCCGCGCTTTTCGAGCGGACGCGAAGCGCTGGCGGCCACGCTCGCCAGCCACGGCATCCCGACCGATACCGTGGCGCTGGACGGGGCGCCGCATTCCTTCTGGCTGTTCGATCCCTGGCTGGCGCCGACCGTCGATGCGATGGATCGCTTCCTGGGCAAGACGCTCGGGCCAGTGCCCGCACGCGCGCCGTGGTCGCCGGATCTCGGCAAAGGCCGCTACCGCAATCCGATCCTGCACGCCGATTATTCCGACCCCGATGCGATCCGCGTCGGCGAGCGCTACTACATGGTGTCATCGAGCTTCGCCAATGCACCCGGCCTGCCATTGCTCGCTTCGAGCGACATGGTGAACTGGGAGCTGGTCGGCCACGCGCTGCCACAACTCACGCCATCGGCCGCATTCGCCGCGCCCCAGCCCGGCAAGGGCGTGTGGGCGCCCAGCCTGCGCCATCACGATGGGCGCTTCTGGATCTTCTATCCCGACCCGGACCACGGCATCTACGTCACCACGGCCACCGACTTTGCCGGCCCGTGGAGTGCGCCGCACCTGCTGTTGCCCGGTAAAGGCATCATCGATCCGGCGCCGCTGTGGGATGACGATGGCCAGGCCTGGCTGATCCATGCGTGGGCCAAGAGCCGCGCCGGCATCAACAATGTGCTGACGCTGCGCCGCATGGCGCCTGATGGGCGCAGCCTGCTGGACGAAGGCCGCGTGATCATTGATGGCAACCGCCTGCCGGGCTACCGGACCCTGGAAGGGCCGAAGCTGTACAAGCGTAATGGCTGGTATTACGTGTTCGCGCCGGCTGGTGGGGTCGAACAAGGCTGGCAATCGGTGTTTCGCTCGCGCCGGATCGAGGGGCCCTACGAAGACCGGATCGTCATGGCGCAGGGCGCAACTAGCATCAACGGTCCGCACCAGGGCGCCTGGGTCACGACCCCGCAGGGCGGGGACTGGTTCTTTCATTTTCAGGACCTGCGCGCCTACGGCCGCGTCGTGCATCTGCAGCCGCTGCGCTGGTTAGAAGACTGGCCCCTGATCGGTGAACCGTCCGCCACGCCGGGCGTGGGCCAGCCGGTCATCGAGCATGCCAAGCCGGTGCCGGGCAAGTTTGCCCGCCGCGAGCCTGCCACGGGCGACGAATTCGACGGCGCAGCGCTGGGCCGCCAGTGGCAATGGACCGCCAACCCGCAGCCGGGCTGGTATGCGCTCGATGCACGTCCCGGCATGCTGCGCCTGTTCGCGCAACCGGCGGCGCCGCTGCGCACGCTGGCGTCGGTGCTGACGCAGAAATTCCCGGCGCCGGCCTTTGGCGTGACGGCCAGTGTCGAACTGCGCGCGGGGCGCGACGGTGATCAGGTTGGGCTGGGCGTTCTGGGACTGACAAGCCATTGGTTCGGGGTGCGTCGGGTTGACGGCAAACCACGCATGGTGATGGCGCGCTGCGAGGCGGCGGGCGAATGCATCGACACGCTTGGGCCGGCGCTGGCCGGCTACAAGGTGCTACTTCGCGCGCAGGTGACGCATGGCGCGCGCGTGGCGTTCTCGTATAGTCAGGATGGGACTGTGTTCACGCCGCTGGGCGAGCCATTCGATGCGGCGATGGGGCGTTGGGTGGGCGCACAGGTCGGCTTGTTTGCGACCGGCGGGCCGGGCGCGTGGGCGGACATCGACTACGTGCGCGTTACGCCTTGAGGGGGCTGGGTAGAGAGCACTTTGTAGAACGTCTTGTCGTTGACGCGCACGTTGCTTACCGCGGCAGCAAAGCGTTTTGCACCGGTTGCTTCAAGCGATACAGTTTGTGAAAGCCGGCACAGCGCACACAAGTGCCTGTGTGCGGCTTGACAACCAAGCAGACCATCAGGTTAGCCCTGACTCGTAACAATCTGATGGATGACACGGCAGGCGCGGACCAACGCGACTCCGGCGTCGCTTGCCTGGGGGCGGGGGCGCCAGCGGAAGTAAACTATCTTGTCGCCTGGCTGGACTATAGACTTCAGATAAATCCATTCAGGGTTTTGAAAGCCAAAAGGCAATTTCGGTATGTCCGGCGAAACCTTCACAAATTCTTCAATTTGCGCCAATTCAGCGCGTTCTATTTCCTGGATAGTATACGAGCGAGAAACGTCGTAGCTCGACCCAAATGCGCAGTTCGTTCGAGTCGTACCTGCATGCGCTGTGGTCGTCATGATCAATAAGCAGAGCAATAACATTTTCGTCATACTAAAAATTCCTTTGAGTTATCATGCGCTGCCGTCCCGAATTCAAGTACAACCACAGCAACATGAGTGGTCGAGCGGTGTCTGATCGCTGTTGCGCACCGATAAATAGCACCAAATCACGAACCGTATGTACAAAACACGATAAAGACTTGATTATGGCGATGGGCCAGCTTATTGGCAAGCTGGTCAGCCTTACCCGGTCGCTGCGTCGCACGTGGAAAGCCTGCGTTATTTCGACGACAGCATGTTGCAGCCATACGTTGACGCTCCTAAAAAAGCAAGGACCGTCGATGAAAAAGCTTTGTTTAAAAGAATGTAATATGACATCAGCGCTCGAGTTGTTCATGAAAGAATATCAGATGACCGGCAGCGAGAAAGCTGACGGTTACAGTGTCGATGCGCTTGTAGGGCTGAGCGGGAAGGAGAAGGAGATTGCGTTTGAGCTGCTACTGAAAGAATTGCCCTGGTCGGCCAAGTGGTTATTTATAGTGGATGCACAAAAGGCAGCGTCGGTTGCAAGAGAAATAGAAAAAGAAATGCGTAACAAAGATGGAGAAGACGCTTACATATTGCAGCAGCAGCTGGTTAAATATACCGGCGATTTGGTATATCAGCAGCATATGATTGAAGATTACGCAAAATACAGGGATAATGTACGACCCTTGGTCGTCGATGCGATCGATCGAACACCAACGAATCAAGCAAAGATCGATTTCTTCAAACATGTTCTTTTGTTCGAAGTGAACAGCAATGCCGTCACACGCGCAGCACGCCATTTGCTGGATACGATCAATTTTCCGCGTAGTACGGATTCTGATAAGGCGAACTAAGATCTGTTAATCGGCAACTTGCGCAGCGACGACACACGAGTCAAGGGAAGTGCACTTTGGGTGCGGGTCACAATGGCGCTCGACAGTGATCAACACACGAGCACCAGGCGGCACGGATTGTAAAGCGATCGACGGGCGCCGTCGGCGCCGCAATCTTACCCCCCGTGACGGGCAATATCGTCGGGGTTATTTCTGAAGCAGCCACATGCCCGTTCCGCCAGCACGCGTGCGCCCGCCATTCCCGCACAAGCGGAAACGGCGGGCCTCACCAACGATCAGAACGTGTAATCAGCCCTTACCGTGAACGCCCGACCAATCGGCTTGGCAATGTTCTGGGCGAACACCACACGCGACGACAGACGCTGGTTCGACAGCGGCGGATCGGTGTCGAACAGGTTGTTCACGCCGGCGCCGATCTTGAGCTGCTTCGACACCTTGTACGTCGTCGACAGGTTATACACACGGTACGGCTCGATCACGTTGTAGAACGGCTGCCCTGGCTGCTGGGTCGGCAGCGCGTTCGTGTCTTCGTAGCTCGAGCTGTACTGCTGCGTGAGCTGGGCGAAGAACGCACCGTACTGCCAGTTCACGCGCGCCTGGTGCTTCCACTTGAAGATGTAGGTATTGGCCGAGGTCGAGCCGGTCGAGAGCGCGCCGATGCGTCCGACGCTGTCGACCCATGGGCTGCCCGCATCGTTCTGGCCTTCGTAGCGGTCGGTGTAGGTGCCGTCCATCGAGAAGCCGAAGCGTCCCCAGTGCGCGGTCGGGAGCATGTAGTTCAGGCTCAGGTCGATGCCCTGGGTCTTGAGCCCGCCCATGTTCAGGCGCGTCTTCGTGATGTACTGCAGCGTGCCGTCCGGATTGCGTACGAACAGGTCCTGGTAACGGTCCAGGTTATCGAAGATCGAGTCTTCGTTGATCTGGGCGATCGTGCGCTTCATGTCGATCTTCCAGAAGTCGATCGTGGCGACGAAGTTCTTGACCGGTTCGATCACGAAGCCGACCGTATAGGTCTTCGATTTTTCCGGCTCCAGGTCCGGGTTGGCGCCGACGAGCGTGGTCAGGCGCGTGTTGCAGACGCGCTCGGCGTCCAGGCCCAGGCCGGCAAAGCGCGGGTCGGTGGTCAGGGTGCCGGAGCCGGCCACGTTCGGTGTCGGGCCGGGGCACAGCAGCGGATCGTCCCAGCTCGACGTCGATGGCGTCAAGGTGCGCGGTACGCCGTACAGTTCTGGCAGGGTCGGCGCGCGGAAGCCCGTGCTGACCGTGCCGCGCACCATCAGTGCTTTGATCGGCTGGTAGCGGAAGCTGGCCTTCGGGTTGAAGGTCGAGCCGAAGTCGCTGAAGTGGTCGCCACGCACGGCGAAGTTCAGGTTCAGGTCCTTCGTCACGGGCGCGTCGAGTTCGGCATACAGACCGGCCACGCGGCGCTGGCCGCTCGGGTTGTTGCCGGGGGCGCCGCTGACGCGCCAGACCACCTCGTTGCCGATCATCGGCACGTTCTCGGCATAGGTTTCACGGTGCCAGTCGCCGCCGATCGCAATCCCGAGATCGCCGCCGGGCAGGGCCATCAGCGTGCGGCTCAGGTTAAAGTCGGCGCCGTAGTAGCGTACGTCGGCCTGGCGGAACAGCTGGCCGTCGGCCGAGATGTCCTCGAGGTAGGCGCGGCCCGCTTCGTCCTGCGCGCCGAACGGGTTGAGGATGCCGTTGGCCACGCCGGCATACACGGCCGGGGTACGCACGAAGTTTTCCTTGAAGCCGGAGTCGCGGTGGCTGTAGCCGTACGATCCGCCGACGCGGTAGTCCCAGCCCTTGAACTCGCCTTCGTCGGCAATCACCAGGCGGTGATTGGTCTGCACGTCATGCAGCTTGGCCGCGCCCAGTTCATCCAGGCTCCAGGTCAGGGCCAGGTCTTCGCCGTTCAGGCCGGCCACGGCCGGCACGCCGCCGCGACCGCCCGGGTAATACGGGCTCGCCCTGGTAATCATCAGGGGCCGGCGCGACGCGGTGAGGCGGTCGTAGTCGGTGTTGTTGCCGAACGGCTGGGGCGGGCTGATCGCGTCGATGTACGAGCGCGACAGATTCAGCTCCACGGTCAGCATCTTGCCGTCGCCGTGCGCCAGGCTGCCCTTGGTAAACAAGGTCACTTGCTGGTTTTCGGGCAGCAGTTCCGGGTAGATGCCCGGGTCAGTGATGCAGGTACGGGCACCGTTGGCAGCGGTGCGGGTGGACGGCACCGTGGTCTGGGCCAGACCCGGGGCCACGCAGCCGGCGGCGAAGTACGGGTTGCCGGTGATGTTGGCCGGGCGCCCGTTGCGGTAGATGGTGAAGTTGGCGGGCGACGCCGAGCCGCCCGAGGTGTTGGCCGTGAACGGCGTGCCGCCCAGCGACGCGAGTTTATCGGCGTCCCAGATCTGTGGCCGGTCGCGCTGCAGCAGCGAGCTGCGGCGCTGGGCGCTGAACGCGGTGTAGACGTTCCAGCCGTCGGTGGCGATATCGCCCTTGCCGGCCAGGATCGTTACGCGCTTCTGTTCGCCGCCGCCGGACTGCTCCGGCTGCACCGTGCTGGCGTGGATCGTCACCTCCTGCACCGTGCGCTTGGTGATGAAGTTGACGACGCCCGCGATCGCATCGGTACCGTACAGGGCCGAAGCGCCGTCGCGCAACACTTCGACGCGCTCGATGGCGGCCATCGGGATGACATCGACGTTGACCGAGCTCGCGCCCAGCGCTTCATTGGCCAGGCGGCGGCCGTTGAGCAGCACCAGCGTGCGGTTGGTGTTCAGGCCGCGCATATTGATCATGGTGCCGCCGCCACCGCCGCCAACCGGTTCGTTGGTCGCGGCCACGGTCAGGGCCACGGCCACTTCCGACATCGTGGTCAGGCCCTGGTTGACCAGTTCCTCGGCCTTGTAGGTGGTCAGCGGCAGGGCGTTTTCGGTCGCCAGGCGCTTGATGGATGAGCCCGTCACTTCAACGCGCTGCGGCTGCGCTTCCTGCGCTGCCGCGCCGTTGGCGAGGGTCATGGCGGCCAATGCGACGGCCGAGAGCAGAAAGCCCGGGAATGGGGTGGTACGGTTGATCTTCACTGAGTGTCTCCTGCCTGTCATCGTGAGAGTGCGTCCGGATGTGTCTCGGGATCGCGTGCATGTCGGGCGGTTCGTGATTTCTGTGAATCGTGCGCAACCGTCGACTGGTATGTTCAATTTTACTTTGGTAAGACCACTTAGGCAATCTGGACGTGCCGAAATATCTTCTGGTCTATACAGATATTGTCTTATTGATGTCGGATGACAAAGAAGGCGGCAGGGCGCAGGGGCGGGGAAGGGCAGGCGTCGGGCAGCGCTGGCCCGTGAAGCGGGCACTGGCGCGGCCCGCTGTTGGGATGAGGCTGGTCAGCCGCGCGAGAAAGTGCGGGTGACGCGGTCGAGGTGGGCGCGCATCGCCTGGCGTGCGCCGGCGACATCGTGCGATGCGATGGCGGCGAAGATATTGCGGTGGTCGATCAGCGTTTGCTGGCGCAATTCCTCGGTCTGGAAGTGCTCCTTGAGCTTGTGCCAGAGCGAGCCACGCTGGCTCCACAGGTATTCGATCACGCCGACCATGGCGCTGTTGCCAGTGGCGCGTGCGATGGCCAGGTGAAAGTTCCGGTCGGCCATTTCATTGGCGCTGCGGTCTTCATGGTGCTGTTCCATCTCCTCGACAGCGAGCAGGATGGCGTCGATGGCCGAATCATTGGCGTGCTTCGCCGCCAGCGCGGCAACTTCGACCTCGATCATGCGGCGCGCAGCCAGCACTTCGAACGGGCCCGGCCCGGCCGTCGGCACCACCGCCTGCGGCGCTGCCTGTTCGCTGACATACACACCCGACCCGCCACGCACTTCAACCTTGCCGCCCAGTTCGAGCGCGATCAGGCCTTCGCGCAGCGATGTGCGGCTGACCCCGAGCTTGGCCGCCAGCTCGCGCTCGGCAGGCAGGCGCTCGCCACCGCGGATGTTCTCGGCACGGATCAGTTCTTCGATCCTGGCCGCCACGACCCGGTACAGCCGCGGCTCGGTGGTGCCTGGTTCATTCGGCGCTGGAGTAATCTTCATCGGTCGGTTCGTCCTGGATAATTGGCAGCTCTGCCAAAACTAGCGAATCTTAGTTTGGCCGGCCTGATGTGGCAAGGGCTCGCGGCAAATAGTTATCGTGGTTACTACCCGCTCATGGCTGCGGATCCCAGCCGCTCCCGGCAAAGACAGCGGCCCGGGTGCGGTAGCGCGCCGCCTGCGTGGCGTCCAGGACCGCGCCGCCGTAGTCGCGCGGCTGGCCATCCGGCGTGCGGTTGCCGTATTCGCGCCAGCCGCCCTGCAGCGGATTGGGCGCCGGACGGCGCAGCCAGCCGTCGGCCGCGATGTGCGGGCCGATGGTGCACTCGATGAAGGCGACGTGGTCCCAGGTGTTCGCCGTTCCCGGCGAGCGCGCCAGGTAGGCGCTGCCATCCGGCGGCAGGTTGCCCGCCGGTCCGGGGCCGCGCGTCAGGCGCGAGCGCAGGAAGACGAAGCCTGTCTCGGCCGGGCCGACCGTGCGCGCCTGGACGATGTAGCCGCCGCTGTCGGGATTCGCGCTGTCGCCGACCGTGCGGATTTCGCTGTCTTCGAACAGTGTCGTCCGGTTGTTCCCCCAGACGAAGTCGACATTGCCCTCGACCAGCGATTTGTAGATCCACGCGTAGCCCTTCAGTTGCAGCGTGTCCTGCTCGCTCGAAAAATGCGCATTGCGCACCGAAAGGTGCCCGTCCGGGCTGTTGAAGAACAGCGTCTCGGCCTGCGGCGAATGGCCGTCGCTGCGCAGCGTGCCGTTGTGCAGGGCGATGTCGCGGAGTTCGAGCAGGTCGCTGTCCTGGGCCAGGAACAGCGCGCGCCCGCCCAGCAGCCCAGGCTCCTGCGGCGCCTGGCCGCTGCCGGAGCCGGGATTGAGCGTGTCGCTGTTGGTACCGCGGATGATCGTCGCTTCGCGGCTGGCACCGCGCAGCGTCAGCCGGTCCTTGTCGCGCAGGTACAGCAGCTCGGAATAGACGCCGTCGCGCACATTGACCGTCAACGGCAGCGCGCGGGGCAGGCTCATCGCGTAGTCGAGCGCGCCCTGTACGGTGCGGAAGTGGGCGCGGCCGGTGCTGGCCACCGTCACGCTGTCGCCGACCGGGCGGTGCGGGGTCGTGCGAAACGCCCAGCGCGCGCCGGCAAAGCCCGCGCCGCGCACCAGGCGCGCTTCGGCCGTTGCGACATACTCGGTATCGTAGTCAAGGCCACGCGGCAACTGGGCGCGCAACTGGCCGTCGACCAGCCGCAGGCGATGCTCGCGCACCAGGCGCTGGCGCGGCGCGGGTCCGATCCTGCTCACCGTCTCGCCGGGGCGGATCACGCCGACCAGCGCGCCATCGCGCTTGCGCCAGATCCGGATGCTGCCTTCGCCGGTCAGTTGCGCGCCGGCTGCCAGCGTCAGATGCAGTGGCGTGTCGGGCGGCACGCCGCGCGCGCCGCGGGCCGGGTCGAGGCCGGCGCTGGCCGTCGCGCCGGTCGGTTCGGTAAAGCGCGGGCCGACGGCCACGGCCAGATTCGCCCCGGCCCATGGGTCGCTCGCGCTGGTCAGTGCAACCGTGGTTTGACCGGGCGTCAGCGGCATGATCTGCAGCGCGCCATCGACCACCGCAGCCGTCGCGATGCGCGGATCGGCCACCACCGCGACCAGGTCGGACGCGCCGCCGATGCCGACCGTCTCGGCCGTATCGCCGGCCTGCAGCGCGATCCGGTTGTCGGCGACCTGCGGGGTGACGCGCGCCGGCACCGTACCTTCCGGCCCGGTGCGCACATCGAGCACCGTGTGCGCGCCTGCTTCCCAGTCGAGCGGCAGGGTTGCCGGCAACGGCGTTTCCAGCGCACTCGTGACACGCTCGCCATCGATCAGCGCAAACAGGACGCCGCCCTCAGACGTCAGGCCCACGGTCAGCGGCGTGCGGGATGCCACGAAGGCTGGCGCAAGACGGCGTCGCACCTGCTTGAGGCGTTCCACCTTGCCGCTGCGCGACGCCAGCAGTTCGACCTGCAGGGTTTTTCCTTCGTCGGCCAGCTGCACGCTCACGCCCTGCCAGTCGCCATTCGCCTGACGCCGCGCGCGCAGCACGAACGGCGCGCCCGGTGCCAGTGACAGGCGCGCTTCCGCAATGCCGTCGCCACCCTGGGTCGGCCGCGGGCCGGCATGCGTGCGCACATGCTCGGGCACCAGCTGGGCCGGCAGCGCCGTGTGGGCGTAGGGCAGGGGCGCCATCGCAGGCCCGCCAAACGGACAGGCGCCAAGCGGCTGGCCATTGAGCAGCGAGCCGCTGTCGGCAAACACCCCGTGGCTCGACCCCGGGTCGCGCACCACGTCCGCGCAGCCCCGGGCGCCGGTCACATCGAAGGCATTGGCATCGGAGCGCACCAGTGCCTGGTGTCCCACGCCGATGCTGTAGCTGTGACGGTAGACGGCTCGCTTGCGCTCGCCCACATAATAGTTATTGAAAAGGTGCACCTGGCCGTAGCGTACGCGCGGCGCGCGCTCGGCGACGTGCTCGAACAGATTGCCCTTGAGCGTGATGCGCAGCCGGTCCGTGTCGCCGGTGGCGCGGTCGCTGGCGCCGATCAGCATGTTCTTTTCGTGATCGGCAAAATGGTTGTGGGTGACGCTGACCAGGTCCGCGCCCTGCGAGATATCCAGTGCCCCGTCGTGACACTGCTTGATCTTGCCATTCTCGACCGGCGCCCGGTCGTCCGTGTCGGGTGCATCGGTGAAGCTGTTATGGTCGATCCAGACATGGCGCGCGGCGCGCACCGTGATGCCGTCGTAATCCGAATTCCAGTTGCCTTGCGGGCCGTCGTGCGGGTCCCATTCCGGCTTGATGTCGCACGGATTGCGGATCGCCAGATGACGCACGATCACCTGTTCGACCCCGTCGATCGTCAAGCTGGCGTTGACGAAGCCGGCCCCGGACGTCACGCCCAGCAGCGTGGTATTGGAAGGAATGGTCACGGCGCCGCGCCGCGCCTGATCGGCGCTGTCGGTGAACGGCCGGCCTTCGGTCATGTCGACCGTTGCCGCCACCCGGACGATACGCGAAGGCGCCGATGCTGTAAGCGCCGCGACCAGTTCGGCGCGGTTGCGCACCGTGTAGACGTGGGCAGGCAGCGCCAGTGCGCCGCCGCGCGTGCCGCCTTCTTGCGCGGCCCAGCCGTCGGCCGGTGCGTGCTGGCGCTCGGCGCTTGCTGGTGCCAGTGCCTGCGCGTAGACGGGTTGCAGCGCCAATGCCAGTGCGACCGCCGCCAGCGCGGCGTTCATTGCGTGCCCCCGGCGCCGTCGGCAGTCATCAGGTCGTCAGCCAGCCGCGGCACCTTGCGCACGATTTCGCGCGCGACGATGTCCGCAAAGCGCCGGGCGCCGAGCGGTCCCACGTGCGTGCGGTCGAAGTTCTCGCCGACGCGCGCCAGTTTGTCGGCCTCGTCCGGTCCCATGGCCTGCACGGCCGCCAGCGACAGAGCATTCAATTCGATCAGCGGCGTGGCGGTCGTGGCGGCAATCTTGCGTACGGTGGCCACCCATGGCGCCAGGTCATCCTGCACATAGCCTCCCTTGAAGCTGCGCCGCGTGAGTGGCGTGACCAGCACCGGTACCGCACCCAGTGCGCGCGCCTCAATGACGTAACGCTGCATATTGGCGGGGAATTCGGTGACGTAGTCGGTCGAGCGGCCGGGCTTGCCCGGCTGGTCGTTGTGGCCGAACTGGATCAGCACGAAGGTGCGCCGGTAGCCGCCGGCGCGCAGCAGGCCAGTGACCTCGTCCCAGCGGCCCTCGGCCCGGAAGCTGCCCGAACTGCGCCCGCCGCGTGCCAGATTCAGGCAGGCCGTCTCGGGTGTGAATCGTTCGCACAGCGCGTCGCCGTAGCCGGTCGTGCTGGCCATGGTGGAGTCGCCCACCAGGATCACCCGGTCGTTGGCGGGTGGCGCTGCCGTGGCGGCGCCGCCCAATAACCATAACGGCAGACATAGCAGGGTCAGGGCAGAAGGGCGGATGTTGGCCACGGTGTCTCCATATTTTTATGATCATCCGATTCTAGTTTGGTCGGACCAATTTTGCAACGTGGCTATACCGCAGACAGCTATACCGGGTTTGCAGGTTATAGGATGTCGTACAACTTGAGCTTCGCGTATAATCTGGGTCATCCCATTCATCGCGATTTCCCATCATGACGCTCCCGCAACGAAAGCACCGCAGTCTGTCCCAGGGAGTGGTCGAGCAGATCAGCGACACGATCCGGCAGGGCGCGCTCAAGCCGGGCGACAAATTGCCCACGGAGTCATCGTTGATGGCCCAGCACGGCGTGAGTCGCACCGTGGTGCGTGAAGCGATCACACATCTTCAGGCAGCCGGACTGGTCCAGACCCGCCACGGCATCGGCACCTTCGTGATCGAACGCGCGCAGGCGGGGCTGGGCCTGGATTCCGAGAATATCGTGACGCTGCGCGACGTGCTGGCCGTGCTGGAATTGCGCATCGGCGTCGAGACCGAGACGGCAGGCCTGGCGGCCAGCCGTCGCAGCCAGGAGCAGGCCGACGAGCTGGCCGCTGCGCTGCGCGAGATGCAGCAGGCGATGGCCGAGGGCAGGCCGGCGGTGGAGGCGGATAAACGTTTCCACCTGCTGATCGCGCAATCGACCGGCAACCGGTACTTCGTCGATATCCTGACCCGCCTGGGCAATGCCTTCATCCCGCGCGCGCGGCTCAACACGCCCATGCTCGACCAGGACAAGCCCGCTGGTTTCCTCGAGCGCGTCAGCCGCGAACACGACGATATCTACCGCGCCATCGAGCGACGCGACCCGGAAGCCGCGCGCGCCGCGATGCGCACCCATCTGTCAAACAGCCGCGAACGGCTGGTAGAAGCGCAGTGCCGTCTGGAAAGCACGATGAACTGAATTTCCGCATTTTGTGCTTGCGGATGACCGCAACCAGTTGTACGATGACTTACAACCTGCTCGATGGCAGGTATTTCGTCCAACAACCAGATAGCGGAGACAGCACGATGCAACCAAACGAACTCAAGCAAGTCCTTTCCCACGGCTTGCTGTCGTTCCCGATCACCGATTTCGATGCGCAGGGTGATTTCGATCCGAAAGGCTATGCCGCGCGCCTGGAATGGCTCGCCCCGTTCGGCGCCACCGCGCTGTTCGCCGCCGGCGGCACCGGCGAGTACTTCTCGCTGCACGGCGAAGAATACGGCCAGATTATCAAGACGGCGGTCGACACCTGCGCCGGCGTCGTGCCGATCCTGGCCGGTTGCGGCGGCCCGACCCGCACCGCCATCGCGCATGCCCAGGAAGCCGAGCGCCAGGGCGCCAAGGGCCTATTGCTGCTGCCGCACTACCTGACCGAAGCCAGCCAGGACGGCCTGATCGCCCACGTCGAAGCGGTGTGCCGCTCGGTGAAGATCGGCGTCGTGGTCTACAACCGCGCGAACTGCCGCCTGACGCCGGATTCGCTGGAAAAGCTGGCCGATCGCTGCCCGAACCTCATCGGCTTCAAGGACGGTAACGGCGACATCGAACTGATGGTGTCGATCTGGCGCCGCATGGGCGACCGCTTCAGCTACCTGGGCGGCCTGCCAACCGCCGAGATCTATGCCGGCGCCTACAAGGCGCTGGGCACCCCGGTGTATTCGTCGGCCGTGTTCAACTTCGTACCGCAACTGGCGATGGACTTCTATCACGCCACCGTCGCTGACGATTTCGCCACCACCAACCGCCTGATCGACGATTTCTTCCTGCCGTACCTGGAGATCCGCAACCGCAAGGCCGGTTACGCCGTCAGCATCGTCAAGGCCGGCGCACGCCTGGTCGGCCACGGAGCGGGCCCGGTGCGTCCACCGCTGACCGACCTGACGGCCGAAGAAGACGCGATGCTGCTGGCCCTGCTCAAGAAGAACGGGGTGGTCTGATCATGGCGATTCTCGGTGAAATGATCATTGGCGCGCACAGCGTGCGCGGCGCCGGCACGGAAGTCTTTGGCTTCAATCCGGCCACGCGCGAAGACCTGCAGCCCGGCTTCGGCCAGGCCACGGGTGACGACGTCGAGCGCGCTTGCGCGCTGGCCAGCGAAGCGTTCGATCCGTATCGCGCGCTGCCGCTTGAGCAGCGCGCCGCGTTCCTCGAGATGGTGGCCGAAGAAATCTTGGGGATCGGTCCCGAGCTGATCGAGCGCGCCCAGCTCGAGACCGGCCTGCCGCAGGCGCGCCTGGAAGGTGAGCGCATGCGCACCGTGACCCAGCTGCGCCTGTTTGCCAAGGTCGTGCGCGACGGGTACTTCATGGACGCGACCATCGACAGCGCCTTGCCGGAGCGCGCGCCGCCACGGCCCGATCTGCGCCTGCGCAAGATCGGCCTCGGCCCGGTCGTCGTGTTCGGTGCGAGTAACTTCCCGCTCGCGTTCTCGGTCGCGGGCGGCGACACGGCGTCGGCACTGGCCGCCGGTTGCCCGGTCGTGGTCAAGGCGCACAGCGCCCATCCCGGCACGTCGGAACTGGTCGGACGCGCCGTGCAGCGCGCGGTCAAGGCGAGCGGCTTGCCGGAAGGCGTGTTCTCGATGCTCTTCGGCGATGGCCGCACGATCGGCCAGCAACTGGTGTCGCACCCGGCCATCAAGGCCGTGGGCTTCACCGGTTCGCGCCAGGGAGGCCTGGCGCTGCTGCGCACGGCTGCTGCGCGCCCTGAACCGATTCCCGTGTACGCCGAAATGAGCAGCGTCAATCCCGTGTTCCTGCTGCCAGCGGCAGTGCAGACCGGTGGCGCGACGCTGGCGCAGGGATTCGTCGATTCGCTGACGCTGGGCGTCGGTCAGTTCTGCACGAACCCGGGCCTGGTGTTTGCCCTGGCCGGCGCCGAGCTCGATGCCTTCGTCGCCGCGAGCGCGCAGGCACTGGGTGCCAAGGGTGCCGGTACGATGCTCACCGCTGGCATCCACGACGCCTACACGAAGGGCGTGACCGCGTTCAACGCTGTCGATGGCCTGCAACTGGTTGCGCAAGGCACGACCGAAGGCAACGGCTGCGCTGCGCAGGCTGCGCTGTACGTGTGCGACGCCGCCACCTACATGGGCAACCCGGCACTCGAAGATGAAGTGTTCGGCCCATGTGCGGTGCTGGTACGCTTTACCGATGCTGCCCAACTGTTGCAGACAGCCGAACACCTGCACGGGCAACTGACCGTCACGGTCCATGCACGCGAAGGTGACCTCGACCTGGCCGCCAGGCTGTTGCCGATCGTCGAGCGCAAGGCGGGCCGGGTGCTGTTCAACGGCTTCCCGACCGGCGTGGAAGTGGCGCACGCGATGGTGCATGGCGGCCCGTTCCCGGCCACCAGCGACAGTCGCACGACATCGGTTGGCGCCAGCGCGATCGACCGCTTCCTGCGGCCGGTCTGCTACCAGAACGTGCCGGGCAGCCTGCTGCCGGAGGCACTGCGTGACGACAATCCGCTGGGCCTGGCGCGCCTGCAGGATGGCACGTTGCAAGTAGGCGGAGGGAAGTAACACACGACGCCTGAACGCAGTACCAGCCGGAGGAGACGCCGGCTGTCACCCAACTTGAAAAGAACTGATCACCATGAATCAGCAAGTCATCGACGTAACACCGGCGCAGTCGGTGGTGGGCAGGTATCGCTGGACGATCTGCGCGCTGCTGTTCTTCGCCACCACCATCAATTACCTGGACCGCCAGGTCCTGAGCCTGCTCGCACCGGTGCTCACCGAGCAGTTCAACTGGACCAATACCGACTACGCCAACATCACCGCGACCTTCCAGTTCGTCTACGCGATCTCGATGCTGTTTGCCGGGCGCGTGATCGACCGCATGGGCACCAAGCGCGCCTATGTGCTGGCCATCGTCATCTGGTCGCTGGGCGCCATCGGCCACGCGTACGCGATCGGCATCGGCGAAGCGGTCAACACGGTCTTCACCAGCATCGGCCTGGCAGTGGTGCCGGTGTCCGTCGCAGGCTTCATGATTGGCCGCGCGGTACTGGCGGTCGGTGAAGCCGGTAACTTCCCGGCCGCGATCAAGGCGACTGCCGAATACTTCCCGAAACGCGAGCGCTCGTTCGCCACCGGCATCTTCAATTCGGGCGCGAATGTCGGCGCGATCCTGGCGCCACTGACCGTGCCGCTGATCGCTGCGCACTGGGGCTGGCAGTCGGCCTTCATCGTCATCGGCGGCATCGGCTTCTTGTGGATGGGCCTGTGGATCTGGCTGTACGATGCGCCGGAACAGCAGCCGCGCCTGAAGGCGGCCGAACTGGCCTACATCAACAGCGACGCCGGTGTCACGGTGGCGCCCACCGGCACGCCAGTCAAAGGCTCGTGGTTCAAGCTGCTGGGCTACCGCCAGACCTGGGCCTTCGCCTTCGGCAAATTCATGACCGACGGCGTCTGGTGGTTCTTCCTGTTCTGGCTCCCCAAATACATGTCGGCCCAATACGGCATGTCGGCCACCGACATGATCATCCCGCTCGCGGTCCTGTACAGCATGACGATGGTGGGCAGTATCGGCGGCGGCTGGCTGCCGACCTGGTTCCTGAACCGGGGCGCCGACATCTATCATGGCCGCATGAAGGCCATGCTCGTCATCGCCCTGTGCCCGCTGGTCGTGCTGCTGGCGCAACCGCTTGGCTACCTGGGCTTCTGGGTTCCCGTGATCCTGATCGGCATCGGCGCCTCGGCGCACCAGGCCTGGTCGGCGAACCTGTTCACGACCGTCTCGGACATGTTCCCGAAACACAGTGTCGGTTCGGTGGTCGGTATCGGCGGCATGGCTGGCGGCCTGGGCGGCGTGCTTCTCACCAAGCTCGGTGGCTGGCTGTTCGACCATTACGGCGCACTGGGCCAGCTGCAGACCGGGTATATGATCATGTTCTCGATCTGCGCCGTGGCCTACCTGGTGGCGTGGACGGTCATGAAAATGCTGGTGCCGCAGCACCGTGAAATCAAGGGGTTGTAATCGATGTTTGCTGACGTTGAACGCATTGCGGACGTGCACTGCGCCACCGGTGAAAGCCCGCTGTGGCACGCGGGGCAGGCTGCCTGGTACTGGGTCGACATCCCTGCGCGCCGCATCTGGCGCAGGGACCATGGCAGTGGCGCGCTGCTGCAGTGGACGGCGCCCGAGATGGTGGCCTGCATCGCGGCGAGCAGCGACGGCAGCCTGATCGCCGGGATGGAGACGGGTGTGTTTCGCCTGGCGTTGAATGCCGATGGCACGCTGGACGCCTCCCGGCTGGCTGCGCCGGCGGCGGCCGAGCTGGGCGAGGGCATGCGTTTCAACGACGGGCGCTGCGACCGCCAGGGCCGGTTCTGGAGCGGCACCATGTTCATGGACATGGGCGCGGCGCGCCCGGTCGGCGGGCTGTATCGCTACAGCGCTGCCGGGGGCCTGCATGGGCCGGTGGTGCGCAATCTTCTAACGCAGAACGGTCTGGCCTGGTCGCCGGATGGCCGCACGATGTACCTGTCGGATTCGCATCCGCAGCGACGCCTTGTGTGGGCCTACGATTACGATATCGATGCTGGCCTGCCGCACAATGAGCGCGTGTTTCTGGACCTGACCGGGCAACTCGGAAGGCCGGACGGGGCAGCCGTCGATGCCGACGGTTGTTACTGGAGCTGCGCCAATGATGGCGGCGTGGTGCAGCGCTTCACGCCGCAAGGCAAGCTGGATCGGGAAATCGCGCTGCCGATGGCCAAGCCGTCGATGTGCGCGTTTGGCGGGCCGGATCTTGATCTGCTGCTCGTGACCTCGATCGATCCGGCGGGGGCGGGCAATGCTGGCGGTGACGCGGGGTCGGTCGTCATCCTGCGGCCGGGTGTAAAAGGCATCGCAGAGACGCCATTCGCCGTGTAGCCAACGTAGGGTGGACGGCTATGCCGTCCACGCGTTCAAATTCATCTGATGATCGTTGAACGCGTGGACGGGGAACCCGTCCACCCTACGATGACACAGACCAGGCGCACAGGGACGTGATGATCGCGATGGTCAGAACGCCGCGATGCCGGTCTGCGCGCGGCCCAGGATCAGCGCATGGATATCATGCGTGCCCTCATAGGTATTGACCACTTCCAGATTGACCATGTGGCGGATGATGCCGAACTCATCCGAAATGCCATTCCCGCCAAGCATATCGCGCGCCACGCGGGCGATATCGAGCGACTTGCCGCACGAATTGCGCTTCATGATCGACGTGATTTCCGGCGCCGCTGTGCCTTCGTCCTTCATGCGCCCCAGGCGCAGGCAGCCCTGCAGGCCGAGCGTGATCTCGGTCTGCATGTCGGCCAGCTTCTTTTGCACCAGCTGGTTCGCGGCGAGCGGTTTGCCGAACTGCTGGCGGTCCATCGTGTACTGGCGCGCCGTGTGCCAGCAATCTTCCGCCGCACCCAGTGCGCCCCAGGCGATGCCGTAGCGGGCCGAATTCAGGCAGGTGAACGGGCCTTTCAGGCCACGCACGTCCGGGAACGCGTTTTCTTCCGGGCAGAACACATTGTCCATGACGATTTCGCCAGTGACCGACGCGCGCAGGCCGAATTTGCCGTGGATCGCCGGGGCCGATAAACCCTTCCAGCCTTTTTCCAGCACGAAGCCGCGGATCGCGCCTTCGTCGTCCTTGGCCCATACGACAAACACGTCTGCCACAGGCGAGTTGGTGATCCACATCTTGGCGCCGGACAGGCTGTAGCCGCCTTCGACCTTGCGGGCGCGCGAAATCATCGAGCCGGGATCGGAGCCGTGGTTTGGCTCGGTCAGGCCGAAGCAGCCG
>Ga0157371_10000215_pt1 | contig 84120 bp, 90 predicted proteins | sample C45metaG_FD_113462 | JGI IMG/M metagenome (GOLD analysis project Ga0157371, IMG submission 113462) | Corn rhizosphere microbial communities from Kellogg Biological Station, Michigan, USA - C4-5 metaG | ecosystem: Host-associated > Plants > Roots > Rhizosphere > Soil | place: USA: Michigan...
CCCGATCGAGAACACCACCAACATCAACTTGTCTGAAACCGTGCGTGACGTGCTGGCCGGCCTCACCCCGAGGGAAGCCAAGGTGCTGCGCATGCGCTTCGGCATCGACATGAACACCGACCACACCCTTGAGGAAGTGGGCAAGCAGTTCGACGTCACCCGCGAGCGTATCCGCCAGATCGAAGCGAAGGCGCTGCGCAAGCTGCGTCATCCGAGCCGGTCCGAGCAGCTGCGCAGCTTCCTGGATATCGATTGATCGATACCGGCAGTTCGCGATGAAACACCAACAGACCCCGCGCAAGCGGGGTTTGTTTTTTGGGGCTGGTCGCAGAGCCGCAGCAGCCTGCCTGCAACGCAGCTGATTTCTTCCAGACCCAGCCCGACCTCACCGTCGGCCGCGTCGTGGATGCCGGCAACGTGGCCCTGATGGCTGAGCGCCCCGGCTGCCTGGACACGCCGCAGGACGGCTGCAGCAGCGGCGATGAAGTTGAACCGGGCAGCGGCCTGGTGATCGGCAGCCGCTGGAACGACTACTACTGCGTGCAGGTCCTGCCACCCGGCAAAGCGGTGGTGGGCTGGGCGCCGGCAGAGCGTGTCATGAAGACCGGCCACATGGCCGACACCGACTTCAGCAGTTGGCTTGGCAGCTGGGACGGCAGCGCAGGGCGCGTGCTGGAGATCCAGGCCGAGGGCGACACGCTGCATCTGCGCATGCTGCCAGCGGGCGGCAAAGGCGAGGGCACGCTGATCGGCAGCGCCGAGCCGATGGGCGATGAGCTGTTTCTGGGTGAAGAACCCTGCGCACTGCGGGCCTCGCTGCAGGGAGCGGAGTTGGTCGTCACCGACAACGGGCAGTGCGCGATCGGCGGCGCGAGCCCGGGGGGTGTGTACTCGAGCCGGGCGGCGGCGCAGCGGATGGAGCGGCTGTTCGAGGGGTTGGGGGATCGCTAGGCTGATGTGGTGATTTCGTTGCGCGTTTCGTAACTTAATTGCTGCAGTGTTTTTGCTGATGGCTGATACGTTGTTATTTTAATCAACGGCTTAGAGGTATGATGAGGTTGTGGTTCGCCAAAGATTGGCGTATAGATTCGTAACCTAATTCGTCTCGAAATCCAGACCATGGCCCGTCCCCGTACCGTCCAGCTCCAGACGCTGTTCGACAGTCTGCCGGCTGGCGAGGTGGTATCGGCGGCCGATCTCATTGATCGCCTGGGCGTCACCCGGCCAACCCTGAGCCGTCTGGTCGCCGAGGCCGGGGACCGCGTGGTGCGACTTGGCCGCACCCGCGCCACGGCCTATGCCGTCCGCCAGCAGACCGCCGCGGGCAGCGAGTGGCCGCTGTACCGTCTGCGCCCAGACGCCACCCTTGAAGAACTGGGCTCGGTCGTGGCACTCACGGGCGAGACCTTCCACGTGGCGACTACCGCCGCACGTCCCAATCTGACCCGTTCGCCCGACGAGACCGTCGACGGCCACTTCCCGGGGCTGCCGTGGTATCTGGACGACCTGCGCCCACAGGGCTTCCTCGGGCGCACGTTCGCGCATCGTCGCGGGCGTGACCTGGGCATCCCCGACGACCTCAATCGCTGGCAATTGGGTGACACTCTGCAGGCTCTGGTACGTGCAGGCGGCACCGAGATCGGTGACCTCCTGCTTGGCGGCGATGCCGTGCAGATGGCGTTGCGCGCGCTTGATGCGCCTGGCGATCACGTCCCTGCCGGGCAGCGCGCACGTCGTTATCCCGAGCGCGCCGCAGCGGCATTGGAAGGCGAAGACGTCGGATCGTCGCCGGGTGGCGAGCAACCGAAGTTCACTGCCACCGTGGAGCATGAGGGAGGGCGCTATGCGGCGCTGGTGAAGTTCGCGCAGCCCACCGCAGGCGAGGCCGCCGAGCGCTGGGCGGACCTGCTGGTCTGCGAGCACCTCGCCCTGCAGTGCCTGCGCGACGCGGGGGTGGACGCGGCGGCGTCCGAGATTCTCCAGACCGACACGCACACGTTCCTCGAGGTGCAGCGCTTCGACCGTACCGTCGACGTGCTCGGCCGGCGTGGCTTCGTCTCGCTGCTGGCGCTGTCCTCGGCCTTCGTCGGTGACGTGACCGTGGACTGGGGGACGGCGGCCGACGCGCTGCTGACGCAGGGCTGGGTCGATCGCGACGCGCAGGCCGCCATGGGCAGGCTGCACGCCTTCGGCCGGCTGATCGGCAACAGCGACATGCATCAGGGCAATCTGGGTTTCCACCTGGTCGACCGCGGCCCGCTGCCGTTGGCGCCCGCGTATGACATGTTGCCGATGTCACTGGCACCCTCGCGCACAGGGGTGCTGCGTGCAGCTACGCCGCTCGCCTCCATCGCCCCGGAGCGCAGCGGCCAGCTCGCGCACCTGCACTGGGCAGCGCCGCTGGCGGTGGACTACTGGCAGCGCGTGGCGGGCTCGGCGCTGCTGCGCTCGGACGTGCTGCGTGAGCTGGGTGCGGAGAATGCGCGTCGGGTGCAGGCGATGGGGCAGCGTTTCGGCTGATGTGAGGGGTGCAGTGGAAAGCGCCTGCGGGCCTCCACTACACTGTGCGGCCGCAAGGGCCTATAGCTCAACGGTTAGAGCAGAGGACTCATAATCCTTTGGTTCCAGGTTCGAATCCTGGTGGGCCCACCATAAAAAACAGGCACTTAGGCGTCGGCTTGAGTGCCTTTTTTGTGTCAGCGGAAAAATTGCCGGAAAAATTCGCAGAGATCGCAAGGTTCCACGGAATTTGCTGCTCGTGGATATGCAGTGGACACTTGCTGCCAGATATCAGGAGGGGAGCGGAAAAGGAATGAGCAGCCCTAGCCGGCAGGCGCGTGGAGAGTACGCGGAGGCCGCCAAGCTTCTGTGGTCGATCAAGGAAGATGACGACCGTTTTGACTTGGTGCTTGGCCTACAGCGTTATCTAATTCGGAGTATTTCGCAATGTGAAGGGCGTGTTCCACGTTTGCGGGAAGCGCGAGCGCGCTGCAAAAGATATCTCGCGCGTAACCGGGTGAACAAAGACCGGGCTAGGGGCGTCAAGCAGCTCATCACCGGGTTGGACGAGAGAATAAAGTCTCTACATCACGCAATATTCCTATGGCGTTGTTTCGGCGATGGAATTGCCTTCATCTATCAATCGAAGTACGCGCTCAAGCATCTGTTCTACGACGGCGAGTACATGCCCAAGCAAGGGCCTGGGTTCATTTCAGGCAAAAGCGGCTTCCGCAAAGAGTACAAGCTTCTAAGGCAGGGGATTGAGATGAATGTGCCTGTCGTTCTGTCCGATATAACGAACGTCATAAGGCATGGTGATCTGTGTGCGCTAGCGGGTCCAGACCCCCTAATCATCGAGATGAAGTCCTCAGGAAACACGAACGCTCGAACGGAACGACAAGCGTCTGGAATGCAGGAAATTGCCCAATTCTTCCGCGATGACTATGCGGAGTCGTTTCGCGGCTTGCGTAACGTCCATCGAGTGGAGGTCTCACCTGGGGAAGTTGAGCACTCTTCCTCTATGAATGAGTGTATGCGTGATGCTCTAACCGGGGGCTGCGCAGTTCGGCACCCGGAAGCGGGGCTGACCTATTTGGCGTTCAACTCTGAATTCGTGAAAGAGTCCACAAAAGTCGATCAAATCCTCGATAGAGAGGCTGGTACTGGCTCTGTTCTCTTTACGCTGACTCCGGATGAAACATGGTTGCCCGCGTACCCCTTCACTCTCTCCTTTGAACCGTCCAACCTAGTTCCATTCATTCATCGGTCAATACATGTCGTTGTCATCATCGACGCGTTGGTGGTCAAGCGTTCGCTGGCAGAGCGCGGTATGACGAGCTGGGGAGTGATGGATGGCAGCTGGGCCTTTCAAATAGCTATGAATGAGGGAAGGCCCGACCAATGTATGTTCCGCGTGAGTGAGAGGAACTTCGGAAGAGTTGCGTGTGAATTCCAGTCACTGGCGTGGTGGATAAGTGCGCAAGTAGCGATTTGGAACGAGAGCGCACCCATTGCGGCCACTCTTGAGAACGTCCCGTACCAAGAGGTCCCGAAGGATTGGCTTGAAATAGAGTGTTGCTTTGCGTCCAACCTTAGCAGTTGAAGTTCGAACTTTGCCTAGCGCTTTCGCGGTGGTTTGACTATTGGGATGTCATGGTCATATCGGCCTGTGGTTGCCGGGGACTTGTGCCCCGCCGCGTCCTGCTTGTCGCCCCGGTTGCCGGCAGTGTCGGTGACGCCCCGGTGCTTGAGGCCATGCATGGAGAAGCGCTCGCTTTCCTCGATCACACCCTCGCGCATCGCCATGTGGATGAAACGCTGCCACGCGCTGGACACGGAGGATCGGGCGATCGGGTTGCCGGTCTGTTCGACCAGCAGAAAGCGCTGTTCCGGCCGTATCGGTACGGCGAAGTTGCGGCCGTCGCGGTGCCAAATGGTATTGCGCCGGGCCACCAGCGCCTCCCACGCTTCGGTCATTTCGTCGTTCCACTCGGTGATCGAGGCGCGCGAACCTTTCCGTCGGTCGCCATGCACGCCCTGGTCAAGTCGGTGGGCGTCGGTCAGCGTGCACACCTCGATGCCGCGAAGGCGTGCGCTGAAGGCCAGCACCATGGCCGGCGCAAGGTATCCGGGGCAGCTTCCCTTGGTGTGGGGCGCCCTGGCGCCGCGCTCGCGTGCGAAGGCCAACACCTTGGCGAACGCGTCGGGCGTGGGCATCTTGTGTTCGCTTGCTTCTTTGGCTTGGCGCACGCCGGTTGCCGGGTTGTGCTTGCAGTAGCCGTGGCGTACGCCCCACGCGAGCGTGCGGCGCAGGTAGCGGAACTGATGGTTGGCCTTGCTCGGAAACGGTGGCAGCGCGGGCTGGTTCCGAGTAGCCGGCCGGCCATTGGCGAACACCTCGACCAGACGCTGCACGACCGGGGTGGTGATGCGTTCGACCGGCATGCTGCCGAACGTCGTACCGTCCTTGCGGATGTAGTTGGCCAAGCTGTCGGCGTAGCGCCTGTAGTCTGCTTGGGACTCAAGGCTCAGCTCCTTGAATTCGCTGGATTCGTGGAAGCGGTCGAACAGGTAGCGGACCGTGCCGCGCTGCTGGCCCGTGGTTAGTGATTCCACAATGGCATGCAGGTCGGACAGGCGCGCACTCGCGTGGGCGACCGTGCGTTTTACGCGCCGGCCGCCCTCCGCGTGATCCTCGTACACGAACCAGCGGTTGTCGTGCCAATAGATCCCTTTGGGCAAGGCATCCTGCTCGATGTGGCCCGGTATCGCCGGGTTGAACTTCCTTTTTCTGCCGCGTGTCATCAGATGTTGTCCTCTTCCCGTACTTCGTGCTGGTGCGGATCGACCAAGCCCAGCGCCGCGTTCAGGGCGTCGAGCGTGGTCCAGATCCCGCCGTGGCGGTCGTACTTGTACCGGATACCCTGGCGTTCTGCCCAGCGCCGCACGGTTGCCGCTCGGGGCGGCGGGCCTTGGGGGGTGCACAGTTCCTGCAGGACGTTGAATTGCACAATGCGGCTGCTCAAAGCTCGGACGCCTCCATCCACTCGCGCCGGCAAACCCACTGCCGGCGCATTTCTTCCCGCAGGATTTCGGCGGCAGCGGGGCCACGTTTCCCCGCGATGCGGGCTATCAGTTCGTCCACCCACCTGCCGCTGTTGCATCCCTGCCTGATCCAGTGGCGGGCCTCGCAGGCCCGCCGATGTTCCTCTGTGGCATCATCCATTACCCGGAACTTCTATCGCCCAAGCTCAGTCCCAGCTGGACGACATTGCTGGCGCTGGCTGGAATCTGGACCGCGCGGCCGTACAGGCGGATCCACTCCTGCAGTGCCAGGTGGGCGCTGGGATGCTTGTGGGTGCGAACGCACCGGCATTCGATAAAGTGCCCACCGCCGGCTGCAGGCCGGCGGCAATCCTCCATCAGGCGGGCTGTGTGCCCGGCCTTGCAGACAGGCAAGGGCCACGGTGGCGTCAACTGCCGCTGCGTCGCCTGGTACTTCATTCACCCTCCCTCCGCGCTGCGTCGAAGTCGTATGCGCGGTCGAAACTCAGGTGCGTGATAGCCTGCGCGCCGGGTCCGGTGTCTGCCCCCTGCGAACATGCGGCGGTGGCTGGGTGCAACTCAGTCTGCTGTTTCATGGCTCTTCCTCGAGCTTCGTGGTGGGAAGGCCCAGCGGTGGCGTTGGCGCGCCACCGGCCGGACCCACTTGTTACAGGGTGTCGGCCAGGTCTACGCCTGGCGCTTGGTCGGGGCGGTGGGCATTGCCCAACACCTTTCGCATTTCGTCCGCGATGTACGCGGCTACGGCGGCGACGTGGTCAAGGGTGATCGGCGAGGGCTGATCGGTGTCCAGCAACGCAAGCAGATCCGCTGCGCGCTGGGCCTGCCAGAGCCGGTCGATATCGAGTTCGTGCACGCAGTAGTGGATGCTGTTCAGCACCTCGGCCGGCGTCCGGGCCGCGTCGCGGATGTACGCGCTCATGAAAGCGCTCCCCGGCCGGCGTTCGGCACGGTGGCCTGGCAATGCTCCCACCGGGCTTTGACCTGATCGATGGCGGTCTGGATCTCGCCCAGCGTCAGCTGTGCCGGCGTCTTTCCGGCGCCGAGCAGGCGCGCAAAGAGACCCTGCCAGCAGGCATGGTTCCATTCGGTGGTGTCGGCGATCTGGCCGAAAAAGTGTGCGAGCTGGCGCGCAGCATGAGCGGGCGCAACTTGGGTGTCGTGCGACATCGGAGACGTCTCCTAGGCTTGAGATGTGATCTCGGGGAGACGTTCTTACGCGCCGCACCGAGAGTGTCGGGAGGTTAAGAACCGAGCCTAGTCGGCGGGCCTGATTCCCCTTTCGGGTGTTGTATTCGGCCCCCTCCCGACGCAGGAAAATGCGTCGGCCGCCCGGATTAAGGGCGCAAAAAAACCGCGATGTCTGACGGGCGCGGTTACCGCTAGGCTTGGAGTTCTTACGCTCCTTGCGGCGGACTTTGCCCTCGATATTTGCGGGTGTCAAGCACCACGTGAACATGGCGGCGAGCCAGATCAGCGCAAAGCGACCTGTAGCCATGCGGCTACAAAGTGCTTGACCACATGTAGCCGTTAGGCTACATTTTGAACCATGGAAACGAAGCGCACCCCCCAGTTCACCGCATGGATCGACGGCCTGAAGGACATCACGGGACGCGCTCGCATTCTGGCCCGCATCCGCCGCTTGGCCGATGGCAACCCGGGCGACCACCGGAACCTGACCGGCGGCGTCTCGGAACTGCGCGTCGATGTGGGTCCGGGTTACCGGGTGTACTACACCCAGCGGGGAAACGAGTTGATCATCCTGCTGGTGGGCGGCGACAAGGCTAGCCAGCAGCGGGACATCGACAAAGCGAAGGAAATAGCCCGCGCCCTCTGAGGGGCGGGCAGCAGCGTCACGAAGTACCGAAACATCCAAGTCACGGAACAACGAAGCAAACGGAGTCACACAGTCATGGCAGCCAAGAAGAAGATTCAGCTGGAGACGTTCGACGTCGCCGAACACCTGCGCACCCCGGAGGAAATGGCCGCGTACCTGGACGCCTGCATCATCGAGAGCGACGGCGACTCGGCCTTCATCGCCAAGGCGCTCGGCGACATCGCCCGTGCCCAGGGCATGAGCAAGGTTGCCCGCGACGCTGGTGTATCGCGTGAGAGCCTCTACCGCGCCCTGTCCGGCGAACGCAGCCCGGACTTTGCCACCATCCTCAAGGTGACGCGCGCCCTCGGCGTGCAGTTGCACGCGAGCGCTGCCTGACCGATGGGCCAGGCGGAGCCGGGCAAGGTCGCCCTGCATGCGTGGGACGCTACGGACAACCTGCGAAGCGAGGACGACGTTCGGATGTTCTTGGAGGCCAGCAGGGAGCAAGCGGGTAGCGACCCGCAGTTCATGGCTTTGGCACAGGCCATCGTTGACCTGGCGCGCAAGCGCTGGAGGTTGACCGATCGATAGGGTGTTCATGCCTTGAACACCCAGCATTTGACCGTGGTGGCGGCGCCCATGGCGCCCTGACGGATAGCACTGTTCACCGCGACGTTCGTTTCCAGGCACTTATGCCGCCGGGAATCGCGCAGCAGCGAGCGCAGAACCTTGAGGTCGGCCAGCTGCTGCGAATGGAATGCAGCCTTCGCGGCGAACTCGTTGAGGTTGATGGCGATCCGCCCCGGATCGCGAGAGTGATTGACCGCCGGCATCCCCCCGTTCGTAGTTTCCAGATACTCGTAGACCTCCCAGAACTCGTTGACCAGGGCGTTATCTGCGCTGACGGCGCTCTGGCGTTCAAGGGCGGCGACCACCAGCGCCTCCCGCGTAGCGACCACCATTTCCTCCGGGATCTCCAACACCAGCCGCAGGGCGTCCAGCAACGCCAGCATCTGCGCGTGATTCTTGATGACGCGTTCCATGCGCAGTTCCCCGCGCTCGCGCAGCTTGGCCTCATAGAAGCGCGCGCGCTCGGCGAACTTTTCCATGATCTGGCTCTCGGCACGCGCGGCGCGGATCAGGAAATGGCTCAGTTGCTCCACCTGCAGGCCATTGAGGTTGTCTGCCGCAATGCGGCTCTCGGTCGTGACCTGCGGCTTGCGGAAGTGCAGCTTGACGATACGCGTCAGGATCGCCTCGCTGGCGTCCACCGCAGCATTTTGGCTGATGACGATGGTGCCCCGGAACGGAGGTTCATAGGTGTCGTTGCCGCCGTTGCGCACGCCACGCGTGGCGAGCGTGCCGCCGCCGTAGTAGTCCTTCAATTCATCCCATTCAAACGACTTGGCGTGCGAGCGATCGGCATCGCTGCGGTCGGCTTCCAGCAGCACCACTGGCATGCCCGAAATCTGGCCCATGGCGCGGGCGCGGCCGGCCTTGGATGACTTGGCCGGGTCGAAGCCCTCGTAGTCGCTGCGGCCCAGCAGCTTCCACAGGAAGGTCAGCAGGGTGGTCTTGCCGGCACCGGCCTCACCGGTCGCCTCCAAGAAAGGGAACGACTTGTGCGCGCTGCGGATCTGATTGGCGTACAGCGAGCCGAACCAGAACGTAAGCGCCACCATGCCGTGGGTGCCGAAGCACGTCCACATCCACTGCAGCCACTCGTTGCGCTGCTTCTCCGGGTCACGCTGGATATACAGGCGAATGGACTTCTGCGTGGTCTTCACCCGCAGGTTCTTGAACTCGAAATAGTCCTCCGCATTGGCGAAGCTCAGTTCGCCGTCGCGCACCGCAACGTCGCCCAAGATGTAGGACTTGTGTTCCTCGCTGTAGCCGACGAAGTCGATGGTCTGGACCTTGGTGATGTCGTACAGCACGTCCCGAATGATGCAGTCCAGCTGGTGACCGGTACCGGTGAAGACGGCACCCTGCGCCATGCTGATGAGGCGCTTCTTGAACTCGCTGGCGCTGGCGACCTGGGCACCGGTAAATGTGCCTTTCACGGGTGGCGCATCGTGCGGGAAGTTGACGCGGAAGAAGTACCAGCTTTCGTCAGTCGCTTCATGACTCTGGAAGTAGAGCGCCTCGGGATAGCAGTTGGCGATTTCTTCCACGCTGCAGCAGGCGCGGCGAATCTTGTCGGCCTCGTCGGCGTCCAGTTCCTCGTCAGGGTCTTCCTGACGCTTGGCGCGCTCCTGGCACAGCTTGTCGAACTTGACGCTGTCAAAGCTGAACCAAAACAGGCGCGAGCGGTGTTCAAGATGGAACTCGCGGCGCTGGGTATGGCCGTACATCAGCAGCCCTTTCTCGATGGCAGACCAAGCCAGCAGCACGTCGCCCTGGTAGCGGGCCTCGGTGATGTCGACATCCCACTGCGCCTGGCGCGCGTCGGCGTCATTGATGATGGAGGCCCGAAGGTGCAGATCGTTCCAGTCGGTCTTCTTCCCCGGCTTCTGCGGGATCAGTGCGGCGCGGCTCTTGAAGCCCAAGGACTCGGCCCGGCGGGCATGCTTGCGCACGTAGTCACGCGCAGTCGGCTCGTTGTCGTAGGCCCATACCAGCACCGGCAGGTTCCCGCTGCGCTGGTCGCGGAGGGCGCGCAGCGATTCCTCGGGGTAGCCGTTGCTGGACATGCCGGATGCCGCCGCGATTCCCTGCTGCAGCAGCGCGATGGCATCGAAGATACCCTCGGTGATCCAGACCTCTTTCACAGTCGGCAGCATTGCCTCAGCAGCGGGCGCGATCCACCACACGCCAGCGTAGCTCTGGCCCGGCATGAAACGAGCCTTCTGTTTGCCGAAGCGGTGGGCGCGGTCAATCAGGCGCTCCCAATAGCCGCCCTTGGTCAGCGGGAACCGCACCGTCGCAGTGCCTTCCTTGGACTTGCGGTCGTAGTAGGCCTCTTGCGTGTAGAGGCCACGCAACGACGCAAGATCGAATCCACGCGAGTAGCGCAGGTAGGCATCAGCAGCGGCGTGCGGCTCCGTCTCCGTACGCTCATGGCGCTTGGACCAGTCATCAAACAGGTCGTCGTAGACATCCTTGACGCTCACCTCGTGCCCGCACTTGGCTTGGCGGCCGCAGCGCAGCACCCATGGCTTCTGGAAGCTGGTGTAAAGCTCCTTCTGACCACAGGCAGGGCACTTGCCGCCCCGCATGTACTCGGTGCTGGGACGATGCTTGAGGCCGTAGTCCCGCTCGATGAGCTGCAGAACCTGTTGGCGGATGTCTTCTTGCATGATCGGGTCAGGCCTTCGCGCTGCTGCGCTTGCTGCTTTTCTGCGGGCGGTGGGGCGGTGCGGTGATGACCTCGACCTTGCCGCCGGCCTTGCGGAACGCGGCGACCTGAGCGGCCAGCGTTGCAGCGTCCTCGGCCTTCTTGGCTGGATCGGTGGGGACGTGCCCGTCAGGACCGGAAACGAAGTAGGGCACCTGCGCGGTGGACCAAGCGTCGCGCTGCGTCATGGGGTGTCCTCGCCACGGTCGGCATCGCTGTCGATCAGCGCCAAGCCCTCGGGCGGGTTCTTGATCTCGACCACGCCGTAGTCGTTCAGTTCGATACCCAGATCGGTGGCTTCCACCACGCGGTCATCGCCGGGGGCGCAGCGGACCAGGCGCAGGGCCATCAACTGCCAAACCGGGGCGGCGGTGAAGAACTGGCCGCACTCGCACTCGCGGCCGAAGTAGCACTTTCGGCAGGCGTAGCCGTCCCGGCCGACGTAGCCGTGTCGGCCAACGACCAACCCGCCGCAGCGGATGGTGGATTCAAGGCAAAGCTTCGCCGTTGGCGACAGCATCGCCAGTTCAAGAACAGCCATCGTTGTGTTACCTCAGTGGTCGGCGGGGAGCGGCAACGCGTCGAGCAGGTCGGGCTGGTTGCCGCTGTGCTGCAGCCGGTGTGCGCGCTGTGCGATCTCGCGTGCGTACGCCGTGCTGGGGGGTAGGTCGGTCGGCCTCGCATGGGGCAGGCCGCTTGGGCTGGCAACGCCGGTCAACTCGGTGTGCCCGGTAAAGGCGGCCGAGCAGACCGGGTTGGTGCAGTTGAACGAGTCGTGGCGCAGATGGTCATGGCTCAGGTGGCTGGTGCGCTTCACCAGAGGCGACTTGCAGAAGTCGCACCTGAAAACGGTCTTCCGACGTGGGCCGTATGCGGACATGGGGACTCAGCTGGCCGAGGGGCCAACGGTGCCGGCCTTGATGCCCAGCACAACGGCGGCTTTATGCGCTTCGCCGCGGCGACCCTTGTTGCGGCCGGACAGCACCAGCCAGGTAGCCCGCGTATCGAGGTTGTGGGTGCGGGCGAACTCCGCGATGGAGACGCCCTTCTCGTCCAGTTCCTTACGCACCTGGGGTGCGGTTTTTAGGACAGGTTTGGACATATCGGTCACCAAAGTGTGATTATTGTGTACTTGGGGTAACGATAGTGCGAAAAAACGCACCAGTCAACATGGAAGGTACGAAAAATGTCACTTACTGAGGATCCGAGGCACGGCGTGGGCGCACGGTTGCGCGTCGAGCGGGAACGACTGGGAATGAGCCAGGACGAGATGGGCACCCGCGCGGGGAAGAACAAAAACACCCAGATGCGCTACGAGACGGGGGTGAACTCGCCCACGGCGGCGTACCTGCACGACCTGGCCGACCTCGGCGTGGACATCGGCTATGTCCTGACCGGCTTCCCGACTGAACTGCACGACGAAGATGCCGAAATGCTCGCGCGCTTCCGGGTGGCGTCGCCAGAAATGCGGTTCGCGTTGCGCATGATGCTGACCGCTCCAAAGGAGGCTGTGGAAGCGCAGGCGCAGGCGCAGCCGCAGCCGCAGGGCAGCGCGCCGCCGCTGGTTGGTGGCAACAATTCCGGCCAGGTCAATGCGGGTGCTGTCACGCAGGGCGACGTCAGCTTCCAGATCGGTTCGCGCAACAAGGGCGGTCGCAAACGGTCGAGTTGAACATCGGTCAGCTGATATTGGCCATCGGCCAACATATCGACGGAGGCAAGGGCGCCTGTAGAGGGAAACGCGACAGGCGCCTACGTCGTTGCCCCGCGTTCAAGTTCAAGCGCCGTGGTAAAGCCGGCGCCGCCGTCGATGTTGTGCGTCGCCTTCACCACCAGCCACGTGGTGCCATCGATGTCGGGCTTGATGCCGGCGATATTCACCGTCTGACCGGGATAAAGATCGGCACGGCCTAGCGCCAGCTTGAACGATAGCGTCGCTGTCCCGCGTGCCAACCGCTGCAACTCCGCCTTCGCGTGCTGCCGCGCCTCACTCTCGCTCGCATAGGTCTGCTGCAGCTTCTTCTCGTTCTTGGAACTGCCTACCAGCACCGACTTGCGCCGCGCCGCGCTGCGATCACCCCAATATGCACGCACGCCGGTCACCGCATCGCGGTCGACCACCGTGTAGCGGTGCGAGTCACCCGAGGCGCGCGTCAGCGTCTGCACCGGCAGGCTGATGCCTTCCTTGGTGGTGGCACTGTCGATGGGCTTGAAGATCAGCGTGCCGGCCTTGATGGTCGCCACGGCATCGAAGCGCTTGCCCAGCCGCGTGAGCAGGTTCAGGTCGCTCTCGTTGCCCTGGTCCAGATGCGGCAGCGCTATGGAGTCGAGCGCGGGCGCTACGGCCGCTTTCAGCGCGTGGTCAGCGGCAAGGATGCGCAGCACCGCGCCCAGGCTGGTGTCATGCCAGCTGCGCTCGCGCCGGGTGCGAATGGAGCGGGTCAGATCCGCACTGCGGGCGCGAATGGTGATGATGTCGGGTGGGCCGCTGTGTTCGGCCTCATCGACCACGAAGGTGCCCTTGTTGACGATGCCGCTGTCGGCCCAGCCGAACGCCAGCGCCAGCGTCACGCCGCGACGGGGCAACGCCAGGCGCCCATCATGGTCATGCAGACGCAGGTCGACCTGGTCGGCCTCATCGCCCCGGCTCTCGATCAAGTTCAAATCGAGCAGGCGTGGCGCGATACGGTCGGTGATGTCCACGCCGTCGAGCGTGGCGCGCCACATTGGGATCGGGTAGTTGGCACTCATGCCGCCGCTACCTCGGCGTCGTCGTCTGCGCGCCCGAGCTGCAGCTGGAATTCGATGCGGCGCGGCGTGCCATCGGAGAAGAACTCCGTGCGGCCCTCGTTGATCGACAGGATGACGTAGGCGCCGTAGACCGTGCCGTTGCCCTCAACCAGCGCCAGCGGTCGGCCCTCGGCCGCCAGCTCGCGCAGCACGTCCAGCGTGAGCAGATCCTCCGCCAGTTCGGCGTGGATCACCCCCGACAGGTCGATGGTTTCCTCGCCGGGGCCGACGTACTGCCGCGCGGCCCGCGCGCCGACGCGCTCGCTGGTGGGATGGCGCCACGACATCTGGCGTTGCAGCTGCTGGTAGGCGGCAGTGGCAAGGGAGAAAACGAACGTGCCCAGGGACATCATCATGGTTGCGTTGCTCAGTCGGTCAGGCGGCTGTTGAGACGCGAGGCGGACTCGCGGTCGCGGCGGTCCAGTTCGGCACGCACGGCCTGCGCGATGGCCTGCGCATCGGCGCCGGCACCAGCTTGGATAGTGATGTGGTAGGTGTTGCCGCCGGCCTGCGCGCTGCCGGCGGCGCCCGTGGACGGTGCCAAGACCGGCGCACTGCTCACGGGCACCACAGGCGTCACAGCGGCCGCCAGCGCGATGCCCGCGCCCGCGCGCCTCATGCGGTCCCCGAGGCCCACCACCGACTGCACGGCGCGGTCCCGGCCGCCGTCGAGGCCACCGGTCAGGCCCTGCATGGTGAAGTCGCCCAGCTGGGCGAACACGCGGGACGGGCTGTGGATGCCGAGCTTGGCTTTGAACGAGTCGATGGCGCCGCCGGCCACGCCGGCAATGGCGTCGCGCACACTGCTTGCCATCGAGCCGATGCCGCTGACCAGGCCGCGCACCATATCCACGCCGGCCTGCACCATCTTCGCCGGCCACCCGCCGAGCAGCGTGCTGATGCCGTTCCACGTCTGCAGCACGCCCTCGCGCAGCTTGTCGCCGTTGAGGGTGAAGATGCCCACGATCATCGCCCACGCGCCCTGCAGGAACGTCCACGCTCCGGTCATGGTGGCCTTGATGGCCGGCAGCAGGAACATGAAGGCCTGCACCAGCCAGCCGATGGCCTTTACCGCCGCTCGCAGGTTCACCGTCAGCACCGTGGCCAGAAGCTGGCCGAATCCACGGCCGGCGTCGGTCGCGCCCTCCAGCTGCTCGCTGGTGGCTTGGAACGGCGCGAACAACTGCTTGACCCACGACCATGCCTTGCCCATGGCGTCGGACACCTGGTCCCACACCGGCGCCAGCGGCGCCAACGCGTTGCTCAGTTCATCAAGGATCGGCCCGACCACGTCGCTGATGCCCTGCCACATGCCGATCATGAAGGCCTTGATCGGCCCCCAGTATTTCCAGACCAGCACGGCCACCAGCGCCACGGCGGCGCCGATGGCAAGCACAGGCGCGCTGATGCCGCCCAGCAGCGGCAGCAGCATGCGGCCGACGTTGAGCAGCATGGGAAATGCGCGGCCCCCCAGCGACACCACGCGCGTGATCAGCCCGCCAATGCCGCCGCCGGAACTGAGCAGCGCGATTGCGCCGTGGATCTGGGAGAAGGCCATGGCGACGACGCCGGCACCGACCAGCAGGCCACCCAGCACGGTGACCAGGGTGGTGCCGACGATGGCGGCCTTGGCGAGCGACTTGACCAGCTCGGGGTTGGCGCGCACCCAGTCGATCACCTGCTTGACCACCTTGGCGGTGCGCTCGGCCAGCACCTTGAAGTCGGGCAGCAAGGTTTCGCCGATGACCTGCGCGGTGACGCCAGCGGCGTTCTTCAGTAGCTGCAGGGCATTCTCGGACGTGGCGACACGCGAGGCGTACTCGGCGTTCATGGAGCCGCCGTACTTGCTGGCGTCAGTCACCTTGTCGAGGTTGGTTTTCAGCAGGTCGAGGTTGGTCAACAGCGGCGCGATCGCGCCCACCGATTCGCGGCCAAACAGCGTCGTCATGGTCGCCGCCTGCTGGTGCTTGGGCAGCTTCTTCAGCTTTTCCAGCACCGACAGGATCGCCCCGCCGGCATCCTTCTGCATCGCCTTCGCCATGGCAGTGGCGTTGATACCCAGCGACTTGAACGATTCCCGCTGCCGCTTCGTGGCGGCTTCGCCCGAGCCGAGCGTCAGCAGCATGTTCTTGATGCCGGTGGCCGACACCTCCGACTCGATGCCCATGCCGGCCACGGTCGCGCCCAGCGCCGCCAGTGGGCCGCTACCGAGGCCAGCCACCTCGCCCAGGGCGCCAATGCGGTTTACCACCTCGCTGATCTTCTGCACGCTGGCAGGGCCGGTGTTGCCCAGGTAGTTGATCTTGTCGGCCAACACGACCACATCGTCCTGGCCCATGCGGAACGCGGTGCGCCAGGTCGCCATGGTCTGGCCAGCTTCCTCGGCGGTGGAATCGAAGGCCACGCCCATCTTCGCGGCGTCCTGCGCGAAGCGCACCAATTCTTCCTTGGCGATGCCGGCCTGGCCGGCTGCAGCCACGATCTTGGCAATGTCCGTGGAGGCCATGGGCAGCACCAGCGACAGGTTCTGTACGTCACTCGCCATTTGCTTGAACTGCTGCGGGGTGTCGAAGTCAACCACCTTCTTCACGTCGGCCATCGCAGATTCAAAGCTCATTGCCTCGGCCAGCGGCAGCGCCTGCGCCATCAGCGCACGCTGGCCGCCGAATGCCATTGCCATACCCGTCGCGGTCATGCCGATGCCGGCACTCTGCAACTTGCCTGCGCGCTCCTTGGCCTTGGAGGCCAGGTTCAGATGGCGCTCCTGCTTGCGGATGTTCTCGGTAGTGCGTGCGATATCGCCGCGCAGCTTGCGCTCGCCGTTGGACAGGTCACGTGTGCTGATCCCGGCCCGCATCAAGCCGCTGCGCAGGCGCTGTAGTTCCGCCGCCTGCTGCTGCTGTTTGGACTTCATCAGCCCGGCAACGCGGGTAGCGTCCTTGAATTCCTTGGTGAGGGCGCGCGATGGTGCGGCCGCGGCCTTCATGCGGGCGGCCAGCTCGCTCACGCGGGTCTGCTGCTCGGTGTACGCCACGGCGGACTGGCGCGAGGCCGCAACCTGCTGCCGGAACGCGCTCAGGTCTCGCTGGGTCGCGTTGAACTTGCGCAGTGCATCCCGCGACTGCAGCAGCTGATCGGCGACGCCCTTGCCGCCGCGCTGGATCTTGCGGAACGGCGCGGTCACCTTGTCCATCGCGGACAAGATGACCTGCATGCGGAGGTTGTCGGAGGCCATCAGTGCAGCCCCTCAATGTGGTTCGCCGAAAGGCCATGGCGGGTCGACGGGAAGAGGGCTGCGCTGCTGGGGGTCATGTGTTGTTTCCGCTACGTTCGACGGCCCGCTCCCGCCATTCCATCAGTTCGGTCACGGTCCAGCGTTCCATCTCGCTGGGTGGGAAGTGGAAGATGACGGCCACATCGGCCATCGCATCCTCTATGCGTTCAGGGATTCCCGGTCCGCCTTCTTCATGAAAAAACCAGCGATCTCGGTACCCAGGGTGACCAGGTCTGCCGGGTCGAGCTTGTCCACGTCGGCCGTGGTCAGCGTCGGGAAGGTGATGCGCGGGGCCAGGGTGCGGATGGCGGTAACGTCCATCTGCAACAGGTCCAGCAGCTTCACACCACGCAGCGAGCCGGCATCCGGCTTGCGGATCTGCAGCTTGTCGATGACCTGGTCACCGCGCGTGATTGGGGAATCCAGCTCGACGGTGGCGTAGTCGGGTGCGCTGACCTTGCCGGTGGAGGTGTCCAGCACGGCGTTGTCGGGGGTCTTGCGGCTCATAGGGTCTCCGGAGGGGAAGCAAGGCCCGGCAGTGCCGGGCCGTGGTGAGGGGTCAGATGCCGATGGCGCGACGCTGTGCCTGCAGCAGATCGACGCCGTCGACGATGAAGATCATGGCGACCATGTCGATCTCGATCTCGGTGCGGCCGTTGATGGACAGCTTGTAGTAGCTGGCCGTGGTTTTCACGCTGAACTCCGTGTCGTCGCCGACCTTACCGGTGCCGGGGTCGATCTCGCTGTGGCGACCGCGCAACACGATCTCCACCGCATCCACTTCACCGGTATCGTCGCGCTGGTAGGCGCCGGCAAAGCGCAGCTGCACGCCGTTGTGCCGGAGCGTGCCGTACTGACGCAGCACCTCGCGGACGAGGCCACCGCACTTCCATTCGGCCTCAATCTTCTCCTGGCCCATGTCGATGTCGACGGGGCCGGCCATGCCACCGGCACGGTATTCCTCCATCTTGCGGGTCAGGGTGGGCAGCTTGAATTCGGTGACCAACCCCCGGTAGCTCTCGCCATCGTTGAACAGGTTGAGGTTTTTCAGCTTGCTGGGCATTCCCATGTTGTCAGTTCCTCAGTAATGCCGGTCAGCCGTTGATGCGGCTCGGGAAGTCGGCGAAGTAGCGGTCGGTGATGCGCTGGTTCAGCTGCAGGTTTTCCAGCGGCGGCACGGGAGTGAAGTCGTAGTCGATGACCAGCTTTCCGCCCGACAGCGAGGTCGGAAGATTGGCCGCTTCGTCGTACCAGGCGGTGGCGTCGATGATGTAGCCGCCGTTCTTCAGCTCGCGGAACTTGGCGTTGATGCTCTCCAAGATGTCCTTGATCTGGCTGGGGTGAAGCGGCTTGTCCATGTAGACCAGCATCGCCTCGGCGATGGTGTCGGCCAGGATCTGCGCGGTGCGGGTGGCCGTCTCGAATGCGAACAGCGGATCACTGCTCAGGGTGCGGTTGCCCCAAAAACGGTAGCCGTTGACATTGACCAGCGTGGTCACGTCCTTGGAGTTCAGCAGGCCGGCGTCGGTGTCGGGGTTCTGCAGATCCCAATGCACGTCGCGGCTGATGCCGGTCACGCCGGCGACGGGAACATTGGAGATGGACTTGTGCCAGCCCTGCTCCTGATCAATGCGGGCACGCAGGCCGGCGGCTCGGGCCGTCGCAAAGGCCATGGCCGAGGCATTGAGGGTGGTATCCCACGCCACGAAGTCGGGCCAGATCATCATCAGCTCGCGCTCGCTGAACTGATCGCGGTACACGATGACATCGGAGACCTTGCCAGCGGCCGAGGCGCTGACGTAAGCCATGGCCCGCAAGCTCTTGGCGATGGGCGCCAGGGCGGTGACCACTTCCTGCGTGTCCAGCCCCGGCACAGCGAGGATGCGCGGCTTGACGCCCAGCTGTGCCTCGGCCACCAGCAGCGCCTGCATGCCGGTGTAGCTGCCGGTGTCATTGCCGCCGATGATGTTGGACGTGGTCTCCGGCTCTGCCACGCCCTGGGCCACACGCACCACGACGGTGACCGGATTGGCCTGGTCGGCGATGCCGCGCAGGCTCGCAGCGAGCGTGCCCTTGGTGCCTGCTTTTGCGATGGCACCGCGCACGTCGGTCAGCAGCACCGGCTTGTTGAGCGGGAAGACGGTAGCGTCTGCGTCCTCGGCGGTGCAGACGATGCCGAGGATGGCGGTGGCCACGGTGCGGATGGGGCGGGTGCCGCCGTTTACTTCAACGACGCGTACGCCGTGGTGGTACTGGTCCATTGCTGGCTCCTTGGGTCAGGTTTCGCGGTAGCGGAGGGGGACGGTCAGCCGGGTGAACTCGTTGGACTGCAGGCTGCGTACACGGCGACAGGTGACATCGAGGACGAACGCGCCCGGCTGCTCGCCACGCGACAGCGCCAGTTGCTTGATCTGCAGGCGGGGTTCCCAGCGCATCAGCGCGGTGGCAGCGGCGCCGTACAGACGCAGCTGGGTGGTGCTGTTGAACGGCTGGTCGATCAGCTCGGGAAGCAGCGAGCCGAAGTCGCGGCGCTGCACCCGCGTGCCGATGGGCGTGGTCAAGATGCGTGCGATGGACTGCACCAGGTGGGCGTCATCGTCCAGCCAGCGGCCCGTGGCGGCATCCATGCCCCTCATCGCGCCGCGCTCCGCGAGGGAGCGCGACGGCGCGCCGGGGTCAGATTGGGCGAGGTCGAGGCCATGACCTCATTCTGTGGACGGGCTTCGCCGAAGGCGTGGCCGCTGTCGTGTATCAGCTACCCAAACACCAGCGCGCTACAGCGTGTCTGGCAGGCCCGGCAATTCCACGGGCGGAAGCTCTGGCGGCTTGGGAAGTTCGGGGACGGTGACGCTCGGCATCTCGATGCTGCAGGAGCCGATGCGCGAGGAGGCAGTGCCGATGGCCGCCTGCAGCTTGGCGATAGCCTCGGTTACCTGTGCGAGTTGCACGGGCAGCACCACCATAGGCTTCACGTACGGCTGCAGGACGGCCGAAATGAAGTCGGTGATCCACGTAACGATCTGCGCGGGGTTGGCGCCTGGGGCCGTAAGCAGCGCCATCATGGGCTGCAGCGCGGCCATCTGCGCGCCAATGCCACTGAGCAATGCGTTTGCCGACTGCATGGCCTCGTCGGTGAGCGCCTGCAACTCGGCGCAGGACTGGACCGCGTTGATCTGTTCGGCCAGGCGGTCGAATGTCTCGGCGTTGAACGGGAGGGAGCCTTGCGGGTTCATGGGTGCCTCAGAAAATGTTGGTGACCACGCCGCGCTCGACGGTCACGACCTGGCCGGTGGCGGTGGTGAACGTGCCCGATGCCCCGGTACCGGCAGACACGTTGCCATCGGCCGAAACGCTGCCGGTGGCTCGGGTGGTGGGGGTATCCAGCACCACGGCCGCACTGGCATGCACCTCGGCCTGCTGGCAATTCACGATGACGCTGCCTGTGCCGGTGTTCACCGACAGCGTCGAGGTGGCGTGGTTGAACTCGACGGTACTGCCGTCCGGGTAGGTCGTGCGGTCCACGTCCTCGCTGCTGGCCGGCTGTGGGTACTCATCCTGCGGGACGCTGCCGAGGATGACCGCCTGCGAGATATCGCCGTCCGGGCATCCCAGCATCACCTGCTCGCCGATGCCGGGGACGTGCCAGGTGCGGCCGTTCGGACCCGCGCGGCGTTCCAGCCAGGTGATCCAGTCGCTCTGGATCTCCCCGGTCTGAACCCGCACGCGCGCGGGCACAGCGGCGCGAACCGCGATCACCGTGCCCCAACGCAGCATGTTGCTGACCTCTGCAGGGATGTCGCCGCGCGCCATGGCGTTCAAGCCCCTGCCACATCGGTGGTGGGTTGCGGCGGCGTCGGCAGGGTTTCGGCAGGCGGGGGCACGCTCTCCCATCGGCCCTGCGCGTCGCTGTACTGCCACGGCCCGGTGCTGTCGCGCGGCGGTGCCAGATCCGTCGCCGTCGCCGGCAGCGGCTCGCCCACGGCCAGCGGCGGCAGGTTGAGGCCCGTAGCCTTCTCCCAGATTGCCGTCTGGCTGAAGTCGGGCACCAGCTCCCACGTTTCCAATGCCACGTTCCACCGGTTGGCGGCAGGTTGACCGGGGGCAAGTGCGAGCGGTGCCTGCGCGGTGACGGATGGTGGTGGCAGGTCGCCCAGGGCAAGCATGTTGGGAGCGGCCAGGCCGGTGGCCTTGTCCCACAGCATCACGCCCCGGAAGTCGGCTACCGTCTCCCACGCAGTGCGATCTGAGTTGATGCGCCACGCTTGTTGGGTGCCTGCGTTGTCCATCGGTGGGAAGTCGACGGTGTTGTCGGGTAGCGGGCAACTGCCATCGGCTTCCGGGTAGATCCGGATCGGCAAGAGATAAAGGCCGGTCACTTCATCGAACGAGTGGCCGTAGGTCTCATGGGATTCTTTCAGCTGCATGGTTCTCTCTCAGTAGGCGATGCAGTACAGCATCCGGATGCCTGCCGGCAGGTTGCGGGCCGCACCTGTGCTTCCAACGGTGATGGCGTGCGCGTGGTCACCTACGGCTCCCACGGAGATTGTGTGGCTGTGACCACCAGCGCCGTTCATGCCAACGTTATGTGCATGATGGCCGCCGGCGTCTGTGTTGAAGCTATGAGCGTGGCCGCCTGCACCCCCGGTTCCACCGTCGCTCGGGAGCGCGTCGTTGTCGCGCTCTCGGTACACGCCATAACCATTGATGGCCGGGGTGGAGGGAACGACACCGCCGTGTGCGTGGTCACCCTGCCACGAGGTGCCGCCCGTATGTGCGTGGCTACCCTGGCCATCGGTCCACGCGCTGTGGGCATGGTCGCCCACGCCGCTTGCGCTGGCAGAGTGGGCATGCCCGCCGCCGGCCGAGGCGCTGGCGCTGTGGGCATGCGAGATCACGGCACCCGCGCTGGTCTGGCCGACTTTCGCCGGATCACCCGTGTGGATGATGCCGCTGTCTTCATCAACCTTGGGTAGCTTGAACGTGGTGCCCTCGGCATTTCCGCCGTAGGTAGCGCCGATGGCTGCGAAGAGACGCGGGTAGTCGGTGCGAAGCAGCTCGCGACCATCACAGAGCAGGGTTCCCTCGGGTGCGGCGATGCCCGCGAAGGTAATCACCTGGCCGGCGATGTAAGCGGTGGCGGGTACTCCGGTGAGATTCTCCCACGACAGGTAGTGCGAGCCGTGCTTGCCGTCCAACAGGTCGGCGTCCAGCCCGTTGCCGTCACCTTCGTCCTTCAGCGCTGCGCCTTTCAAGCCCAGCAGCTGCCACATGGCCTGCTCGGTGGCGGCGGCGATCAGCTTCTTGGCGATTGCGGTGGGTGCCCCAACACCGAAACGACCGTCGAGCGAGGCGCGCAACCCCTTCGAATGCACGGCGCGGGAGGCATCGACCCCCTCGGCCGTCTCTTCCGGCGTTGCCAGTTCCAGCACGCCGACCTTTTCCTCGGTGCCGACATTGAGGTCGAAGTTTGCGTCGCCGAAAGCGATGTTGACGGCACCGATGTCGGCGAACTGCAGGTCTGAGGCAAGTACGAGCGCGGCCTGTGTGGATTTCTCCGCGAGCACCGACTGCTGCCCGTACACCGCCAGCAGCGTGCCGCTCGCAAGGTAGAGGCCGATGCCCCGAACGGTGTAGCCCGCGTCGGTCGCGTCGCGCGCAGTGACGTGGATCGTGTCGGCACTGGTAGCGCCGCCCTTGATCGAAGTAAGGCGGGTGTGTTCGCCCGGCAGGGCTTGGAGTTCGGCGTGCGCTTCGAACACCTGGTCGGTCAATCCCACCGACTCAGCGATAACGGGCGCCGTGCCGTTCTTTTCGGCGTTCACGATGGCCTCGCGGCCTCGACGGGTGACGATGAATCTCAAGCCGGTCATGGGGTAGGAGCTTCCGTAGCTTGGAGGCGGACAAGCAGAGCCAGATGCGTACCGGCGATGACGCCAATCCGCCCGGCCACGTTGAGGCCCTGGGTAAATGTGAAGTGGCTGCGCACCGGCTTGGTCAGGTTGACCTCGGCGATTACGTCGTCCACGTACTGCGCGGTGGCGGTTTCCCCGCTCTGGCCGGAAAGCGTGAGCGTCAGTGCAAACGTGTGCGGCTGACCGCGAGGGGTTGTCTGCCACCATTCGGTGATCTCGACCGATCCCCCGAAGCTACCCACGACGTCTGCGATGCTGCGGGCGGTGCCCTTGCGCCGCTGCACAAGCAGCGAACCAGCTACGCGGGCGCGCTTGACCGGTAGCGGCCAGCTACTGCGCCACGTATCGACCGACATCGCCCAAGCCAACCACGGCAACAGATTCTCCGGGCAGGTCCAAGGGTTCCACAGCAGATCCACAACCGTATCCACCTCAGCCGCGTGGGCGGTCACCGCTTCTGCGACACGCTCAACGCCACTGGCATTGGGAGGCAGCAGGCTGTCTGGAATGTCAAAGCTGACTGTTCCATCCCATGTGATGGTCGCGCCGGGCGGCGGCGGCTCGTGCAGAGTTACGCGGTTGCGCGCATCAATCACATAGTCGGGTGCGGCGGGTTCACCGTTGCGCGTGGGAACGTACGCGGTTGCGACGCTGCCCTGCTCAAGCTGCGGCGCAGAGATGCGGAACGTCACGTCAACAGCGGTGCGGGGAGGGATCGTCATCTCGATGTAGCAGGACACCGCGGCCGCTTGGGTGCCGGTGACCGTCCGCGTGGTACTCAGGCGGGTCAACGCGGTACCTGGCCGAATGTCTGCGCTGCTGCGCTGTAGGCGCTGACCTGCAGCATCGACCTCCGCGATCACCAGCCGGCGTACAGGGTCTTCAAATCCTCCCGCTGGATCGCCCGCGATGATCTGCACGCCGGCACTCAGCGTCCAAACATGGCCGGGGTTGCTGGGGATCGGCTGGGTGTTGAACAGGAGATCGGCGCTTCGCACCTGCTGTGTGTTGTTCCGGTTGTAGACGCGCAGATCGAGATAAGGCGTGCCGTCCTCAAGCTGACCGACGCCGACGACCTCGCGCAGCAGTCCGGTGATCCTCGCAATGCTCCAGCCAACCGGAAGATCGCCGTCGACGTTGACCGTGCCAGGCTTTGCCAACAGGACATCGGAGCAGTAAAGAACATTGCCACGGGGCTGCCGGGACAGCGGCACCCGGCCGCGCCAGTCGGTGCGATAGACGGCGGAGACCTCAGCGGTCAGCCGGGTCGGCTTGCCCAGGATGGACGGGAGGAAATCGGTGCGGTTGCCGTCCCCTTTCCCCATCAACTCACCGATCAAACGCCTGCTGAATGGCTTACTCATAGGTTCCCTCGTGGACGACATCGATGGCGGTGCAATAGGCCGCTTGGTGGCTTGCCATCACCAGGTCGGCAGGCGGCTCGGCCAGGTCGACGCGCTGAACCCCATCCACGTGCAAGGCCGCAAACAGCCCGGAGCGCGGCACGTCCCGGCCAAGCCTGCGCGACTCATCGACATAGGCCCGCAACCGCCGGTTAGCCTCAGCCAATACGACGGCAGCATCGGGGCCGGCGAACGTAAAGACCTTTGCGCTCACGGCGTAGGGGATGATCTCTGCGGGGCGAACCGACACCACGTCCGTGAGCGGGCGCACGTTGCCGTCCATCAGGGCGTCGGTCACGCGCTTCTGTACCGCTGCCGAGGGAACTCCCTCGCCGCTGCGAGACAGCACCGTGACCACGACCTCGCCGGGGCTTGGGCTACTGGCACTCGCGTCCAGCACGTCGGACGATGCAGAAAGCGCGTGGAACAGGTAGGCACCCTCCGGACCGGCGACGCTGTAGCCCTCGGGCGCCAGCTGGACACGACGTCGGAAATCGGTGTCGCTCTCCATGACCGCCGGGAGGTTCTTGCCAGGGTCGGCGGCAACAAGGGTTTGGCGCTCCACGCCGAAGAACGCGGCCAGGTTGTCCAGATCCGCGCCGCGCGCATAGGCCAGCATTGAGCCAGTGGCGCGAACGTTGAACGATTCGCGCAGGTGCACTTCGCGATAGGCACAGACCTGCAACAGCACGCTCATCGGATCCGATTCGAGCAGGTCTTCGTAGTCCGGCGCCAGCAAGTGAAGGATGGCTTTCAGGTCGGCGTAGGACTGCTCAAAGCTGACCTGTTCGGTCAGGTCCGGAACGGGCAGCTTGGATAGCTCGACGGCGGTAAAGGTGGACATGGCGACACCGGGCAAAGGGGCGTATCAAGGGTGTCATCGCCACCCATTCGCCTCTATTCGCAGCGTGTGTAACGTGTGCGCCTACGGCTTTCCGGCAATCAGGTGATCCCTGATCGCGTCACGCACCAGGGCGAGGCTGGCGTCAGAAAATCCGAGCAGTCGGCGTTGCTCGTAGCGCACGCGCGGACCGCCGCGGCTGACCCTGTCCGACCGGCCCTCTTGGTGGATGGTGGCGATACGGGAGACACGCCCGACGAACCCCACCGATATCTGTTGCGCGTCGGCGCGCACGCGCAGGTGCTTGGCTTGGCGCAGCTTCGCAAACATGGCTGCGCGCTTGATTCGCCCGGCCTTCTGGCGGGCCGGGGCCGGCTTGCGGCGGGGCGCGTAGGCGCTCCCGTCTGGATTGCGCTGTGCGGCGATACGGCGCTGTTCCGCGCGGCGCAGCTGCATACCCACGCGCCGGGCCAGCCGCACGCGCTGGGCGGGCTGCAGGCGCGTCAGCAGGGGTTCAACCCACTGCTCCAATGCCCGCAGATCATCAGACAAGCAGAATGTCCGGAAGGGTGGCGACCAAGCCACCGGCAGCGTCGATCACGGCCCCGCCGGCCAGCGACAAGGCATGGTAGTCCTCTGTGGGTGGTTCGCCCACGTGGGTCAGCAGGAAGGTGCCATCGGCCTGCGCGGCCACCACCACGCGCTCACTCAGTGGCAGCTTGACCGCCACGTCGACCAGGTCGTTTGCCAGTACGTCGACATCGAAGGCGATGTCGTCGCGGCGAGCGGGGTTGGCGAGCAGTTCGGGCTGGTGCCGTGTCACCCACTGCAGGAGCGGCAGCATCACCGAGTCGGGACTGCCGGCGTAATCGGTCAGGATCAGAGAGAGCGTGTAGAGGTATTGGAACGACAAGCCCGGCTCGTAGCTGCTCTGGAGCTTGCCCTCTTCCACGAACACCAGCAGACGGTCTGGGCTGTCCCGCAGGCCGGGAACGGACGCCAGCAGGTGGTCACGCAGGGAGCCGGGCTTAATCATGCGCCTGTTCCTGCCGCTGACGCACAGCGTCCTGCAGGCCGATCAGCTGTTCGCGGATGGCGTGGCAGCTGGTGTAGTTGTCGGCGACGGTGTTGGCGACGGTAGAGAGCGCAATGTCGGCGGCGGGCGCATCAGGATCTCCGGCAGGTCCGGCCAGGGGGCGGTTTTCTGCGGCTGCGTCGTGCAGGCGGACAAAGCCGACAGGCACAGGGCAAGCGCGATCAGCTTGGGGCGTGACATAGACGGGAACCTCTTTGACGATGGTGGCGCCGGCCTCGCGCACGTACTGCACGCGGTCGACGTAGCGGGTGATGACCTTGGCGTCGCCGCTGATCGCGTCCCGGTGCTCGATAGCTGTATCGCGCTCGGCCTCGGCGTGGTCGCGCTGGCGGGCCACGCCATCAATGCGCCTTTGCTGGACAAGGGCGACGACGATGCCCAGCAGCAGCACGACCGCCAGCAACGCGGCCAGGGTCGCCGCCAGGCGCCGGGAGATCACGCAGCCCCCAGGACTTGCAGGGCGCGGTTGGTGCGGCTGATGCGGTCGGCCATGCCCTCGGGCGTAGCCTTGGCCATGGCCGAGCCGAGATTGATGCGGCGACTGACCGCCAGCACGTCGCCGGAATCGGCAAGGGTGTTCAGGCCCGCGTCCTTCCAGTAGGCGGCAGCGGCAGCGGCGCCGATTTCCACGTCAAGCAGCAGCTGGGGGGCCTGTTCCAGCGGCTGTCCGATCAGCTGGCCGACGTGCGCGTAGTTGCCGCGACCGGTGATCTGCACGGGGCAGCGGCCACGGTAGCGGTAGCCGTCGCCGCTGGCCTCGTTCCCGTTCCCGTTGCGATTGGCATAGACGCGGTTGCCTAGCTTTTCCGGGTTGGCGACGAACGCGGACACCTCGGTCGGCGCGATGCGTTTGCCGAACACTTCCAGCAGGCGCTTGCTGCTGTAGCTCAGGTTCTCTTCGATTCGCGACAGGCTCAGGCTTTCATGGCCGACCTGGGCGAGAAAGTGAGCGGCGCGGCGCTTGGTGGGGATGCTGAAACGCAGCATGGCCGCGTTCAGCGCGGGCGCCCAGCGCTGCGCTCGCGGCAGCGGGCATTGCATGATCTGGCTCAACTGTTCGGCGGTGACCATCATTCAACCCTCAGAATCTGCGCCACGTTGCCTCGGGCGCGGTAGGTCACCAACAGTAGGACAACAAGCAGGCCCAGCTGCCACACGCTGACCTGTGCCGACGCACCTAACAGCGCGACGTGAATGGCGAGGCCACCGCTGCAGGCGATCAGCAGCCAGGCGCAGCACGAAACGCCGAGACGGTGACAGGCATCCGGTCCCGGCCGGTAGGTAATCAGCCGCAGGCAGATAGCCAAGCTGCTGACTAGGGTGGCGACGACAAGCAAGCTATGCACTGGGCGGTCCTCCACGACGGAAACGGGACAGGTCAGGGGGGGTACGGCTACGCTCGATCAAGCCAAGCGTCACGGTGATGGCGCAGGCCGCTGCCGCGAAGGCAGCCACGCCAGCGGACTGGATCGGCAGCCAGCGCAGTACGTCGGGTGCGGCGTAGTAGCCGGCCACCACGCTGATGCCCAGGTAGACCAGCCGCTTCCAGATCGGCAGGTTCTTGGCCGAGACGACAAACAGCGTGCCGCCGGCAAACGCGCCGACCAGGGCGTCGCCGTCGATGCCGGGCAGCAGCGAGGCCAGCCCCACCCCAGTGGCGAGCATTGCGGTGCCGGTGAGGGAGGTAGGTTCGGTCATCAGGTCAGTCCCAGAGCTGGATCAGCGGTCGCTCGGTGGCGATCGAATGGGAGGAGGGGAGGGCCGGCAGTGTCACCACCGTCCCCATCGGAAGAATTGGCCCGTGCAACGACAGGCCCGGGTTGAGCGCGAACACCTGCTCCGTCATGCCGGCAGTGGTGCCCAGGTGACGCCAGCACAGCAGGTCGATGGTGTCCCCTTGCTGGGCGTGGACGCGCATCAGATCAGCGCCACGGTGACGCGACGACGTCCGAGAAAATCACTGATCGCATAGCGCTGGTCCCGGCGCAGGTCATCAATGGTTGGGGTGAGGTCTTCGGCGCGCTGATTGCCCTGCGCAGTGGCGTCATAGGAGCGGTAGCGCTCGGACAACTCGACGGCGGCCGCGCACTGCACCGCGCGCAGGAACAGCTGCAGGTGACGCGTGGAGCCGTCTACCTCATCGGAGGGAACATCGGCCAAGGCGGCGTATCCCCTCGCCTGCTGCTCCACACGCCACTGGGCAAGCTCATCACCAACGGTGAGCATGGCTGCCACCACGGCCACGCGCAGGCGGGCCGTGGTGACACTGCCGTCAAGACGCATGGCCTCGCGCAACGGGCGCAGCTTGACCGCCGGCCAGAAGCTGCCAGCGATCACGTCGGCCTCGGGAGCAACTGCAGGTGCGTTGGCGGTGAATCCGCTCATGGTGGCCTCAAGGAAAGAAAGCCGGTGGTCGGGGCGTCACACCACGGGATGGATACCTGGTGATCGGCCCCGAGCCGGCTGGGTCGCGGGGACGCTCTGTCAGCCGTTGCTATCGCCGTTGGCGGCAGCGGTGGCTTGTTTCTTCTGGACACGCAGGGCGCGTTCCAGATCCTTCTTCCCGCCGCAGCTGCCGTGCAGCTGCAGAGCGGCGTGCAGATGGCCGATGGCGCGATCTACCGCGTCGGTTGGCACCTGCTCGGGGTCGCCTTCCCCCAGGATGTTGCGGGCCTGCGCCAGATGCAGCTTGGCCCTGACTTCGTCCGGCATGTCCTGGCCGGTGGTCAGCAGCTGCGCCCTTTCCAAGATGGCGCCGTCGAAAGTGCCGCCGACCTTCTGCAGGTTCAGCGCGCCCTCGGCGATTTCCTCGGCGACCAGGCACCCGGTGGTGCGCTGGAAGCGGTCGGGCATCTTCATCCCATGCGCCAGCACGTACTCGGCCAGCTGCAGGCCCTCGTTGTAGCGGCCTGCGTCCATGTTCCAGATCATCAGGGTGGTGATGACCTCATCGGTCGCGCCCTTTCCCTCGGCCAGTACGCCTTCGACGTAAGGGTCATAGGCGGGCAGCAGCTGGGCCTTCAGCTGTGCCTTGCCTTCATTGGACTGGATCTGCTTCAACCGCAGCCGGTCTTGATGCAACTGCATCATCGCCAGTTCGAACTGGCCGGAACCGTCCATAGGCTGGTCCGCCTGGCGGGCGGAGGCCTCCTGCGCGGCGAGGACGCGGCGCAGGTGACGCTTGGCGGGGCTGTCGGCCATGGCTTAACCCTCCGGCAGTTCGATGTTCTCGATCAAGGTGCCCAGGCCGTAGTCTTCCACCACATAGGCGTCGTTCGACTGCTCGAAGTTGGCAACCCGGTTCTTCTGCGGCTGCTCCTGAATGAAGCGGCGACGCCCGCCGATCTGCCAGTACAGCGACAGGTTGGCCAGGCTGGTGATCAGGATGGCGTTGTCGGGCATGTACGGCACGTCGACCGGCTGCAGGCCGCCGATGCGCTTGTTGGCCAGCAGCAGGTCGGTGGCGATCTTCTCGGTGGCCGGCTGGTCCTTGTTGACCATCGGGAAGTACTTGTCGTGGATCAGGTCGCGGCCGAGGATCACCACCAGGCCGGGATCACGGCGGTGCCACGGGTCGATCAGGCTGCTGACCGCGTCCATGACCAGTGCGTCGAGGTTGGCATAGTCCGCGTCGGCGCCGCCGACCTTGATCGCGCCCTCGGTCTTGCCGCTGGCCATGACGCGCTGCGGGGCGTTGCTGCGGTACTGCTGCAGCCAACCGATGTTCACGTCTTCCAGCAGCGGGTTGGCATTGCGGTCCGTGGTGGCCGCAGCCTTGGTGCCATGGAAACCGATCAGCATCCGGTCCAGTGCCTGCCGCTGCACGATGCTGTCGCGGATCAGGGTCTGGAAGTTGGGCTGACGCGCCCAGGCATCGAGCGTGGCGTAGCGCAGTGCGGTGTCGAAGTCGGTCTGGACCGCCCGGTAGCCCTTCTTGTCCAGCGCGGTCACGTCGCGCGGCTGGCGCTCGGCGTTGCCGGTGGTGTCGGTGCGGCCGGCGATGGTGCCGGAGACGCCGACGCCGACCTTTTCGCCTTCCAGATCCGGCACGCCGACGATGTTGATCGAGCGCAGGAACGCGCTGGATTCCTGAATCCGCTGTTCCATGATCTGCTGCACCGCCGGCACGACGGTGAAGGTATGCGCGATGGAGCCGACATTGTTCAGCTCGCCCTGGCGGCGGGTGTAGGCGTCAAACGCTACGCGGGTGTTGGGATGCATCGTGGTGTCCTTGGTTATCGGGGTGTGCTGCAGGCGATCAGCAGTCGGTGAGTTCAGCGCCGGCCGGGCCGGTGACGGGCGGGCGCTGGGTGCTGAACTCGGGGGTCTTGTCGACGGTGGATTTGAGCGAGGCGAACTCAGCGCGCAGACCCTGATTGGCGCGCTCGCTCTCGGCCAGGCGCGCGGTCAGCGCAACCAGCTCGCCCTGCTGGCTGACCATCTGCTCATCCATGTCGGTGAGCAGACTGGCGAAGCGCTGCAGGCCTTCATCGTCCTCATCGGCCGGGGGCGGCGCCGGGGTGGCCGGCTTGAACATGCCCTTGATGCGGTCGGAGAAGGAGCGGGCCGGCGGCGCGGCCGGGGCGACCTCATCCAGCTCGATATCGACCAGCTCGGCGGCGCTGAACAACGTGTCCGGGTTGGTCTTGCGCGCTTTGAGCGGGCTGGCGTCCGGATTCTGCGCGGCGAAGGCCAGCATCTCGGTGCCCAGGCTGGCAGGAGTGTCGGTCACGGCCACGCCCATCAGGTAGGCCTTGCCGGTGCCGGCGAAGTTCTCCTGCACCTCGACCGAGGTATACAGCTTCTGTTTCTGCACGTTGACCATGTTGACCAGGTCATCGGTCGGGTCGATCTGCACGAACAGCGCCAGCTTCGTCTCGCCGGCGACGGTGACTTCTTCGGCCTTGGCCGCCAGCACGCTGCCGTAGGCGCGGAACGGGGAGTCCGGCAGCAGGCTGCGGAGGTGTTCCACCCATACGCGCGAGCCGTAGGTGTTGGCGCTGTAGGTCGCCGCCATCTGCTCGATCCAGCTGCGCTCGATCTTGCGGCCATCGGTGGTGGCGCCCTCGACCGCAACGCGGAAGAACTTGGAGCGGTACTTCTTGGTCTTGTTGGACATGGTGCCCTCTGCTTGGTGGTCGAAAACATCGGCTGGCGATGCGATGACCCATGTTCGGCAGAGGGCAATTTCCGGGCAACGAAGTTGCCGTGTAACTGATTGAGCTACGCGGGAGTTTGCTGTGCGTGAACGCACGCGGTAGGCACCCTAGACCATGTGAATACCGTTGTCGACCAGATGCCGATCGATGTGCGCAGGCAAGCCAAGTTCCTGTATTGGATGGGCTGGCGTGTCTGTGACATTGCCGAGGCGACAGGCGAGAAAGAGAAGACCATCCACAGCTGGAAGGCGCGCGACGAATGGGACCGCGCCGACAACGTGGAGCGGATCGGCGGGGCGCTGGAAGCCCGCCTGATCATGCTGATCATGAAGCCGGAAAAGACCGGCGGCGACTTCAAAGAGATTGATCTGTTGCACCGCCAGCTTGAGCGGCAGGCACGGATTCAGCGCTACCAGGGCGGCGGCACAGAGACGGATCTGTCCCCGGAAATTGCCAAGCGCAACGCCGGCCCAAAGAAGAAGGCCCGCAAGAACGAGTTCACCGAGGACCAGGTAACGCTGCTGGTCGACGCCTTCCTTGAAACGTCATTCGGCTACCAGCGCGATTGGTACCGGGCACGCGATCAGCGTACCCGCGCGGTGCTCAAGTCTCGGCAGATCGGGGCCACCTTCTACTTCGCCCGCGAGGCGCTGATCGATGCGCTGACAACCGGGCGCAATCAGATCTTCCTGAGCGCATCCAAGGCGCAGGCCGACCTGTTCCGTCGCTACATGCAGTCCTTCGTGCGTGAAGTGCTGGACGTGGACCTGACCGGCAATCCCATCGTGCTGGCCAACGGCGCCGAGCTGTTCTTCCTGGGTACCAATGCGCGCACCGCGCAGGGCTACCACGGCAATTTCTATTTCGATGAGTTCTTCTGGACGCACAAGTTCAACGAACTGAACAAGGTCGCCAGCGGCATGGCGATGCACAAGAAGTGGCGCAAGACCTACTTCAGCACGCCGTCCTCGATGGCCCACGAGGCCTACGACTTCTGGACCGGCGAGCGCTTCAACAAGGGCAAGCCGGCCGCCCAGCGGCACCAACTCGACGTTTCACACGATGCCCTGCAGGGCGGCGCGCTCTGCGAGGACCGCATCTGGCGCCACATCGTCACCATCCTTGATGCCCAGCGCGGCGGCTGCGACCTGTTCGATATCGAAGAGCTGCGCCGCGAGTACAGCCCGGATGCCTTCGCCAACCTGCTGATGTGCGACTTCGTGGACGACAGCGCCAGCGTGTTCCCGCTCGCCCTGATTCAGCCGTGCATGGTCGATAGCTGGGAGGAATGGGGCGGCGACTACAAGCCGTTCGCGCAGCGCCCCTTCGGTGATCGGGCGGTGTGGATCGGCTATGACCCGGCCGAAACCGGCGACAGCGCCGGCCTGGTGGTGCTCGCCCCGCCGGCCGTCGAGGGCGGCGCGTTCCGGGTGCTGGAGAAGCATCAGTTCCGAGGGATGGACTTTGCCGGCCAGGCCGCGTTTATCCAGAAGATCTGCCAGCGGTACTGGGTGACCTACATCGGCATCGACACCACCGGCATGGGCACCGGCGTGGCACAGCTGGTCCGGGTGTTCTTCCCGAACGTCACCACCTTCCACTACTCGCCCGAGGTCAAGTCGCGCCTGGTCCTCAAGGCCTACGACGTGATCAAGAACGAGCGCCTGCAGTTCGACGCGGGCTGGACTGACCTGGCCCAGTCGATCATGGCGATCCAGAAGACGATGACGGCCAGCGGGCGCCACATGACCTACACGGCAGGCCGTTCCAACGAAACCGGCCACGCCGATCTGGCGTGGGCGCTCTTCCACGCCCTGCACAACGAGCCGCTGGAAGGCACCACCGCCCGCACCAGCACCATGGAGATTTACTGATGTCCGACACCGCCGATCAGGCACCCGCAGCCGCAGGCGCGCAGGCGTTCACCTTCGGTGAGCCGACCCCCGTACTGGATTCGCGCGGCATCCTCGACTACGCCGAGTGCTGGCAGAACGGGCGGTACTACGAGCCGCCCGTGTCGCTGTCCGGCCTGGCGCGCACGACGCGGTCTAACCCGACCCTGCAGAGCGGCCTCCTGTTCAAGCGCAACATGCTGTCGCTGACCTTCAAGCCGCACCCACTGCTGTCGCGCGAGCGCTTCAACCAGCTGGCGCTGGACTGGATCACCTTCGGTACCGCGTACGTCGAGCGCCGGAACTCAGTGACCGGGGCGCCGCTGGAAATGCTGGTGCCGCTGGCGCAGTACGTCCGCCGAGGCGTGGTGCCTGGAGAGTTTTTCCAAGTCCGCGGCTACCGCGAGGAACACGCGTTCAAGCCGGGGAGCATCTTCCAGTTGCGAGACGCCGACGTGGACCAAGAGATCTACGGCATGCCCGAATGGCTGTCGGCGGTGCAGTCGGCGCTGCTCAATGAATCGGCCACGCTGTTCCGACGCCGCTACTACAACAACGGCTCGCACGCCGGCTTCATCCTGTACCTGTCCGATGCGAACGTGAACGGCGACGACGTGGATGCAATGCGGCAGGCGCTGAAGGACTCCAAAGGCGTGGGCAACTTCCGCAACCTGTTCCTGCATTCTCCCGGCGGGCAGAAGGACGGCATCAAGCTGATCCCGATCAGCGAGGTGGCGGCTAAGGACGAGTTCAGCGGCATCAAGAATGTGACGCGCGATGACATGCTGACCGCGCTTCGCGTGCAGCCGCAGCTGCTCGGGATCGTCGCGCAGAACTCCGGCGGCTTTGGCGATATCGGCAAGGCCGCTCAGGTCTGGGCGGCTATGGAGTTGGCACCGCTGCAGGCGCGGATGACCGCCATCAACGAATGGCTCGGAATGGAGGTGATCCGCTTCAATCCGTTCACCGTGGGGTCGACCGGCTCATGAAGAACTAAGTCGCGGCGAATTCGCCACGCTTAGGGGCAAGGCCTGCCGTAGCTATTACCCGAAGAAGAGATCACTCAAGGGCAAGGGACTGCTCCATGGCGTTGCGCTGAACGTCCTGCTGACGCTCCTGGCGCAATGCACGAGAAGAGCAAAATGCCCTCGATACTGCGGCGATGAGCGTAGCTGGCGGAGCCGTTCTTGGAATTGCCGCTGTGGCCCCGGCATCTAATGCATCTTTCGTACTCGCCGAACTAGCGCTGCAAAGGTAGCTAACGACACGCACGCCGGGATAGCGACGCAGAACTTCTCTTATGAGCTCCGCTCCGTCGCAGGTGCTGCGGCTAGGCATGCTGTAGTCAAGGATGGCAACATCACACTGCGCGCGAGCGAGTGCGTCAATCGTGGACTTTGCACACTCTGCCTCCCCAACGATCCTTGCGTTCTTTAAAGCGTGCAGCTGAACTCGCAAGCCAATGCGCACAACCGGGTGATCGTCAGCAATAACAATGTTCATGACTTGGCTCTGATGGGAAGCCCTCAATGATGGCGGCGGTGTACGCCCAATGACATGCAACTTGTTGTAGTTGCGTTCCCGCTGTGGCCAGTTTCCCTACCTGCCCTCCGGGCCGTCGTACCGGGTGCTCTGGTGCGACGTCTTCCTGTCGCGTCGCAGCGGCGCCCGATTCATAAATGTGAAGCGTGTCGCGGTCGGCCCGAATTGCATCCGGAGGCCGGTAACTTTCGTATTAGTTGTATTCACATCGCTATGCGGCTCCGGTCAAATGCCCCCCTGTCGTTCGCACTGGCTGAATAACGGGCCGGTGCGCTTTGTTTTGTGACACAGCCAGAGGGCACTGCAATGACCAAGAAGAAAATGCTAACCAACAATTCATGCGCGAGTGCCGCCGCCGCGCTCGTTCTCGACCAGCGCGCCTTACGCCACGCGGGTAGCCGTCCGCGTTTGCTCTCGGCAATGATAGGCATGGCTTTGACCTGTACGTCTCTGACAGCGACGGCCGCAACTACGATTGGCGCCGGGCAGTCAAAAACTGTGGTCGCTGCAAACGGACTCGATGACTACCTAGTTGAGGATGGCGGTGAACTTATCGTCGCACCCGGTGGCCGAACGGGGTTTGTGCAGAATACGAACGGCAAGGTAACGTTTCAGCCCGGAAGTCTTATCAACGTCGCCGGTGGTTTGGCTACTGGCGGCTGGGGCATAAGGAGCGTTGGAACGGCCGCAGGCACCCAAGCGACCGACCTCGCTATAACGGATGTGAGAATGGCATCTAACGATAAGGGGGTTTTGCTAAACGCAACGTTGGCGAGCAACCCGGTCACTGCGAATATTGTCGGCAGTTCAATTACTGCAAAATTTGAGGGGCTTGGTGTCATCGGTGGTGCTGTCGCTAGATTGTCGGGCACGACAGTTGTCAGCTCGGATGCGAGCGCAATTAGGGTCGGTGCAGGCGATAACAATCTGGATATTATTGCTGGATCCCTTATCAACGGGCGCACCTACGGCATTTCCTTTTCCCGCGCACTCTCTGACCCAGCCGGTGGGCCCGTATCCAATGTCACGATCGATGACTCAGTGATCGAGGGCCTTACGGGATCGGCGATTCAGGTCCAAGATGGAGCGCTGGCCTCGGTAGTCGTTCGAGGTGGCTCCAAGTTGAGGACCATATCTGGAACACTCGTCAATGTGGACGCCGTCAGTAATCTGGATTTTTATGTCACCGATAGTGCATTGGTTGGAGACCTGGTCGCCGATGAGTCCGCGTCCGGAGAATTTAATGCAACCTTCGACTCGGGTTCCAGTCTGGTGGGCGACGTCACGGGCGTGGACAGGTTGTCTCTCGTCAATGGCGCAACCCTGACTGGTGACGTCCGCAATAACTATCTCGTGGGCAGTTCTTTCTTGGTCGACAGCGGCGCGACGTTTACTGGTGGTACCAATATCGGGGAGATGACGGTCGGTCAGGACGGAAAATGGACCCTGACCAGATCATCGGGCGTCGAGAAGCTGGAGTTGAGTAACGGCGTCATCGAACTTAGCGATGGCACCGGCACCTTCAACCAACTGATTGTTGGAGGCGATTTCAATAGCACCGGCGGTACATTGGTCTTTAATGCCGAACTGGGCGACGACCGTTCTCTCTCCGATCTTCTTCGTGTGGTGGGCGACACCTCTGGGCAGGCAAATATCCAAGTGAACAATGTCGGCGGGACTGGTGCACAGACAACTGACGGCATTCAAATCATTCAGATCGACGGCGTGTCGGGTGCTCAGTACACCTTGGCTGGCCGGGCTGTGGGCGGCCAGTATGAGTATTTCCTGCACCAAGGCAGCGTATCTAACCCCAGCGACGGTGACTGGTATCTCCGCTCGCAGCTCAACACTCCGGTCGATCCTTGCATCGCCGACCCCAATGCTCAGGGATGCCCGGTTGATCCGGTTGATCCGGTTGTTCCGGTTGATCCGGTTGACCCGGTTGTTCCGGTTGATCCGGTTGATCCGGTTGTTCCGGTTGACCCGGTCGATCCGATTGACCCCGTAAATCCCGTTGATCCGGTGGATCCGGTTGACCCGATTGCTCCGCCGCCGCGCGTCCTGCGCCCGGAAACCGGCGCGTATCTTGCCAATCAGGGTGCTGCCCTGCATATGTTCCAGCAGGGCATGTCCAACCGCGGCGGGGAAATCGACTTCGGCGGCGGCTCCGCAGCGGCGTGGACGAATGTCTCCACCGGCAAGGCCGAATATGGAGTGGGTGGTCAGATCGATGTCAGCAGCGACAGCACCGCTTTTCAGATTGGCAGTGACGTCTGGAGCGACAGCAAGGCCCGTGTGGGCGTTGTGGTGGCCAGCGGCAAAACTACCAGCCATTCCACCTCGCGCCTGAGCGGCTATGCTGCACGCAGTGAGGTCAAGGGCACCGCTGTCGGCGTATACGGTACCTGGACGCAGCGCCCGGGTGATGCCGAAGGCGCATACGTGGACGGCTCGGTACAGTTCGCTCGCTTCGATAACACCGTACGTGGTGATGGTCTGGTTGAGGAGTCCTACGATGCCAAGGCGGTAATTGGCTCCCTGGAGGCGGGCTACGCCATCCCTGTGCACTTGGGCGACCGTAGCAATGTATATCTTGAGCCGCAGGCGCAGATTACCTACACCAAGTACAAGTCTGATGCCCTCACCGAAATCAATGGCACGCAGATTGATGGCTCTCGGATCAATGCCCTGAGCACGCGTGTCGGCTTGCGTCTGTCCAGCCGCTCGCGTACTACGAACAACAATCTCGTCCAGCCCTTCATGGCGGTCAACATGCTGCATGACGGCAATCCAGAAGGCGGCGTAACTTTCAACGGTGACGAGGTGCGCAGTGACGCACCGCAAAATCGTTTCCAGGCGCGTGCCGGTGTTCAGCTCTCGGTAGGTGCGCATTGGTCTGCTTGGGGGGATGTGAGCCTCGAAAGGGGGGCCGACGACTATCGCAATCTCGCTGGTCAGATCGGTCTGCGTCGCAGCTGGTAATTAGGCGATGGGATTCAGACAGTCCGCCTGTCGCTGGCGGACTGTCTGGTTCTTTGCCTCTTACGTCACGGCTACCGGCGATTGATGACCTGGCGGAGCGCCTGTGCTGCCTGGCGTGGCTCGGGAAAGCGGGCGCAAGGCCAACAAGCACCACTCGGGCGGCAATTCGACTGACCCGATGCGGCGGGTAATCCCCATCTGCGAGGAGGGTGGCCAAATCTTGGATTCGTTTGGCGGGTCACGCATCAATACGTTGATATGGCCCTGTCGCGTTCTCCCGCCGCGCAAACCGCAGATTGATGTCACCTAACCAAAGCCGCCTTCGGGCGGCTTTTCTTATGCTGGGCGGCCAGCATCATCGGTGGATCGCAGGTCCACGAGCTGTTCATACAGTTTCTTCATCACACCGAAGTGCAGCTCGAAATGGCCGTCCGGAAAGTGGGCCACCGAGCCGATGCGCTCGGTCGACCGCACCATGGCATGTTGGGCAGTATGCAGGATGAGGTAGGCGATTTCGTCCGATACACCTGCCCTGAAAATCATCCCCGGACCGCTGCTTTGGTGTCGCAGCGATAGGGCGGTCAGGTCGTTGTGCGAGAAGCTGCAGAGCAACGGATAGAGCGGGATGAACTCTGGCAGGCCTGCGGCGGTGAACTTATCGGCTTCAAACAGCCTTTTCTTCTTGAATTCGGCATGCAGTGGACCGTGTCGGTCGCGGCATGCTTCGAGCCGGTCGGCGACTAATTGATGTTCGGCCTGGGTTGGGCCGTGCGACGCCAGCAGCCTCTCGTAGAACGCCTTCTCGCCACTCACCTGCTCGTACCTCATACGGCGCACGTGATCGTCGGCGGTACCGAGCATGTACATGTCCGCCGTTGCTTCAGCCATCGCACGCACATGAACGGTGGCATGGGTCAGCAAGTTGGCACGTGCCAAGCAGACAGTCGCGTCGAACTGTTCCGCGATGGTCAGGAACAGCGCGCATTGGGGGCGGCCCGGCGGAGCGAGAGGCGGGCGCATTTCGCTGATCAGGTCCGTCATCGCGACCACCTGCATCGCGGAGAGGTCTATAGCGCGCTGTGCGAGAGTCATGCGGCGGCTCGTCCGAGGTGACAGTGGGGGAAGTGTGCCCCAATCAGCAAACAAACGGCTTCAGTCCGTAGCGTATCGGAGGCTTCGGCTATCCCCTCGCGCGCGCACTCGTCTCCCCCCCACGCCTGCCCGCTTAATGCACCTCTTTTTCTGCGCCCCTGCGGCGGCGCCGAGACGCGGCCCTCTATGGCCCGCTGGCGGCTTTGGAGAGGCGTCCGGGCCCTGCGGAACCCTGCGCGGCGGCGGGTTCCTGAGAGCCTTATACGGTGGCCAGCGGCTTGGCATTGCTCGGGGCATTTCTGGATATGCCCATCGGAAACAGGTAATCGGGTAACCGCTGCGGCTAGATGCGGTCAAAGACATACTGCCGCAATGCATTCCGGAATTACCTCGACAGGTAACTTTGGGTAATTTCCTGAGCTTTGAAAGGTGATGTCATTGATTTCAAAGGACTAATTTTTGTCAGGTGGTTACCTTCCAAAAAGGTAACGGGATTACTCCAACGTTACCCTATTATTACCTTCTGAAAAGATACTTATCTAATTGAAATATAAGGCTTTGAAGGGCTTAAAGCATGGGTGATTACCTAGATTACCCGATTCCCGTGGGCACATCGAAAATTGCCATTTAAAGCGGGAAGGGGCTACCAATGCCCCCGCGTCGCCGCTATGCCGCTGCATGTACACGCCGCCGCCAACGTCGCAGCACTTGAGACGCCGAGCGGCATGCTGCCGGCCATGGCGCTCCCTGACGGCTTCCAATGGACCACGCACTCGGCGAGCCACACAGATGCCCCGCCGAGCGTGATCCAGTTCGGCGGCGTGTGGGTGGTGACCCTCTACCGTCGCGCCGACACCGGTAGCTGGATGGCCGCGCTGGATCGGCATCGGCACGGCCCAGGTGGACCGGCGCGAATCTCCAGCAGCTATGAGCAGGGGTGTGCCGGCGCAGAGACGTGGGTGGCCAGGCACGAGGCGCGGCTACGGGCAGAAGTAGGGGAGATCAACCGGCGCCGCGAGGCCGTGCGCGGCAACAGGTTGACCAAGGGCAACACCGACGCGCCGTTGGACTGGCACGGGTAGACGACCAGGTAGGTCAGGCAACCGCCTGCAGCAGCTCCGCGCTGTTGTTTCTGGGCGTGTTGACGGCGCGGCTTACGCGGTAGGCCTCCATGGCCGGCGGCTCGGAGGCCAGCAGCATCGCCATCGCTTCGTCGGTACCGACGCGGAGCCAGTCATCGAACTGGACCGGTGCGAGCCACACCGGCATACGGTCGTGGATGTCGGCCGATACGCCGCTGCTGTCTCCCGTGATGACGGTGAACGTCCCCCGATTCCCGTCCGGCAGCAGTGGGCTGGCGTCCTCCCACAAGCCTGCAGCCCATAGGGGGCTGCTGGCGTGGATGAACCACGGGTCTTTCTTCCCGTCCACGTCGCTCACTGACCACTCGTAATAGCCGGCCATCGGGACGATGCAACGACGCGCCTTGAACGCCGCCCGAAAAGCGGGCTTGGTGGCCACCGTCTCGATCCGGGCGTTGATCGTGGACCCCTGCAGTCCCTTGGCCTTCGCCCAGAACGGGAGTAGCCCCCACGCCAATGGCGAGACCACGGCCCCATCGCCGCGATCGAGGATCACCGAGGCGCGTTGTGTCGGGGCCAGGTTGTAGCTCGCCGGAATCGACAGCAGGTCGCCGACCAGCTGGGGGAAGCCGATGGCACTGGAGTCGCGGATAGGGGTTTGGACGAATCGGCCGCACATGGCCGGAGGGTAGGAAGGTAGGGTGTCGCTATGGCGTGTAGACGCGTCCGAGGCGAGCGAGTGGTGAGCGGTTAGGGCGGTTGATCACCGGAAAAATTGCGTGCGTCCCCTCGCTACGTCAGGCGTTCCACGATCCGGTACCGGAAAAATTCAGGGGGTTATGTCGTTGATTTCAAAGCATGAATGTGGTGCCTCATAATCCTTTGGTTCCAGGTTCGAATCCTGGTGGGCCCACCAATCCAGCATCCTATGTCGCCCTGGAAGGGCTGAAATATCCTATAAAAACAGGAATTTCAGCTATTTTTCGTCTGCTTGCGTCCTATGTGATCCGACAGAATCCAGCATCCTTTGGCGGTAACCTCTTTGCTCGCGTCGCCAGTTACCGCCCAATGAGCAATCGCCGCCCATGCCTTTGACCGATACCGCAATTCGTAAGACCTAGCCCGCTGATACTGTGCAGGAGGAGGCTGACGAGGCATTGCGCCAAATCCGTAGTCCACTTCGACTGGCGAGTCGCTTATGCGGCTCGTGTCAGCCTAGAACGTCCACTCTTGCTGTGCCATGAATCCTTCAAGGGTGGTGCATTGAACATCGAAATGCTTGCAGATGTTCGGCATCTTTGCGGACTTGTCCTTGAACAGTTCCTCGGTGACGACGGTGCCTGCGCGGGCTTTGGCGGCAGCAATTACGAAAGGATCCGCAACCGGAGTGCCTTTCAGTCTCTGCTTCTCGCCAATGATGCTCTGAAAATGATTGACGGCTAAGATCGAGGCGACGATCTGAAGCTCCTGCGTAGAAGGCGTGGTAAAGATGTGGCCGTTCTTCGTGATCCATCCATCAACGTACGGGTCAGGCGCGCCGTTCTGGAGCTCCCGCCTGACCTCTTTTGTTGAGAGCAAGGACCCGGCTTTCACCATGTCGCCCAATCCGGACCACAGCGTCGCGAAAACGCCGGGGTAGTAGTGTTTGAGCTTGCTAAAGGAGCCAGTATCGAAAACATAGATCATTGCGCTTTCCTTCGCAAAACAAGCTCCTCAAGGCCTGGCACTTGGGACGGCTTTACGCCCAGGAAATCTGCCGCCTTCTCTTGGCTGAGTTGACCTCGCAGATGCCGTGAGAAAACCTCTCTCAGTAGCCTGTCGCTGAGATACGCCCCCTTTGATGCGTACCAACTGCCGCCGCCAGCGCCTTCCTTCTTCTGCTTGGTCCACTCAAGGGCTTTTGCCTCATAAAAGATCTTGGTTGCTCGGCCGCGATCGAGGAAGCGCCGGAGGATCGCTTCTCGACTCACTCCAAATGCGCGCGCAAGATCTGAGAAGAAGGAGTCGGGTAGGGTATCAACGGAGTGGGGTGCGCTTTGGGTGCGGTGGTCGAAAACTGCAGACGGAATCAATACCTCGGCAGCCACCGCATTGCAGAACACCTCGATAGCCTGCTCCCGCTTGGGAAGGTCGTCGATGTACGAGGTGTCGAACTTCGATATGCCGTTGATGGCGAACAGTGAATGTGCGAGCTCATGTAGCAATGAAAATATCTGGCGAGTTTTGGTAGTGCTGTTGTTGATGTATATCAACGGGAATTCATCATCGCGCAAGCAGAACCCTGAAATGCTGGTCTGTTTGAAGCTGTCCTTGAAAACGAATATCCCGCGCTTCTCGATGGCTTCGCGCCACGCCTTTAGCGCATCCTCGTCTCGCGCCCAAGATGCTTGGATCTCGGTATCAATGCCAAGGGTGGCCCTAATCTGACGAGCTTTCGCGGCGAGGTCGTCGCCGATACTCAGCTTCACCTCATTCCAAATCTTGGAATTTGCCGGATTGGTGCCCTCGTAAAGCTCCGCCAAACCCAGTTGGTAGGCGCGCGCCTTGCGTAGATGGAGGTAGGTGTCCCTATCCAGCGTGGCAAGATCTTCTTCAGGAAGGGTCCGGAATTCTTGTCTGGGAGACGCTTCCTTGGGCGGAGTTGGAAGAAAGAAAACCGCAAGGGGGCGCTTGTATAGGTCGTAAGCCAGCGCTTCCAGTTGAGCATAGGTCGGAGAGGTGTCGCCCCGCTCCCATGACTCGATCTCAATGGCCTGTCGCTTCAGGCGCACAGCAACATCGGCCACCGACATGCCGATGGACTCGCGTGCCCAGCGCATCACTGCCGGCTGAACGCCGGCTACCGTCTCCCTAGTCATTTCGATGCTCCATGGGGCCAGTATCGCCCTGCAGGGTGCCGTTGCCCAGTCCCAAGGGGTGCGACCGACCTGGGCTCAGCCCGGTCGGGGTCGAATCGTCTGGCTGGATGGAGTAGCGAGGGCGATCAAGGCGGGGAAGGCGGAGGGCGGGAAGTGGATGCGGCCGGCGTCGGGTGTCGAGGCGCGCTAGCTGGGCCACATCCTGCAGCGGCTGGGCGCGCGGGCTGAGATGTCCCTCGGGGTTCATGTTCACTATTGGAGCTACAATTCCAGCTCTAACCAGGGGAATCAAGGATGGCTCTTATAACCTGCCCGGAATGCGGGCATACCATTAGCACTACTGCCCAGGCATGTCCGTCGTGCGGAGCGGTGCAGACGCCAGGCCCCGTCGACCCACAATCTGCCGCGCCCATAGCACCTGCGAAGAAGGCGGCCGGGTGCGGTAGGTTTGTACTGATAGGCGGCGTCGGGTTCGCGGTCGTGATTGTTATCTTGATTATGATTGGCTCATCGCCCCAAGCGAAGGAGAAGGGCAGAGAACGCGATGCCATCGCCTTATGCTGGAAGGAGTACGAGCGAAAGTCTCTAGACCCTGGTACGCAGAGGTTCATTGCCAGTGCGTGCGAGCTGATGGAAAAGGACTTCCGCACGAAACACGGCGTCGAGCCGTAATCGCCGGTTCGCCTGAGTCTCCCGTCGTAGTTACTTTCGGGCCTTTCTTTTCGGTCTTGCCCTCATTAGTTTTGCGCCTAACGGGCGGCGGCAGTGGGGTGCGTCAGGCAGCCGTCCCTTGAGCGGCCCTGAGGTCAACGTGCCTCAAGAATTGCCAGGACAACATGGGGCCTCCACTCGGACTCCAGATGGCTCAGGATTCGCTTGCCGCTATCCTCAGCATCTCCAGGCGATCCTCTTATGATGATGTTGGCAATGATCTCGGCGAGCAGGTCGTCCCGCTTCTCTTGGCACGAAGCTTCCGCTGCCTGGATCACCGCAGCGGTCTCTTCCGCCTTCTTGGCGTATCGGACGGCGGAACTCCGAATGCACTCATAGTAGGGTCGTGCGATTGAGGTGTTGACCGGTTCAGAGGTTTCGGCTGCGCCGGCCGCGAGCAGCAGAACTACAAAGCATGCAATACGCACGTCGTCCTCGCCAAAAATTGGTTTCGGGATACTCCAGAAATGGTACAGGACGATTCCAGGCGCAACCATCTCACCCTGAAGGGCCTAATGACACGTGCCGCAGAACCTGCCTGTGCTGACAGGCTGGGCCACTCGGCATGACGGTGCCTGCGGCGCGACAGTTGAAGGGATCTAGGTAAGCCAAGCGCAAGGGTGCATCTCACTCTCTCGGTGAGTCATCTCTGTCCTAGGCAAGCCTTGTCGGCTACTGAGTCCCTCAGCACCCCTTCGGGCGCAGGGATCCGCAGGGAAATTGACGATCATTCATGGCTGGTGTCATCGTTGGTGCGTCTGCTTCTTGCCCCAATGCAGTGGGTGCGGAAAAAGCACCCCATTAAGCGCGCAGGCGTGGAGGGGGGACAGTGCGCGCGCGGGGCATGGGACTCGGGGGGGCCTTGCTCGCGCTCAGGCAGCCCAGGTCAAGGCGGGCACATTGCCACGCCGTAGTAATAGCTAGGGGGGAGAAGGTCGCCGAAAGCAGCGAAGAAGGTCCCAAACGCGGCCAAGGTGAAACTGAACTGATTGATGTGCCTGCCCAGCGAGTTTCCGTCGCTGAGAAGGGTGCGAAATCGCTCCCGATCAGCTGCCAGGTATCCTTGAACTATCACTGACACGCCGACATACACCGCACCGATTCTTTGCGGCCAGCAGAGTTCCCCAAAAGCTCTAGCGGCCACTAGGCAAAGCGCCGGCGTTCCGAATGCGAGTGCCACCCCAATGAGCGTCGGATAGGTGCGCATGAGTATGACCTTGGGAAGTTTCATGGCTATCGACTAGACCTGTGCTTGTGGGAGGTTGCTCACCGATCATGCGCTGGAATCACGTTGGCGATACGGGGCGCCTGCCCTTTCTTAGCGCTGAAGGTGCACTGGCGGGTGGAGCTTCTCCCATGCTACGTGGCCAAACTTTGGGAGTGATGCGACTGGTGCTCACGTCGAGCCAGGTCTCAAGCAGGATGTGGGATCAAGCTACCCGGTGCTGATGGCTGCTAGCCTCCCAGTAGAGCGCTACCGGCTTCCTGTTGTCCCAGTACAAGCTGCGATGAGTAAGCCGGATACTGAACGTGCTCGATCTTGACCAAAGCCGCAGTCAGGTGTGTCGCTTGAAAGATGGTCTGGTTCTTCCCCCAGTAAAGAGACACAACCTTGTTTGGATTGTTTGGCAGGTCGTTGCTTTGAGCGACCCCCGGTCCGGTGTACACATAAACCCAGTCACCGTCTTCGACGGAGCTGTTGCCTAGCCACAGTACGTTATCCCTCAGCGGAATAGATCCAGCGCCTGCTTGGCCCCGCAGCGCCACGAGAAGAAGGTAGCTCGCGAGTTCAACATGCCCATTTGCCCTTAGTACAACGCGCTCGAGGTTGGCGACCCCTGAGTCAAAGATTCCGACGACGCTCAGATCATCGCTGAAGTTATACATTTTTCTTTCCCTTGATCCGCGGGATGACCCATCCGCTAACGAGCAAAACGATAGCTAAAAGTCCCGTAACGATGGCTAGCGGCTTTGTGCTTGATTTGAACGCATCAACGCTGACGCCAACAAGAATCGATGCGATGGTCATGCCGACCTGAGTCATCGCATTCATCTTTTCCAAGGAGTCGACTTTTTCCGCTAACGTTGAATTTGTGGACTTCAACGTCGACAGTTCTTCCCTGAGTAGATCGATCTTTGCGTCCTTTGCTTGAACGCTCTCGCGCGCGGTGTGCAGGTCGGTCTCAAGCGCGGTAACCGCGCTTGAGACAAGTACCGCAATGGCGTCACCACCGATGGCCCGAGGCTTACCCGCTGCGAGACCTCGCAAAGCACCACCGATGCCGTCATAGCTATCGCGACTGATGAAGGAGGCGAGTTCAGTCGATCCAACCGTCTGTGCCCCCGTCCCTCCTGGGTTTGCGGCCGGGGGAACCGGTTGCTGCGGTGTCGGTATGTGCACGGCGCTTTCCCTTGCCCTAGCTCCTATTCGTGCTGGAATGCTATGCCGCCTCTGTCAAGAATGGTAGATGGCCTGATCGTCCCGCCTGCTCCAGGACCGGGCAGCGACCTACGGGCGCTCAACCGTCTTCTTGATTGGGCCTTTGCGCGGAGTGTGCTTGCTGCGCCGCTCGGATCCATTAGATGGTGGACACTTGTGGTCATGGCCTACTTCATCCTTGCGGCTATCGCCCTGGCCATACTTGTCTCGTTGGCGGACCCATGGCTTGGGCGGCAAGTGTCAACTGTACTTTCCTGGCTGGGTTGCGCTAGGGCGGCAGCAGATCACCGGTCCTTCGAGGGCTGGAAGGACAAGTTTGGCGGTAACTATGGCGGTAGCCTTGAATGAGGATGTTCTCGAACGTCTTTGATAGCAATGCTCTTCGCTAGGTATGTGGTTGTTGGTGGGCCACCACACCGGCGTCTCTGGTGACCGGCATCCCTGCGACCTACTTCGCTCACCTCGCCGCATCCCAAGCCAGAGACGCGCGCGGTCGTAGGCCGACCGCGCAGGCAAGCAACCGCTCCATGGGCCACCGCACCTCGCCGCTGTGAGTGCCGCAGCCATAGCTTCCATCCCATGACTTCTGCCACTCCAGAATGACTACAGATGTAGTCATGCTGTATCCGTTTCCGGAGGAATGCGCATGCACTTGAAATCGTGGTGGATGGCACTGAGCTGCCTGGTGTGCTGCAACGCTTTTGCTGCCAGCGGTGGGATGGAGCGCGCTCTGGCCAATCTGAAGGTCAACGCGGAGATGTCGCGCTCCGATGCGATGCTGATACAGCGCGATGGAGAGACGCTGCTCGAAACCCGGAGCACCGCGACAGCGCAGCCGATTGAACTGATGTCGGCGACCAAGTCGGTGGTGGCACTGTCCATCGGGCTGTTGCTGCACAGCGGCGCGCTGGAATCGCTGGATCAGCCGGTAAGCGCGATCTATCCAGAGTGGGCACAGGGGCGCAAGCAGCACATCACGGTGCGGATGCTGCTCAATCACACCTCCGGCCTGCAGAATGTGCCGAATGCAGGCATCGAACTGGAAGGTGCGCCGGATCTGGTCAAGCTGGCATTGGCGGCTGAACTGTCAACGGATCCCGGGTCGACGTTCTCCTACAACAACAAGGCGACCAACCTCCTCGCCGGCATCGTCGAGCGCGCTTCGGGGAAGACGATGGATCGCGTCGTCGAGAGTGGCTTGTTCCAGCCACTGGGCATCACGGACTACACGTGGCGCAAGGATGAGGCGGGCACGCCGATCGGCATGGCCGGCCTGGCACTGTCCGCTGCCGACCTGGCCAAACTGGGCCGGTTGATTCTGGACAAGGGTGTCGCGCCAGACGGGCGTCGCCTGCTGGGAGAAGACTTCGTCGCTGAACTCATCGCCGAAAGCGCCCGCTCGAAGGACGTGGGGCTGCTGTGGTGGAGAATTCCTGCCTGGGAGCGGTTTACGCTGAAGCCGGACGCGGCATCGCTTCTGTCGCGCAACGGCGTCGATGCGGGCGTGGCGGCTGGGCTGTTGAAGGCGGGCAGTCGCGGGTTTGCCAGCAAGGGCGAGCTGTTCGCTTTTTTCTGGGAAAGCCTCGGGCCAAGCTGGGCTGACGCGTACGGCCGCGAGATCACCAGCCGAGGGATCAAACTTACGGATCTGTTTGATCAGGTGCGCGGGCCGGTCGCCGCCTATGCTGCCATGGGTTACATGGGCCAGTATCTGGTCGTGGTTCCAGAGACATCCCTGGTGGGGGTCCGGCAGATCGCGCGCAAGGAGGGCCACGATTTCGCCGTCGACGACTATGCGACGTTTGCCGCCGACGTGTTGACCTTGTCCGAAGCACTGTAAGAGGTTCGAGCCCATCTCCCCTGCAGCTGCGGCGCCCAGCCCGAAGACCGCAGACACCGCGCCGAGCGTCACATTGAAGCGGCTGGTTCGCTGGGCCAGGTCGCTGATGATGACGGGGGCAGTGCAAGGACGATCTCCGCACCGACGTCAGGCATGTCTCCTGAGCGCGCCCGTCCGCGGGCGCCTCGTGTCAATGTGACCGCCCGCCCACGGGGTCAAGCGCGGCACGCGGCAAACAGGTCCAGATCACGCTGGTAGACCTGGCTGCGGACATCGAACAGCCCCAGCAAGGAGTGGTAAACGTTGTCGTGACTGTACGCCGTGCCCTCGGCACGGTTTCGCAGGCAGGCCAGGTTGAGGTTTGCATGGTGCGCAAACGCCGGCGAGAACCACATCACCATCGGGACGCGGGTCTGTTCCTGAGGCGCAATGAGGTAAGGCGTGCCGTGGAGATACATACCGCGCTCGCCAAGCGACTCGCCATGATCCGAGACGTAGATCATGGCCACGTCCCGCTGCTCCGAGTAGCGCTGCAACAGATCAATGGTCCTGCCCAGCATGCGGTCGGTGTAGACCAGTGTGTTGTCGTACGTATTGGTCAGCGCCGCGTTGGTGCACTTCTGGATCTGGTTGCTGTCGCAGGTCGGGGTGAAGACGTTGCCGTCGGCAGGGTAACGCTCGAAGTAGGTTGGGCCGTGGCTGCCCAGTTGGTGGAGTACGATCAGGCCATCCCCCTGCATGGCGTCGATGCGTGCGTTCAGTTGATGCAGCAACACTTCGTCGTAGCAGGTGCCGTCCTTGTTGACACACTGCCCGGCTACCTTGAATGCAGGCATGTCGTCGGTGGCCACGCGCGCGCACACGCCTTTGCAGCCGCCATTATTGTTGTTGCGCCAGAGGATGTTCACACCGGTACGCTTCAGGATATCCAGAACGTTTTCTTCCGTCGCTGCGCGTACGTCATCGTACTGGGCGCGCGTCATTCTGGAGAACATGCAGGGCAGGGAGATGGCCGTGGCCGTGCCGCAGGATGAGACGTTCTTGAAGGCGATGATGTCGCTTCGCTTTGACAACACGGGATTGGTGGCACGCGGGTAGCCGTTGAGCTGGAAGTTCTGCGCCCGCGCGGTTTCGCCCACCACGGCAATCACCAGCCTGGGACGCCTGCCCGTGCTTGTCGGCGGGCGGGTGGCATCCTCGGCGACGCGCTGCAGCGGCCGTGACACCGCGATGTACTTGCGCTTGAGATAGCCGTTGGCATGGCGCACGAAGTTGACCGGTAGGACCTGGTCCCTGAGCTCGCGGTTGTTGCGCAGCAGGGAGGCATAGTCCTTGTAGAACACCATGGATATCACGGCCAGGATCGCCAGGGTCGCCAGAACGTTGACCACCATCCAGGAGGCGGTCTGCAGCACGCACCCGCTGCGGATGCGCAGCGACATCATCGCGGCGGCTGGCAGCGCGCCCAGAAGTACGATGGTGAGCAGCAAGGGGACGGAGAAGTAAGAGCCGAGCTCGGCCTGGTTGGTCTCGAAGACGTTTTGCACCATGCTGCGGTCGATCAGGACGTTGTAGTGCAGCATGAAGTAGGTGCTTGCAGCGCTGATGATCACCAGCAGTACCAGCAATGGTTTGCGCAGGTAGGGCAGCGCGAGCACCGGCATGAGCAGCAGGTTGAACAGACAGAAGAAAAAGACCGGCAGGCTCAGGAAGAACAGTACGCCGCGCACGCTGTCGAACTCCGCGTGCCTCCATAGCGCGTGCCACAGTGCAACGTTGCCAAGGGTGGTGAAGAACAGTGCGACTATCCATGTCAGCTGCACCGGGTTGAGTCGCACGAACATAAGACGCTGAAACACGCGCATTCTTCCAATGAATGAAAAGTGCGCGCAGTATCAGAATGCGTGTATCAGGAACTTGTCAGGCGCAGAACCAGGCGTTCTTCGGTGCTCTATCCGAGTAGGATGACCGCCCATACGGCGCCCACCATCAACAAGGCCGTGGCCTGAGCGGTACTGCCCATGTCCTTGGCATTCTTTGACAGCGGGTGGAGGTCGAGCGAGATGCGATCAACAACGGCTTCGATGGCGGAGTTGAGCAGTTCCACGATCAGGCTGATGAAGCTGACGGCCAACATCAGCGCACGCTCCACCGGGCTGACGTCGAGCACAAACGTGGCTCCCATCAGGACGCCATGCAGGACCAGCAGTTGTCGAAAAGCGGCCTCGCCTCGCACGGTCGCGACGAACCCGTCGCGCGAGTGGATCACCGTGTGGACAATCCGGTTGAATCCGGTCCTGCCGTGGCGATACTTGCCGGCTCCGTCCGGGTCTGACCAGTGCATCTGCATCTCCTGCGTGGATTGATGGGTGCACAGGATCGGAGGGGTGGCGTCAGGAAGCTGTCAGGAGCGGGCGCGGAAGCGTGTGATTGCGGAAACGCAGTCGCGCTTAGTGTTGCTGGCCCTGCGCTGCGGACATGTCCAGCGTAAAGCGGCAACCGCTCTCCGAACTCTCCACGGCCATGCGCCAGCCCAGGTGGTCCACAATCCGTTGCACGATCGACAGGCCAAGCCCTTCCCCGCTCTCGCGCAGGCTTGGCGCGAAGCGCTGGAACTGCTGGGGATCCATGCTGGGTGGCAGGCCTGGACCGGTGTCGACGATGGACAGCGTGGCGTCCCGCACGGTGATGCGGATTTCGCCTTTGTCGGTGTATTGGCAAGCATTGCGCAGCAGGTTCCAGAGCACGCTGCGCGCCAGTTCGGCGTTGGTGTGGATGCAGGGGTCCTGCGGTGCATCCAGCAGCAGGACGACCGGCTTGCCCGCCAGCCAGGGCTGGCAGCGCGTCGTGCATTCCTCGATCAACGGACGCAGCGGGACATTCTCCTTGGCAAGACGCTGTGGGTCCCGTGAGAGCAGTAACAGGCAGGACAGCTGGCGCTGCATTTCCTGTGTAGTCCGAACGATCCGCTCGCCGCTCGCCCTCAGGTGGCTGTCCTCGGGCAGCTGGTGAACGATGGTCTCGGCCGCGCCGGAGATAATGGCCAGGGGCGTGCGCAGTTCATGGCTCGCATCCCCCACGAAGCACCGTTCACGCTGCAGGTACCGCTCCGCCTCGTCGCTGTGCTGTGCGAAGGCGCGCGCCAGCACGCCGATCTCGTCGCGTGCCTCCTGGAAGGGAAACGGCGTCTGCCCGCGCTGCACCGCATCGGCCAGCCGGGTGATGGGGGCGATGACGCGCGCTGCCGTCAGTCGCCCGATCCAGAACGCGCAGAGGATGCACAACAGCATGACCACGAGCGCATAGCCATCGATCACGTGCTCCAGATACTGGTACCGCTCGGCATCCTGGCGGAGGTAATAACGTTGGTCGCCGAGGTCGAACACCAGCAGATGCCAGACGTCGGGCGGGTCGGTGCTGTAATAGCCAGGTGCATACGGGCGCAGGGCATCGGGCACGTTTCGCGCATCATAGAGCTCACTGCCCGCAGACAGCGCCGGTGGCGTGCCATCGGCAAGGTCAGCCTCCAGGCGATCCATCTCGCCGTGCAGGCTTCTCGAAATGACGTAGGCCCTGAGCTCGTCATAATCCAGCTGCTCGGCAGCGACCACAAAGCCCATGACGGCCACCATCAGCAGCACGAACGACACGGTGATCCGCGTTCTGAGCGTCATCTGGCGGTAGAGCGCTTTCATGACGGCAACTGCCCTCCTCGGGTCGTCATTCCGGGACAGACGTCGTTGGCGCACTCAAGCGCCATCCGATGCCGTGCACCGTCTCAATAAGCGGATACGCGAAGCTCTTGTCCGCGTGCTGCCGAAGCTCGTGGATATGCGTCCGCAACGCACCGCTTTCCGGCGGATGGTCGCCCCACAGCAGGTATTCCATCTCCTGCTTCCTGACCACGCCGGGCGCGGCCCGCATCAGGCACACCAACAGCTTATGGGTGCTGGGGGTCAGCGTGATGGTCTGGCCCTGCCGCCACGCCTGCGGTGCACGGGTGTCCACCCGCAGGTCCTGCCAGGTCAGCGTGCCTTGAACGCTGCGGCCCTGGGCACGGCGCACCAGCGCCTGGATGCGTGCATCGAGTTCTATCAATGAGAAGGGCTTGACCAGGTAGTCGTCCGCGCCCAGTGCCAAGCCCTGCACGCGGTCATCCACCGGATCGCGCGCGGTCAGCATGATCACCGGTACGGGATTCTGGAATTCCTGGCGAAGTCTGTGGCAGAGCGTCATGCCGTCCAGCCGCGGCAGCATCAGATCCAGCAGGATGGCGTCGTAGTCATTCCCGGTTGCCAGGCGCAGGCCCGCAGCGCCATCGCGCGCATCATCGAGTACATAGCCCAGTGGCTCCAGGAATGCGTACAGGTTGGCCACCAACTCGGGGTTGTCCTCGATGATGAGCAGGCGTGTCATGGTTTGTTGAAATCTGGCCGCATGTGGGAACTGTGCGGGATCGTCGTAGTGTTGCCAAGCGCTGCGGTCAGGCAGGGCACCCCGTCGCCAGGTACAGCAGCTGGAACCACAGCGGGCGCATGCCTACCTCAGCAACGAAGGCGCCTGGTCAATCCGCCACGTGCCATTCAATGCAAGTACCACGGCGAACTTCCCGCACAGCAGTACGTCGGCTTCATTGTTCTCGCGCACGGAGCGGTCAGCCCCTGGGAGCATCAGGACGTGGACCTGGCCGATGAAGTCATGCCGCTCATGGTGCTGGCCACGCACCATCACGCGATACGGTCCGCGAAGCGTACGCACCACCGGGTGACGGCCTGCGGCCTGTGTCGCCCCTACAAGGTCGATAGCGTTTCCGCGGGGCATGCGCCAGGCGATGCGCTCGGGTTGGCCAAACCACGCCAACGCCTTCACCTCGCGCGTCTGCAGGGCCCGCGTGGCCGGTGTGCGGCGAAGTGCGGCCACGGCCCGCTGGCTGCGCAGTGCGGTCCACAGCATGCTGCCTATGATGAACAGGCCGGCAGCAATCAGGTACACGAACACCAGGCCAAACCACGGCGAGCTGTTGGGAATGCCGAACAGCATCGCGACAAAGATGAGCAGCATCGCCCATCTGATCCATTCGCGCGGGTCCTTTCCCGTTGTCATATTCGCTTCCTTGAGCACGGTCTGCAGGCGCGCAGACCGTGGAATTCTGGCACTGGCGGAAGCGCAATGCACTGCAGAGGGCGGAACGCGCATCAACGCAGCATTCCTCGCCGTCGTCGTTGGTCACCCTGCCATTGTGCAGGTGCCCCCGCGCAGGTGCGGTGCTAAAACATCCAGCAACACCCCGCTCAGGCTCTGGATGATGAAGCAACGTTACTCAACGCTGTCGGCCTGCCTGACGCTTCTGCTTCCCGCGGTCGCGTACGCCGGAGTCGACCTCGCCTCACTCGACAAGGGCATGGTCGGCCCACGCACCGAGATCCTCGTGCTGGGCAGCATCCACCTGAGCGAGCACGAGGCCTTCGATCCCAAGGCACTGGGTCCCCTGCTGGACAGGCTGGCGGCGTTCAAGCCCGGCTACATCACCATCGAAGCCATCAGTGGTGAGCAGTGCGATCTGGCCAAGCGCCATGCAGCGGTCTACGGCGATGATTACTGCGCCAGCACGGAGACGGCGAAAGCGGCCACGGGATTGGAGGTGCCGGCTGCGATCGTGCAGGTCAACACGACCTTGGCGGCGTGGCCGGCTGCCCCCACCGCCGCGCAGCGCCGCCAGCTGGCGGCGCTGTTCCTTGCCGCTGGCGAGCGGGCGTCCGCCTATGTGCAATGGCTGCAGCTGCCCGCGGCGGAGCGACGGGCGGGTGATGGTCTGGACGACAGCCTGGTCGACCTGCTAAAGCAGCTTGGCACGCGCAAGAACGAGAGCTATCAGATCGCCGCAGTGCTCGCGGCCCGACTCGGCCAGCAGCGTGTGTACGCCATCGACGACCACACCGGTGACAACCACCAGATCGCGGATCGCAAGGCATTCGGCACGGCGCTCCAGCAGGCGTGGAGCACCTATGGACCTGCACTGGATGCCATGACCGAGCGCGAAGCTGCCTTCATCGCCGCCAACGACGTGCTCGGGCTGTATCGCAGCGTCAACGACCCCGCGACGTTGCGGGTGCTCGCCGAGTCGAATGTGAGCCAGACACTGGCTGCCGTATCGCCACAGCACTATCCCCAGATCTGGGTGCAGGGCTGGGAGATCCGCAACCTGCGCATGGTCGCCAATGTGCTTGAAGTGGTGCGCGATCACCCCGACGCCCGCGTCCTATCCATCGTCGGCGCCTCGCACAAGCCGTGGTTCGATGGCTGGCTGGGGCAGATCTCCGGGGTGGATATCGCCGACACGCAGGAAGTGTTGAAGTAGGCGGCGGGGTACACCGCCTGCCTTGATCCGTGTTGCCTTATCCTTGCGCCAGCCCCTGGCCACCCACCGGCTCGGTCTCGAACCGCTCCCCGAATCCCGTGATCATCGGTTGGGCCTTCGTGATCGCCGCCTGCACGGCCGGCAGCGCCAGCGAGGCGCGGTGCAGTTCCTGGCTGTCCCACACCTCGGTCACCCAGATTGCCTCCGCCGCGGTCGGGTCGCGCGCCACTACGTAGCTGCGGCAGCCCGGCATTGCGCTGGTGCCCTCCAGCAGGATCGCGATGACCGCGTCGCGCTGGCCGGGCGCGGTCAACATCTTGCCGATCAAACCGTACATGGGTGCATTCCGGGGCAGGGGAGGTGCCCGCATCCTGCGCGCCGCCGCCACGGCCGTTCAATGGCCACCGGTTTGAGGCCCCCGTCGCCCTGCGGTATCCTGCGCGCCCCTCCTGCTCCGGCCGCCGTGTGATGACGCCACCCTGATACCGCGTTGACGACGCGCCGGCCCTTGCGCTGGCTCAGGGAGTGCTTGTCTTCATCACACAACGCGCCGTGCGGATCGCCGGTGCGTGGAGTCTGTCCATGTCTGTGTCCTATCCGCTGCGCCAGCAATGGCTCGGCAACATCCGCGGTGATCTGCTGTCCGGCGCCGTGGTCGCCCTCGCGCTGATTCCCGAAGCGATCGCCTTTTCCATCATCGCCGGGGTCGACCCCAAGGTCGGCTTGTACGCCTCGTTCTGCATCGCGGTGGTCACCGCCATCGCCGGTGGTCGGCCGGGCATGATCTCCGCCGCCACCGGCGCGATGGCGCTGGTGATGGTCGATCTGGTCCGCGACCACGGCCTGCAGTACCTGTTGGCCGCCACGATCCTGGCGGGACTGCTGCAGATCGTCGCCGGCGCGCTCAAGCTCGGTGCACTCATGCGCTTCGTTTCGCGCTCGGTGATCACCGGCTTCGTCAACGCACTGGCCATCCTGATTTTCCTGGCGCAGTTGCCCGAGCTGATCGGGATGCCATGGACGGTGTACGCCGTGTGCGCGGCCGGCCTCGCGATCATCTATCTGCTGCCGCTGCTGACCCGGGCGGTGCCCTCACCACTGGTGGCAATCGTGGTGCTCACCGGGCTGTCGATCTGGCTCGGCCTGGACATCCGCACCGTCGGCGACATGGGGGCGCTGCCGGACAGCCTGCCCACCTTCCTGCTGCCGGACGTGCCACTCACCTGGGAGACGCTGCGCATCCTGTTGCCCGTGTCGGCCACGCTGGCGGTCGTCGGTTTGCTGGAGTCGATGATGACCGCGCAGATCGTGGAAGACATGACCGACACCCCCAGCCAGCGCAACCGCGAGTGCGCCGGGCAGGGCCTGGCCAACATCACTGCCGGGCTGTTCGGCGGCATGGGTGGCTGCGCGATGATCGGGCAGTCGGTGATCAACGTGTCCTCCGGTGGCCGTGGTCGGTTGTCCTGTCTGGTGGCGGGTGTACTGTTGCTGCTGCTGGTGGTCTACGGCGCGGACTGGGTCCGGCAGATTCCGATGGCCGCCCTGGTCGCGGTGATGATCATGGTCAGCATCGGCACCTTCCACTGGCGCTCGTTCGCCGAGTTCCGGCTGCATCCGAAAAGCTCTTCGGTGGTGATGCTGGGCACAGTGGTTGTGACCGTGGCCACGCACGATCTGGCCAAGGGGGTGCTGACCGGAGTGCTGCTGTCGGCGCTGTTCTTCGCCCGCAAGGTGGGCCGGATGCTGGCCATCACCGATGCCGAAACAGCCGACGGCACCCGCGTGTACACCGTGAGCGGCCAGGTATTTTTCGCCTCGGCCGGGCAGTTCGCCGCCGCCTTCGATCTGCTGCGGGTGCCCGAACGCGTAATGATCGATCTGACCCAGGCGCACTTCTGGGACCTCAGCGCAGTGGGCGCGCTGGAGCGCGTGACCGGCAAGCTGCGCGCGCGGGGAGCGCAGGTGGAGGTGATCGGGCTCAACGCGGCCAGCCAGACACTGGTGGAGCGGCTGGGGCGGGGCGATCGCGGCGGGGCGGGTCACTGAACACGGTCAGGAAGCGGCGCTAAACATCGCAGGCGTGGCGCCGTTATCCAACTGAGTCCCCTCTCTGGGCAGGCAACCTCGCGGTGCCTGCAGGCGGTATCTCCACAGGGCGGGGTGGTGGCATCGATCCCCGACTTCCGCTGGCCGCGCCGTGATTGCACCGCGCGCGTGCCGGCCCGCAATGGACTGCGTGTTTCCGTGGCGGCGCATGACTGCGTCCGCCGGTATGCCCTTTTTCCGGAACCGCCCCCATGTCCGTGTCCCGCCCCACCGCGTCCAAGCGCCCCGGCAGCATCGCCAACCGACTGATGCTGGGTACGGCGTTGATCGCCATGCTCTGCTTCGGTGTCACCGCCGCCATCAGCTACCGTGAAGCCAGTGCGTCGTTGGTCGATGCCTCCCGCCACACCATGCAGAGCGAAGCCCAGGCCGAGGCGCTGCGGGTGAGCGGTGATCTGTCCAACGCATTCGCCACCAGCCAGGCGCTCGCACAGAACCTGCTGGTACAGCGGGCTGCCGGCACGCTGTCGCGGGCGACGGTGTCCGCGGTGATCCACCAGCAGGTGCAGGTGCACCCGGAGTGGGTGGGCTTTGGCACGTTGTGGGAGCCCAATGCCTTCGATGGCAAGGATGCCGAGTTCGTCGGTGCCGAGGCGCATGATGACACCGGCCGGTTCATGAGCTACTGGGCCTGGCACGACGGTGCACCGATGCAGGATGCGCTGACCGGCTATGACGTGCCCGGCGATGGCGACTGGTATCTCAAGCCGAAGGCGCTCAAGCGGCAGACCGTGGCCGAACCGTACACCTATGAAATCGGCGGTCAGAAGGTGCTGATGACCACGCTCTCCACCCCGGTGATCGATCAGGGGACGTTCGTTGGCGCGGTGACGGTGGACTTCGCGCTGGCCGCCCTGCAGAAGCACCTGGCCGCGTTGCGCCCGATGGGCGAAGGCCACGTTGAACTGATCTCGCCCGGCGGCATCGTGCTGGCTGCGAAGGATCCGAACGAGATTGGCAAGCGTCGCGAGGATGCGCTGACCACGCAGGTACTGGCCGCGGTCAAGACCGGCAAGACGTTTGACGCCTTCGAGCCGGATGCGGCGGGCGATGTGAAAACCTACGTGCCGCTGCGTATCGGCGGTAGCGAAGAGCATTTCGCGCTGGGGGTGATCGTGCCGCATGCGCTGATCACTGCGCAGGCGCGCGCGCTGCTGTGGATCATCCTGTCCGTTGGCCTGGGCGCGGCACTGGTGCTCAGTGGCAGCGTGTACGTGCTGCTGCGCCGGCAGGCGATCCGCCCGCTGGCCGATGCGGTCCGTCTGTCGGCCGATGTGGCCGAGGGTCGTCTGGATACGCCGTTGCCACCCGCGCGCAATGACGAAGTCGGCCGGCTGCTTGAATCCATGCAGCGCATGCGCAGCCAGCTGCGCGCCGTGATGGCCGCGCAGGGGGAGATGGCCCAGCGCCACGAGGCGGGCGAGCTGAGCTACCGGATGGACACGCAGACCTTCCCGGGCGAGTACGGCAAGATGGTGGAAGACACCAACCAATTGGTGGGCGCCAACATCGCGGTAACGCGTCGACTGGTCGAGGTGATGCAGCGCTATGCCGTCGGTGACCTGAGCCAGGACATGGATCGCCTGCCCGGCGAGCAGGCCGCCTTCACCGCCGCGATGGATACGACCAAGGCCAACCTGCGCGCGATCAATACCCAGATCGGCGATCTCGCCCGCGCTGCGGCAATGGGCGATTTCAGCCAGCGTGGCGACGTGGTGCGCTTCGATCACGACTTCCGCGCGATGGTCGAAAACCTCAACACCATGATGCAGGTCAGCGACGACAACCTGCAGCAGATCTCCGCGCTGCTGCGTGCGATCGCCGCCGGCGATCTCACCGCGCGTATGCAGGGCGATTTCCACGGCGTGTTCGCGCGGATGCGTGATGATGCCAACACCACCGTGGTGCAGCTGACCGACATCGTCGGCCGCATCCAGCAGGCCACCGGCAGCATCAACCTCGCCGCCGGTGAGATTGCCGCAGGCAACAGCGATCTGTCGCGCCGTACCGAACAGCAGGCCGCCAGCCTGGAGGAAACCGCCGCCTCGATGGAGGAGCTGACCTCCACCGTGCGTCAGAACGCTGACCATGCCGTGCAGGCGAACCAGCTCGCCGCTGGCGCAGCCGATGTGGCGTCCAAGGGCGGTGAGGTGGTCGGCAAGGTGGTGACCACCATGGCCGGGATCGAGGCGTCCTCCAAGCGCATCGCCGAGATCATCTCCGTGATCGACGGCATCGCGTTCCAGACCAACATCCTGGCCTTGAACGCCGCAGTGGAAGCGGCGCGCGCGGGCGAGCAGGGACGCGGTTTCGCGGTGGTGGCCACGGAAGTGCGCGCACTGGCGCAGCGCTCGGCGGGCGCGGCAAAGGAGATCAAGGGGCTGATCGACGACTCGGTCACCCAGGTCAGCGCGGGCTCGGCGCTGGTCCACACGGCCGGCCGCACCATGGAAGAGATCGTGACCGGCGTGCGTCGGGTCAACGACATCATGGCCGAGATCTCGGCGGCGTCGAAGGAGCAGTCGGCCGGCATCGAGCAGGTCAACCAGACCATCACCCAGATGGACGAAACGACGCAGCAGAATGCCGCGCTGGTCGAGGAAGCCACGGCGGCAGCGCGTGCGATGGAAGAGCAGGCGCAGCAGCTGGGCACGGCGGTGGCGATCTTCCGGCTGCAGGCCCACCCGGGCACGCCGGCCGCACCGGTGCGTCGTAGTGCGCCTGCGCGCGGTGCCTCGCGCGTACCGGTGGCGGCGGTGGCGAGTGAGGAGTGGCAGACGTTCTGAGGCCGGCTCCTGCCGATTACTCTCGTTGGTCGGCGCGCTCCATCGCGGTGGTGCGTCGGGCGTTGATGTAAGCCAGCATGCCCGGCGCGTATGCCGGGTACTTCAATGAAGCGATAGCCAAGCTGTGCCAATGGAATGGCGATGCCAAGAGTCAGCGCTGCGCAGGCAAGATAGGCCAGATCCGTTTGGGGTACTGACGCCTGGATACGTCGGAACACCGGTATGAGCAGCGCAATGACGATGGGATGGGCCAGATAAAGCGAGTAGCTGACCTGACCGAGGTACGTTGTAGCGCGGTTGACCACCGCCGACAGCGGCAACAATGACATGCCAAGAAGCAACACGGCATAGGTGGCGCCGAACAGACCCCAGCCGATAGCCGGGGATAGAGCTGCGCGTGCACTGGCGAGCGTCAGCCCGATCAGCACGGTGCCGCCGATGACCAGCAGCCCCATGCCGCAGCGCCGAGCCTTGCTCGGCTGCATCGCGTGAAGTGCCTTGAAGGCGTGATAGGCAAGAATGCCGTAGAGGAACACGGGGAGGTGGCGCAACAGGCCGTAGTCGCCGACGGCTGCCAAGCCTGAGGAGCCTCCCAGGCCAGTCACTGCAAGCACGGTGGCTGCAGTGCCCAGGGCAGCCACCAGCCAGGCACGCTTCAGCGTGTCGATGAGGTTGAAGAGCAGCGGGAAGACGGCATAGAAGAGCATCTCTACACCGATGGCCCAGCTGGCCCACACGATCCCCGCTTCCCATCCACGGAACAGGTTGAACGTGAATGTGACGTTGGCAAGAATTTCAGGCGCGGAATGACCCGGGTGGCTTCCACGACCGTCCCGCCAGATCGAAAATGCCAGCAACACCAGAAACAAGGGTGCGATACGGAACAGTCGATGCAGGTAGAAGCTCAGCAGGGGCCGTGGAGCCGCTGCGTGGCGCGGCATCGTATAGGCCAGCGAAAACGCGCTGATGACGAAAAAGAGCGCGACGCCGGTACCACCCATTGCCAGGATCGCGCCCATTACTGGGCCTGTCGCCAGTGCAGGTGATGGCATTGCCATTACATGGAAGATCACCACATAGACGGCAGCAAGCCCACGCAGGGCATCGAGGAACGCGAGTCGGTTTGACGGAGCCATGACGGTCCTTGTCCAGGCAGGTGGCAACCCTCCTTTCGGCAGGAGGTCTACATGCGGGCGGGAGATGAACTCCGTGCATGCTATCACCCGCATAAGGCGCTGCCAGAGTGCGGGCTTCTCAGTTTGCTTGCCCGGTGAAGGCATCAACGACAGGCTCGATTCGTTTCAATGGGGGAGTGCGGCGGTCTCATTGAAGCAGCGGCGGCCGAGGCGCAGCGCCAGATGGACCAGTACGATCAACACCGGCACCTCTACCAAGGGCCCGATCACGGCAGCGAATGCGACCGGTGAGCCCAGCCCGAAGGCGGCGATCGCCACGGCGATGGCCAGTTCGAAGTTGTTGCCCGTTGCGGTGAAGGCGATGGCGGTGGTGCGCGGATAGTCGCGTGCGATCCAGCGGCCCATGAAGAAGCTCAGCAGGAACTGCACGAAGAAGTAGATGGTCAGTGGCATGGCGATACGTACTGCATCCATGGGAATGCGCACCAGATCGCCGCCCTTGAGGCTGAACATCGCCACGATGGTGAGCAGCAGTGCGACCAAGGTGACCGGGCTGATGGCGGGCAGGAAGCGCGTTTCGTACCAGTCAGCCCCGCGCACGCGCAGCAGCAGGCGTCGCCCCAGATAGCCCGCCGCAAAGGGGATGCCCAGATACACCAGCACCGCGCCGGCAATGGTCCAGGTGCTGACATCAATCACGCTGCGCTGCAACCCGAACAGCGGCGGCAACACGGTCAGAAACAGCCACGCATAGACGCTGAAGAAAGCGATCTGGAACAGGGAGTTGAACGCGACCAGGCCTGCCACGTACTGGTTGTCGCCGCGCGCGAGCTGGTTCCAGACCAGTACCATCGCGATGCAACGGGCCAGACCAATCAGGATCAGCCCGGTCATGTACTCCGGCCGGTCGTGCAGGAACACCGCGGCCAGCGCGAACATCAGCACCGGTCCCACCACCCAGTTCTGCAGCAGCGACAGCGCCAGCACGCGCTTGTCGGCGAAGACGGCGGGCAGCGCCTCGTACTTCACCTTGGCCAGTGGCGGGTACATCATCAGGATCAGACCTGCTGCGATCGGCAGGTTGGTACCGCCAATGGTCATCGCGTCCAGCGCGGCGGGCAGGCCATCGAAGACGGTGCCCAGTACCACGCCGAGCGCCATCGCCGCGAAGATCCACAGGGTAAGCCAGCGGTCCAGAAAGGACAGGCGGGAGGTGGCACGTGTCGTCATCGCGATGGGCCCGGCAGTCAACGGATCAGCACGACGGCGCGCATTGGCCGGTGGAACCGCAGTCCGTCTCGCCGGCACAGCAGTTCTCGGTGAGGTAGCTGATGAGGCCATTCATCGCCTTGAAGTCGGCGCGGTAGCAGATGCTGCGCCCGCGCGACTCGGTGCTGACCAGGCCCGCCGCGCTCAGTTCCTTGAGGTGGAAGGACAGCGTGGCACCGGGAAGGCCGAGGTCGGCGGCTATTTCTCCGGCCAACCGGCCAGCCCGGCCGGCCTGGACCAGCAGGCGGAAAACGCTCAGGCGGGTGTTATGACCGAGGGCGGAAAGGGCGTGGGTTGCACTGTTGTGTTCCATGTTTCTAGAATAGTCGAACAATAAATCCGGAGCAACCTCATGTCCTTGCTGCTCAACCCGATGCGCACCCACGCATGAAGGCCGTGATCTACCACAACCCGGACTGCGCGACCTCGCGCAATGTGCTCGCGCTGATGCGCCATGCCGGCGTGGCGCCGGAGGTGGTGGAGTACCTGCGCACCCCGCCGGATCGTGAGCGTTTGATCGCACTGATCGCCGCCGCAGGCCTGCAGGTTCGCGATGCGCTTCGCCAGAAAGGCACCCCGTACGCCGCGCTGGGCCTGGCCGATCCAACGCTGGAGGACACCCAGCTGCTGGATGCGATGCTGGCCCATCCGATCCTGATCAACCGGCCCTTCGTGCAGACCGAACTGGGGGTGCGCCTGGCGCGACCCTCGGAGACCGTGCTGGAGATACTGCCGCCGGTGCAGGCGCCGTTCCGCAAAGAAGATGGGGAGGTGGTGATCGACGCCCACGGCCGGCGCGGCACAAAAAAGCCCGGTCAGTGACCGGGCTTCTTCATCCAGGCGTGCGCAGTACTTACCAGCGCATGCCGGCAAACGGGTTCCAGCTGGTGTCGCCCTTCACCTTTTCCAGGTAGTACGAGTAGTTGGTCGTGAGCGCGATCAGCACCGACCAGGCCATGCCGATCGCCCGGCCGACCATGTCCGGCAGGAACGCCACGATCACCATCAGCACGAGGGTGATGCCCAGGATGGTGAGCGCCTTGCGCCACATACCCAGAATCAGCAGGTAGATCCAGCTGAAGAACAGCGCGAAGAAGTTGAAGTTGATCTTGATCCTCTGGCCGAACGTCAACGTCTTGAATGCAGCCTTGAAACCAGGCGAATTGGGGGCACCGTGCTGTTCGAAGAAGTTGAAGCGGAACTGCCACTTGGGGCTGAGGGGGGAAGCAGTGTTGGAATCCATATCCGAATCGTTGTTTGAAAACGATTACATGATAGCGGGGCGACCTACAGAAGCGCCAATTTTTCCGTGCATTCCACCCCCTCCAGCAGGCACTGCGCGCACCGTCACACATTCGTCCCGGTTTTCCGATAGGGTGCGCAATCCGCGCGGCCGGAAGCCCCGCGGGCAATGCGACGTCAACGAGATGCCATTCCATGTCCACTGATGTAATGACCCCCGAGCGCCCACAGGCAGGACCGCAGATTGCGCCGTGTCCGGTGGCCACCCAGGCGCAGCATCTGCTTGCCCAGCTGCAGTTCTCGCAGGTGAGCGCGCGCGCGCTGTCGCGCCCGCCGGTTGATGCCGACCTGGCCATTGCCGCGCCCACCATCTGAGCGGATGGACCTCGCCGAGCGTTTGGCTTGGCGACCTGCTCCCTCGTCCTTTTGCCTCGACTCCGGGGCCGCCGCCATGCCTGGCGGACGGATGAACTGCGCAATGCGGCCACCTACCGTGCCAGCGACAGGCGTAAGGTTCACCTTCGTGGGCCTGTCGTGGACCATCGGGTTCCTCTGTAAGATGAATGGGGAAAGGCCCACGGCACAGGGCCTGCGCCTCCGTGGTCCTGGGGGGCAGTCCACTTGGCTCGATCCAAAAGCTGAATGCGGAGAAATCAGCGGTGAAACCTTCGCACCCACCTTACAATTCGCGCCATAGACTGAGCCGCATTTTTCGTCTCAAGTCGGTTGGAGAGTTCGTGGGTTCCGGGAGTCACAGACAACAGCGGCGTGCCGGTGATCGGCCCGCACCGACAGGACGAATGCGCGCCATCGCGCGCGCCGGGCTCAGGACGCCCCTTTCCACATCTTGCATCTCCGGCCTGGCACGCCCTGCACAGGGACACCGCGCATGAGTACCCAGACCCTCCACGCCCGACTGGATGCCGGTCGGGCGACGCTGCCGGCCGAGTCGCCGTTGCCGATGCCCGAGCAGTCCCTCCAGGAAGGCGAGCTGCAGGTCCGCCGGCAGCGCACCGCGCCGCGGATGATCGGTCTGCGCCGCTTCTACATCCTGGGTGGCACCGCGGCGATGACCGCCGCCGCCAGCCGGATGATGTGGAAGGTACTGGCCGTCAACGGCATCAGCGTGCTGGAAGCTTGCCTGCTGGTACTGTTCGTGGGCCTGTTCGCGTGGATCGCGCTGTCCTTTGCCGGAGCCGTGGCCGGCTTTCTGACCGCGGTATTCGATCGTGGTTACAAGCTGGGGATCGATCCGGATGCGCCGCTGCCGACCGTGCACACGCGCACCGCGCTGCTGATGCCCACCTACAACGAGGACCCGCGTCGGCTCTTGGCGGGCCTGCAGGCGATCTATGAGTCGGTGGCCGAGACGGGCCAACTGGAAAACTTCGATTTCTATGTGCTCAGCGATACCCGCCGCGATGACATCGGGCAGGCCGAAGAAGAAGCCTTCCACGCGCTGTGCGATGCGGTCGGCGGCCATGACCGCATCTTCTACCGTCGCCGCGGCGACAACAGCGGGCGCAAGGCCGGCAACATCGCCGATTGGGTCCGTCGTTTCGGCGGCGCCTACCCGCAGATGCTGATCCTGGATGCCGACAGCCTGATGACCGGCGATACCATCGTGCGCCTGGTCGCCGGCATGGAACACAACCCGGATGTCGGGCTGATCCAGACCCTGCCGGCGGTGGTCGGCGGGCGCACCCTGTTTGCCCGCATGCAGCAGTTCGGTGGGCGCGTATACGGTCCGGTGATCGGCCGCGGCGTGGCCTGGTGGCATGGCGCGGAGAGCAACTACTGGGGCCACAACGCGATCATCCGCACCCAGGCGTTCGCCGAACAGGCCGGCCTGCCGTCGCTGCCGGGCAAGGAGCCCTTCGGTGGGCATGTGCTCAGCCACGATTTCGTCGAAGCGGCACTGATGCGCCGTGGCGGCTGGGCCACCCACATGGTGCCCTACCTCAAAGGCAGCTATGAGGAAGGCCCGCCCACCCTGACCGACCTGCTGGTGCGCGATCGCCGCTGGTGCCAGGGCAATCTGCAGCACGCCAAGATCGTCGGCTCAAAAGGCCTGCACTGGGTCAGCCGCATGCACATGCTGGTCGGCATCGGGCATTACTTCACCGCGCCGATGTGGGCGATGCTGATGCTGATCGGCATCGCGATTCCCCTGTTCCAGGGCGGTATCGACATCAACGAAGTGCTGCATCTCTCGCCGGGTGTGTACTGGCGCCACCAGGATGAGACGCAGGTGATCCGCATGTTCGCGATCACCATGGTGGTGCTGCTCTCGCCCAAGGTGCTGGGCTATCTGGCGATGTTGCTGGAGCCGGTCGAGCGACGTGGCTGCGGCGGCACGATCCGCGCCTTCATCTCGATGCTGCTGGAGACCATCCTCGCCGCGCTGATGGCGCCGGTGGTGATGTACGTGCAGTCGCGCGGTGTGGCCGAAGTGTTGGCCGGCAAGGACTCGGGCTGGGACGCGCAGCAGCGCGACGATGGTGGCGTGTCCTGGTCGGCATTGGCGCGCGGCTATGGTGGCTTGAGCGTGTTCGGGCTGTTCATGGGCGCGCTGGCCTACGCGGTTTCGCCCTCCCTGGCCGCGTGGATGGCCCCGGTGGTGATCGGCATGGTGCTGGCCATCCCGGTGGTGGGCTTCACGTCTTCGCGCACCGCCGGCGTCTGGATGCACCGGCTGGGCCTGATGGAGATTCCCGAGGAATCGGCACCGCCGAAGGTGCTGGTGCGCGCGGCCGAGCTGCGCCGTGCCGCCGCCGAGGCACACCCCGCCGTCTGATCACGGGATGCCAGGCATCGCTCCCATTGGGGTGGGGCGCGGTCATAATGCGGCTTGAACGTACTGGAGCCGCCTGATGCTGGATACCGTGGAAAACGAAACCGGCGCCGACCCGCAGTGGTCGGTGCTATGGCTGCATGGCCTGGGTGCCGATGGCCATGACTTCGCCCCGATCGTGCCCGAACTGGTACGCCCGCACTGGCCGGCGATCCGCTTCGTGTTCCCGCATGCCCCGGTGCAGCCGATCACCATCAACAACGGCGTGCCGATGCGCGCCTGGTACGACATCGTCAGCGCCGACTTCCGCTCGCGCGCAGACAGCGCCGGTGTGGACGCCTCCATCGTGGAACTGGAGCTGCTGATCGAGCGCGAGATCGCCCGTGGCATCCCGGCCGAACGGATCCTGCTGGCCGGCTTCTCGCAGGGCGGAGCAGTGATCCTGAGCGCACTGCTGCGTCGCACGCGCCCGTTGGCCGGGCTGATCGCGCTGTCGACCTATCTTCCCGACCCGGCCAAGGCCGCTGCTGCGCGCGTGCCCGGGGCGATCAGCGTGCCGGTCTTCATGGCCCATGGCACGCAGGATCCGGTGATCCCGGTGGCGATCGCGCGGGACACCGCGCAGACCCTGGAAACCCTCGGTCTGCCGGTGGAGTGGCACACCTATACGATGGCCCACCAGGTATGCGCGGAAGAAATGCATGCGCTGGGCGAGTGGCTCGAGGCGCGCTTCGCCGCCTGACGCCATGAACGACCCGCGCCAGCAGTCCTGGTTGCCCGAGCTGTGTCGCCTGCCGCGACTGGCGGCGATGCTGGGGTTGGCCGAGCTGGTGGTGGTGGTGGTGGCGCTGGCACCCGATGGCAGCCGCCACTGGACGCTGTCGGACTTCCTGTCCGCCAGCGGCTTCGCGCTGTGGCTGGCGTTGGCGGTGACGGTCAGCCTGTGCAGTCTGCGCGCCATGCTTTCGCGCCTGCCGGAAGTGCCCGGCATGGTGCTGGTGGTGGCGATGACCGGGCTGATCGCCGGCGCCTGCGCGGCGATCGTGCACGCGCTGTATGGCGTGCTCGGTGGCAGCAATTTTGCCCAGGCGGTCGGCTTCTGGCGTTTTACTCTCGGCAGCGCGGCGATGACCGCCTTGATCACGGCGCTGGCGTTGCGCTACTTCTACGTCAGTGATCGTGGCAGCGCACAGATGCTGGCCAACGCGCGCGCCCAGGCCGACGCGCTGCAGGCACGGATCCGCCCGCACTTTCTCTTCAACAGCATGAACCTGATCGCCAGCCTGTTACGCCGCGATCCGGACGTGGCCGAGCGCGCGGTGCTCGATCTGTCCGACCTGTTCCGGGCCGCGCTCGGTGCCGGTGATGGCGATTCGACGCTGCAGGCCGAGTGCGAACTGGCCGAGCGCTACCTCTCGATCGAGTCGCTGCGCCTGGGGGACCGCTTGAAAGTGATCTGGCTGCGCGACGAACCGCTGCCCTGGTCGTTGCCGATGCCGCGGCTGGTACTGCAGCCACTGGTCGAAAATGCCGTGCTGCATGGCATTTCGCGGGTACCCGCGGGCGGCACGATCGTGCTGGCACTGTCCAGTGACGGAACCAATCTGCACATCCGCGTGCGCAACCCTGCACCGGATCCGGCCACGCGCGGCCTGCCGCTCCTGCAGGGCGCCGGGCATGCACAACGCAACATCGCCCATCGCCTGGCCTGGCGCTTCGGCCCGGCCGCGCGGATGACGGGGGCGTGGGCCGACGGCTACTATGCTTGCGAAATCACGGTCCCGCTCCAGTGAGGAAACTGTCTTGAAGGTGGTGATCGCCGACGACGAACCCTTGGCCCGCGAGCGGCTGCGCGCGCTGCTGGCCGATCAGGCCGGTATCGAGGTCGTGGCCGAAGCGGAAAATGGCGAGCAGGCCCTGCATGCCTGCGCCGAGCTGCAGCCAGACCTGGTCCTGCTCGATATCGCGATGCCCGGGCTGGATGGACTGGAGGCGGCCCGTCACCTGGCCACCTTCGAGCCACGCCCGGCCGTAGTGTTCTGCACCGCCTATGACGCCCATGCGCTGTCCGCGTTCGAGGCGGCGGCCATCGATTACCTGATGAAGCCGGTGCGTCCCGAGCGCCTGGCCGCTGCACTGGAGCGGGCCCGCACTTTCCTCGCCGGCCGCAGCGTCCCACCGACGGCCGCCAGCCAACAGGCGCGCACGCTGCTGTGCGCACGTCTGCGGGGCAGCCTGCGCTTGATCCCGGTCGAGGACATCCACTACCTGCAGGCCGAAGAAAAGTACGTGGTCGTGCACCATGCCCGCGGCGAGGATCTGCTGGAAGAATCGCTGAAGTCGCTGGAGGAGGAATTCGGCAACCGTTTCGTGCGCATCCATCGCAATTGCCTGGTCGCCCGGCACGAACTGGTGGAGCTGCGACGAAATGGCGCAGGCCAGGTCCAGGCGGTGCTGCGGCACGGGCATGAGCCGCTGGAAGTGAGCCGCCGCTGCGTGGCCACCCTCAAGCAGGACCTCAAGCACCTGTGACACGAGGGCAGGCGACCGTTGGTCGATATGCCCCTGTGCGCCGATAATGGCGGCATGAAGACCCTGCGCATCGCCACCCGAAAGAGCCCGCTTGCCCTGTGGCAGAGCGAATACGTCGCCGACCGCCTGCGAGAGGCGCATCCGGGGCTGGAGGTGGTGCTGATCCCGCTGAGCACGCGCGGCGACGAAGTGCTGGACCGTTCGCTGGCGGCGATCGGTGGCAAGGGCCTGTTCCTCAAGGAGCTGGAGCTGGCGATGCTGCGCGGGGAAGCCTATTGCGCGGTGCATTCGCTCAAGGATGTGCCGATGGAGCTGGATGCGCCGTTCGCGCTGCCGGCGATGCTGCCCCGCCACGACGCCGCCGATGGCTTCATCTCCAATCTGTATGCCTCGCTGGACGCGCTGCCGATCGGCGCACGCGTGGGTACCTCGTCACTGCGCCGCCAGGCCCAGCTGCGCGCGCTGCGTCCGGATCTGGAACTGTCGGACCTGCGCGGCAACGTCAACACGCGCCTGGCCAAGCTCGACAACGGTGGCTACGACGCCATCGTGCTGGCGGTGGCCGGGCTGGAACGCCTGGGTCTGGGCAACCGCATCGTGGCGCGCCTGACGGCACCAGACTGGCTGCCGGCGCCGGCACAGGGCGCGGTGACGGTGGAATGCAACGGCGAGGATGCCGGCGTCATGGCGCTGTTCGCCGCGCTGGACGATGCCGACACGCGCGCCTGCGTGGAAGCCGAGCGCGCCATGAACCGCGCGCTGCACGGCAGCTGTCATGTGCCGGTCGCCGGCTTTGCGCAATGGGAAGGCGAGAATCTGTTCCTGCAGGGCCTGGTCGGCGGCGTCGCCGATGGCCGCATCGTGCGCGCGGAAGCGCGTGGCCCGGCCAGTGATCCGGAAACGCTGGGCCAGCGCGTGGCGCGTGGCCTGCTCGATGCCGGTGCCGGGGAGCTGCTCGCGGTCTGAGGCGCGTAGTGCCGGCTGCTGGCCGGCAGTCCCTGCTGCGCAAGGTGCGCGATGAGCCGGCCAGCGGCCGGCACTACATCGTGTGGTGGGCGCGGTGCGCCCGCCCCGATTACTTGAACTTGTAGACCACGTTCATGGTGGTCAGCGTGTCGGTCTTGCGCTTGTCTTCGGCAACGTCGCTGTTGTGACGTGCCTGCCAGCCGGCCTTCAGCGCCAGATGTTCGTTCATGCTCACCGACACGCCGAAATCATTCTGCGCGAAGGTGTTGTACGAGCCCGACTCGACCAGCAGCGTATTCACCAGATCGGTGTTCGGGGTCAGCGTGTACTTGAGATCGAACAGGCCACGGCCGATCAGGCCGGTACGGGTCGCGTCGTCTTCGGTGTTGTGGGTGCGGCGCACACCGGGGCCGATCTGCGCGTCCATGTAGAAGCGCTCACCGTCGATGATGCGGGTGCCGTAACCCAGACCGAACGAGCTCTGCCGGTCGTAGGTGGCAAAATCGTCGCGCTCGTATCGCACCGTCGCGGTGATCTGGCGGTGTTCGCCCAGCTGCAGCGCGCTGCCGGCACTGCCGGTGTAGCGGTTGGCGGTCGTGTTGCGGCGGCGGATGGTGGTGCCGTCATCGTTGGTATCGGTGTATTCCGAGCGCGAGCGCAGGCCGAACAGGTCCATGCTGTGCACCCAGTCATCATCGGTGTAGCGCAGGCGCAGACGACCGTTGAAGCTTTCGGTATTGCTGTTGCCGCGGGCCGAGGCAAAGCCCAGTTCACCGCCACTGCCGCTCCAGGGGGAGGTCATCGCTGCCAGTTCGGCAGCGTCCTGTGCATAAACCGCCGGGGCGCAGAGCAGCAGGGGAACAAGCAACGAAACGCGCAGGGACATCAACGGTTCTCCGTGATCGGACAAGGGGGGAGGGACAACAAGGGGGGGATGATACTTGATGCGTTCTGCGTCACATTCGGCGGCGAGTCCCGGCTTTAGGACCCGTTCGGCCTGGATCCCTGTTCAGGGAACATCGATACGCAGCGAGGCGTCGTCGAAGCGCGAGTAGGTGACGGTGATCCGGAACGCCTGCCCGTTGGTCTCGCCCTTGCGCTCGATCTGCACCGGCAGGCCCTGTGCATTGACCCAGTACAGCAGGCCGTCGGGGGCCGCAGTGGCGTGGCGCACCTCGTACTTATGCGCGCGCTGGCCACCGGCGCGGTCCTCGCCAAGATCGCGCACCGTCAGCTGCGCCGGCTGCAGATCGGCCGGCAGCGGGTTGCGCCACTGCGCCAGCATGCCTTCGGGCACCGGAATCTGGCGCACCTCGCCTGCACGCTGCAGGAAGAACGTGCCGCCGATGATGGTCTGCGGGCCGTCGTCGGTGATCAGCCGATAGCGGTCCGGGGCCACATAGTCCATCTGCGCCTCCACGGCGCGCGGGCCCTGCATCTTCATCACCGCATGGAAGCTGCGCAGCTGGCCGAAGCGCTGGCTGGCCGCCAGTACGGTACCGACCGGATCGGCCGCCGGTGCCGTTGCGGCAGGCACCGCGGCCGCCGGCGTTTCAGTGCGCCCACAGCCCCCCAGCAGCAGGGCGGCGGCAGACAGGGCAAGGGCAGGCAACAGGCGCATGACAGGTGGCAGCAGGTGATGGGGGCCCCACGATAGCTGAAGATGCAGCTGAAGCCGCCACAACGACGGCGACTCGGACATAATCGGGTCATGGACCGATATGAACGCATCAATGCCCTGCATCGCCTGCTCAAGTCCGCCCGTTACCCGGTAACGGTGGCGGCACTGCAGGAAAAACTGGAGTGTTCCCGCGCGACTGTCTACCGCGACCTGGCCTTCCTGCGCGATGCGCTGATGGCGCCGGTGGAAGGCGATGGCGAGGCGGGCTTCCGCTACCAGGCCGATGAGAGTGACCGCTTCGAGCTGCCGGGCCTGTGGCTGAGCTCGGAAGAGCTGCACGCGCTGCTGGCCTCCCAGCATCTGCTCTCGCGCACGGGCGGCGGTGTGCTGTCCTCGGTGCTCGCCCCGCTGCAGCAGCGCATCGAAGGCCTCCTGGCGGCACAGGCCGGCGTCTCGAGCTGGCCGGTCGATCGGGTCCGGGTGATCCCGCACCGGGGCCGCAAGTTCGATGAAGCCAGTTTCCGCGCCGTGGCCTCGGCGGTGCTGGAGCGCAAGCAGCTGGCCTTCGAGTACCGGGCCCGCTCCACCGATGAGGCGACCCAGCGCACCGTCTCGCCGCAGCGCATGACCCATTACCGCGACAACTGGTACCTCGATGCCTGGGATCACGGCCGCGAGGGCCTGCGCAGCTTCGCGGTGGACCGCATCTACAAAGCGCGCGTGATCGATACCACCGCGCGTGATGTGGACGAGACCGAGCTGGACGAGCAGCTGGGCGCCAGCTACGGGATCTTCTCCGGGCCGCCCAAGGGCTGGGCCACGATCGTGTTCAGTGCCAAAGCCGCACGCTGGGTGGCCGATGAGCATTGGCATTCCAAGCAGCAGGGCCGTTTCCTGCCCGATGGCCGCTATGAGCTGAAACTGCCTTACAGCGTCTCGCGCGAGCTGCTGATGGACGTGCTGCATTACGGCTCGGATGCGGAAATCGTCGAGCCGGTGATGCTGCGCGAACAGGCCAAAGCCCTGCTCGCGCTGGCGCTGACCAGTTACGAGTAAGCGGGCCACGCCGGCATCGGCTCATGCCGTGGGGTCATATGCCCCGGATTCCGCAAGGGCCGGGGCGTGCGGTATCGTGGGGCGTTGCTGCCCTTATGGATCCCGCTGCCCCCATGAAAAAGTACCTGCTGCTCCCGTTGCTTGTCGCCTCGCTGGCCCTGGCCGCCTGCGGCAAGCCGGCCAATGATTCCAAGAAGCTGGTGGTCGCCGCCACCGCGGTGCCGCACGCCGAAATCCTCGCCGTGGTCAAGCCGATCCTGGAAAAGGAAGGCCTGACCCTGGACGTGCGCGTGTTCAACGACTACGTGCAGCCCAACGACCAGCTGGTGCAGAAGCAGGTCGACGTGAACTACTTCCAGACCGAGCCCTATCTGGACGCCTACAACCGTGACCGCAAGACCGACCTGGTCAAGGTGATCGGCGTGCACATCGAGCCTTTCGGTGCGTACTCGCGTCGTTTCAAATCACTCGATGCCCTGCCCAACGGTGCCGATGTGGTGATCCCCAACGACCCGAGCAACAACAGCCGCGCGCTGATCCTGCTGCACAAGGCCGGCGTGATCACGCTCAAGGACCCGACCAATGCGCTGGCGACCCAGCGCGACATCATCGCCAACCCGAAGCAGCTCAAGTTCCGTGAGCTGGACTCGGCGATGCTGCCGCGCGTGCTGGACCAGGTGGATCTGGCCCTGATCAACACCAACTACGCGCTGGATGCCGGGCTCAACCCGACCCAGGATGCGCTGGCGATCGAAAGCAAGGATTCGCCGTACGTGAACTTCCTTGTCGCCCGCCCGGACAACAAGGATGATGCCCGCGTGCAGCAGTTGGCCAAGGCCCTGACCGGCCCGGAAGTGAAAGCCTTCATCGCCGAAAAGTACAAGGGCGCGGTCCTCCCGGCATTCTGACCGGCACCCACGGTAGCGCCACGCCATGCGTGGCTGGCCGCGCCCGCGCGGCAATGATCGTCGACGCGGGCGTCACCCCACCCGGAACCCCATCGTCGCCTCCACCGCCTGCTGCCAGCCGTTGTACAGCGCCTCGCGCTGATCCACCGGCATCTGCGGCGTGAAGCGGCGATCCACTGCCCATTGCTCGGCGATCTCCGCCCGGCTGCGCCAGAACCCGGTGGCCAGCCCGGCCAGATAGGCCGCGCCCAGCGCGGTGGTTTCGGCCACCTGCGGGCGCAGCACCGGCACGCCCAGGATGTCGCTCTGGAACTGCGCCATGAAGTCGTTGGCGATCGCGCCGCCATCGGCGCGCAGCTCCTTCAGTTCGATTCCCGCATCGGCCTGCATCGCCGCCAGCACGTCGCGGGTCTGGTAGGCCATCGATTCCACCGCCGCGCGGATGAAGTGCTCCTTGGTGGTGCCACGGGTGAGCCCGAACATCGCGCCGCGCACATCGCTGCGCCAGTACGGCGCCCCCAGCCCCACGAAGGCTGGCACCAGGTACACACCGCCGTTATCGGCCGCACGCTCGGCGTAGGCCTGGCAGTCGCTGGATTTTCCGAACATACGCAGCCCGTCGCGCAACCACTGCACCACCGAGCCGGCGACGAAGATCGAGCCTTCCAGCGCATATTCCACACGTCCATCGAGGCCCCACGCGATGGTGGTGAGCAGGCCATTGTCGGAGGTCACCGCCTTCTCGCCGGTGTTCATCAGCATGAAACAGCCGGTGCCATAGGTGTTCTTGGCCATGCCCGGCTCGAAGCAGGCCTGGCCGAACAGCGCGGCCTGCTGGTCGCCGGCGATGCCGGCAATCGGCAGGTGCTGATCGAAGAAGAACTGCGCCTGGGTGGTGGCATACACCTCGCTGGAACTGCGCACCTGCGGCAGCATCGCGCGCGGAATGTTGAACAGCGCCAGCAGCTCATCGTCCCACTGCAGCGCATGGATATCGAACAGCAGCGTGCGCGCGGCATTGCTGACATCGGTGACGTGCGCTTGGCCGCCGCTGAGGTTCCAGATCAACCAGCTGTCGATGGTGCCGAACAGCAGTTCGCCGCGTTCGGCGCGTGCCTGCGCACCCTCCACGTGATCGAGGATCCAGCGGATCTTGGTTGCCGAGAAATAGGCATCGATCAACAGCCCGGTCTTGCGCCGGATCAGCGGCTCGTGGTCATCGGCCTTGAGCTGTTCGCAGATCGCATGGCTCTGCCGCGACTGCCACACCACGGCGTTGTGGATCGGCTGGCCGGTTGCCTTGTCCCAGACCACTGTGGTCTCGCGCTGGTTGGTGATGCCGATGCCGGCGATCGTGCGCGGGTCCACTTGGTGGCGGTTCAACAGCTCGGTGATCGTGGTGTAGACGCTGGTCAGGATTTCGCGCGGGTCATGCTCCACCCAGCCCGGCTGCGGGAAGATCTGGGTGAACTCGCGTTGCGCGCTGCCGGCGATGCGTCCGGCACGATCAAACAGGATGGCGCGCGAACTGGTCGTGCCCTGGTCGATGGCGAGCACATAGTGCTTGTCCATGGTCTGCTCCGTGGAAATCGATGCCGTGAGGCGTAACAGGCGTACAGCCTACGGCATCGAAACGCGCGCCTGCACGGTGGCCGCCAATGCCCCGCGCTGTTCGGCGTCCATGCGCAATCCCAGGTGGCTGCGGCGCCACAGCACGTCGTCGGCGGTGCGGGCCCATTCGTGCGCGATGAGGTAGTCCAGTTCGCAGTCGTAGAGGCCGCCGCCGTGGTGATGGCCCAACGCGTCGAGTGTCTGTGCGCCGGCGAGCAGCCCGACTGCACGGGTGCCGTAGCTGCTGGCCAGGCGCTGCAGCAGGGCAGGGGGCAGGCGCGGGTGGTCACGCTGCAGCGCCTCGGCCATGTCAGTGGCCGTGCCGCCATCGCCCCCGGGCAACGGCGGCCCACCGGCGGTCCACGCCGCGCCCATCTCCGGCAGCGCGGGTGAGAGCCGCCCCAGCGCGTCCTCGGCCAGTGCGCGGTAGGTGGTGAGCTTGCCGCCCAGCACGCTCAGCAGCGGCGCGCCGGCGGTATCCAGTTCCAACCGATAGTCGCGGGTGACCCGCGATGCATCGCGGTGGTGATCGGCCAATAGCGGTCGCACCCCGCTGTAGCGCCAGACGATGTCCGCCTCGCGTACCGGAACCCGGACGAACCGGTTCACCGCGTCAAGCAGATAGGCCTGTTCGTCGGCGCGGGGCTGCACCTGCGCCGGGTCACCGTCGTAGTCGGTATCGGTGGTGCCGATCAGGGTGAAGTCCTGCTCGAAGGGAATGGCGAACACCACGCGCTGGTCGGGCTGCTGGAACAGGTAAGCGCTGTCGTGTGCGAACAGGCGTGGGACCACTAGGTGGCTGCCCTGCACGAGCCGCAGACCCAGCGGCGCATCCAGTCCGGCACGCTCCAGCACCGTGCCCGCCCATGGGCCACTCGCGTTGACCACGCACCGGGCGCGAAGCCGCTGCACATCCCCGTTGGCGGTGCGCAGTACCGCCCACCAATGATCGCGGTGACGGATCAATTGTTCGCAGCGGGTACGTGTGCGGATGTCGGCGCCGCGCTCCTTCGCATCAAGTGCGTTGAGCACCACCAGCCGGGCATCGTTGACGCGTGCATCGGCATAGGTGAAGCCGGTCCGGTAGGCGGGCTGCAATGCAGCGCCGCTCGGATCGCGCTGCAGGTCTATGCGCTGGGAGGCCGGGAAGTGGGGATGGGTACGGCCGAGGTGGTCATACAGCCACAGCCCCGCGCGCAGCATCCAGGCCGGGCGCAGATGGCGCGCGTGTGGAAGGACGAAGAGGGTCGGGGCAATGAGATGCGGCGCGAGCTGACGCAGTGTTTCGCGCTCGTTGAGCGCCTTGCGTACCAGGGCGAACTCGCCCTGCTGCAGATAGCGCAGGCCGCCATGGATCAACTTGGTACTGGCGCTGGAGGTATGCGCGGCCAGGTCATCCTGCTCACACAGGCAGACCGACAGGCCGCGTCCCGCTGCGTCGCGGGCAATGCCGGCGCCGTTGATGCCGCCGCCCACCACCAGCATGTCGAAGGACTCGCGCATCGGCTCCCCGTAGCCGGACCGGCGTGGTCCGTGGTGGGTGCCAGTGTCGGCCAGCGACCGGAAAAGCAGGATGAAAGTGGCCCCTCCAACGACAACGGGCCCGCGAGGGGCCCGTTGTGCGTACTACGTGGCGCGAAAACGGCGTGCTTAGAAGCGCGCGCCGATGCCGAAGCCCACGGTCCACGGATCCAGCTTGGCCTTGTCGCCGGTGCCTTCACCGTTGACGGTCAGCTCCGGGCGCGAATGCATGTAGCGGGCATCGGCACGGGCGAACCAGGTGCTGTTGATGTTCATGTCCACGCCGACGGTGCCGATCGCGCCCTTGGCGGTCTTGACACCGATGTGGCCGATGTCGCTGGCGAGGTCTTCATTGCTGAAGTTGGACTCGTAGTAACCGGCGCCCACGAACGGACGGAACACATTGTCGGCCTGGCCGAAGTGGTACTGGCCGCTCAGCGCGATCGGCTGCTGCTCGACCGTGCCCAGGCGGGCGCCATCGGTGCCGCGCACGCGGTGGTCGAACTTGTCGGCTGCGCCCCACAGTTCCACGGCCCAGTTGTCGTTGATGTAATAGCTGAAGCTCAGGGTCGGGGCCGGGCCGCCGTCCACCTTGCGCACGCCATTGAGCGGATCGTTCTTCGGCTGCAGCAGCGAGACGCCGCCGACCACGGCGAAGTGCTTGCCAGAAGCGGTATCAACGGTGCTGTCCTGCGCGAAAGCGGCCGGCGCAAAAGCAAGGGCAGTCAGGGTAGCCAGGGTCAGGGTACGGATGGAGCGCATGGGGGAATCTCCTCAGGATGTTTTTGTTCTGGGCCCCGGTGTGTTGGGGCGAGGCAACCGTAGTCCCCGCAATCTGAATCGCGTCCGACGCACGTTAAAATTTAGTTGTTTCCATTCAGCGATCAGTGCGAAATCGCTGTATTTACAGGCGATCATGTAACTCCTGACATTCATGCATCTGGCGATGGTGTGATGGAAACGACAACGTGCATCGGCTTCCCTGCGCAGCTGAACGCCGACTGCCGCGTGCTGGTACTCGGTTCGATGCCGGGTGTCGCCTCGCTCCAGGCCGCGCAGTACTACGCCCATCCGCGCAATCGTTTCTGGCCGTTGATGGGCGTGCTGTGCGGGATCGACGCGACGCTTTCTTATCCCGATCGCGTGCGCGCATTGAACGCGCGCGGCGTGGGCGTGTGGGATGTGATCGGGCAGTGCGAGCGACGCGGCAGCCTGGATGCGTCGATCGTGCGCGGCAGTGAGGTTCCCAATGCGCTGGCTGCACGGATCGACGGATTGCCTGCGCTGCGTGCGATCGCCTGCAATGGCGGCACCGCGTTCCGGGCGTTCCAGCGTTTCATCGTGCCGGCGCTGCTCGATGTGGCGCGCCAGGTGCCGGTATGGTCGCTGCCCTCCACCAGCCCGGCCAACGCGGCCTGGCCGTTGCCCCGGCTGGTGGAGGCATGGCAACCGCTGGCCGATGCCATCCGGCGCTGAGGCGGGGACAGCGCTGGACAATACGGTACCGACTGGAACCAAAGCAGATGGCTGCAACAGGCTGTCCCGGGACAGCGGCGCTGAAAATTCGCCAAGCTGGTTGGCGCTGGCGCGCGAAGCCCCCACAATAGGCGATTCCCTACACCAGATTGCCGGAGTTTTCCCCATGGCCGAAATCAAGGAAGCACTTGTCCCCGATATCGGTGACTACAGCGATATCCCGGTAATCGAGGTGCTGGTCGCCGTTGGAGATACCGTCAAGAAAGACCAGGGTCTGGTGACGCTGGAATCGGACAAGGCCACGATGGAAGTGCCGTCCTCGGTGGCCGGTATCGTCAAGGAAATCAAGGTCAAGATCGGCGACAACCTCTCCGAGGGCAAGCTCGTGGCGCTGATCGAAGTCAGCGACGAGGCCGCCGCGCCGGCCGCTGCTGCCGCGCCGGCCCCCGCCGCCAAGACCGACGCCGCCGAGACCGCGACCAAGGTCGAACCCGTCGCCACCCCGGCCGAGCCGGACAAGCTGGCCGCCCGTGATATCGAGCAGTCCGCCGCCAAGCCGACCCAGCCGGCCCCGGCCGCCGCTGCCCCGTCGGGTGGCTCGCCGACCAGCCCGCCGGTCGCCTTCAATGCCGACAGCGTGCTGCCGCAGAAGGTGCCGTACGCCTCGCCGGCCGTGCGCGTGTTCGCCCGCGAGCTGGGCGTGGACCTGAACCAGCTGAGCGGCACCGAGAAGGGTGGCCGCATCACCAAGTCCGACGTGCAGAAGTTCGTCAAGTCGGCCCTGGCCGGCGGCGGCGCGGCTGCCGGCGGTACCGTGGCGGCCGGTGGCGGCCTGAACCTGCTGGCCTGGCCGAAGGTCGACTTCAGCAAGTTCGGTGAGGTCGAGGTCCAGCCGCTGTCGCGGATCAAGAAGATCTCGGGCGCGAACCTGGCCCGCAACTGGGCGATGATTCCGCATGTCACCCAGTTCGAACAGGCCGACATCACCGAGCTGGAAGCCCTGCGCGTAGCCCTGAACAAGGAAAACGAGAAGGCCGGCATCAAGCTGACCATGCTCGCCTTCCTGGTCAAGGCGAGCGCCGCGGCGCTGAAGAAGTTCCCGGAGTTCAACGCCTCGCTGGATGCCAGCGGCGAGAACCTGACCCTGAAGAAGTACTTCAACATCGGTTTCGCGGCCGATACGCCGAGCGGCCTGGTCGTGCCGGTGATCCGCGACGTTGACAAGAAGGGTGTGGTGCAGATCGCGCAGGAATCCGGCGAACTGGCCAAGAAGGCCCGCGACGGCAAGCTCGGCCCGGCCGACATGAGCGGTGGCTGCTTCTCGATCAGCTCGCTGGGCGGCATCGGTGGCACTGCGTTCACTCCGATCGTCAATGCACCGGAAGTGGCCATCCTGGGCGTGTCCAAGTCGTCGATCCAGCCGGTCTGGAACGGCAAGGAATTCGCGCCGAAGCTGATGCTGCCGCTGTCGCTGAGCTATGACCACCGCGTCATCGACGGCGCGCTGGCCGCCCGCTTCACCACTTACCTCTCGCAGGTGCTGGCCGACATGCGGCGCGTCCTGCTGTGAAGCAGGGCCTGGTCCTGGCCGGGCTGCTGATGGCGCTGCCGATGGCGCAGGCGGGCGCGCGCGAATGCGCGTCTGACCTGGGCCATGGCTGGCCACCGGCGGTCGGCAACTATGGCCAGGCAGTGGAAACCCTGTTCGATGGCAAGGCGCAACCGGCGCTGTCGCTGGTCAGCCTGCCCAAGAGCGGCGTGGAGACCGGCGTGGCATTGCTGCCCGGCACCCAGGACCAGGAATGGACCCTGCGCTACAGCCGGGCCGACAAGCGCGTCTACAACTGGAACAGCGGCGCCCGCCAGGGCGGCGTGGAACTGCGCGTGGACCAGGAGCCGGACCAGTACCAGGTCAGCATCCCGGCGCCGTTGGCGCAGCGGTTGCTGCACAGCTGGCAGGCCGCATTGGCCGCGCAGGTCCCAGGCGACCGCAAGGCGCCGGTGCTGGAGGGTGATGTGCTGTCCTTCACCGTGGATGGCCAGCGTTACAGCGGCACCCGGCCCGAATGCGGTGCGGGCCGGCTGATGATGAAACAGGTGGCGCTGCTGATCGAAGCCAGCGACACCAAGGAAAAGAAGCTCGACCGTCGCTGGAAAGATCTGGACGAGTCGCTCGACGAACTGCAGCAACTGCTCGGCGGCAAGGCCGGCTGAGCACCAGGAGAACACGAATGGCCGCAATTGAAATCAAGGTTCCCGACATCGGCGATTACAGCGGTGTCCCGGTGATCGAACTGCTGGTCGCCGTGGGTGACACGGTGAAGAAGGACCAGGGTCTGGTCACGCTGGAATCGGACAAGGCAACGCTGGAAGTGCCGTCCTCGGCCGCCGGTGTGGTCAAGGAAATCAAGGTCAAGCTCGGCGACAACCTCTCCGAAGGCGACGTCGTGCTGCTGCTGGAGGCCGAAGGCGAGGCTGCCGCACCGGCCGCGCCGGCCAAGGCCGAAGCGCCCAAGGCCGAGGCCGCACCGGCCAGCAAGCCGCCGGTGACCCCGTCGCACCGCGCCCCGGCCGAACCGGCCGCGCCGCAGCCGGCGCTGTCCTCGGGCAAGCCGGCCGACATCGAATGCAAGATGGTGGTGCTGGGCGCAGGCCCGGGTGGTTACACCGCCGCCTTCCGTTCGGCCGATCTGGGCGTGGATACCGTGCTGATCGAGCGTTACGCCAGCCTCGGCGGCGTCTGCCTCAACGTGGGCTGCATCCCGTCCAAGGCGCTGCTGCATGCCGCCGCGGTGATCGACGAAGTCGCCCACGCCGGTGATTTCGGCGTGGAGTTCGGCAAGCCCACCATCACCCTGGACAAGCTGCGCAGCTACAAGGAAAAGGTGGTCACCCAGCTGACCAAGGGCCTGGCCGGCATGGCCAAGCAGCGCAAGGTGCGCACCGTGCAGGGCCTGGCGAAGTTCGTCTCGGCCAACGAGCTGGAGATCGTGGGCGACGACGGCAAGACCCAGCTGCTGCGTTTCGAGCAGTGCATCATCGCCGCCGGTTCGCAGGCAGTGAAGCTGCCGAACTTCCCGTGGGACGACGAGCGCGTCATGGACTCCACCGATGCGCTGGAGCTGGCCGACGTGCCGGGTTCGCTGCTGGTGGTCGGTGGCGGCATCATCGGCCTGGAAATGGCGACGGTGTATGCGGCGCTGGGCAGCAAGGTGACCGTGGTCGAGTTCATGGACCAGCTGATGCCGGGCGCCGACAAGGACCTGGTCAAGCCGCTGGCCGATCGCCTGAAGAAGCAGGGCGTGGAGGTCCACCTGAAGACCAAGGCGACCGACGTCAAGGCCGACAAGGCCGGCATCACCGTGTCCTTCGAAGCCGCGGTGGAAGGTGAAAAGCCGGGTCTGGACGCCAGCACCTTCGACCGCGTGCTGGTCGCGGTGGGCCGCTCGCCGAACGGCAAGAAGATCGATGCCGAGAAGGCCGGCGTGCAGGTCACCGACCGTGGCTTCATCCCGGCTGACCGCCAGATGCGCACCAACGTGCCGCACATCTTTGCGATCGGCGACATCGTCGGCAACCCGATGCTGGCCCACAAGGCCACGCACGAGGGCAAGCTGGCCGCGGAAGTGGCTTCCGGCGAGAAGAAGGAATGGGTGGCGCGCGTGATTCCGTCGGTGGCCTACACCAATCCGGAAATCGCGTGGGTGGGCGTGACCGAAACCGAAGCCAAGGCCAAGGGGCTGAAGGTCGGCGTGGCCAAGTTCCCGTGGGCCGCCAGCGGCCGCGCGATCGGCATCGGCCGGACCGAGGGCTTCACCAAGCTGATCTTCGACGAAGAAACGCACCGCATCATCGGTGGTGCGATCGTCGGCGTGCATGCCGGTGACCTGCTGGCCGAGATCGGTCTGGCGATCGAGATGGGCGCGGAGGCCGAAGACATCGGCCACACCATCCACGCCCATCCGACGCTGAGCGAATCGGTGGCGATGGCGGCGGAAATCTACGACGGCACGATCACCGATCTGTACATGCCGAAGAAGAAGTAATCGGCTGCTCACCGCCATTGGTGGTGATTACGGTGCAACAAAAAACCCCGGTGAAAACCGGGGTTTTTTGTTGCTGACCTCCCGGCGGCCACCGGGATTCTGTCAAGGCGGGCACGGATACCCTGTGGGGCGAAATCAAGGAGGAGGTGACGGCCACAGGCCGTCGCCGGGGGACATTCGCACGACAGGGTATCCGCGGCCGACCCCCAAACAACCCGCAGTTGCTCCCCAAACCAAAGCGCACAAAAAAACGCGGCCCCGATATTTCGGAGGCCGCGCTTGGAGAGAGCGGTGTTGCGAAGGGCTTAGAAGACGAAGCTGACGCCCGCCACCGGACCCTTGAACTCCTGCTTCAGACCGATCGTGCCATCGCTGCCGGTCTGATCCACGTCCAGCTTGAACCAGTCGTAGCCGGCGAACACGCCGAAGTTCTTGGTGAAGCGGTAATCGACGATCGCATTGGCACGGCTCAGATCGCCGTCGTAATCGTCGAAGTTGCCCCACTTGGTGTTCAGGTACTGGCCCTGGAAGGTGATCATCCACTTCTCGGACGGGGTGAAGCTCAGACGTGCGCCAACCACCGGGGCGACACCGTCGGCCTTCTCGTCCAGGAACTCGCCCTGGTACAGATCACCCACATCGGCATACGCCTTGGTGCTGACCTTGGCGTACTCGGCACCCAGCTGCAGGCCCAGGTCGAACTTGTCGGTATCCACCACCGAGTAGTCATACACCAGGCTGGCCACCTGATACTTCAGCTCACCCTTGATGAAGCTGCCGGCCGGCACATTGGTATCACCGAAGCTCACGCCCTGATCGAGGGTCTCGCGGCGATCCTTGTCGTACTTGAAGTAGTTGAACAGCAGGCGCTGACGGTTGCTGATGCGGAACATGCCGTCAATGCGCGGCTCCCATTCCTTGCCACCGAGGCCGAAATCTTCGGAGAAGCCAACGTCCTGGCCCGCGATGTTGGTGTTGCCGCGGATCGTGTTGTCCGAATCGATCTGCATCGCACCCAGACGCAGCGCGAAGCGGTCATCGCCCTCGGCAGCGTGGGACGGGGCGGCGTAGGAGAGTGCGGCCAGAGCGACTGGCACGGCAAGCAGGGAGAGCATCGGGCGCATCGGGGGTCCTTGCGGTGGTTCTAAGTGATGTGCCGTCACATTGCCCACTGCGACGTCCACCATTCGTGAAGGTATGGTGGACGCTGTGTGTACCGTTCATGCGTGCCGGGCGACCGCAGGTCCGCGCGCTGGCCGTTTGCGGGTCAAATCGCCGTTCATGTCGGGCCCGGCATCGCCAGATCCGTGATCACGCCGCCCGCGGCTCAAAAAAGAGGGTGGCCCCGGAGAGGGCTTCGGGGCCACCCTGTACCAGCCCGCTCGCGGGACGCCGACGAGGATTCAACGGCAGGCTCATGGATCTGACAGTGGTGGGTGGCCAAAGTTCAACGTGCTGCACTGCCGCATCGAGCCACTCCCGCGCAAACCGATTGGACCGCAGGTGGCACAGGCACGCGCGAGGCCCCAGCGGCGGGGGTGCATCCGGTATGAACAGGCAGCGGTTGTCTCTCAAATTGTCCCATTGCTATAATTTGGCGGCTCGACGAGGCGTTTGCTTGCGGCCTCGGCCTTTCCTACTCACAACCATGCAGGACATTCACGTGCTGAACTCCGTTGACGCGGGTCGGCGACTGATGCTGCGCGCAGCGGTTTACCCGCTGGCTGCAGTGGCTGTCCTGGCTCTGGCCCTGCTGCTGTGGGGTGGCCCGAAGGCAGCCCTGGGAGCGTTGCTCTCCGGCGTGGCGGTTTCTGCCGCTGGCTGGGTCGCCGCGCGGATGGCGCTGGGCGGCGGGGTGCAGGCGGCAGGTTCGGCGATGACCCGCCTGATCCTGGCGGTGGTGGCAAAGTGGGTGCTCGTATTCGGCGTCCTGATGGTGGGGTTCCTGGTCTTCAAGCTGCCTGCATTGGCGCTGCTGGCCGGTATCGCCGTCGGGTTGATGTTCCAGGTCCTGGCTCTGGCCAGGCGCTGATCCAATTTATTTAACTCAAGGTTCCGGACACATGGCAGGCGAGGCGCTGACACCCACCTCCTACATCCAACATCACCTGCACAACCTGACGTTCCATATGCAGGAAGGTGGTTTCTGGGCAATTCACGTCGACACCATTGTGACTTCGGTCCTGATGGGTTTGTTGATGGTGTTTGGCTTCTGGATGGCAACCCGCAAGGCCACGGCCGGCGTCCCGGGCAAGTGGCAGGCGTTCGTCGAGATCTGCCTGGAGTTCGTTGACCGCCAGGCCAAGGACACCTACCACGGCACCAGCAAGCTGGTGACCCCGATCGCGATCACCCTGTTCTTCTGGATCCTCATGATGAATCTCATCAAGATGATCCCTGCCGACTTCATCGCGCTGCCGCTGGAAGCCCTGGGCGTGCCGTACTGGAAGCCGGTCCCGACCGCCGACGTCAATGCCACCCTGGGCATGTCGATCAGCGTGTTCTTCCTGATGCTGTTCTTCGCGCTGCGTTCCAAGGGCCTGGGTGGTTTCACCAAGGAATTCCTGACCGCGCCGTTCGGCAAGTGGATGATGCCGTTCAACCTGATCCTCAACATCGTCGAATGGCTGAGCAAGCCGATTTCGCTGGCGATGCGACTGTTCGGCAACATGTTCGGCGGCGAAATCGTCTTCCTGCTGATCTGGGTGCTGGGCGGTGCTGGTATCGCCGGTGCTATTGCAGGCGGTGCATTCGGCCTGGGCTGGATGCTGTTCCACCTGCTGGTGATTCCGCTGCAGGCGTTCATCTTCATGATGTTGTCCATCGTGTACCTGAGCCTGTCGGAAGACGCTCACTGAGTTTTCGCTTCACCCTTCATCCGTTTGTTTCTAAACCCTTAGCTATTCAAAGTTCCAGGAGAAAACCATGTACTTCGCCGTCCTGACCAACCTCGCCCAAGTCCAGAGCTCCACCGTCCTCGCCGTCGGCATCATGATCGGCCTGGCCGCGCTGGGTGCCGGTCTCGGTCTGGCCATCATGGCCGGTAAGTTCCTGGAA
>Ga0157371_10000216_pt1 | contig 83975 bp, 78 predicted proteins | sample C45metaG_FD_113462 | JGI IMG/M metagenome (GOLD analysis project Ga0157371, IMG submission 113462) | Corn rhizosphere microbial communities from Kellogg Biological Station, Michigan, USA - C4-5 metaG | ecosystem: Host-associated > Plants > Roots > Rhizosphere > Soil | place: USA: Michigan...
TACAGCTGCATCTGGAGGTCTCAAAAAAAGAAGCACGCGAGCAGACCATCAACTTATTCAAAGAAGTACAGCTCCCCCGCCCCGAGCAGATTTTTGACAGCTATCCACATCAATTATCAGGCGGGCAGAAGCAACGGGTGATGATAGCTATGGCGCTGTCCTGCGATCCGCAGATATTAATTGCTGACGAACCAACTACCGCGCTGGACGTCACTGTACAAAAGACTATCATCGAGCTATTAAAAAAGCTCAAGGCCGAGCGCGGCATGAGCCTGATCTTTATCTCGCATGATCTGGGGGTGATCAATGAAATAGCCGACCGCGTGCTGGTAATGTACAAAGGCGAAGTTGTGGAGCAGGGCGATGTAAAACAGATATTCAATGACCCGCAGCATCCTTATACAAAAGGTCTATTGGCTTGCCGGCCATCAGTAAAGCTGCGACTAAAGCAACTGCCCGTCATTGCCGATTTTATAAGTGGCGATGACAGCATCGAAAACATCCGCAAAGAATATGCTTATGCTGCAAACGAGCTTAGCGATCGCCATAAAAAAATATATTGCCAACAACCACTTTTAAAAATCAAAAACCTGAGCACATGGTTCCCGATAAGCAGTGGAGTATTTGGTCAGTCTAAAAATATAGTCAAAGCGGTTAATGAAGTCAGCTTCGATGTTTATCCAGGCGAGACTTTAGGATTGGTTGGCGAGTCGGGTTGTGGCAAAACCACCCTGGGGCGTAGTATTTTAAGATTGATTGAACCTACGGCTGGCAGTATTGATTTTGAGGGTACCGATCTGCGAAAGCTCGGCAAATCAGATCTGCGCAAAATGCGGCGTGATATACAAATCATTTTTCAAGATCCATATTCTTCTTTGAATCCACGGATGACTATCGGCCAATCCATCATGGAACCTCTGCAGGTGCATCAGCTGCATCATGATGACACACAGCGTAAACGGCATGTACTCGCTATTTTAGAGCGTGTCAGTCTTTCAGCTGAGCATTTTGACCGTTATCCGCATGAGTTTTCCGGCGGACAACGACAGCGTATTGTAATAGCCCGTGCACTGGCTTTGGAGCCCCGGTTTATTATTTGCGATGAATCGGTTTCGGCCCTGGATGTTTCGGTACAGGCACAAGTATTGAACTTGATTCGTGAGTTGCAGCAGGAACTTAACCTGACCTATATTTTTATCTCGCATGATCTGTCGGTCATCAAACATATATCAGACCGCATGATAGTGATGAACAAGGGTGAAATAGTCGAAATGGGCGATCCTGACCAAATTTACAGTCATCCAAAACAAGAATATACCAAACGATTGATAGAGGCTATCCCACAGTTTTAAAAGCGCTAAAAATCATTTTGCGAACATATTCACGTATCTTCGCACAAATACATTTACCGTATGTCTAAAAAGAAGAAAAAAGGCCCATCGATAAACCAGGTGCTTACGCAAATGGTGCTTGATGTTTTTGAACAAGGCGGCAATCAGCCACTCAATTACAAACAGGTGTCGGCCAAACTCAATATAAACGATCCTGATGCCCGCGAAACCATCTTGGAGATACTGGAAGAAGAAGAATTTAAACAAGTACTGAAACAAGTATCGCCGGGCAAATTCCAACTGATAGAACTTAAAACCTTTATTGAAGGTATTGTCGATCTGACCAATGATGGCTCAGCCTTTATTGTCACAGACGATCCGCTGGAAAGCGATATCTACATCGCCCCCCGTAAGTTGCGCACTGCCCTGAATGGCGATCGCGTTAAAGTTTATGTGTATGCCAAAACCAAGGGTCGTCGCAAAGAGGGTGAGATTATCGAGATAATAAAACGTGCCAAGACTGAGTTTACAGGTATCGTTAAACTGTCTGAACATTACGCCTTCTTTATTCCCGATGACAGGAAGATGATGCATGACATCTTTATCCCGATGGAAGCTCTGAACGGCGCAAAAAACGGCATCAAAGCGGTTGCAGAAATTACCGATTGGCCGGCGCAAGCTAAGAATCCGGTTGGCCGTATCAAACATATTCTGGGCGTGCAAGGTGAGAATGATACGGAGATGAATGCCATCCTGGCGGAATATGGTTTTCCGCTGGCCTTTCCTGCCGAGGTTGAGCGCGAGGCCGAGTCAATTCCATCAGACATTACCAAAGAGGAAATTGCCAAACGCCGCGATTGCCGCGACGTGACCACTTTTACCATCGATCCGTTTGATGCGAAAGATTTTGACGATGCTTTATCGTTCAGAATATTGGAGAATGGTAACTATGAAGTTGGTGTGCATATTGCCGATGTATCGCATTACATCATTCCCGACTCAGCTTTGGATAAAGAAGCTTATGAGCGCGGCACCTCGGTTTATTTAGTCGACCGTGTGATACCGATGCTGCCTGAGCGACTATCAAACGGTTTGTGTTCGCTGCGCCCTAATGAGGATAAGCTGTGTTTCGCTGCGATATTTGAACTGGACGCCAATGCAAACATCATTAACCAATGGTTTGGCAAAACGGTGATACACTCAAACCGTCGCTTTACTTATGAGGAAGTACAGCAGGTCATTGAAACCAGAGAAGGCGATTTCAGGGACGAAATATTAAAACTAAACGAACTAGCGTACATTCTGCGCGATCGTAAGTTTAAAGCCGGCGCTATCAGCTTTGAAACTACCGAAGTTAAGTTTATCCTCGATGGAGACGGTAAGCCAACCGGTGTTTATGTAAAAGAGCGTAAAGATGCCCATAAATTAATTGAAGACTTTATGTTGTTGGCTAACCGCAAAGTAGCAGAGCATGTGAGCAAAATGGGTAAAGGCAAGCATAAATATACCTTCGTTTACCGTACCCACGACTCGCCAAAACCAGATGCGTTAAATAGCTTCGCGCAATTTGCTTCGCGATTTGGATATAAGATCAACACCAAGTCTGATAAGGAGATTGCCCGTTCATTAAACTTCCTGATGGAAGATGTGGAGGGCAAAAAAGAGCAAAACGTACTCACACATCTGGCCATCCGCTCAATGGCTAAGGCTATTTATACCACCAAAGCCAGTAGCCACTATGGTTTGGCTTTTGATCATTATACACATTTCACCTCGCCTATCCGCCGTTATCCTGACGTAATGGTACATAGGCTGCTGGAGCATTATTTACATGGCGGGCAGTCGGCCAATGCAGAGCATTACGAAAAAATGTGCCAACATGCCTCGCAAATGGAAAAACGCGCTGCCGATGCCGAGCGAGCCTCAGTAAAATACAAACAGGCTGAGTTTCTGCAAGATCAGATTGGTCATGTTTACAGTGGCGTCATTTCGGGAGTTACCGAGTGGGGTATGTATGTAGAGATCATCGAAAATAAATGCGAGGGTATGATTCGCCTGCGCGATATTTCTGATGATTTTTATACTTTAGACGAGAAAAATTACCAGATTATTGGTCAGCGTAAAAAGAAAGCTTACCGTTTAGGTGATGAAGTAAAGATTCGCGTTAAAAACGTCGATCTGGCAAAAAAACAAATTGATTTTTCGTTAGTACAAGAATAGTGAGCAGACAATAGTGAGTGATGAGTAGTAAATAGTGAGTAGATATTATGTAGCAGGTAAAAATTTAAATTAGCCAACCCCTCATAAACAATTACTTACCATTATCCCATCACCATTCACTCCCTCACCATTCACCAAAAAAATATGAGAGAATTAAAAGATCTGCAGCTATTAATTGATAATGCCGTTACCGAGCTCAAATTTTCGCCCTACCCGGCCGAGCTTTATGAGCCAATTTACTATATACTAAGCATGGGCGGCAAGCGCATGCGCCCTGCCCTACTACTAATGGCTTGCGATCTGTTTGGTGGCGATGTGGAAAAAACCCTACCGCCAGCCTTGGCTATCGAGGTGTTCCACAATTTCACCTTAATGCATGACGACATTATGGATAAAGCACCGCTGCGACGTGGTAAAACCACGGTGCATGAACGTTGGAACCAGAACGCTGCTATCTTATCAGGCGATGTCATGCTGATTGAAGGCTACAAGCTGATGATGCAGGTTGAGGACAGATTATTGCGCGTTATTCTGGACATCTTTAATGATACTGCGGTAGGTGTATGCGAAGGCCAGCAACTGGATATGGATTTCGAGATCCGCAATGATGTTAAGATCGACGAGTATATCTACATGATCCGTCTGAAGACAGCTGTGGTACTGGGTGGTGCCTTAAAAATAGGTTCCATTTTAGGCGGTGCCGATATGAGGGACGCTGAACTTATAGCTGAATTTGGCGAGAATCTGGGCCTTGCTTTCCAATTACAGGACGATATTTTGGACGTTTTTGGCTCGCCAGAAAAGTTTGGTAAACAAGTTGGCGGCGACATCATCTCCAACAAAAAAACATATCTGCTCCTTAAATCGCTTGAACTGGCCAATGCCGAACAAACTGCCGAACTGCACAAATGGATCGAAACCAAAACTTTCGATAATCAGGAAAAAGTAGATGCTGTAACCGCCATTTACCATGCCGTTGGTGTAAAACAACATGCTGAAGATACTATGCATACCTATGCAGACACCGCTTTTGAAGCATTAGAGAAAATCAACCTACCCGAAGAAAATAAACAATACCTGCGCAATTTTGCCGATAGTTTGATGGTTAGAGAATATTAGTATATTACCTTTTATGAAGAACCTAATACTTATCAGCATTTTTAGTTTATCGCTCCTTACGGTTAAGGCACAAAGCAAAACAACGAGTTCACAAGACACAACAATCTATACTCGAGTAGATATACAGCCAGAATACCCTGGCGGCTTTGTAGCTTTGGCTAATTACGTGCGAACAAACATTAAATCAGGTAGCGACAAAGGTATTGTGTTCACAACATTTGTAATAGAACTCGATGGCAGCGTCAGCAACATAAAAGTTCTCAGATCACCGTCAGAGGCGGCTGCTAAAGAGGCTGCAAGATTGGTATCGAATTTCCCCCAATTTAAACCCGCAACAAAAGGTGGCAAAGTAGTTAGATGCTCCTTTACTATCCCTATTCGTTTTCCGGGAGGTGTTTGATAATAAGTATCAGCTTTTTTACAACATCGGCTTTTTACTATGCCGATAATATTCAGCATATTTAGGTAATCCAATTAAACCTGAATGTATGAAAGCTCATCAATTGATGCCGGGCAATAGCGCCACGGGTAACTATTCACGTCGTGTGTTTTTGAAAAATGGCACTGTGCTTAGCTTGGCTATTGCCAGTAGTCCTTTGCTTAAATTGTCATCGGCTGTCGCAGCGCGCCCTGCTAAAGAGTACATTAACGGTTTGCAAGTGGGTATGGCTTCATTTGCCGATGAGGGCGTGGATACTGTTCTGGATATCCTTCAAAAACGTGGCGCTATCAATACCATTTTCCTGAATACATTCACTTATGGCGAAGGGCTATCCGGTCGGCAAGTTGCGGGTCAGCCATTTCCTGATCACGGGCCACAAGAGGCCGATAAGAATTACCATGGCGGCAACTATGCTATCCCCCACGCCAAATATTATCAAAATACGATTTTAAAAGACACCCGCTCACCAGAATATGGCAACAGAGATTTGGTTGCCGAGGTAATAAAAGGCGCCCACAAACGCGGCATGAAAGTTTATGCAACCATTGAAGATCAATGGCGCGATGATGTGCCGGGCATTGACCAATGCAAGGAAGTTGATTTGATGGGCAGAAAAGCCAGAACTACTTGTTTGTTTAATCCTAATGTCCGCGCATTTTGGACAGATCTGGCTACCGATACCTGCGCCAGTTATGATCTGGATGGTATTGTGTTTTTTAATGAGCGTAACGGCCCGCTGTTGAATGCCTTGGGTGCTAGTCACTTGGTAGGCGCGGTTGACCCTTCCCGGTCTACCTGCTTCTGCCAGTATCACCAGGCGGCGGCTAAAGCAAAAGGAATCAGCTTTGAACGAACTAAAGAAGGCTATCTTAAGCTGGATGAATTTGTTAAAGCCTGCAAAGCCGACCTACGCCCAAGCGACGGCTACTATGTGGAGTTTCAGCGTATCATGCTGGAGTATCCCGAAATTGTGGCTTGGGATAGATTATTTGATTTTGGCAAGCATCAGATAGTTGACGATGTAAATAAAGCCGTAAAAGCCTTAAATAAGAAGCAATTGGTAGGCTTGCATATCGAGCACGTCAATTCGTTCAATCCTTTCTTCCGCGCTACACGCGATTATGAAGATTTAGCTAAAAAGGTGGATTTCCTGAAGATTGTAGTTTACAACAACTGCGGCGGCGAGCGTTATCAGCATTTTATTCGCAATATCCATTCTACCATGTTTAAGGATATTCCTTTGGAGGAGTTAATGCGCTTTAATAATCATCTGTTAGGTTATAGTGTAAGCGAGGCCGCGTTTGATGATCTGCCAAAAGCCGGTTTGTCGCCGGACTATGTGTATCGTGAAACGCAACGAGCATTGAACGGGGTAAAAGGTAAATGTCTTATCCTGCCCGGCATTGATATCGGTATCCCGGTAGGAAAAAACAGCCGCAAGCAATCTCCTGATGATGTGTATCAGGCTACCATGGCCGCTTATAAAGCCGGAGCCAACGGTGTCATTATCTCCCGTAAATATTCTGAAATGAACTTAAACCTTATCGATGCAGCGGGAAAAGCTATTCGCGAAGCGACAAAAGGTTAAAAAGATACCAGCTCTAAATGAAAGAAGAAAACAAAGACGGATTGTCGCGTCGTAAATTTATGCAGGCGGGTGGTTTGATAGCTGCTGCTGCAGCTATACCTACCCAACTAAAAGCATCGACAGAGAACGTTATAGCAGGCGAAACTGAAACTCCACCAGAGGAAGATTTTTTGCAATATATCGACCCGCTTATAGGTAATATCGCTCCACTATTAAACACCAATCGCCCGGTAGTGCATTTGCCCAATCAAATGGTGCGTACGCATCCGCGCAGGCAAGATTATCTGGATGATCAAATCACCGGGTTCCCGTTGTTATCCTTAAATGTAATTACACCGCAAACCATCTTTTCAGTTCGTCCCGCCAAAGGGAAACTGGATAATGCAGCATGGTATGATCGCCTGACTTACGATCATGATATGGAGATATGTCACCCGTGGTATTACTCAACCATGCTGATTGAAAAAGGTATACGCGTTGAAAATACGGTTGGTAAAAAAGGTGGTATCTATCGATTTACCTTCCCGAAAGGCGTTGAGAAACACGTGCTCCTTACCCACTGCTATGATAACGGTATTTATGACATCACCGCTAACACCGTTAGTGGAACCGAATTTGTGAACGATGCTAACCACGCGCAAAAAGGCAAGGCTTATATGTACGGCAGCTTCTCAGGCAGGCCTATCACAGCTAAATCTGAGGGCGATAAAGATTGGGAGAAATATACCGTACAGGGGGCTTTGGCTACACCGAAAATGATAGACGGACAAAAAATTTCTGCAACGTATTCAAAGTCTGAACCTGACCAGGTAGAGTTTAGATTCGCGGTATCATTTGTGAGTTTGGAGCAAGCTAAAGAGAACTATGAGAAAGAGATTGCCGATGTAACTTTCGATCAACTGGCCGAGAAAGGGAAAGCTATTTGGAAAAAGACTATCAACCAGATAAAAATTGAAGGCGGTACTGTTAGTCAGCGGCGTACTTTTTATACAGCGCTGTATCGCAGCTATGTACGCATGGTCGACATCAATGAATATGGCAAATATTACAGCGGCTATGACGATAAAGTACATAACGATAAGCGCCCGATGTACACTGAAGACTATACCTGGGGCGATTACATTGCGCAACATCCGCTACGTGCAATACTGAATCCTGAGCAGGAAGGCGACATGCTGCAATCGTACGTAAACATGTATGAGCAAAGCGGCTGGGTGCCTGAATATCCCAAGTTTTATGGCGACAGACCGGGGATGTTCGGATTTTATTCGTCGGTGATGTTTTTGGATGGCTATCGAAAAGGCGTCCGCAACTTTGATGCGAAGAAAGCTTTGGAAGGTATGCTTAAAAACGCAGAGCAAGCCACCATGCTAGCCTCAACTAACGGACCGAAAGGTGCGCTAGAAGACTTTTATCATGAGAAAGGCTACTACCCTGCCCTGCGTATCGGCGAGGCAGAGACTGATCCATTTGCCAAACAGCATCACAGTGCACGCTCTGCGGTAGCGGTAACCCTAGCTGCCAGTTATAACGACTGGGCGGTGGCGCAACTGGCCAAAGAATTGGGTAATGAAGAGGTTTACAAACGATACATGCCCAAAACTCAAAATTACAGGAACCTTTGGAGCAAAGATAAAATGCTCTTTATGCCCAAGGATGATAAAGGCGAATGGGTAGATATCGACCCGAAAATGCAGGGGCAGTCGTATTATAACGAGAATAATGGCTACACCTATAAATGGAATGTGCAGCATGACATACCTGGCTTAATTGAACTAATGGGAGGCCAGGATAAATTTGAGGCCGAATTGGATCAGCTTTTCAGGGAGGGATTAGGTAGCAGCAGGGTAGCATTTTATTATAAATTCCCGGATATGACGGCATTGATTGGCCAGTTTTCGATGGGTAATCAATGTTCATTCCAGATACCTTACTTGTTTAACTACACCAAAAATCCATGGAAAACACAGAAATGGACTAGATTTATCCTGGATGTGTATTTTAAAGACAATGTACTTGGCGTAGCCGGCGATGAGGATGGTGGTTCGATGTCATCCGTTGTAGTATTTGCGTCGATGGGTTTCTTTCCGGTGCAGCCTGGTTTACCTATGTATACTATTACTAGTCCGGTGTTTAGTAAAATCACTATTGATCTGCATAATGGCAAGACCTTCACTTTAATAGCTAAAGGATCGTCAAAAGCTAAGAAATATATCCAGTCTGCCATGATGAATGGTAAGAAATTGGATAAATTGTGGTTCTCGCACGATCATTTAATTAACGGCGGGACTTTAGTTTTGGAAATGGGCGATATGCCCGTGCAGGCCTGATCGCCAATTGTCATTGCTGAGGAGGAACGACGAAGCAATCGCGAGGATGCAATATTCGCGATTGCCACGCTACGCTACAGCAATGACAAAAATGATAACAAAAAAAGCCCGTATCATAATGATACGGGCTTATATTTTGAGTGCTGTATAATTACTCAGCAGCTTCTTCAGCGTCAGCGGCTTTCTTTTTAGGAGCAGCTTTCTTTGCTTTTGGAGCTTCTTCTGCAGCAGGCGCTTCAGCTACAACGGGTGCAGCTTCAACAACCGGTTTAGCAGCAGCTTTAGCTTTTGGAGCCGGAGCAGCATCTTCAACTACTGGTGCAGCTTCAAAAGGCAGTACAGAAACGTATGAACGGTTGTCTGCTTTCTTTTTGAAAACTACTTGTCCTGAGATTAAAGCGAATAATGTATGGTCTTTACCGATACCTACGTTAAGGCCCGGGTTGTGTTTGGTACCACGTTGACGAACGATGATGTTACCTGCAATAGCCGGCTGACCACCAAAAATCTTGATACCTAAACGTTTGCTATGCGATTCGCGGCCGTTTCGTGAACTACCGGCCCCTTTCTTGTGTGCCATTTTTTTATATTTTTATGACCAGCCTTTGTAAGCTGATCGTTTTAAAAATCGATTATTATAAAGTGATACCAGTGATCTCGATCTTGGTAAATTGCTGACGGTGACCGTTTTTCTTTTTGTAACCTTTTCTTCTTTTCTTTTTGAAAACGATTACTTTATCACCTTTTAAATGAGACACGATCTTAGCTGATACTTTAGCGCCTTTCAAATCAGTACCTAATTTGAATTTACCTTCGTTTTCTGCTAACAACACATTGTCAAATTCAATACTAGCGCCCTCGTCACCTTGTAATCTGTGTACAAAGATCTGCTGGTCTTTAGCAACTTTAAATTGCTGTCCTGCTATACTTACTATTGCGTACATGGTTTGTTAATTATGTTTTTTAAAAATTCGAGGTGCAAATATAGATAATACATTTTCAATATACAACAGGCTTTTATTTTTTCTGGTTAGATTCTTCTTGAGTTAAAACCTGCAAAATCTCTTTAATCAATCCCTGGTTGGCGTCAATCAAACGCTGGTCGCCTACAAAATTACTGTCGTAAACTACCTTTTTGCTTTTGCGCTTGTATTTAAACTCAATGATATAACGCACAGGTTGCTGTTCACTTTTTTTAACACTATCGCCGGTTTCATCCTCAGGAAAATCCCAGAAACCCAGGTCGGCCGCTTTGCGGTGCAGGTAAAGCAGGTCTTTGTCATTTAAGCGCAAGTGCATTTTTACCAATGAGTCGCGGTTGTTCAAGTATTGATAATCGCCCGTTTTGGAGTTAAACTTATTCAATAAGCTGTCGCGATTGCCGTACTGAATGCTCATCGAGTCAAATTCCGTAAATCTGTACGGCGCATTCTTTAACATGTGATTATAGTAGTACAGGCAGTAAAACAAAAACGGCAAAATCACGCTCGCAGCCAGGAATATTCTTTTCGATCTTGAAATCATGGATATTTAATTATTGTATTTGAACTATTTATTCTAATTCTGAGGATGGATAGTCGCTTTCACTCAACTCTCCCTCCCATTTACTCACCACGGCTGTAGCCATGGCATTACCTAAAACGTTTGTTGCTGAGCGTCCCATATCTAGTAATGGATCTATTCCGATCAATAAAGCTAAACCTGCTTCAGGAATATTAAACATGGCAATTGTACCGGCAATAACAACTAACGATGCTCTTGGCACCCCTGCCATACCTTTACTGGTAAGCATAAGTGTTAATAACATAATTAGCTGCTGTGCAAACGACAGATGTATATTATATGCCTGCGCCAAAAAAAGCGAAGCAAAAGTCATGTACATCATTGAACCATCGAGGTTAAAAGAATACCCCAGTGGCAAAACAAAGCTTACAATTTTATCGCTGCAGCCAAATCGTTCCATCTCAACCAATACGCGTGGGTATGCAGCTTCACTGGTTGATGTACCAAATGCAACCAGTATGGCATCCCTGATATTGGCTAATAGTCTGAATACTCTCCCTCTTAACACAAAAAAACCGGCGGCAATTATTGCCAACCAAAGTAATGTAAGCGATAAGTAAAACTCGCTAATAAATATGGCATAGGTTGACAGTATACCCAACCCCTGCTTTGCTACTATAGCAGTGATGGCGCCAAACACAGCCAGTGGCGCAAGCTTCATTACATAACCGGTAATTTTAAGAATAACATGTGCAATAGCGTCAAAGGCTTTTATAACTATCGCCCCTTTTTCGCCGATGGAAGCAGTTGCAACACCAAAGAACAAGGCAAAAACTACAATCTGTAATATCTCATTATTAGCCATCGACTCGAAAAAGCTTTTCGGGAAAACGTGGCTAATGAAATCTTTTAATGAAATAGCCGTCCTTTGGATATCTGATCCTAAATGGCTATCGGGTAACATCAGGTGCATTTCGTGGCCGGGCTGAAAAAGGTTAACCAACACCATACCTAATACCAGGGAAACAACTGTCGCGCTTAAAAACCATAATAGCGTCTTTCCGCCTATTCTTCCAACAGCCTTAATATCGCCTACTTTGGCAACGCCAACTACTAAAGTAGTAAACACCAGTGGCGCTACAATCATTTTGATTAATCGTAAAAAAACATCGCTCAAAATGGTAAAATATTCCACCTCGTTTTCGCGAATAACATCATTGGCTTTACGGATTTTGGCTTGAGCAACGCGTTCTTTCTTAAGATTCTTATATAATTGTGCTGTGGTGTCTTTAAGTTCCACCAGTTTGTTGTCAAGAACTTCAATTTTGGCCTCGGCGGCACCGATTTTGTTATTATAAGTCTCAACTACGGTTACATTATATATGTAGCCGATAATAACACCCAATATAAGTGCAATAAAAATAAAAAGGGTAAGGCTATTTTTCTTCATTTATAAATATAACGGCGCGAAGCTACAACTATTTACTATTTTGCTAAAAATATAAATTACAAACATGAGCACAGCCAACTACGGCTTACAGGACATTAAGAAGGAACTGCAGCATTTATCAGGCCCGCAGATAGCCGATCTGTGCTTACGATTAGCACGTCATAAAAAAGAGAACAAAGAGTTATTGGCCTACCTACTGTTCGAATCAAACAACCAGGCCGATTTTGTGGAGAAGATAAAAGCCGAGGTGGGCTTTATGTTTAGTCAGCTGCCGGTGCGTAGTTATGAGGCGGCTAAATATTTGCGTAAGATATTAAGGCTCATCAGCAAGTATATTAAGTTTATGGCGTCCAAAGAAGCTGAGATTGAGTTGCTATTGAATTTTTGCGCCGGATACATTCAATATGCTGATAGAAAGACCTCATACAAACCTTTAAGGTTGGTATTGATACGACAGATTGAAAAGGTGCGCACCGCCATAGGCAAACTTCATGAGGATCTGCAAATGGATTTTGCCAATGAATACGGTATCATGCTGGACGATGCGGAAAAAAAATTGAGCTGGTTCAATAAGAGCAATTATTTGTTGTAACAATCCGATTATCTTTGTGTCTTAGTATAAAAACTTACCTATTACTGTGACGCACAAGGAAATTGTCTTTAAACAAATTTTTGAAGCTAATTCAAAAAAGATATTCCATTTGTGCTATGGCTATACGGGGGATGACGACGCTGCGAACGATCTGCTACAAGAAACATTTTTAAAAGTCTGGCAAAACCTTGACAAGTTCAGGAACCAAGCTATGATATCTACATGGATCTATCGTATTGCTGTAAACACCTGTTTAACTTATCTTCGATCAGAAAAACGTCAGGCTAAAGATGAGCTCACGCCGCAAATTGCTGAAACCAAAATGGAGGAAGTTTCAGAGAAGAACGAGCAGGTGGCCATGCTATATAAATGTATCGCTAAGTTAGAGGAGTCTGAAAGAATTATTATAACTATGGTACTTGATGAAGTACCGTATCCCGAGATAGCTGATATCTCAGGCATATCTGAAGGGAATTTGAGGGTGAAAATACATCGCATTAAACAAAAATTGACAGAGCTGTACAATCAATATGAAAGACTTTGATCATATAATGTCGGTTTGGCAAGACCAGCCAAAGAAGGATCAGCTTTCTGTAGATGATATGCTGAAACAGGTGAAGAAGGGCGTTAGCGGATTGAGCAGGAAACTGTTCTGGAATATCACTATCATGGCTGTAACCCTATCGGGAATACTGGCTGTGATGTTGTTTTTTGCATTTAACGCGTGGCAAACCTACCTGGGTATTGCCATCATATTGGTTGCCGTTTTATTGTCTTTATTGGTGATGTTGAGAGATTACCGAATTATCAGCAAGCATGATATCACTATAAACCCGGCCGCTTATCTGCAAGACCTGAAAGAGTACCAAAAAAATCGCTCAAAACTGTACGGCCGCCTATATTTTATTTATGTGTTGCTGATGAGTACCGGCTTATTTCTGTACTTTATGGAAGTACTGCAAAATACCTCAGCTATGTTTAAGGCGATATCCTATTCAGTATATGTAGCCTTTGTTCTGTTTGCCACTTTTTATATCAGAGGGCAATTTGTAAAAAGCGAACAGGAAAAACTGAACCTGATCATCGACCGCCTGACGCGGCTTCAAAACCAGTTTGATTAGTGGTTTACTCGTTGTGCAATTAGTTTGCCGGCAACCTCATCTTTCCATACCGGCAAACTCGCTGCCTTGTGATAGGGTTTATTTTGAATGCAATCAAAAATAAACGTTATTGTATTGATATATAAAAGTTTAACATACATTAACAGAAGCGTTAATTAATGTTAAATCAGCACTCCGGTGGCCGCCCAAAGCAATAAATAAGTTTTTGAATTATTCTTCACCTTAACTGCGGTAAGGGTTCGCGTTGCATCCGGATGAATGTTCAGTGCGTGTATATTATGATGATTAGGTTCGGTTTGTTTGGCAGTGTTGCTCCATTTTGCCAGATCGTGTACTACATAGCTAAAATCGGGATCATTTTGGGGTATATCATTGGCCCAGTCAGGTACAGTGATATTCTTTTCTTCAATGCTACCATCGCTGTAAATCAAATCATACTCCAGTTTTGATTTACCATAGGCACTGGTTAAGCAAATAAAGAGATCTTTGTATTTGTTTTTAGGCACTTTGATAGTAAACTCATTAGTATCTGCCAGGGCCATAGCCTGATTGCTATAGGCGTCTTTATTATCATAATGAAACAATATAGCCGGGTGTTTATCTGTAGCGGGTATTAATGGATTATCAGGCAGTGCCTTAGGTTTTTTTTCGCCAATAAACTTTGCAGCCGACGTGGTTAAATAGCCATTTTCATGGTCAACACCTTTGCCCCAATGCACCAGTTTGTATTTGGTTAATGTCGTCACCGGACGCGCATTTAGTAACTCGCCAATTTTGATTTGGACAACTCTTGAATCCTGGGTTATATAACCTGAATTTACCAGCAAGCCGCAAGCTAATATGCCCGCGGCGAACCATTTTAAGTTTGATTTACCTAGCATCTTATAAAGATAACGATTTATTCCAGCATGAATCGCAACACAAAATATCATAGCGTGAAGATTGATTTTTGCACATATAAAATCATTCCTCATTTTTTCTATTTTTGCATGGGTTTGAAATAGCTTAGCTTCAACTCCATCACCAATAAATGGATATATCAGTAGTAATACCTTTATATAACGAAGTTGAGTCATTACCTGAGCTTACCTCATGGATAAGCCGCGTAATGGCCGAAAACAATTTCCTTTACGAGATTATTTTAATTGACGACGGCAGCACCGACGGGTCTTGGCAAATGATCAACAAGCTGCGTTTAGACAATCCTTTTATAAAAGGTATTAAGTTCCGCCGTAATTATGGTAAATCGGCTGCGCTGAATGTGGGTTTTGATGCTGCACATGGCAATGTGATCATCACCATGGATGCAGACCTGCAGGATAGCCCGGACGAGATACCTGAGCTATATCGTCGTATTGCTGAAGAAGGCTATGACCTTATATCAGGCTGGAAGGCTAAACGTTATGATCCGCTCAGCAAAACCATTCCCACTAAGGTATTTAACTGGGCCACACGCAAAATGTCGGGCATTAATAACCTGCACGACTTTAATTGCGGACTGAAATCATATCGCAAAAACGTTGTTAAAAACATTGAGGTTTATGGCGAAATGCATCGCTATATCCCCGTTATAGCCAAATGGGCCGGCTTCGTTAAAATTGGCGAGCAGGTTGTCGAGCATCGCGCCCGCAAATATGGAAAAACCAAGTTCGGCATGAGCCGTTTTATTAACGGCTTGCTTGATTTGATGTCGATTTTCTTTGTCGGAAAGTTTGGCAAGCGTCCTATGCACTTCTTTGGCTCTTTAGGCGCATTCAGTTTTCTGGCCGGTACCATCTGCGCATTATGGATAGTTGGCGATAAGCTATATGATATAGCTAACCACATCAAATATTCGCGCGAGGTTACTGCCCAGCCTCTGTTCTATTTTGCGTTGGTGGCTATTATTATCGGTTCGCAAATGTTTCTTACAGGTTTTGTGGCCGAATTAGTAGCACGTGCCGCACCTGAACGTAATAAATACCAGATAGAAGACAGTATTTAAATGTGCAAATGCGTGAATATGCAGATGTGCAAATGAGTATTAGTGTTGATAAATTTGCCCGTCAATATTTGTGCACGTCTTGCATATTTGCAAATCGAATAAATTAAATCTCATAATAAAAAAACTAATCTGCACATACGCACATTTACATATCTGCACATCCACAACGCATGTTTTTTTCCATCATAATACCTTTATATAACCGCCCGCAAGAGATTAAAGAACTGCTTGAAACCCTAACCACGCAGACTTACAAAAACTTTGAGGTATTGGTGATTGAAGATGGATCAAAAATTGACGCTGCAGATATTGTTAAGAGTTTTGAGGATACACTAAATGTCAGATACTTTGTAAAAGAGAACGCCGGTCAGGGTTTTGCCCGCAACTATGCGTTTGAGCTTGCTAAAGGCGATTACTTTATCATATTTGATTCTGATTGTTTGATTCCTGATGATTATATGGAGATCGTCAACAATTCGCTTGCCGAAAATTGGCTGGACGCTTACGGCGGTCCTGATGCGGCTCACGAGTCGTTTACCCCTACACAAAAAGCCATCAGTTATGCCATGACCTCACCATTTACTACCGGTGGTATCCGAGGTAATAAAAAAAGCCTGGGGCAGTTCCATCCGCGCAGTTTTAACATGGGGCTTTCACGCAAGGTTTGGGAAAAGGCAGGCGGTTTTATCATAACCCGTTCGGGCGAGGACATCGAATACAGTATCCGCATTCATTCCATGGGTTTCAAGATCGGCTTAATTCCGCGGGCAAAAGTTTACCATAAGCGTCGTACCAACTTCCTGCAATTTTACAAGCAACTACACTTCTTTGGGCGGGCGCGTATTAATGTTTATAAGTTCTTTCCTAACGAGTTAAAGTTAGTCCATTTCTTCCCCGCCATATTTACACTTTGTGTTATTTTCACACTTATCGCAAACATTTTTGGTTGGCCGATTGCTATTTTATGTGATACTATTGCCGTACTTATTATTTTGTTAATATTTTTTCATTCGCTGATAAAAAATAAATCGGTAAAAATCGCATTTTTGAGCGTCGTGGCTTCATTCATCCAGCTTACCGCTTATGGACTAGGTTTTATGCAAGACGTGTGGCGCAGGCTAATATTAAAACAGTGGTAAATTAATATGTATCATCCTTTTTCTGTTGCGGAGACTACCAAAACTGCATGGACTATCTACAAGAAAAACTTTGTAACCATAATTGTTTACTCAGTTATATCTGTCCTGTTGCTTTCACTTTTAAAATTCGCGGTCGAATACCTATCGCCAAGAAATTTCACCTATGAGATGATCACATCCTTTGCGTTGGTATTTGCGCAAGCTTACACAACGTTGGGGCTATACAAATTGATATTCACAGTAATCGACAGTGAATACTATGAATTTGAGTTAAGGCAGGTGCTGCCACCTTTTAAAAGTATCCTTAGCTATCTGGGGGTTATTTCTTTTATTGTGCTATTTATTTTCGGCTTTTCTAAGCTTATGACAAAGTTGGATGATTATCCTAATTTACAGGGACTTATTCAACAAATTGCTGTTTTGATAGCTCTGTATTTCGCGTTGCGGATTATGTTTTTTGTTACTTACATTGTCGATGATCAATCGGGCGGATTTGAATCCTTAAAACAAAGCTATAAGTTAACCAAGGGATATTTTTTCAAGGTACTTATCATGTTGCTTATTATTTTATTATTTATAGCATTGCCTGCGGCTTTATCACAATATCCGGGTCTCGGCTTTCTGTGGATAGGAATTATGTTTACCTACCCTTTTGTAAATATTATCCTTGCAGTAACTTACCGTAAACTGGTTTACAGTCATCAGGATGTTGACGACGATATTGCCGAAACAAATTAAGTTATGGGTTTAAAAGCCATATTGAGTAAGGTATTTGCAGCGTGGGTTAATAGGGATATAGATCAACTCCGTAAAAATGCCGTGGCTTTGCAGCAAAAAACGTTTGCCCACCTCATTGATCACGCTAAAAACACATCTTTCGGCAAAGATCATGATTTCGCTCAAATCAAAACTTACGCCGACTTTAAGAAACAAGTTCCGATTCAAGATTATGAAGAACTAAGCCCGTACATCAAACGCGTCACTAATGGCGAAGAAAATGTACTCTGGCCAGGTAAGCCGACTTATTTAACTAAGACATCGGGCACTACATCGGGTGTAAAATATATACCTATTAGTAAAGAAAGTATGCCCGAGCATATTAAGGCTGCGCGTAATGCTTTACTATCTTACATTCATGAAACCGGCAAAGCCGATTTTGTAGATGGAAAAATGATCTTCCTGCAAGGCAGCCCTGAGCTAGCCGAGAAAGCGGGCATTCAAACAGGTCGGCTCTCGGGTATTGTAGCACACCACGTACCTGCCTATCTGCAAAAGAACCGTCTGCCAAGCTATGAGGTAAACTGTATCGAAGATTGGGAAGAAAAAGTAGATGCTATTGTACAGGAGACTGCGAAAGAAGATATGCGTCTTATATCAGGAATTCCACCATGGTGTCAGATGTATTTCGACAGGCTATCGGCCGTATCAGGTGGTAAGAAGATCAAAGACATTTTCCCTAACTTTAAACTGTTTGTATATGGCGGAGTAAATTACGAGCCGTATCGTTCACGTATTCAGGAAAGTATAGGTTTTGCTATTGATACTATTGAGACCTACCCGGCTTCTGAAGGTTTTATTGCTTTCCAGGATTCTCAGAAAGAAAAAGGTCTGCTACTCTTGGTTAATTCAGGAATTTTCTACGAGTTTATATCTACGGATGAATATTTTAACGAGAACCCTACACGGGTTAGTCTGGAAGATGTAGAACTGGATAAAAACTACGCCTTGATATTAAATACCAATGCGGGTTTATGGGGATACAGTATTGGCGATACCGTTAAGTTTATTTCCAAAGATCCCTATAAAATATTAGTGACCGGACGTATTAAACATTACATTTCTGCGTTTGGTGAACATGTTATTGGCGAGGAAGTGGAATATGCGTTGATGAGCGTAGCTAACGAGGAAGGTATTGACATAGTTGAGTTTACGGTAGCGCCACAGGTAAATCCTGACGAAGGCCAACTGCCTTATCATGAATGGTTCGTCGAGTTTGGTGCAGAGCCGAAGGATATGAAAGCCTTTGCGGCAAAAGTCGATAAAAAGCTACAATCAAAAAATATTTACTATTTTGACCTGATTGACGGTAACATTTTGCAACCTTTGATCATCAAAAGCCTAAAAAAAGACGCTTTTATAAGTTATATGAAATCGCAGGGTAAGCTGGGCGGACAAAATAAAGTTCCGCGCTTATCAAACGACAGGAAGATTGCAGACGGATTGAGAGAATTTATTCTTTAGGAATTGAGTACTAATTTAAAAAACATAGCCATTCTTGGCTCTACAGGAAGCATAGGCACACAGGCACTAGAAGTGATCGGCGAAAACCCCTCGCTATTCAATGCCTACGTTTTAACCGCTTACGGCAATGCTTACCTGTTAATACAACAAGCTTTAAAATTCAAACCCGCCTACGCCATTATTTGTGATGAAAGCAAATATGCCGAGGTGAAGGATGCACTGGCAGGAACCGACACCCAGGTGTTAAGCGGTATTAAGGCCATAATCGATATTGTTACCGATCCGCAAATTGATATTGTACTGACCGCTATGGTTGGCTTTGCGGGTTTGGAACCCACTATATCGGCTATTAAAGCGGGTAAAAACATCGCGCTAGCAAATAAAGAAACCCTGGTTGTTGCGGGCGAACTGATCACAGACCTGGCTAAACAACATGATATTAAGATTTTACCGGTAGATTCTGAGCATTCAGCCATTTATCAATGCCTGGTTGGCGAGGAAAACAATGCTATCGAGAAAATCATCCTTACAGCATCAGGCGGTCCATTCCGTGGAAAAACAGCTAAGTTTCTGACCAACGTAACCCGCGAGCATGCGCTAAAACATCCTAACTGGGTGATGGGTGCCAAGATCACCATTGATTCGGCGACGCTGATGAACAAAGGGCTTGAAGTAATTGAAGCCAAATGGTTATTTGATCTTTCGGCCGATCAGATTGATGTGATAGTGCATCCGCAATCCATCGTTCATTCGTTGGTTCAATTTGAGGACGGTTCTATCAAAGCACAGATGGGTTTGCCGGATATGAAATTGCCGATACAATACGCTTTGGCCTATCCAAACCGTTTAAAGAACAATTTTAAGCGGTTTAACTTCGTTGATTATCCTCAGTTGACATTCGAAAAACCTGATCTGACGACATTCCGTAATTTAGGTTTTGCTTTTGAGGCATTGAACAAAGGCGGCAACATGCCATGTATTGTTAACGCCGCCAATGAAATTGCTGTGGCCGGATTTTTGGCTGATAATCTAGGGTTCTTAGCAATGAGCGAGGTTATTGAAAATTGCATGCAAGGCATTAATTTTCAAACCCGACCTACCTTAGACGATTATTTGAATACTGATAAAGAAACGCGCATATTTGCGCAAAATTTAATAAAACAAATGCCACAAAAGGCATACAATGTAATATAAAGAATGAGTATAGTAATAATGGTTGGCCAGTTGATACTGGGACTTTCGATTTTGGTGATTTTGCATGAGCTGGGCCACTTTTTAGCTGCAAGAGCTTTTGGTATTAAGGTAGACAAGTTTTATCTGTTCTTTGATGCCTGGGGCTTTAGCCTTTTTAAATTCACATATAAAGATGTTGAATACGGCATTGGCTGGTTGCCGCTGGGGGGCTATGTAAAAATTGCCGGTATGATTGATGAATCAATGGACACCGAGCAGATGCAAGGTGAGCCACAGCCGTGGGAGTTTCGCTCAAAACCAGCCTGGCAGCGTTTAATTGTAATGTTGGGTGGCATATTCGTCAACGTTGTGTTAGGTATTTTCATTTTCTGGATGCTGACTGCTCGTTTGGGCGAGAGCTACATCCCTAATTCAAATGTTAAATATGGTATTGTTCCGGGTATTATCGGTAAGAAAATCGGTTTACAAGCTGGCGATAAAATTGTTGGTGTAAACGGCAAGCCTATCGACCGTTTTGAAGAATTGATGAGCTCAAAGGTATTGCTAGACCACACGGTACTAACAGTAGAACGCGATGGCAAAAACTTCAGCCTTACCGTACCTCCTACTATCATTAATGATCTGTCAGACTACGGTGCTGATCAGTTTATCAGTCCGCTGCCGCGTGCTAAGTTTTCTATTGATTCTGTAGTGCAAGGCAGTAACGCACAGATAGCGGGTATTATGAAAGGCGATAGCGTAACGGCCATCAATGGCGTGAAAATCCAGTTTTTTGACCAAATGCAGAGCGAGCTGAAAAAATACACCAACAAGCCTGTAGCTATCGACGTTAAACGCAATAATGAAGTCAAAACACTTACTGTTAACGTGAATAAAGACGGAACATTGGGTATGAAAAATGGCGGCTTTGGTGTTGCTGCTCATTTTGATCTGCCCGAAGAAAAAACTATAAACTATGGTTTCTTTGGTTCATTACCTGTGGGGGCCAACAAAGCATGGGGAACTTTTGCGACCAATGCCAAAGCCATCGGCAAAGTGTTTAAAGGTGAAGCTAAATTTAACAAAGTTGTTGGCGGGCCGGTGGCAATTGCAACCATGTTTGGCTCGCATGTAGACTGGGTTCACTTCTGGACGCTGGTAGGCTTCCTTTCAATGGTATTGGCCTTTACCAACTTATTGCCTATACCGGCGCTTGATGGTGGTCATGCTGTGTTTTTGATCATTGAGATGATAAAAGGTAAGCCACTAAGCGATAAGTTCCTGGAACGCGCTCAGATTGTTGGATTTGTGCTGTTGATATCGCTGATGGTATTTGTGTTTGGTAATGACATCGTTAAACAGATATTGAAAAACAAGCCATAATTAGGTTCTAATAAAATAAAAAAGCCGTCCCCACTGTATTATGAGGACGGCTTTTTGTTTATAGATATTTTTAATCTTATACAGTTGGATCAACGGCCTCGTCAATCAAATCCTGGCCGGTACGCTCTCTTTTAAATATAGCCGCACCAATCAGGCTAACAATAGCGCCCATTATCGGGTAGCTTATAGCGGTGGCAAAAGCCGCAAACAGAGGTCCCCAACTTTTAGCCATGGTCATTGCTTTTTCAATTTGGGCGTCAGACATATTTTTAGCTTCCATTTGTGCTCTTGATGCCTCAAGCGATTTCTCAAAAAGACCCGGACTTAACACTTTCAAATACAGAAAAATAAAGACAGCCATCATCAAACCGGCAAATACAGAAAATCTGAAACCTGCCGAAAAACCGTCACCAAAAATTATGAAACCATTAAGACTATCCTTGAATTCTTTTTGTGTTAAAAACAGAAAGATGATGAACGGAACAAAGCCCAAATACTTTATCGGCGAAGTCTGATCTACATTCAGCAACTCAATGCCATAAGTTATAATGATACCCGTAAGTACATCAATAACGGCCCACTTGGTGGCAATTTTAGTTGGGTTTGGCTTTTCAACCAGTTTAATTTCTTCCATGTTATTGAGATTTAAAATGAGGTTAGTATTTCAAGCACAGCCATGTCAAATTCTTTATTTACAGCCTTGGCTGCTATCTGATCTTTTTCACCGGCAGATGGATGTGTATTTTGAAAAAAGCACATCATCGGGTAAAACAGCTCTTTCAGCTCAGAATCTTCAGGTAGTTTCTGGGCTATTTTGGCAATCTCCTCAACGGGGCTTTCTATCAGTATCTGATGAGCAATTACCGGCTCGTAAATACGATATTCGTCCTGAAACTCATCTTCATCAACCAACAAAAATTCTTTCAGATAGTCATCCAATTCAGGTTCTATCTCTTCGTCTTCACATTCATTCAGGTAAAGCAGCAGGTTTAATAACTCGGTACCTCTTTCCAGGGTTTCTTCTTCAATATCTTCCCATTCTTTGCTGTCCAGGTAATCTTCTTCCAGCTTTTTCACATCGGCGCTAAAGAAGTTAATCATCAGCAAATCAAAGAATATTTCGCGCAAAGCTTCAAATTGCGGATGATTATCAAAAACCTCATCCAAAGCATCAGCTTTGCCTAAAAAATCACCTTCCTGATTAAATACAGATTTGAACTCACCCGTAATTTGCGAAGCGTTATTACCGCTGTATGTTGAGAAAGCCTGCAGCGCTGCGCCCAATGCTTTATCTATTTTTGGATCGATCATTTTTTATTTGATTGGTATACCTGGTTATTGTTACAAGTCAACAAAATCTGGCCCTTAAGGTTCTGACCAAGATATGGCGAATTGCTGGATTTTGATAAGTTATTGTCTTTATTGAAGTTCCATTCGGCCTTGGTATCGAAAATTACCAAGTTAGCTTTTTGACCGGTAGCAATCGTCGGCACTTCAATTTCTAATATCTTTCTTGGATTAACGGCCAGCTTTTCAACGATCAAAGCGGCATGAAGACCGGCTTGCACAGCTAGCGAAAATGCGGTTTGTAAACCGATGATACCGAATTCGGCTACTTCAAACTCTACATCTTTAAATTCAATCTCGTGCGGCGTATGTTGCGACACGATGGCGTCAATGGTTCCGTCTTTTAAGCCGGCTATCAAGGCATCAACGTCTGCCTGGGTGCGCAATGGTGGTTTTACTTTATAATTGCTATCAAAGCCAGCTAAAGCCTCGTCAGTTAATAGCAGATGGTGTGCAGCAACGTCGCAGGTAACTTTCAGACCTTTCTTTTTCGCTTCGCGGATCAGTTCAACCGAGCGGGCAGTAGAGATGGTAGTGAAGTGAATCTTTGAGTCAGTATACTCGGCCAGATAAAGATCACGTGCGATCATCAACTCTTCGGCTAATGACGGGATGCCTTTCATACCCAAAAGTGTACTCATTTCACCTTCATTTACTTTCGCCTTGCCGGCGATGGCTGCATCTTCAGGATAAGAGATCACGGTAGCATCAAAACCTTTGCTATAAAGTAATGCGCGCTCCATCAGGCCAGAATCCTGCACAGGGCGGGTGCCATCTGTAAAAGCTTTTGCACCGCTTTGATACATATCGTACATCTCAGCTAAATCTTTGCCCTCACGTTTTTGAGACAAGGTGCCCAGCGGAAAAACATCCACCAGATAGTTTTTAGCGCGATTAAACAGATATTCTACTTCGGCTTTTGAATGTACCGGCGGTTGGGTATTTGGCATTAAAGCGACGCCGGTAAAACCTCCGGCTGTTGCAGCAGCGGTACCGGTTTTCAAATCTTCTTTAGTTTCAAGGCCCAGTTCGCCGATGTTACAGTTCAGATCAAAAAAGCCCGGCGACACTTGTTTACCTTTCGCATCGAATACATCGACGTCGGCATTGATGTCTTTGGCTATTTCAGCTATAGCTCCGTTTTTTATTAAAATATCAGCAACTTGTTGATTAAAAGACGAGTTTGGGTCAACAATGGTGGCGGATTTGATAAGCAAATTCATTTATACTGCTTTATGTGTGGATTGTGGTCGGTTTTCTTGTTGCGAAGTCTGTTTATTGGCAGCAGATTTTACATTAAAATACCGCGTAAGCAATATTTCGGCAGCCAGGAAAATCAATGCCAAAATTATACAAAGTTTCCATAATTGCACACCAAAATCTGCCTGAGTCACCATATCTTTTATCGTGCCGTGGTTCGACCCTACCACGCTACCTCTATCGCCCAATAGTTTGTCCAGTTCGGTCTGGGTATAATAACTCAGATCAGACTCGTTTCGGTTATCGTTAAAGGCCATTACAGATACTACACTGTCTTGCCGTTTAAGTTCATACAAACCGGTTTCCTGCAACTGATCTGACACGTAAAGCAATGTGCTTCCCTCCTGTTGTTTCACATCAGGGATGATGCTTTCCTTACCTTTAGTTAGTTTCAGTAATTGTTTATCTGACGATTGTACCGGCGGCGCTTCAATAGTTTCATCATGTCCCAATGAATAAAACAACGGCTGATCATGACCGCTTAATAAGGCTATCCTGAACATAATAGGCACAAACAAAGCGTGTCGGGGCAGATTACTAAAATCTTCACTCAAAGGCACTGCCGATATATAAACTTTCCCTTTGCCGCTTTGGTATCCGGCCCAAAATGTGGTTCCGCCCTGAACTTGCATCAAATTTTCATTTCGGCCGGATGCAGCGCTCAATTGATAATATTTTTTAATGACCGGCAAATCCGGATTCTGCGGAAAATCTTCGAAGATGTTTTTGAACACCGGATTTTGCAGATTAAGTGAAGATACTTTGACGTTTTCGGTAAGCAGCTTTTCAGGATAAGCCGCACCTAATTGCTGTAGAAATACTTTATAATTATTCAGATCCGCATCCACAGCAGGAAAAACTGCCAATGTGCCGCCCTTACTTACATAAGTTTTCAGTTGTTGCGATAAACCGCTTGATATCGCCTTAACGTCACTCAATACGATCAACGTATAAGTGCTTAAACCAGCATAATCGACGTTACCATCGGCAGTACGGCTTGGACTAAAAAAATGATCAATTCCAAAAAGCGCTTTTAAATAAGGGTTCGCAGTGCCACCGTCTATCAACAACACCGGCATTTGCTGCTTTACATTAAAGCTGAAGTAAAACTGATTATCAAAAGTAACAGGGTTATCCTGTAAGCTAATTTCGCCACGCTGCCAACCTGGTTTAAGGCCGGAAAAAGTCAGCGTATCATTTTGCACAGCACGGGCATTTAAAGTATATCCGCCTAAAGCTTTCTGTTCGCCGTTGATGGCTAATTTAAGCGGAATTTTGGTTGAGTTCTCATTCGCATAATTATGCAGACGCACCACCAGCTTTTCGGTCTCGCCCGGGCGATGAATGGCGCTTAGTAACCAAACAGAATCTACAGCCACATTGGCCGGCGTATTTGCGCTTAATTGTACCAAACTTACATGAATGCCTGTATCAATCTTTAGCGGCCGACTGTCAGTAATATTTTTCTGAAAATCTGAAATAATATCTATCGAGCGACTGGCACCGGGTTGCATTGTCAGCAGGCTTTCCTGCCTGTCTACAATCTGCTGCAAACTCCTGCTCCTCGGGCTAATTTGCACGGCATCCACCGCATCATTAAATTCATCGCGACCTAATAGACGTTGATGCTTGCCTTCAAAATCCTGTGTAAGCAGCTGGAACTTATCGTTCATTGAATAAGCCGAAGCAATCTCCTTGGCGCGGCGTTTAGCTTCATCCAATAACGAACCTTCGCGGTTCAGGGATTGCATAGAATAGGAGTTATCTACAAAAATACTAACTACGCGCTGTGTCCCTGCTTTCGTATTTTTTTGTTCTGAGATGTATGGACGTGCAAAAGCCAATACCAAAAAGAATAAAGCTAGCAATCGGGCCGCCAGGATTAGCCGTTCTTTTAAGTTTCGACGCGATGATTGCTGCTCCTGTATCTCTTTCAGAAACTGCACATTACTAAAGTAGATTTTTTGATAACGCCTAAAATTAAATAAATGAACTAAAACCGGTATGGCCAGCGATACTAATGCAAATAAAAAAGCAGGATATATAAAATGCATTATTCAGTTCAAGTAGGTGCTTTATACAAATGTGCAAAATTCGGGCTAACAATTGCCTATCTGCAAAACAAATATTTGAGGCAGCAAGTTAACCCAATATGAATTGGTACATTGGATGCTCAGGTTTTCACTACAGCGACTGGAAGCTCAAATTTTATCCTGAAGGCTTGGCCCAGCGCAAATGGTTCGATTATTATTGCGAGCATTTTGACACCATTGAGCTCAATGTTACGTTTTACCGTTTTCCGCAATTATCGTTTTTGCAAAACTGGTATGCCAAGAGTCCGCCGGAGTTTAGGTTTTCAGTAAAAGCTCCACGGGCTATCACCCATTACAAAAAATTTAATGATACAACCGATCTGCTTAACAGCTTTTATGACACCATTAATAACGGATTACAAGAGAAATTAGGCCCGGTGTTGTTTCAAATGCCCCCGAGCGTTCATTACAACGAGGAAAAGCTAAATAAGATTATTGATAGCCTGAATCCATCGTTTAATAATGTGCTGGAGCCGCGCCATGTGAGTTGGTGGAACAATGAAGTTTATGAGAAATTAGCAAAGCATAACATTACCTTTTGCGGTATGAGCCACCCTACCCTACCTAATGATGTGATACAAAACACACCGTCGGTTTATTACCGTTTTCATGGCGTGCCTGATCTATACCGGTCTCCCTATTCAATGGAATTTCTGCAAAAAGTGGTCGACGCTGTAAAAAATACTCCCAATACCAAACAAGGCTGGTTTTATTTCAACAATGACTTTCACGCAGTTGGCGTTTATAATGCCAAAGACATGACCAGTTTGATTTAGTCGCTATGACGATGATGTTTCTTTTTCTTCTTATGAGAAACTTCTTCGCGGTGATGTTTTTTACTGCTTTTTTTGGTTTCAGACTTTTTCGACTCTTTGTTTTTGGTTTCTGTCGATTTCTTTTCTACAGGTTTGTTCTCTTGAGCGACGGTTTTTTCCTTAACCGATGTCGAGTCTTTACTAAGCTGTTTTACATTGAAGCTGTTACCGCTCAGCGTATATTCGAATTTACGTTTAGCTCCTGTTGCCTTGGCCGACGGCCCGCTGCCTTCATATATCGGAAATTCACGGATAAGATTGCCTTCAGAAATGTAGAAGTTGTCACTACCACGGTAACCTTGTCGCTGCGATTTGGTTAGTTTCGGAAAGTCCAGTTTCTCAACTTTCTTTTCGTAAAACTCATAAGCATACATAGTGGTGTAGTTAATAGTATCCTTACGCTTAGCCTGAATCAATATTTCCGGGTGCCCATCAATATCCATATCAGAATTATAGGCATCTACAATCAAACCATTGATATCTCCGGTAGTCGTGGTGTAGGTCCGGGTAACAGAATCTGAATGCAGAATCAAAAGTGAGCTAGTGTCTGCGCCGCCACGCCCCCAGCTTAAAACATCATAATAGTTACCGGGCGATACCTCAATAAGCTTGTGAAACTTAAACGGCTCCATCAACTTTGGAGCTGTAGGCGCGGTATTAACCAAAGGTTTTTTCTCATCATGTGAACAGCCGGCTGCGACCGCACATCCTATCAGCATAAAAATATATGATCTTAGACGCATAGAATCTTTTAGTTATAAAGCAGGTCTGAACCCAGCTCGCCGGTTGGTTTACCAGGTATGGTGATAAACACTTTCAGGCTGCCCGTTGTACCTAAATTAAAATATTTTACAGTGAACTTATGATATCCTTTTTGCAATGCTATACCACCGTTTTTAGCGCTTATAGGATGTTTGCCATCATTGTCAACAACCACCTGGTTGTCTATCAGCAAAGTCGATCCATCGTCCGACGAAATCGAAAACCCATAAAATCCATCACTATCAATACGGATATAACCATTGTATATTATGGCAAAACCTACAGTTTTTCTAAACGGATTAATATTAAAGCTTTTGGCTATCAATGAATCAGCACCACTTGCAGACGATTTAAAGTCGTTGGTGCTGCTGTATTCGCCGGGAATAAGCTCATAACGTAATCCCTGATTGTTGCCCTGATAAGCCACCGGCGGCAGTGGCGCTTTATTATAGATAGTCATTTTGGTAACTACGCTGCGTTTACCGGTTGGAGTTATCACAATGGTTTGCAACTCGCGATATTGGTCGATAGGTACATTGTAAGTTTTTGGCAAAGTGTACTCAATGTCGGTTTCGCGTGGGGTGTATCCATCAATGGTATAATAAACCTTAGCGCCGGCTACCGATGGTTTTAGGTTTACGGTCATTGTCTTACCAAAACCAACGGAATCCTTAGCGCCAATGGCTGTTGGCACACGATAATCAAAGCCGTTTTTATCTAGCCAGGCTAAGTGACTTGGTAAACGAGTTTCAGAGAAATCTTTATAGTTTTTATTGGCTAAAGGTGTCCATGCCACTTCAGAAACAGCGAACATACGCGGTAGCAACATGTATTCGATCTTATTTTCGGTAGCGATATATTCAGTCCACATATTGCCCTGTACACCAAGGATATGCTTTTTCTGGTCGGCATTCAATTCTTCCGGAGTCGGGTCATAGCTGTAGGTCTTTTCCAAAGGCGCAAAACCACCAATGGTTAATGGCTCGGTACCCAACTTGCCTTGTGCATGGTCGAGATATAAGCCGCCGCTACCCGGAGTCATGATCACGTCGTGGTTTTGTTTGGCAGCATTAATACCGCCCTGTTCGCCCCGCCAGCTCATTACTGTTGCGTTCGGTGCGAGGCCGCCTTCTAATATTTCATCCCATCCTATAATGCTGCGACCCTTTGAGTTTAAAAACTTTTCGATACGTTGTATGAAATAGCTTTGCAAACCCTCCTCATCTTTCAGCCTCAATTTTTTTATTAGCTTCTGGCAAAACTCTGATTGTTTCCAAACATCTTTCGGTGCCTCGTCGCCGCCAATGTGAATGTATTTACTTGGGAAAAGATCCATAACTTCAGTCAGCACATCTTCCAGGAAAGCAAATGTCTTGTCCGTGGGGCAATACACGTTTTTAGATATCCCCCATGTAGTTTGAACCTGGTAACCCGAAGCAGGTTCGCAGCCTAGTTCCGGATATGAAGCCAGAGCCGCCATAGCGTGGCCCGGCATTTCTATTTCAGGGACAACGGTAATATATCTGTCGGCAGCGTATTTCACCACATCGCGAATTTCGTCTTGAGTATAATAGCCGTCGACAGGTGTGTCGTCGTATTGCTGTGGTGTACGGTCATGATAATTGCCGATAACTGTAGACGGGCGATGACTGCCAATCTCAGTAAGCTTCGGATACTTCTTGATCTCAATTCTCCAACCCTGGTCGTCAGTTAAATGCCAGTGAAAACGGTTGAATTTATAGGCGGCCATCAAATCAATGTATCTCTTAACAAACTGTACCGAAAAGAAATGGCGGCAAACATCAAGCATCAAACCACGATAACCAAAACGTGGATAATCTTCAATTTGTACACAAGGCAATTTGGCAATGGCACCTTTATCAGTAGGGATTAGTTGAATTAACGTTTGTATACCGTAAAACATACCTGCACCTTTCGCTGCGATGGTAATATTGCTTGGTGTTATGGTTAAACGGTAACCTTCGGCAGCTAAACCTTCTGTGCCGGCGCTGGTGAGCACAATGCTGTTGTTCACTGTGGCATTGCCATTTTGTTTGACGCGGATATGCAGCATAGCGCTGTTTTTCAGATAATCAGCTAAAAATACTACTGCTTTATTGTCAACTGAATCGGCCAGCAATGAGGTTTCCTGACTCAAGATAAATGATCCGGTTGACTTTTTAACAGATACCGGCGCGGGAATAATACCCAGATTAGGATTGTTATCTTGCGCTTGCACAAACGCACCAAAACCCACACATGCAATAAGCAGCAGAATTAACTTTTTATACATAATTAAGACAGGCCAATAATTTGAAGGTGGTGAAGTTAAAAGATTTTGAAAACAAATCGAACCCAAACGTGTAAAAAATCGCATAAAAAAAGGCTGCCTGTATAGACAACCTTTAATTTTTTTGGAGCAATGACAATTATGCCGTAACCACGTGCTCTTTAGCCGCCAAATAACGCTCGGCATCAATAGCAGCCATACAGCCTGTGCCCGCGGCAGTAACCGCCTGACGGTAAATATGATCTTGCGCATCGCCACAGCAAAATACGCCTTCAACATTGGTTTGTGTTGAACCGGGCCTGGTGATGATATATCCTGTTTCGTCCATATCAATCCAACCTTTAAATATTTCGGTATTAGGCTGGTGGCCGATAGCCACAAAGAAACCGGTAACGTCCAGTACTCTTTCTGTATTTGTTTTATTGTTGATAACCTTTACGGCGGTAACTACCTGACCATCACCCAAGATCTCCTTGGTTTCGGTATTGTAAAGGATCTCGATATTCGGGGTGTTCAAAACGCGGTGTACCATGGCTTTTGAAGCCCGGAACTCATCACGGCGAACAATCATGTAAACCTTATTACAAAGCTTAGCCAGGTAGGTAGCTTCTTCGGCAGCTGTATCACCGGCGCCTACTATGGCAACGTCATGGCCTTTAAAGAAAAAACCATCGCATACCGCACAGGCCGACACGCCAAAACCGCTGTATTTTTGCTCAGATTCCAAGCCCAGCCATTTTGCTGAAGCGCCGGTCGAAATGATAACGGTATCGCAAAGAATGGTTTTAATATCGTCTACCACTACTTTGTGCGGGGTGCATGAAAAATCAACAGCGCTTACGTAACCGTAGCGAATATCGGTACCCAGTCTTTCGGCCTGCCTGCGGAAATCTTCCATCATCTCGGGGCCCATAATTCCTTCAGGATAACCCGGGAAGTTCTCTACATCAGTAGTTTGAGTTAGCTGACCGCCGGCCAGCATACCAGTGTACATTACCGGCTTTAAATCGGCGCGCGATGCATATATAGCCGCTGTGTAACCAGCCGGACCTGAACCTATGATCAGGCATTTAACATGTTCTAAGTTTTCAGACATCTAATTAAAATGAAGCACAAAAATAGAATTAAAAACTATGGACGGCAATAGCTATTAGTCAACATACTGCCATTAGATTTTAACATTGCGGTGTTTCACAGAAACGTGAAACAAATGAAACAAGTGAAACAAGATTTTCAATTAACATATTGGTAATTAATATATTATAAAAAATGAGTGAAACAAAATGAAACAAAGCATTCGTCAGGATTTTTATAGCTAAAATTGCACTTAAATACTGATAATCAACATATTGAAATTACAGCCATTTTTTATTATTCAAAACATCCAAATGAATCAAATAAAACTCATTATCCTCTTGCCAAGTTAATCTCCAAATAATAATTTGCGGCGCACATTTAACCATGAAACGCATCTTAGCCATATCCGGTAGTTTACGCCAGGGATCATCCAATCATGCTATATTAAAATATCTGGGCACTTTGGCCCATACGGATATTGAATACACAATTTATAATGGCCTAGCAGACATTCCTGCTTTCGATCCGGGATTGGATAATGAGAATCCGCCTATGCCGGTAGTCAATCTTCGCCAATTACTAACAGCAGCCGACGGCGTGATTATCTGTACTCCCGAGTATGCCTTCGGTGTGCCCGGTTCATTGAAGAATATGTTGGATTGGCTGGTGTCAAGCAGCACCCTGGTTGATAAGCCTGTAGCTTTGATAACGGCATCATTAGGCGGCGAATATGCTCACGCCTCGCTCCTGCTTACTTTGGGCGCATTAACTGCCAAACTTTCGGACAAAACCAATTTGTTGATTCAATTTGTCAGGTCAAAAATTGGTGCGGACGGGACAATTACCGACGAAGAAACAATTAAGAGATTATATGATGTTTTTGATTTATTTATGAAAGGATTATGACAATTTGACAACACTGCCCTTTTTGGAACGCGCATTGATGTTGCAGGTTATCACTATAAATTAATCCAAAAACATCAATAATAAAATTATGCAAGAAAAAGGAACCATTTCGATTCACACCGAAAACATTTTTCCGATAATTAAGAAATTCCTGTACTCTGATACCGAGATATTTTTACGCGAGCTCGTATCAAATGCTGTCGATGCTACTCAGAAAATAAAACGCCTGGCTTCGCTTGGTCAATATAACGGCGATCTGGGCGATCTGCGTGTTGAGGTTGCATTTAATGAAGAAAAGAAAACCATTACCATCTCTGACAATGGTATCGGTATGACTGCAGAAGAGATCAAGAAATACATTAACCAGATCGCTTTCTCAGGCGCAACAGAGTTCATGGAGAAATTCAAGGAGGCTAAAGATGCTAATGAGATCATTGGTCGCTTTGGTTTGGGCTTCTACTCTGCCTTTATGGTAGCCGATAAGGTGGAAATAGAAACTTTGTCTTACCAGGATGATGCCGAACCTGCACATTGGGTTTGCGATGGCAGTACCGAATTCGAGATCAGTGAAGGTAGCCTGGCTGAGCGCGGTACAGAAATCACCCTTCATATCAACAAAGAGAGCGAAGAGTTTTTAAGCAAACATCGCTTACAGGAAATTTTAGACAAATATTGCCGTTTCCTGCCTGTTCCGATTAAATTTGGCACTAAAACTGAATCAGTTGAAGCTGGCGTCGACGAAGAAGGCAAACCAAAATACACCTCAGTTGAAGTTGATAACATCATCAATGATACCAACCCTATCTGGACTAAATCGCCGTCTGAATTAAAAGACGAAGATTATCTGAATTTCTACAAACAGCTTTATCCGTTTAGCGAAGATCCGCTGTTCTGGATCCACCTGAATGTTGACTATCCGTTTAATTTGACCGGCGTATTGTATTTCCCTAAACTGAAAAAGGATTTCGAGATACAGCGCAACAAGATCAAATTATTCTCTCGCCAGGTATTTATTACTGACGAAGTTAAAGATATAGTACCTGAGTTCCTGATGCTGTTGCACGGTGTTATCGACTCGCCGGACATCCCGCTTAACGTATCGCGTAGCTTCTTACAGGCCGATAGCAATGTTAAAAAGATCAATAGCTACATTACCAAGAAAGTGGCTGATAAACTGGCAGAGCTGTTTAAAACTGACCGTAAAGCTTACGAAGAAAAATGGGCAGATATTGGCCTGTTTGTGAAATACGGCATCATCAGCGAAGATAAATTCTACGATAAAGCGAAAGATTTTGCTTTGCTGACTAATACCGCGAAAGAAAACTTTACGCTTACTGAATATAAAGATAAAGTTGAAGGCACCCAGACCGACAAAGACGGTCAGCTGATATATCTGTACACTAATGATCCGTCAAAACAGGATTCGTTTATCCAGTCGGCCAATAAAAAGGGTTATGATGTATTGTTGATGGATTCGCCTATCGATAGTCACTTCATTAGCCATCTGGAACAAAAGCTTGAAAAAACTCAGCTAAAACGTGTGGATGCTGATGTTGCTGACAAACTGATCAAGAAGGACGATGCTCCTGAAACCGTATTAACCGAAGAGCAAACCACCAAGGTTAAAACCATCTTTGATAAAGCCATTAATAAACCGGCTTATAAGTCGAGGTAGAGAGCCTGCATCCTGAAGAATTACCGGTAACCGTGACTATGGACGAGTTTATGCGCCGTATGAAAGATATGGCTGCTATGGGTGGCGGTATGGGCTTTTATGGCAACATGCCTGACAACTATAAGGTAGTAGTTAACGGTAACCACAAACTGGTAAGCCGCATTCTGCAAGACGAGAATGAAGACGTGCAAGCGCAACTGGCTAAACAGGCGTTTGATCTGGCCCTGCTTTCGCAAGGATTACTGACCGGTGCCGATTTGACCGAGTTTGTGAACCGTAGTGTGAATTTGATATAAGGATACCGCTCCTAAACCTTCTCCAAAGGAGTGGAATTTTAAAAACAACAAAACGCCGCTGACTTAATTGTCAGCGACGTTTTTGCTTTAATAGTTTATGTTATTTCAAACATACTGGTTTCGTCACCACAACTATCGGCGTACAGTCAGTTCAATGGCTATAAAATCCTTACTTATAAGTCATTAAAAATATCATATTAACTAATTAGATTTATATCAAATAACAAAACTCATTCGTTATAAGCCTGTTAAACCTATTAAATCACTTAGTTATGAAAAAGCTAAAACTATTTTTTACGCTGTGTTTGTGCGCATTAACTGTCAATTTAAGCTACGCACAAAAACTAACCAAAGCCGAAAAGAAAGCGGCTAAAGCTGCCGATGTTAAAAGACTTATTAGTTCTGGAAGTTATGTTTTTGTGGCCGATTATGCAATACCAAACAACATGCCCTCGCGCTCGCTTACTACTCAATATGATGTCACCGTAACGCCGCAACAGTTAGATGTCTGGCTGCCGTATTTTGGCCGCGCTTACGCTGCGCCGCGTGATCCTACAGAGGGTGGTGTTAAACTAAAAACAACCGATTTTACCAATAAAGTAGTCAACAAAAAAAACAATTGGGAAATTACATTAGCCCCAAAGCAATCAAACCCTCCCGGTGCTAACGATGTACGTAATTTAGTTTTAGATGTAACTGCAGACGGTTATGCTTCATTACGGGTGACTTCATTGAACCGCCAACCGATATCATTTAACGGACATATTGAAGAAATAAAGAAAAATCAATAAGCTTCGCAGCAACAAGCGGGTTTATTACAGGTAAACCCGCTTGTTTGTTTAATCTCTCAGAAAAGGATTAAAATTGCGTGTGCCAATAGCCATTCCTGCAGCGCGGCAAACAGTCTTCTCGCCAAATTTAAAATTGATCTTATCCACCGCCTGGTACAGCTTAATACGCTCTTCATTATCCTCAAACAAATTGATCTGATAACTGCCTTGGGCAATATTGCTTAGCCTGACGCCTATCAATCGTATTGGCCGATGGCCATTCCATGCTTTTTTAAGTAAGTTTTTAATGCCGGGGATAAGGATATGTTCGGCAGCTGTAAGGGCAATTTTTTCTTGCACGGTATGGGTTTCAAAATTCGCATAACGTACTTTTATGGCCAGGCATGAAGCCAGCTTATTTTCTTTGCGGAGTTTAAAAGCTAATTCCTCAGTCATAGATACCAGCACCGTTTCCAATGTCTTTTTGTCTGCAACGTCTGTATGAAAAGTGTTTTCTGTCGATATGGACTTGCGGTCGCTGTGCGGCACAATCTCGCTCTCATCAATACCATTGGCCCGTTCCCAGATATACCGGCCATGCTTGCCGAAGACGGTCTCCAGGAATTTTAATTCAACACGCTGCAGATCGCCGATTTTCTCGATGCCAAACTGGTAAAGCTTCTGGCAGGTCTTTTCGCCCAGCATCGGTATTTTGCGGATAGACATCGGCGCCATGAATTCTTTTTCTTTACCGTGTTCAATCAACAACTGTCCGTTAGGTTTAGCCGCATTCGTGGCCATTTTAGCCACAGTTTTGCAGGATGCCATACCGAAGGATATCGGCAAACCGGTCTCGCGCATAATACGCTGACGAAGATCAGAAGCAATCTGATAGCAATCATGAAAACGATCCATGCCCGTAAAATCGATATAAAACTCATCTACAGAGGTTTTCTGATAAAGTGGTACACTATCATGGATAATCTGCGTAACCTCGCGTGAAGCCACGCTATATCGCCCGTGGTTACCGCGAATAACGGTCGCGTGGGGGCATAACTTCATAGCCTGTTTCATAGGCATAGCCGAATGGATGCCAAACTTACGCGCCTCATAACTGCAAGAAGCTACCACACCTCTATCGGCCGAGCCACCTATTAACACCGGTTTACCAATAAGGCTCGGATCAAATTTGCGCTCGACTGATACAAAAAACGAATCGAGGTCGATATGCACTATCCATCGTTTTGCTTCCATGCAACAAATTTAAAATTTATTTGCACAAATACTAAAAATATTAGTAAAATTGTTTCCCACTAAAATTTTTGGCAATGAAAGGTTATACAGATTTTTTTATGTTGCTTTCTCCGTCTGAGCAGGTGAAAGCTGTTGTACGCGAACACAAAAATTATGCAGCCGATGTGATTGGTACTTATGAGAGTGAGTATTCAACTGCACATATCTCCGTAAACATGATGCAGCGTCAGAAAACATTTTTAACTGAACCGGGTATCCGCGAGTTTAGAAAACGTTTATGTTTAATACCCGCCATTACACTAACCGTTAACGGCTTCGACTATTTTATTCATGGCAAAGATTACCGTACCATCTACGCGCGGATAGTCAACTCGCCCGAAACAAGCCACTGGTTCAAGATGCTGAAACACCATTTAAAGATCAAAGAGTTTAACGTACCGCATATCACCATTTGCCGCAATATTCCTGTAGCTGATTTTGATTTACTTTGGCCCTATTTTAAATTGCTGGAGTGGCAGGAAACCTTTACTGTCAATTCATTGACCGTATTACAGCGCGAATCATTTGTCAGCTACGCTAAATGGGAACATTATACAGAGCTGCCTTTTGAAGGAAAAATGCAATACAATATAGCTCCGCCGAAGCCATCGCTGATTAAACCGCTCAATAACAGGCAGACCAGCTTGTTTTAAACAGGCGATTACTTATGATCTCAAAAAAATCATCAGTCTAAACTACAACTACTCAATTAGTTGACAGATTTACTGCCGTTTTTTAACATTTTTTTAACCCGACGGCAACATTTTCCTATATTTGCGGCGGGTAAGTCTTTTACGGCCAGCTCCTCTTGAACTCCCCCAGGGTGGGAACGCAGCAAGGGTAGAGAGTTGAGCGGCGCGATAGAAGTAGCTTACCCTTTTTTTGTGCCTTTTTTTTCTTGATTTATTTTGACAAAAAGTCTTGCAAATCAATTGGTTTATACTTAAATTTATTAAAGCAATAATTCTTTCACAATAAATTTTGGAGGATGTAACCATGAAAAGAAAGTATACATTGGTCTCTCAGTCTGATAAGGCCGGAACCGACAATGCCGAATTACAAATGCACAAAAACAACAACCAAAAAATGTATCGTGACCACCGTGGCAGTGATTTCCTTACCCATGGCCGGTGCAACAAATTTCCATTTGGCAGTAACCAGGGGCCGATAGTTTTTTAACGATTTGTTTTTTTGCAGATTTCGTTAACGCCGCATAACCATGCGGGTATAATCTTATTTGCTAAAACCTACAACGTAAGTCATTCCAGATTCATTATTCAACTTTCAAAGTAGTTAATCTTATATTTCAACACATAATGGCCCTAAATCTGATTATAATTGCATAAAGTTCAATTATAATGCTTGATTTACTCATCATCGGCGGTGGGCCAATTGGTATCGCCTGCGGTTTAAAAGCGCAGAAAGCCGGTTTAGGCTTTGTCATTATCGAGAAAGGCTGTCTGGTTAATTCGCTGTATAACTACCCTTCTACCATGACCTTTTTCTCGACTTCTGAGAAACTGGAAATCGGCGGAATACCTTTTGTAACTATTAACAACAAGCCTACACGCGCCGAGGCATTGGAGTACTACCGTCGCGTAGCGACATCAAACCATTTGCCCGTCAATTTATTTGAGGAAGTAACAGCCGTAACCCGCAAAAACGACGCATATACAGTGGCTACCAACAAAGCAACTTATCAGGCTAAACATATTATCATCTCGACCGGGTTTTATGATATAGCCGTCAACCTTGATATTCCCGGTGAGCACTTACCTAAAGTACAGCATTATTATAAAGACCCACACTATTTCGCCATGCAAAAGGTAGTTGTGGTAGGGTCAAGCAACTCAGCTATCGATGTGGCTTTGGAAACATATCGTAAAGGCGCTGACGTTACTTTAGTTATTAGAGGCGAAGAGATTAGTCACCGAGTTAAATATTGGGTTAGGCCCGATATTATTAATCGTATTAAGGAAGGCAGTGTAAAAGCCTACTTCAACTCTAACCTCAAAGCCATACGTGAGCATGAGGTAGATATTGAAACGCCTGAAGGCTTAATTACCATCCCCAATGATTTTGTAATGGCGATGACCGGCTACAAACCCAACTTTGATCAATTACGAAAATGGGGATTACTTTTGTCCGACGATAAATTCATCCCACAATATAACCCGGGCACTATGGAAACCAACCTCCCGGGCTTATACCTGGCAGGCGTAGTTTGCGGTGGTTTGGACACCCATCTTTGGTTCATCGAAAACTCGCGTATTCATGCGGATATGATTGTTGATGATATCGTAGCGAAAAAGTAGGTTTTGAGTCGACAGTCCAAAGTCTTGAGCCTTGAGTCTTTAGATATTGAGAGACAAAACTTTAGACTCAAGACTCGCGACTCGGGACTCCGTACTTTCACGTTAATGTTATTAAATGAAATTTTCCTTGCATAAATAAAAATTAATGCAAATTTTTGCATCAAATTTTAAATAAAGCAACAATCTATCGAAATGATACTGCAAACCTTAAATATGCCCGCTGTGAGAGTAGTTTCTGCTCCGGTTGCTGCTGCTTTGGTTTCAACTGTTTTATTTATCCCGTCACGACGAAGGCTGTATATCCCACGGGTTTAATTACCAGCATTCCCTATTGCCCGTCGACAGAAGTTTTTAAAACTTCTTCATCCGAAAAATCATTAATTATTTAGGCTCAGGCCAATTATTAACGGTAATTTTTTTCTAATTACAATGACTATACAAGATTTCGATATTCAGGTTGCTACAGCACAGCATGTAGACTATGCGCCCATCATTACTGATGAGATGGCGCAGTCGGCAAAAGCTCGTGGCACAGGTATTGCACAACGCTCGCCTGAATATGTAGCCACTAAAATGCTTGAGGGCAAAGCCGTAATTGCATTACATAAAGATGGTACCTGGGCCGGTTTCTGCTACATTGAAACCTGGAGCCATGGCGACTTCGTTGCTAATTCAGGCCTGATTGTAGCGCCACAGTTCAGAAAAGCGGGCCTGGCTAAAGCTATCAAACATAAAATATTTGAGCTTTCAAGAACCAAATACCCTAACGCCAAACTTTTTGGTCTGACAACAGGTCTGGCCGTAATGAAGATTAACTCAGAATTGGGTTATGAACCGGTTACTTATTCAGAACTTACGCAGGACGAAGAGTTCTGGAAAGGCTGCAAAAGCTGCGTCAACTACGACATCCTGACCATGAAAGAGCGTAAAAACTGCATGTGTACCGCCATGTTGTTTGACCCGGCCGAGAAAGCTGCCGACGCTGAAAAACAGAAACAGGAAAATCTGGAAAAGATGACAAAAAAGGCTAATCTTTTCCGCCGTATAGAGGCTGCCATCAAAAGCTTTGGGCAGTAACCAGCGTAGAGACGTAACATTTTGCGTCTCCAATAAAAGCGAAATCACTTAGAGGCATCTTGTGTCTCCCATCATATTACCAAAGATGCAAAGTATTGCGTCTCTACATTAAAACAGAACAATGGAAAAAAAGAAAGTAGTTTTAGCGTATAGCGGAGGTTTAGACACCTCATTTTGTTGTATATACTTAACCCGAGATTTAGGTTATGAAGTGCATTCGGTAATTGTAAACACCGGTGGTTTTAGCGCTGAAGAATTGGCGACTGTTGAGAAACGCGCTTATGAAATGGGCGTTACCTCGCACCATGTGGTTGACGAAACCGAAAACTTTTACAACACTTGTGTACGCTACTTAATTTACGGCAACGTATTAAAAAACAATACTTATCCATTGTCTGTAAGTGCCGAGCGTGTTAGCCAGGCCACTGCAATTGCTAACTATGCCAAAGAAATCGGTGCCGAGTTTGTAGCTCATGGTAGCACAGGCGCCGGTAACGACCAGGTTAGGTTTGATATGATCTTTAATATCCTGATCCCTAACGTTGGTATCATCACTCCTATCCGCGATTTAAAATTGAGCCGCGAAGAGGAGATCGAATACCTCAAAAAACATGGTGTGGTAATGAACTTCGAAAAAGCCAAGTATTCAATCAACAAAGGTATTTGGGGTACTTCAGTTGGTGGTAAAGAAACGCTAACTTCAAATTTAGGCTTACCTGAAGATGCCTGGCCTACTCAGGTTACAGCAACCGGAAAAAGAAATATCGAATTGACCTTTGAAAAAGGCGAACTGATGGCGCTTGACGGTAAACGTTATGCCCACCCAACTCAGGCTATCCAGGCATTGCAAGCTATAGCACAGCCTTATGGCGTTGGTCGCGATATTCATGTGGGCGATACCATCATTGGTATTAAAGGCCGCGTTGGTTTTGAGGCTGCCGCGCCGATGATCATCATTAAAGCACACCACACTTTAGAAAAACATACGCTAACTAAATGGCAATTAACCTGGAAAGACCAGTTGTCCATGTTTTACGGTAACTGGCTGCACGAAGGGCAATTCCATGATCCTATTATGCGCAACATGGAGGCTTTCCTTACTGACACGCAGAAACAGGTTAGCGGTAAAGTATTTGTTGAACTGCAGCCTTACAGGTTCCAGGTAATTGGTATTGAGTCTGATCATGACCTGATGTCGAACAAATTTGGCGCTTATGGCGAGATGAACAACGCATGGAGCGGCGAAGACGTTAAAGGCTTCTCGAAAATATTTGGTAACCAGGTAATGATTTACCACAAAGTAAACGGCGGCGAGTAAATGAGCATGGTATTCTCAAAGAGCGAATGTTTAGATCATTACATCTGGGGCGATGATTGCCATGGGTGGGTCTTTGTGGATACAAATACGTTATCAATAAAGCAGGAGCTGATGCCGCCAAATACGGCCGAGCAACTGCATTACCATGAACACGCAACGCAGTTTTTTTATATTTTAAACGGCAGGGCTAAGTTTACAGTAAATGGCGAGGTAATAGAATTACGAGAACACCAGGCTATTCAAATTAATCCGATGGAAAAGCATTTTATAGCTAACCATCAGAATACTGATCTCGAGTTTACGGTATACTCATATCCATCAACCCAAAACGACAGAATAAACGTAGAGGGCAATGGAAATTAAAAGAATACGGCCTGATGAATGGCAATTGGTAATAAGTTTATTTGACCGGTATCGGGTGTTTTATAAAAAAGACTCTGACTTAGCGTTAGCCGGGCATTTTATTCATGAAAGGTTGAACAACAATGAGTCGGTGGTATACGTGGCGATGGATGGCGATAAGCCGGTTGGCTTCACACAATTGTACCCCAAGTATTCATCGGCACGGGCGGTAAAGAATTGGATACTGAATGATCTGTATGTAGATGCAGAGTATCGTAAACAGGGTATTGGCGCAAAGCTGATCAAACAAGCGGCTGAATTTGCAAAAAAAAGTGAAGCACAGTTTATTCAGTTAGAAACGGCGGTTGACAATTATACAGCGCAAAGCCTTTATGAAGACTTGGGCTTTATCAAACAACCACCCGAGGAGGAATTTTATTTATACAAATTAAGTTTGAATTAAAATGACAATGATAAAAGCAGGCATTATTGGCGGGGCAGGTTATACAGGCGGGGAGTTACTACGCATATTGGTAAACCACCCTGAGGTTGAAATTGCTTTTGTACACAGCAACAGCAATGCGGGCAACTATTTATACGAGGTGCATACCGATCTATTCGGCGATACTGACCAAAAATTTACCGGCGAACTGTCAACTAACGTTGACGTGCTTTTTCTTTGTGTTGGTCATGGCGATGCTAAGAAATTTCTGGACGCCAATCCCATCCCTGATAATGTTAAAATCATAGACCTAAGCCAGGATTTCAGATTAAGTCAAAATTCAAATTTAGGCAGCAAAACTTTTGTTTACGGCCTACCTGAGTTAAAAAGAGATGCTATTAAATCGGCACAAAACATAGCTAACCCGGGTTGCTTTGCTACTTGTATTCAGCTGGGTTTATTACCATTGGCTAAAGCCGGTAAATTAAATACCGAAGTTCATGTTTCGGCTACTACCGGTTCAACCGGTGCTGGTCAGAGCCTTTCTCCTACTTCGCACTTTACCTGGAGAAATGACAACCTTTCGGTGTATAAAGTATTCGGCCATCAGCATTTAAATGAGATCGGCGAGTCGTTAAAACAACTACAACCGGCGTTTGCGCAGCCAATTAGCTTTGTGCCTTATCGTGGCGACTTTACCCGCGGAATCTTCGCCTCTATTTATATGGACAGCGATTTAACAGAGGCCGAAGCACTTAAGCTTTATGAAGACTTTTACGCCGGCCATCCGTTTACGCATGTAACCAGTCGTAACATAGATCTTAAACAGGTAGTTAATACCAATAAAGTATTTTTACAGGTTAAAAAATATGATAATAAATTATTCATTATCAGCATGTTAGATAATTTACTTAAAGGCGCCTCTGGTCAGGCGGTTCAAAATATGAACCTGCTGTTCGGCCTTGACGAGCGCGCAGGATTACGACTTAAGGCGACCGGTTTTTAAACCATAGCCACAGCTGTATCAAACTTTAATTAACTAATTATCTACATTTTAACAAAAACAGAAATGAAACTTTTCGATGTATATCCTTTAAACCCAATAACGATTACAAAAGGCCTGGGTAGCTTGGTTTATGACGATAAAGGCCAGGAATATCTGGACCTTTACGGCGGTCACGCTGTAATTTCAATAGGCCATACCCACCCTCATTACGTAAAGCGTATTGAAGACCAATTGCACCAGATTGGCTTTTACTCAAATTCTATTGAGATCCCTTTACAAAAACAATTGGCTGAGAAATTAGGCCATGTTTCAGGTAAAGAAGATTATCAACTGTTCCTGATCAACTCGGGCGCTGAAGCGGATGAGAATGCATTAAAACTGGCATCATTTTACAATGGCAAAAAGAAAGTAATTACCTTCACCGGTGCTTTCCACGGTCGTACTTCATTAGCTGTAGCTGTTACTGATAATCCAAAGATTGTTGCTCCGGTTAATGAGACCGATAACGTAATCAGACTGCCTTGGGCCGACGAAGCTGCTTTGGAGCAAGCTTTTGCTGAGCACGACGATATCTCATCGGTAATCATCGAGGGTATTCAGGGTGTCGGTGGCATTCAGGTTGCACCTGAAAGTTTTCTGCAAAAAATCAGATCGCTTTGCGATAAACATAACGCCGTATTTATAGCCGACTCGGTACAGTGTGGTTACGGCCGCACCGGTAAATTCTACTCGCATGATTTTGCGGGTGTTGATGCCGACATTTATACTATGGCCAAAGGTATGGGCAATGGTTTTCCTATCGGCGCTATCAGTATTTCACCGAAAATACAGCCAGCTTATGGCATGTTGGGTACAACTTTTGGCGGTAACCATTTGGCTTGCGCCGCGGCATTAGCGGTATTGGAAGTGATGGAGCGGGAAAACCTGATGCAAAATGCTGCCAAAGTTGGTGGTTATCTGATTAGCGAGCTAAAGAAATTCAACCAGATCACCGAAGTAAGAGGCCGCGGTTTAATGATTGGTATTGATCTGCCTGCCGAGTTTGCGAACGCTAAAAAAGACTTGTTATTTAAACATCATATCTTTACCGGCGAAGCCAAACCAAACGTGATCAGATTATTGCCTGCTTTGAATTTAACTAAAGCACATGCTGACAGATTTTTGGAAGCTTTAACAAGTGTATTAAGCCCCCTCTAAATCTCCCCCGGTTGGGGAGACTTTGATTGCGGTATTTTATAATTTATTAAAAAGAAATCCTTAAGCCCCTCTCCTTTGGAGAGGGGTTGGGGTGAGGTCTCATGAAACTATTTTCTTCTGTAAACGACATAACCGATATAAACGCACTTGTTGCCGAAGGCCTGGAGCTTAAAACGAATCCTTATGCGCACCAACATTTGGGTAAAAACAAAACCTTAGGATTGGTTTTTCTGAACCCAAGCTTGCGTACCCGCATGAGTACTCAAAAAGCTGCGCTTAACCTGGGCATGAACGTTATGGTATTGAACGTAGACAAAGAAGGTTGGGCCCTTGAGCTGCGCGATAATGTGGTGATGAACGGCACTACTGTCGAGCATATCCGCGAAGCCGCCGCGGTTATGGGTCAGTATGTCGATATTTTGGGTGTGCGATCTTTCCCTGGTCTTAAGAATCGTGAAGAAGATTATACCGAAGTTATCTTTAATAAGTTTGTTGAGTATTGTGGTGTCCCGGTGGTAAGCCTTGAATCGGCTACCCGCCACCCGCTGCAAAGCTTGGCCGATCTGATTACTATCGAAGAGTTAAAAACCCGCAAGCGCCCTAAAGTGGTGCTTACCTGGGCCCCGCATATTAAACCGCTGCCACAAGCAGTACCCAATTCATTTGCCGAGTGGATGTGTAAGGCTGATGTCGATTTTGTAATTACCCACCCTGCGGGTTATGAGTTGAGTACTGATTTTACCCAAGGTGCAACTATCACCCACAACCAGGATGAAGCTATTGCAGACGCTGATTTTATATACGTAAAAAACTGGTCGGCCTACGAGCCTTACGGACAGATTTTTGGCGAAAATTTGGATTGGATGTTAACCAACGACAGATTAAAAATCACCAACAATGCTAAAGTGATGCACTGCCTGCCGGTACGCCGTGACCTGGAACTATCTTCAGAAATTCTGGACGGCCCAAGCTCAATTGTAGTACATGAGGCGGGCAATCGTGTGTGGGCCGCCCAAGCTGTATTGAAGCAGATGCTGGAGCAATTGCAATAATGCGCCATGTATATTCCTAAAATCAATTTACTTGACGATAAGCAGGAAGCTATCGCCTTTATGCAGCGGTACAGTTTCGCTACTATCGTTACAGTAAAAGATGGCATCCCTACAGCTACGCATTTGCCTTTTGTAGTTTCGCTGCGCGATAATGAGCTTATTTTAACTTCGCATTTCGCCAAACCCAACCCGCAGGCTGATGAATTATTGAATGGTAATCCATTGGTGATCTTTACAGAGCCACATGCCTATATATCGCCCAAACATTATGAAAGTGAGCAAAGTGTACCCACATGGAACTATATTGCTGTACATGCTTATGGTAGAGCTACGTTGATTGAAAACCTTGAAGAAAAAACACAACTACTTGAGCAAACCGTTCGCTTTTATGAAAACGACTATCTGAAACAATGGAATAGTCTTTCTGATGATTATAAACTAAAGATGATGAAAGGGATCGTTGGTTTTGAGATTGTGGTTACCGGGCTGCAGGGCAAGAAAAAGCTAAGTCAAAACCGCAGTGAAATTGAAAAAGAACGTATCATAATCGATCTGGATAAAAGCGACGACTCGGCTGCAAAAGCCATTGCCGACTATATGCGCAACACTAATCCTCCTGTTTAGGTATCGACGCATCGATCACTTTATTCAGCGTCAGCCCCTGAACAATGACTGAGAATATCACAATAAAGTAGGCGCCTGCCAAAATGATATGCCGGTAAGGGCTGAAAGGCAATGACAAGGCGAGTGCAATAGATATCCCTCCCCTTAAACCCGCCCAGGTTAGGATATTGACATTTTTCACGGTATTACTCACTATTTTTCTAAAGAACATCAATGGCATCATGATACTGATCCAGCGGGCTATCAGGATAACAACGATGCCGATTCCCCCTATCAACCAATAGCTGTCCAGATAAGGCAAATTGATCATCTGCAGGCCTATCATCACAAACAAAATAGTATTCAGCATCTCATCAATTAACTGCCAAAATTTTTCTAAAGCCTGGTGCGAGTGTTCAGTACTATCGATATTGATACTTCTGTTGCCAGCAAATAATCCCGCTGCTACTACGGCCAATGGAATTGATAAATGTAGATAAGCAGCTATAACCGATATACTCATCACCAAGGCGACTGATACCAGTACGATGGTCTGAAAATCGGTAATACTTTTCATCAGCCTAAAGGCAACATAACCTAACAGCACACCTAAAAGTATCCCGCCGAAAACCTCTTTAATAAATAACAATGCGGCTTTCGCCCAATTCAAATTATCATCGCCCGAACGAGCAAATTCCAAAAGCGTGATAAAAAGTACCAAGCCAATACCATCGTTAAATAATGACTCGCCCGATATGATAGTTTCCAAATTAACCGGTAGCCTGGAGTTTTTGATGATGGCCCCTACCGCTACAGGATCAGTCGGCGAGATTAGCGCGCCAAACAACAGACAGTAAACCACCGGAATATTGATCTTAAACAAATACGTGATGCCATAAAACAGCCAACCAAAAACAAGCGTCGAGATGATGACGCCCAGGGTACTAAGCACAAACACCGGCCGCATTTCTTTTTTTAGCCGGTTTGTATTCAGGGTGAACGAACTCGAGAAAAGTAGGAAACCCAGCATGATATTTAACACCGTACCCGAGAAATTGATATTTCTGGCCAACAAAATTAAATACCGGGCCGCACGAGGATCAATACTATCAATAAAAACCGTGATAATAGAAGCGACGATGGCTATTGATACAATACCTATCGTCCCCGGCAACTTGACGTAGCGGGCGTTAATGTAAGAATAAAATGCGCTTACAATAACCAACAGAGCTATAATAGCAAACAAATCCATTTACCGGACAATTAACAGCAAGCTTGCCGTTTAGTTTTCGGACTCAACGGTTCGCGTGGTTCTGTTAAAGCTGCGGACGATCAGCCGGTTGTCGCTATTTTTGGTAAAGTAGTTAATGATCCAGGTTAATATAACCGATGTTTTATTCGAAAAGCCAGCTAACGACAGGATATGCACAAACCCCCATAGCAACCAGGCAAAAAATCCCTGAAAATGAACCCTGCCCAAATCCGCAACAGCTTTATTTCGGCCAATAGTAGCCAGCGTACCCTTATCATGGTACACAAACGGCTGTGTAGGCTCATTTTTAATTAGGTGCGTTAAGTTCTTAGCCAACCATGCACCTTGTTGTATGGCCGCCGGCGCAACACCCGGATGCCCATTCGGATATTGCTCACTGATAATAGCCGACACATCGCCAATAGCAAAAATATTTTCGTAACCTTTTACACGGTTAATTTCATCGGTCTCGATACGTGCGCCGCGTACAATTTTGGCTTTTTCTATCCCCTCAGGTACCTCTCCCATTACTCCTGCCGCCCAAAATACGTTTCTGGCTTTCAGAACCATCCCGTCGTCAATGGTAAGCGTGTGGCCATCGTAACTTTTCACATGGACACTGTTGTAAATAATCACGTCATTAGCCGACAAAAATTGTTTGGCCTTGTGTGAGGCACCGTCAGACATAGCAGCCAACAGCCTATCTTTACCCTCAACCAGATAAACCTTCATATCCTGCTTACTCAGGCCGTGGTAATCTTTTTCCAGTATCAGGTGGCGCATCTCTCCTAATGCGCCGGCAAGTTCCACGCCCGTCGGTCCGCCGCCTACTACTACAAAGGTCATGAGGGCGTCGCGTTCTTCTTTATCTTTGGTGACGAGGGCCTTTTCCAAATGTTGCAGTGTCAACCCACGAAGGTTCAGCGCCTCCGGCAGATTCTTCATCGGCATGGTACAGTTTTCGAGATTTTTGTTGCCAAAAAAATTGGTGTTTGATCCGGTTGCAATCACCAGATAATCGTACGAGAAATCGCCTATGTTGGTAGTAACCGTGTTTGACTCAGGATTTATCTTCTCTACGTTCGCCAGGTTAAACTGAAAGTTTTGCTGATAAGTAAATATTCTGCGGATAGGAAACGCTATAGAATCAGCCGGAATTGCGCCCATAGCCACCTGGTAAAGCAATGGCTGGAAAGTATGGTAGTTGTGCTTATCCAGCATCAGTACATTAACCGGGGCATTCTTTAGCTTTTTAGCTAATTGCAATCCCGCAAAACCGCCGCCTATAATTACTACGCGCGGCTTATGTGTGTTTTGTTTATTCATATAGGTAGGTGACAGACTTAGTATTAATGAATTTAGTTATTGCTAAAATATGCAAAAAACTAACAGCCAATTGACCGTGAAAATATTAACATTAATGGTGCCAAATAGATTTGCCGCCAAGCAAACAAAAAGGGTCGCTTAGGCAGCGACCCTTTTTTATCAGATTTAGATATTTAATTTTTATTTATGCTGATTGGTATCAACCGGACTTGGTTTCTTTTTTGTTTTAAAATAAAAAGGCACCGCATAATTTTCGCCCTCCGGCATTTTTTCAAATTTTGAACGGTCAGCGCCATTATCCATGGTCAATGTCGCTACTTTTTCTGGCGACAATCTCTTTATTGCATCTTCGTTATAAAATTTGCCATCGATAAAAGTACCTATCTTTTCACTCTTATCTAAGATTGCTGATCCACCCGCACCCTCTATATTAAAAGCAACCACATCAAACTCCTGGCCGCCGTCATGTCGAAAATGAAAGCGATTTAAAAACGGTGCCGTTGGGTTGGTAAATGTTCGCTGTACCAATTGCCTTTCGCTTTCTGTCATTGACCGATTATTCTCCACAGTCGCATAATCAGTTTTGTTTTCTGTTGGAAGAACAACTTGCTTAACAGTAGCGGCCTTTGTCTTTCTAACATTTACCTTTGGTTTCTGACGAGCGGTATCTTGTACTGCCCGCCTATGGTAAGCTTGCAGACGAAAAACTGCCGCTATGCCTTTGGCATATTCACCGGGTTTAATTGGTTCTATTGATACACTATCCGTTAAATTATCAATTTTATCGGGGTTTATAAACCTGATGTCGTTTTCATTATAAAATACATCATCAATCAAAAAACCCACTTTTTCTTGTGGTTGAATGGTGACACTTGCCGAGCCATTTAACTGCTGAACAATGACTTTATCAAATGGCTTTCCGTCTTTGTCTTTCAGTTGCAAACGAGTATAAAACTTAAAGCCGGCTTTACGTTCTTTAATCAGGTTTTCTTTCTCCTGCGCAGTCATATAAACCACTTCGCCATTTTTGGTTTTGATATTCACCACTGCATCTGCCCACTTACGATCAACCACTTTTATGCGCGGCGTAACCGGCACAATTCTTACTGTTTTAATGCATGATTCGCTGATTTTATACACAACATCCTTATCATAAGATTTACCATCAATAACAACTTTAAAATCATCATTTAATAAGCCGATACCAGCAATTACGCTGTATTGCTCTGTCTGAACCTCATTTTTAAACCGGGCAAAAGCCAGGCAGCTTATCATTACTACGGGTAATACAAGCAGGTAGATTACTTTTTTCATATGATTTGTTGGTCTAGTGAATAACATAGTGATGCGCCTTTTTAACGGCACTTTACTGAAACTATTAAACAGTATGTCCTGATTGTTTACAGACAGATGCAGCAGCATATCGGCATAGTTGCTTTTATCGGCACGGCCGCCAATTTCATAGTCAACCTCAAACTCATGGTTCTCTTCAATGGCCTGCGCATAACGATAAACAAACGGATTGAACCATAAAACAACTTGCGCCAATCTGACTATCATCCTGTCAACTGAATGGAGGTGCTTAACATGCAGTAGTTCGTGCTCCATAACCTGTTCAACTTGCTGGTCAGTCAAATCTTCATGATTAAGTATGATATAGTTAAAAAAAGAACCGTTACTTATTCCGTTGGCTCCTTTAACCACCTTCACTCCTGCTATTGTGGTCACTGAAGCATTTTTAAGCCGGTAAAAAAATCGGGCTATAGTTATAACCAACTTTACAAATAAAATTGCGGCGACGATCAGGTAAGCAATCTCCATGAGCTGTATCCAATCAATAGAGGGGTTAACCTGTTTAACCGGGGCAATCAACTGAGAACCTGATGACGGCAAAGCCTGATTCACTATAACCACCTTCTGGATAACTGCCGGGGCTGTTTTTTCATGCACCGTTATAGTAAGTAGCGGAATTACAAAACTCAACATCAGCGTCGCTAATAAATACCAGCGATTTATTGTAAAAAAGGTTAATCGCCTTAACAGCAAAAAGTAAAATCCGTAGAAAATACCCATGCATGCGCTTACCTGCCACATGTACATAATTGACTGCATGTTTATTTATTTTTATGTATGATGTCTTTGATCTTATTAATGTTGGCTTCGCTCAATTGCTCCTCTTTCACCATAAATGATAAAAGACTTTCAACCGAGCCATCAAAATATCCGGTAATCATTTTCTTAAAAAATGCCTTCCTATAATCAGACTTTGATATCAGCGGGAAATATTCATAGGTTTTACCGTATGCTTTGTAACCAACGTAACCCTTCTTTTCAAGCAATCTTACCACCGATGATATGGTATTGTAAGGCGGCTTAGGGTCGTCAGGTAAAACATCTATAATATCTTTTACAAAACCTGTTTTCAGTTTCCATAGAATTTGCATTACACGCTCTTCTGTTTTGGTTAATTCTTCCATAAATCAAATTTATAACTTATTTTTCAGTTATACAACTGTAAAATAAGTTTAACAACTATTTTGTCAGTTACACTGCCTTTTTACCCAAATCTTACCAATATGAAAGCATTTTGCCCATTTTTTAATTAGTTTTGCAACAAAACAGTACTAAACGGGCATGAAATCCTTACATATCATTAAAATTGGCGGAAATGTGATAGATAATTCAGAAAATCTGCACCATTTCTTAAAGGATTTCACCGCGCTTGACGGTTATAAAATATTGGTGCATGGTGGTGGCAAGGTTGCTACCCAACTGTCTGAAACTTTAGGTATTGAGGCAAAACTGGTTGACGGTCGCCGTATAACAGACATCGAGACCCTACGTGTGGTAACCATGGTTTATGGTGGACTGATCAATAAAAACATTGTAGCACAGCTGCAGCGTTTCGGCACCAATGCCATCGGCTTAACCGGTGCCGACGGTAATCTTATCCGCACAAAAAAACGCCCGGTAAAAACTATTGATTATGGTTTTGTGGGTGATATTGATGATGAATCGGTAGATGCTCATGGCATTGCCCGTTTGTTAGAAGCCGGCTTTGCCCCTGTTTTCTGCGCTTTGACGCATGACGGCGATGGTCAGCTTTTAAATACCAATGCCGATACCATTGCTTCTGCCCTGGCGGTTTCGCTATCGTCGCTGTTTGAAACTACGCTGATATATTGCTTTGAGAAAAAAGGCGTATTGATGAATGTAAATGACGATGACTCGGTGATCAGGGATATTGATCCGGTTAGATACGAGGAACTAAAAATTAAACAAATTATTCATAGCGGCATGCTACCGAAACTTGAAAATGCTTTTACCGCCATATCATGCGGGGTTAAAGCAGTAGTAATAGGCCGCTCTGACGATCTGGGCGAACTAAAACACGGACGCCCGTTTGGAACAAGATTAAGTAAGACATTATGAGTACGCAACAAAATATCGCCATTTTAGGCAGTGGAAATATCGGCTTGTCATTAGCCAAAGGTCTGGTAAAATCAGGTATCTGTAAACCACAGCAAATTACCCTTACCCGCCGCAATTTAGATGCGCTGGACGAATATGCTGCGCAAGGTTATAATATTACCAACGTAAACGTAAAAGCCGCTAAAAAGGCTGATATTGTTATTCTGGCGGTACTTCCGCAGCAGTTAAATAAACTACTCGAAGAGATTAAACCGGCTATCAAATCAGAGAAGCAGTTTCTGGTTTCAGTAATATCAGGTGTTAGTTGTGCCGATATCCGCGAACAGCTGGAAATGAATGTGCAGGTTATCCGCGCTATGCCTAATACCGCTATTGCTATTGGCGACTCCATGACCTGTATCGCTACCGATAACGGCAGCACCAAGAATGTCAATCTTGTGAGATCTTTATTTGATACCGTAGGTGTCACTATCCAGATAAACGAGGAACTAATGACTGCTGCAACGGCGCTTTGTGCCTGCGGAATTGCATTTTTCCTGCGTTCTGTCCGTGCAGCATCGCAAGGTGGCACCGAGATTGGCTTCCATGCTCATGATGCGCTTAAAATGGCTGCTCAAACTGCCAAAGGCGCAGCAAATTTACTACTGCAACTATCGTCACATCCTGAACAAGAAATTGATAAAGTAACCTCACCAAAGGGCTGTACCATTGCCGGATTAAATGAGATGGAGCATCATGGTTTCAGTTCGGCCATGATAAAAGGTATCAGACTGTCTGCCATAAAAGCCGGCGATCTGTATAAAAGCGAAGAATAATAGCTATAATTTATATCCCTGGCGGGCATATAGCTGCCATTTATTGTTGTTTTTTTTCCAAACCTGCATAACACCCAGCGTTACGCTGTTTACTTTGCCATTCTCAGTCGCGTCGGCAATAAATTTGTGGCGAACGATGGCCGTATTACCATCTACCTGTATTTTCTGCTCTTTCAGATCTATACGGGTAAAGGCTAATTTGCCGGCAACAAGCGCATTTATAAATTGTCCTTTATTGTGTACCGGGCCAAAAGCCTGCCCATAGCTTAGTTGGTCGGCCAGTACATCATTTAAAACTGCCCGGTCTCCTGCTATCATTGCCTTACGCATTGCTTCAACTTGGCCGGCAATAGCTCGTTCATCGTTATTTTGTGCAAATGAAGTTACACTCAATAAAGAAAACAGTATAAGTAATGCAGCGATTGATATTTTCATTTTTTTAAGGGGAAATAGCTCTGCGAAAGTAGTTCGCCACATCCACATTACAAAGGCGTAACAAACAAATTACCTATTCTAAATAATAGTGTCTGACGCGATTGAGCCGTTCATCTAATTCATAAATCAACGGTATAGCGGTAGGAATTTCGAGCTTAGTGACGTCCTCATCTGTAAGTCCGTCTATATATTTAATGAGTGCGCGCAAACTATTACCGTGCCCGCAGATAATGATCTTTTGATTATTCTTTAAGGCTGGCACAATCTCATCGTTCCAAAGTGGCAGTACCCTATCCATTGTTTGGCTCAGGTTCTCGGTTAAAGGTAACTCAGCTTCGGTAAGATATTTATAACGGATATCGTGGCCGGGGTATCGTTCATCCTCTTTAGTAATCGGCGGCGGATCTTCATTTGGATCCCGACGCCATTTTTGCACCAGGTCAATTCCGTATTTATCTATGGTCTCTTGTTTATTTAAACCCTGTAAGGCTCCATAAAAACGCTCATTTAATCGCCAGGATTTATTTACAGGTATCCATAGTTGATCTAACTCCTCAAGCAAAATATGCAGGGTTTTGATAGCCCTTTTTAATACTGAGGTATAACCGGCATCAAACGTAAAATCATACTTTTTAAGCAGCTGGCCGGCGTGTTTGGCCTGTTCAAAACCATCTACAAAAAGGTCGACATCTGTCCAGCCGGTAAACCTGTTTTCGTGGTTCCAAACGCTTTCGCCGTGTCTTATCAAAACTAATTTTTGCATCGTGTTGGATAAACGCTGTAGCAAAGAAACGGTTTTAATGTTTGCAAATGATGATAAATGGTTTAAATTGCATCAACAAAACCAATTTTAAACCAAGCACTTATGACTACAATTGCACCTATAAAGGACGGCGTTGCTAATCCTGCACCACTGGGGCTATGCGCCTTCGGTATGACCACCGTTTTACTAAACATCCACAACGCCGGCATCTTTGAGATGAATTCTATGATATTAGGCGTGGGTATTTTTTATGGCGGACTTGCACAAGTAATAGCTGGCATTATCGAAGCAAAAAAGAACAACACCTTTGGACTAACCGCTTTCACATCATACGGTTTCTTCTGGCTATCGCTGGTGGGCCTAATTGTGATGCCCAAACTCGGCTGGGTAGCCGCACCTGATGAAAATGCAATGGTTGCCTACCTGTCAATTTGGGGTTTGTTTACCTTACTATTATTTTTTGGTACCCTTAAACTAAACCGCGCGTTGCAGTTTGTATTTGGTTCACTGGTAGTGTTGTTTGCACTGTTAGCAATAGGCGACGCTACCGGCAATAAAAGCATAAGTCATCTGGCGGGTTATGAAGGTATTATTTGCGGTGCTTCGGCTATTTACACCGGTATCGCACAGGTGCTGAATGAAGTGTACGGAAAAACAGTATTACCAATTGGCCCTGTAAATGCCTAACTTGCGCGGGTGAAAGATTATAAAAAATATTACATCATCCCTGAACCGCCTGAGAACGTTTACCTGGCGCTGACTAACCCGCTTACTATTGAGTTGTGGACCGGCGAACCTGCCGAAATGTCGACCGAACCAGGCTCTGAGTTTTCCATGTGGGATGGCGCTATTGTGGGCCGAAACATCGAGTTCGAACCAAATAAAAAAATTGTCCAGCAATGGTATTTTGACGGACAAGACGAACCTTCCATTGTCACCATAAAAATGCATCCGGACAAAGCCGGAACTTCAGCCGAATTAAGACACACTAACATCCCCGACGAAGCGTATAACGACATGGTTGACGGTTGGAACGATAGCTATTTTGGCGCGTTGATTGATTTTTACCAGGGATAGATTTCAAAGCATCTATAAGTAAAAAGCCGCTCCGAAATAATCGGAGCGGCTTTTCTGTTGTTATAACTTCTTGTTATTGAACAAATACAAAGTTACTACCGTCAAACTTGAAGGTTTTGGTAACATTGCTTGTTGCTCCTTTATAGTATTGAGTATAGGTAATAGCAAACAATTGGTTAGCTACCGCAGTAGGATATTTGTTTTTCAAGAATGTTATTAAAGCACCTTGAATATCAGTATCACTCCAGTAAGTTGCGTCAGTAGCAGCGCTTACGTTAAAGTCAGGGTATTGAACGATATTCGCTCTTCCTGCAGCTGAACCAGCAGCGGTATTGTTACCCATATAAGCGTAGTCGGCAGCCACTAAAGTGTATGTAACCAAGTTATCAGCAACCACTGACCATTTACCTGTATTTAGATTGCTGGTTGAAACTGCATAACTAAATGCCAAAGTTTGTAAAAGCGGACTGGTAGTCCAGTTAGCACCATCAAATGTTAAAGGCAATACTCTTTGGAAGGTTGATTTAGTTGAGCTCACATATTCATTGTAGCTTACATATTTAACATCACCAACCTTTGGGCTAAGGGCGTTTACGCTAACGTCATTCTTCAAGAACGTAGCTAAGTATCCCGGGATATTACCTTCATCAGCACTAACAAACTGGTTGTAGCTGGCATGACCAATGCTTGCATATTGCGCGTTAGATACAGTATAAATTTTCATCCATGCACCATTCAAGTAAAGGAATGAATCGGTAGTAAGAACGCCCGCACTTGGAGTTACACCCGACAAATAGTATGTGTAAGTTAACACAGCTAATTGGTTAGCTTGCGGAGTTGGATACAACCAGGTTAAAAACAATAATACCTGTGCATCGCTATAGTCTTTAAAAGTTGTTTTGGTTACCCCTGACGCCGCTGCGTAATCGGTAGTTTGCACAGTATAAGCAACATGTGAGTAAAGGCTGTCAGCAATTTTGATAGTAGTTGGTGTTAAACCAAAAGTAACTTTAGCTTTTGATTTGTCAAGGATGTTACTAACTTTTGCACTTAAGATCAACGGGATATCAATTGCAGCTGAATCTTTCAATTTGAAAGTACCTGCAGTTTTTGCCGGGCTTGAAGCAGGCAACAAAGCATAATCGCCATTTGCTAAAGTAAATGTAGTGTCTAGCAAACGCTTAGGGATAATAGTTGCCGGTTTTGGAAGAGCACCTAAATCTTTGTAGCTCTTGTCAAGTGGGTTACAAGCGCTAAAAGCTGTAACTGCCGCTATCGCCAATAGATAATGAAGTTTTTTCATGATTTTATTTCTTTGCAATTATTAGAAATTGATTTTAAGAGTTGTGGTTAACAATCTGCCTACACCATAATTTACGCCTAAGCCGTTTAAACGGGTTGCGTTGTTAGTGCTGGTAGATGGGCTTTGGTCAACTGCCTCAGCAAGATATTTAGTGTTTAACAAGTTATACACGTTACCAATGAAGGAAGCATCAAGGCCTGCAAATTTAAATCTGTAAACAATGTTTAAATCGATAGTTGAGTAGCTTGGCAATTGAACTGGAACGTAGTTGCCAGCCAGGTTGTTAAGCGTGCTCATGTCATATGAAGCGAAGAAGCGGGTATAATAGTTGATATTACCACCAATTTTTACTTTTGGCAATACATCAATATCAAGACCACCGGCCATACTTGTTTGAGCATTTGAAGCTGCCGTGCCACCAAAATCGCCAATTATTAAGCCTTTTAGAGGCAATGAGTTAAAAGTAGTAACCTTTGCGTTAGCTGCATCACTACTTACTAATACAGTACCTGAGTTTGAAGTGTATTTATAATCACCAATTGAGACCATACCGCTAAAGGTTACGGTTCTTACCGGACGGAATTTAGCATCAACCTCAATACCCTGGTGTAACTCATTAATACCATTTACGTTACCGTAAGGAATAGACCCATCCTGATTTTTCACACCTGCAATAGTTTTTGCTCTGTCGTTGTATTGAGAATGATATAAGTTAATGTTTGCACTAAACATTGAACTTTTGTAACCGTAACCTAACTCGTAGCTAAATAATTTCTCTAAAGTTTTGGTTGGATTAATGTCGGTTGTTTTGGCATTCGGGAAAATAGTAGCAACCAACGGTGGTTTTTCTACGGTACCAATGTTAGCAAATATGTTGTTGTGAGCATCAATGTTATAGTTGGCACCACCTTTTACCTGGAAACCGATAAAGTTAACCCAAGGCGATTTGCGTTTTGAATCTGTGCTCAGGTAATCAAAAAAGTCAGTTTTTCTGTTGCTGGTATTATTACCACCTACAGTTACGAATGCAGACCAATCATTTTTAACATATTCAGCCTGACCAAATATACCTTCTGAAAAGATATCGAAGTTATAATCCTGGTTGATTTTGTCACCAACAACGGTGTGTCTGTTCGGATTGTTTTTATCGTTGTTATCTACCCAATATGAGCCGCCTAACAAGTTATTCAATTCATAAAAGTTATCTCTATGATAACCTCTCAAATCAACACCAGCCAGGAAGTTTATATCTTTCACAGTTTTTTTGAAAGTACTGATCAAGCCATATTGGTAGTGATTATTTTGAGCCTGGTTGATGTAAGAGGCAGTGCTTCCGTCAGGACGAGCTTTATTGGTAGCAACAATTGCATCAAAATCAATTGGAGAATAGAAATCACCAATTCTTGGAGCAGTACCCATTGGGTTAGTTGGAGTTGGAACCAAACCTGCTTGAGCGCCTGTTAAATATACCGCTGCACCGGTACCGTACGAACCGTAAGCAACAGTTGATAACGAAGTAGTTTCGTTGATTTTCCAGTCGTGATTTAACGACAATAACGGTTTGTTATAACGATTAATTTCACCGCTGTAGGTTTTGCCATATAACACCCCCCAATCAGAGTTATATCTTTGTTCTCCTTGTGGAGCGGCACGATAGGTGTTGATAGTTTGGTAGCTATAACGCTGGCCGTGGCTTTGTTGAGCGCCCATAAAGTTCAAAGACAAAGTCTGGTTTTTGCTCAACACTTTTGAAATATTAGCAAAATAGCTATATCCTGTATAGTATAAACCTTCAGCATTACCCTGCCCCTGGCTTTTTGACAACAAAATTGACGCGGCCCAACCATCTGGAGTTAAACCTGTAGCGTAAGAGAAACTTGTTTTTTGAGCGCCATAGCTTCCAATCATTTGAGATATGGTACCACCCTGCTGGGTTTCTAAGCTTCTTGTGGTAATGTTGATGGTACCACCCAATGATGGAACAGCAACACGAGAGGCACTTAAACCACGTTGTACCTGCATTGAAGTAGTAATGTCTGACAAACCAGCCCAGTCGTTCCAGTAAATTTTACCGGCCTCAGGATCCTGAACAGGCAAACCGTTAATTAATAACGCCAGGTTGTTGCTATTAAAACCGCGAATAGCGATTCTTGAGTCGCCATAACCGCCGCCTGCACGGCTTACGGTTACACCCGGAGTTGATTTTAAAAGCTCAGGGAACTCAGCGCCGGCGCCTTTTTCTTCAATGTATTTAGCGCCTACTGATGATACAGCAATTGGAGTTTGTCTGTCAATTGCAAGTGATTGATTGGCAGAAACCACAACCTCGCTTAGCGCTCCTGATACCGGATCAACAAGGATGGTGCCTAAATTGCTACTGGTTACGGTTACTTCTTTAGATACATAACCAATGTAGGTAACTATTAAAGTACTGCCACTAGGAGCATTGATTTTAAATGAACCGGTAAGAGATGCCGATGTAGCATTTGTTGTACCTTTAACACCCACAGTAGCGCCAATAAGCGGCTCTTTAGTTTGGGCGTCAAGCAACTTGCCCGTTACTGTCATGCCGTCCTGTGCCAGAACTGCGCCGGAAGTAAACAAGCCGATGAAAAGAATAAGTAAAAGCTTCCTCATACGATGTTTTTGTTTTTTTAATCTGTTCTTAATTTGTTTTAACTAAAAAATTGCAGGAACAAAGATATGGGCTATCATAATTCCTGCTGTTAAATTTATGTTAACAATTTTGAAAAAAATTATGTATTTATCAACATATTTAGTCGACTACAGCATAAGTTATAATTTCAACGCGGTAAAAATTGCAAAAATCACATCAAATTACACTTTTTTACTTCTTAGTTAATCTATGTAATATATAGAATATTTGGTCATTTATTGCACCCAAATGATCTAAATAAACGGCTGCTGTTTTCTGCTTTCAGCGGTTTTGTTTAGCTTTGGCACGCATAATACTTAAAACAAGAACGCAAACGAATTATGGACTATGATGTAATTGTTATAGGGTCGGGCCCGGGCGGCTATGTTGCTGCAATCCGCGCTTCCCAACTTGGTTTAAAAACCGCGGTAGTTGAAAAAGAATCTTTGGGTGGCATTTGCCTTAACTGGGGATGTATCCCAACCAAAGCATTATTAAAAAGCGCCCAGGTTTTTGAATACCTTAACCACTCTGCAGATTACGGAATTAATGTTACCGGCGGCGACGTAGATTTTGACGCTGTTATTAAAAGAAGTCGCGGCGTTGCCGATGGCATGAGCAAAGGCGTTCAGTTTTTAATGAAGAAAAACAAGATTGACGTTATAACCGGCACCGGTAAATTGAAAAGCAAAGGCGTTGTTGAAGTAAAAAACAACGACGGTACTGTTAAAGAATATAAAGCTAAACACATCATCTTAGCCACGGGCGGCCGCTCACGCGAGTTACCTAACCTGAAACAAGACTTCAAAAAAGTTATCGGATACCGTCAGGCTATGGTATTGCCTAAAAAACCTGCTTCAATGATTGTAGTAGGCTCAGGCGCCATCGGTATTGAGTTTGCTTATTTCTATAATGCTATCGGCACAAAAGTTACTGTGGTTGAGTACTTGGATAATGTTGTTCCGTTGGAGGATGAAGAGGTATCAAAAACACTGGCTCGTATCCTGAAAAAACAAGGCATCAACATCATGACCGGCTCGAACGTTGAAGCCGTTGATACCAGCGGCGATGGTTGCAAAGTAACCGTTAAAACCGCAGCCGGTACTGAGATACTTGAAGCTGAGATCGTATTATCGGCCGTAGGTATTTCTACCAATATAGAAGGTATTGGTCTGGAAGAAAATGGTGTTAAAACAGATCGTGGTAAAGTTTTGGTAGACGATTTCTACCGCACCAACGTTGAAGGCGTTTATGCCATCGGCGATATTGTTAAAGGCCAGGCCTTGGCTCACGTAGCATCTGCCGAAGGCATTATTTGTGTTGAAAAGATTGCCGGCTTAAAACCTGAGCCGTTAGATTATAATAACATCCCTGGTTGTACTTATTGCAGCCCTGAAATAGCCTCAGTAGGTTATACTGAAAAAGCGGCTAAAGATGCAGGTTACGAAATTAAAGTGGGTAAATTCCCATTCTCTGCCTCAGGTAAAGCAAGTGCTGCGGGCGCAAAAGATGGTTTTATTAAACTGATATTTGATGCTAAATACGGCGAATTGCTGGGCGCACACATGATTGGCAACAACGTTACCGAAATGATCGCTGAGATCGTATCGGCCCGTAAGCTGGAAACAACCGGTCACGAGATCATCAAAACCGTACACCCTCACCCTACCATGAGCGAAGCTATCATGGAAGCCGCTGCTGAGGCTTACGGCGAGTGTATACACTTGTAAGAAAAAATTAAAAAGTAAAAATTCAAAAGGCCGGTTGCTTAATTAGCGACCGGCCTTTTTGTTTATATCACAGCGAAATTCTTTTGACTTTTTAATTTTTTCTTTTCACCTACCCTGCATTTCATTTTGACTTTTTAATTTTTACTTTTGAATTAACCGAAATGAACCTCTATACTATTGATACCGGCTTTTTTAAGTTAGACGGCGGCGCTATGTTTGGCGTGGTGCCTAAAACTATTTGGCAAAAAACCAATCCGGCTGATGCTAATAATCTGTGTACCTGGGCCATGCGTTGTTTGTTGATCCAGGACGGTAATCGGTTAATTTTGGTTGATACCGGTATCGGCGATAAGCAGGATGAAAAATTCTTCAGCCATTATTACCTGCATGGCGACGATACGATAGATAAATCATTAGCCCGTTATGGGTTTCATAGAGACGACATTACTGATGTTTTTTTAACTCATTTACATTTTGACCACGTAGGCGGTGCCATTGCTCGCAAAGGCGATAAACTAATACCAGCTTTTAAAAACGCGATATACTGGAGCAATAAGAAGCATTGGGACTGGGCGGTAAATCCTAATCCGCGCGAAAAAGCGTCGTTTTTAAAAGAAAATATCTTACCGATGCAGGAAAGCGGGCAACTCAGATTTTTAGAAGCTCATGACAATGTAAAATTCAGTGCCGATATAGCTGTACGCTATGCCTACGGGCATACGGAATCAATGATGTTACCGTTAATCAATTACAAAGGCAAACAGGTTTTGTATATGGCTGATCTGCTGCCGTCTGTAGGACATTTGCCGCTACCCTATGTGATGGCTTATGACATGTTTCCGCTACAAACTTTAACAGAAAAAAAGCTACTTTTAGATGAAGCTTTAGCCAAAGAATACATATTGTTTCTGGAACATGACCCGGTTTACGAGTGTTGTACTTTACAGCAAACAGAGAAAGGAATACGCTTAAAGGAGACTTTTAAACTGAATGAGATTTAAAGTAGCACCGCAAAAACCATGCAATTAATCATTGAAAATGAATAATATATAATCTTTTTTTAATACTAAAATAACGGCAAACTTTTTTGTACCTTTGCACGTTCAATTCTCAAACTACGAAATCGAGGTTTAATAATATAGATGAGACAACTCAAAATTACACAATCCATTACCAATCGTGAATCTCAATCACTTGATAAATACCTTCACGAAATTGGTAAAGTTGACCTAATAACAGCCGAAGAAGAAGTAATTTTAGCACAAAAAATCAGAGAAGGTGACCAGGCCGCTTTAGAGCGTTTAACCAAAACCAACCTTCGCTTCGTTGTATCAGTAGCTAAACAATATCAAAATCAAGGACTTACACTGGGCGATTTAATAAACGAAGGTAACCTTGGCTTGATTAAAGCTGCAAAACGTTTTGACGAAACCAAAGGCTTCAAATTCATTTCATACGCCGTTTGGTGGATTCGTCAGTCAATTCTTCAGGCTATCGCAGAGCAATCTCGTATAGTGCGCTTACCTTTAAACCAGGTAGGCTCATTGAGCAAGATCAGCAAGGCGTTTTCAAAATTAGAGCAAGAGTATGAGCGCGAGCCTTCACCGGAAGAATTGGCGGACATGCTTGAAACTACCGTTGATAAAATTTCTGACACCCTGAGTAACTCAGGTCGTCACGTATCAATGGACGCTCCGTTTGTGCAAGGTGAAGAAAACACCCTGTTAGACGTATTGGAAAACTCTGAGCCAAATACCGACTCAATCCTGATCAACGAATCGTTATCAGAAGAGATCAAACGTTCGCTGTCTACTTTAACAGAGCGCGAGCGTGAAATCATTGTATTGTTCTTTGGTTTAGGCACTAATCATCCGCTTTCATTAGAAGAGATTGGTGAAAAATTTAACTTAACCCGCGAGCGTGTTCGTCAAATTAAAGACAAGGCGCTGCAACGTTTAAGACACACCAGCAGAAGTAAAATTCTGAAATCATATTTAGGTTAACCAGATTACAAAAGGCCTCCGGTAAAGTACCGGAGGCCTTTTTGTTTCTGCGCTTCAGTAACATTTCTTATTCTATTGATACCTACATGTTTTACACGACGGTGTCACAAAACCTATCCATAACTTTGACGATCTGGTAACTTACCAGTACATTAGCAATATCTAATTGCAAAACGTCATGACTATTCCTATTTACCAGGCCGATGCATTTACCGATCAGCTTTTTGGCGGTAACCCGGCAGCTATTTGTCCGCTTAAAGATTGGTTACCCGACGAGGTAATGCAAAAAATAGCAGCCGAAAACAATCTGGCCGAAACGGCATTTTTTGTAAAAACTAAAGCAGGCTATGCACTGCGCTGGTTTACACCTGAGTATGAAATAGACCTTTGCGGCCATGCAACCCTTGCATCGGCACATATTTTATTTACAGAGTTAGGTTATGCCGATGATGTACTTCACTTTGAAACAGTTAAATCAGGTATACTAACGGTAAAAAGGAACGGTGACACATACACGATGGATTTTCCGTCGCGCCCTCCTATTGCTATAGAAGAACCTAACGGATTGGTGGAAGCATTAGGCGGCGGCATTCCCAAAGCGTTTTTTAGGTCGAGGGATTTCTTTGTAGTCTATGATTCTGAAGATCAAATCAGCGAGATCAGCCCTGATTTCTTTGCACTATCAAAAATGGACACGGTTGGTGTGATTGTAACCGCGCCCGGTAAAGATGTTGATTTTGTGTCGCGTTTCTTTGCACCCGGCGCAGGCATTCCTGAGGATCCGGTTACAGGCTCTGCACATTGCAATTTGATCCCTTACTGGGCAAATGTACTGGGTAAAAACAAACTACATGCCTACCAGATATCTGCCCGTAAAGGTGAGCTTTGGTGCGAGCTGCAAGGCGAGCGCGTGCTGATGAGTGGCAAAGCGGTTACTTATTTGAAGGGTGAGATTTACGTGTAACTAACAATTTGTCATTGCGAGCGTAGCGTGGCAATCGCGAATTATATCAGTGTTTTTGCTGTTCTACTTGCGATTGCTTCGTTGTACCTCCTCGCAATGACAAAAAATTCAATATGCCACCGTCATCTGCTCCCTGATATGCGTTGGGTTTTCAATTTCATCAACTACGGCAATAGCATAATCTTCCATTGAGATAAAGCTTTTACCGTTATCATCGGTCAGTAATTGCGTGCCTCCTACCCTGAATTTGCCGGTACGTATGCCGGGAGCTATTTCAGCAGCAGGGCTCATGTAGGTCCACTCCAATTCTTTTTCGTTTTGGTAAAGTTTTAATGCGTCCCGGTGCGCCAGGGCTGTTGATTTATATTCGACCGGAAAATTTGGTGTGTCTACTAATTGCATTCCTGTAGGTAGTTGCAGGCTACCTGCCCCGCCGACAATAATCAGGCGTTTAACATGGGCCTGTTTTAATCCCTTTATTAATGGTATTGGCAGTTCGGCAATAGTTGAGGCCGGCGCTCCGCGTGTATTGCTATAAGCACTCACGACAGCATCCTGATCAAAAGCGCCGGTCTCTACATCCTGCGCATCAAACAGATCGCCTTTGGCAACTTTTAAATGATCATGTATCAAAGTATAATTTTCCGGATGACGTACAATCGACGTAACATCATGCCCTCTGTTTAAAGCTTCACGAACTATGCGACTTCCAATGCGCCCGCCTGCGCCAAACACTGCTATTTTCATGGTTTTTGAGGTAAAAGGTTAAAAGTAAAAGCTGAAAGCCTGTTTTTTGTTTTCCTAATCCTGAATTTTAACTCAAAATAAAGCTTACAACTTTCTGCTTTTAGCTTTAAGCTACCTTGTTAAATTCAAAATTTTAAATTATTTTGAACCCTCAAATTTTCTGAAGGATACGACGTTTAAATGCAGCTTACCAAGTTAGAAATCAAGGGCTTCAAAAGCTTTGGCGATAAAATCACCATTAATTTTAATGAGGGTGTTACCGCTATTGTAGGGCCAAATGGCTGTGGTAAATCAAACGTGGTTGACTCGATACGCTGGGTATTGGGCGAGCAAAGCACCCGTATGCTACGCTCTGAAAAGATGGACAACGTTATTTTTAACGGCACCAAATCCCGCAAACCCGCTAACCTTGCTGAGGTATCATTAACTTTCGACAACACCAAGAACATTCTCCCTACTGATTATTCGCAGGTTACGCTTACCCGTAAGTTGTACCGCAGCGGCGATAGTGAATATCGTTTAAACGATGTGCAATGCCGTCTGAAAGACATTACCGACCTTTTCCTGGATACCGGTGTCGGTTCTGACTCGTACGCTATCATTGAGTTAAGAATGATCGAGGAGATCATCTCTAATAAAGAAGGCTCACGCCGTAACTTGTTTGAGGAAGCATCCGGCATCTCTAAATACAAGCTGCGCAAAAAGCAAACTTTCAACAAACTGAAAGAAACCGAAGCCGACCTGGAGCGCGTTGAGGACCTGCTGTTCGAGATTCAGAAAAACCTGAAAATGCTCGAGAATCAGGCTAAGAAAACAGAGCGCTACTACCGCCTAAAAGATGAATATAAAACGCTGAGCATTAAACTGGCTTCGTTCAAGATAGCGGCATTCGGTACATCGCTGGCTACTATTGAGGAGCAGGAATTAAAACAACGTGAGGAGAAATCAATTTTTGTGACACAGATGGATACTTTGGAGGCGGGTTTACAGCAAGAAAAGCTGGATAGCATCACCAAAGAAAAAAATCTGTCGATACAACAAAAAGCCACTAATGAGTTTGTCGCCAAGATCCGCGCTTACGAGAGCGAGAAAAAGATCAAAAACGAACAGCTCAAATTCCAACAGGACAAAGAATCGCGTTTAGCGGAGGAATTGGACCGCGACCGCAACCAGCTGAACCACGTCCTATACAACATTAAGCGCCTTAACGAAGAAAAGGCTCAGGAAGAAGAAAACCTGGACACTATAAATACTAAGGTTGCCGACCTGAAATTAATGGTTGACGAATTGCGCCTGCAGCAATCAAGCGCACGTAATTCGTTGAATGAATTGGTATCGGCCAATAATAATCTGCAAAATCAGGCTTATAAGGCCGAGAAGGATATCGATATCCTGCAGATACAGGAACAAGCGCTTGAACAGGAAAGCCAGCGTAATATGGAAGACGCCACCAATAAAAAGGTGGAGCTTTCACATTTTAATGAGGTGGTGGCCGAACTGCAAGGCCGCACAGAAGCTTTGCAAGCTGAGTATGAGCAAGAAGTAAAACGTGAAGAAGAACTACAGGAGCAGATAGCAACGATAGACGCTGAGTCGGAAAAGGTAAAAGAAACCATCATCACCGAAAGCCGTAAGCTTGACGCCAAACAAAACGAATACAACCTCACCAAAAGTTTGGTTGATAACCTGGAAGGTTTCCCTGAATCCATCCGTTTCCTGAAAAATAACAACGAGTGGGCCAAGAACGCTCCTCTATTCAGCGACGTATTGTTTTGCCGCGAGCAATATCGCGTGGCTATAGAGAATTACCTCGAGCCATTGATGAACCACTATGTGGTGGATACTTATGATGATGCTATAAAAGCGGTTAATTTACTGAGCAATGCTTCACGCGGACGCGCCCAGTTCTTTATACTAAGCAACTATGCCGAACCGGATTCATTACCATTCAAAGAAGAAACGGCAGGCGGCCGCATACCGGCATTGAGCGTAGTTGAGGTCGAAAAGAAATATCAGCCACTGGTTGATCACTTGCTTAAAAACGTTTACCTGGTAAACGATGAAAGCGATTTGAGCAATACCCAGCTTACCGAAGGCTTAGTATTAATTGCACAAAGCGGCAAGTTTAACAAAACCAGGTACACTATGGCCGGCGGGTCTGTTGGTTTGTTTGAGGGTAAGCGTATCGGTCGCGCTAAGAATCTGGAGAATCTGGCCAAAGAAATAAAAAAGCTGGAGGTAGAGCTATTTGAGTTCAAAACCCGCTCAAATGAGTTACAGACCCAATCGGTATCGCTAAAAGCTGCCGGTAAAGCCCAGGAATTGCTTCAAAAACAGGCTGAATTAAATCGCCTGAATACAGAGCTCATCACCGTAAAAACCCGCCAGGAACAATACGAAACCTTTATCGAGAACAGCCTTAACCGCAAGGACGATATCGCCAAAAAGATAGCGGGCATTAAGGAGGAGATGGCTACCCTGCAACCTCTGCTGATTGAGTTAAAGGAAAAGAAGGAAACCCAAGCCGGATTATTAGCAGAAAAGCAAGCTGAGTTCAATGAGTTGAACGAAATGGTTACTGTGCAATCAAACGCCTATAACCAGGAGAATATCCGTTTCCATCAGCAGCAAAATAAGGTATCAGGTTTAAATAAAGACCTGGATTATCGCTTTACCCAGCAAGACAGTTTGGAAAGCCGCATCAAGAAAAATGCAGCCGAATTGGAAGAGGTAAAAGTCGCCATACAAGAAAACCTGCAGCAATCTGATAACTCGGACGATGGTTTGCTGGAGATGTATAGCCAGAAGGAAGAACTGGAAAAAGCCACCCAGGAAGCCGAGCAGGAATATTATAAACTTCGCGGCAAGATCACCGAGACAGAAGATGCGATCGGCGCCTTACGTCGTAAAAAAGACCAGGCTGAGGTTATTGAAAATGAACTGAAAGATCAGCGTAATAACCTGCGCATAGAGCTAAATGCTTTAAAAGAGCGCTTATCGGTTGAATTTAATGTAGATATCAACGACCTGCCTGAAACCGAGATAGCCGGCGACGAAAACGAAGAACAATTGCGTCAGCGTACAGATAAACTCAAAAATCAACTGGATGATTTTGGCGCCATTAACCCAATGGCTGTCGAGGCTTATAATGAGATGAATGAGCGCTATGAATTCATCCAAAATCAAAAGAAAGACCTGGGCGAAGCGAAAGCATCGTTGATGGCTACCATTCAGGAGATTGACGATACTGCACGCGAAAAATTCATGTACGCCTTTACACAGGTGCGCGAAAACTTTATCAAGGTATTCCGCTCTCTGTTTAATGAGGAGGATTCATGCGATTTGATTTTGTTAAACCCGGAGCATCCACTGGAATCAGATATCGATATTATAGCTAAACCAAAAGGTAAGCGCCCATTGTCTATCAACCAGCTTTCTGGTGGTGAGAAGACCTTGACTGCTACTGCTATCCTATTCTCGCTTTACCTGTTAAAGCCTGCTCCTTTCTGTATTTTTGATGAGGTTGACGCCCCGCTTGACGATACCAACATCGATAAGTTCAACAACATTATTCGTAAGTTTTCTCAAGAGTCGCAGTTTATTATTGTATCACACAATAAGAGAACTATTGCCAGCACTGACGTTATTTATGGCGTAACCATGGTTGAACAGGGTATTTCGCGCGTTGTGCCTGTTGACTTGCGGGAATTGGCTGATTAAATGCCCTTTTATAAAGGTATGTCATTTCGAGCGATAGCGAGAAATCTATACACGCGCAGACATTGCGCTACATATCCGTGTATAGATTTCTCCCGTTGGTCGAAATGACAGGAAGATTATTTCTTCTTAAAATCCTTATCGTAAACCATTCCTTTAAATTTCTTACTATCTATAGCAATGGCTGCTGCGTTTGATTCATCGATAGAAAATGTTCTTTGTGCATTTAGGCCCTGAACTTTAGGCGCAGTTATAGCGTAGGTGCCTTTTTTCAGATAATTTATGGCATGATGCAATAGTACTTCGGTGGTATCGCCAAATTCTTTGGTAGGGTCGTCATAATCTTTTACGCCCGGATAATCGCTTGATCCCGGCGTCATACCGGTGTAGTAACCACCTTGTCCGGCAGAGTTTTGAGTTTCGAACTCAGGGATATACAATTGATATTTATTAATGTCGATATCAAAGAAGCCGACAGGCTTGCCATAGGTGGTGGTACCAATAAATTGCACATCCATATGTGGGCGAAGTGCGTTCATGGTCAGTTCACTGGCAGAAGCCGTTGATCCGCTCACAATAAAAAACACACGGCTTAAATTCAAAGCACCTTTCTTAGAAAACTTCACGGTATTGGCTGCAACAGAATAATCAACCTGGGCCAGGTTATAAAGCTGATTTTTTGAATCGCGTCGGTATTGGTTGGCCAATAAAGTTTCTTTGTTATTGGTTAGTATGTCATTAAAGTGGTAAGCATACATGGTGGTATTGTTGGCAGAAGCCGGAACAATATAATTATCAATATATTCGGCAGTTGATACATAGCCACCGCCATTGTAACGCAAATCAACTATCAGTTCAGTAACACCCTGTGATTGAAAATAACTAAAAGCCTGGTCAAGTTTCGGATCGGCATTATCGTCAGAAGTAAAGGTATTAAACACCATATAACCCACCACCTTGTTATTTGGAAGCGTTATAGTTTTATAGGTAATAACCGGGTTTACAGTATAATTGGATGCCGCTATGGTTGTAGTAAAAGTAGAAAGGTCATTTCTTTGCAGCGTTAGCGTAACATTTTTAGAATTAAAAATAGCGTTGATTACAAAGTTGGTATTGGTACCCGATGCGCCATCATAGTTAATATTGGTATTACTATTAATGGCTGTAATTTTATAACCACGTTTTATACCTGCAACCTCGGCCGGAGAACCGGGATAAACATATTTTACGCGCAGGTCATTTGTTTCATTGAACAACACAGAGAAACCAAAATCGCCGTTGGTGCCGCCCAATTCGGTTGACACCTGTCCTTCATCTATAAATGAGTATTTGGCTTCGCCCGGCGATGGAGCATAATATTCGTAGGTATTAGTTTGAGATATAGCATTTACTTCGCTTTGTAAAGCATCTAAATCTGAGCTACCGCTAAAGTGCCTCGGATTAAATGTTGAATAAGACGGTATACTGCTATACCAATAATAATCTTCTTTGGCGTATAGATAAACCGAATCTTTTATAAAATCCAAGGTCGACCCGGTTTTTGAAGGGCCATTGCTATTATTATTACCCGAATTATTTTTCTTACAGGCCGCAAAAAGCGCCGCAGCAAACAAAATGCCTAATACAGTTTTTTTCATGTGTATGAATAATATCTTTTTAACGTTACGACACTTGAGTATGTTGTTACTCAAGGTAATTATAAAATTTCTGTTATATTATAATAATCAATTCCCACTGCTTCAGCACATAGCTTACTTTCTTCCGACTGCCCTATCATCACCAAATCGCGACGCTCCAGGCCGTGCTCCTGCATTAATAAATGAATAACATCAGGCTCGGGCATAGGTTTAGTTTCTTCGGCAAAATAACAAGTTAAATATTGCTCCAATCCGCGCCATTCTGTTTGCCTGATCTTATTTAATTGCAAAACCGGGTTACCGTTGGTTACAATGAATATTTTTTTACGATCGACCACGATTTCCTGCAACAGGTCCAGCACTTGCTGATAGATCAATAATTTAAGCGGAAGTTTAACAGTATGCATCAAATGATGAAAGTTAAGGCGATAGTTTTCATCGATGCTGAATTTTTCTTTCACTTTGTCAAATACCCTGTCCTTTCCTTCTGCGTGATAAGTGGCAACCATTAGGTCGGTCATCACTTTAGCATCGAATAATTCGGTATATTCCAGAAAGCTGGCAAACAGATAATAAACCTGAAACAGATAATCTTTTTCGGGATAGATCACATTGTCCAACTCAAAAATAAAGGCCTTCTTGCGTTCGTCTATCTCGTTATATTTCATTCGTATTTATTTGTATATCGTATTCGGCAAATAGCTGTTGGGTTTCCACTAATTGTACGGCCTCACTATTATCCAGTACGTATATAGTTGTAACGCTGTTGTCGAGGCAAAGGGCGAGCATTTGGTGCGCATATGATGGCAACGCAGGGTCAGGCAGCTTGATCAATTTATCAGACAGCATAAACTGCGGCACGTCATGATAATCGCCTAAAATAATATCGTCGATGTTTAATTGACTTTTTACGCTATGCGACTTTGCCGACATAGCTGATGTTATCAGGATACTCACGTTATTGCATTATTAAGCCATCTCTCATCACCACTTTACGGTCAGACACATCGGCCAGGTGTTCATTATGGGTCACTATGACAAAGGTTTGGTTAAATTCATTGCGCAGCTTACCAAACAACTGGTGCAATTCACGGGCATTGGTTGAGTCGAGGTTACCCGATGGTTCATCGGCAAAAATCAAAGCAGGATTATTGATCAAAGCTCGTGCAACAGCTACACGCTGCTGTTCGCCACCAGAAAGTGCATTAGGTTTGTGATGGATACGACTGCCCAGCCCCAACAGATCCAACAGTGCGGTGGCTCGCTTCTCAGCTTCAGGGCGTGATGTACCGGCTATATAAGCAGGGATACAAACATTTTCCAGCGCATCAAACTCGGCCAGCAAATGATGAAACTGAAATATAAAACCAATTTCGCGGTTGCGGAAGTTACTCAGGGCCTTATTGCTTAAACGATTCAGCTCAACATCATTAATGAATAACTGTCCCGAATCAGGCTTATCCAGCGTCCCTAATATATTGAGCAGCGTACTCTTACCTGCACCTGACGCACCGACAATGGTAACGATCTCTCCTTTTTGAACTTCAAAATCAACTCCTTTTAATATTTGAAGCTGACCATATGATTTATTGATAGCTGTTGCTTTAAGCATTTGGTAAAAATAGCGATTAGCCTTGTTTTTGTTGATGATAATTGTGAAGATATTTTATAAAAGTGATTGTATCATGATTTTTATAAAATCAAAGTCAAACTTATCGCTAATCTGTGGTCTCTAATCGTTCAGTTTCGAAACTAAATCATTAGATTTACCGCAAATCTTCGAACAAAATGAATATTCACGAATACCAGGGAAAACAAATACTAAAAAGTTTTGGTGTAAGAGTTCAGGAAGGCATTGTTGCCGATACCCCTGAACAAGCTGTTGAAGCTGCAAAAAAAATGAAGAAAGATTACAACTCAGACTGGGTTGTAGTTAAAGCGCAAATACATGCAGGCGGCCGCGGTAAGGGCGGTGGCGTTAAGCTAGCCAAAAATCTGGACGAGGTTAAGCAAAGAGCTACTGATATTTTGGGTATGCAATTGGTTACCCCTCAAACCGGTCCGGAAGGTAAACTGGTACGTAAAGTATTAATTGCTCAGGATGTTTATTATCCGGGCGAAAGTGCAACTAAAGAGTTTTACATCAGCGTGCTGCTTGACCGTGCAAAAGGTCGTAACATCATTATGTACTCAACCGAAGGCGGTATGGATATCGAAGAAGTTGCTGAGCACACTCCGCACCTGATCTTTAAAGAAGAAATTGATCCAAAAGTTGGTCTGCAAGGTTTCCAAACCCGTAAAATTGCATTTAATCTGGGCTTATCAGGCGATGCATTTAAAGACATGACCAAATTCATAGCTGCTTTATACAAAGCCTATGAGTCGACAGATTCATCTATGTTTGAGATCAACCCGGTACTGAAAACATCAGACAATAAAATATTAGCTGTTGACGCTAAAGTAAACCTGGATGACAACGCACTATATCGTCATCCGGATTATGCTGCTATGCGCGATATTAACGAGGAAGATCCTACCGAGGTTGAAGCCGGTAAATCAAACCTTAACTATGTAAAACTTGATGGTAACGTAGGTTGTATGGTTAACGGCGCCGGTTTAGCAATGGCAACTATGGATATCATTAAATTAGCCGGTGGCGAGCCTGCTAACTTCCTTGATGTGGGTGGTACTGCCAACGCACAAACTGTTAAGGCTGGTTTTAATATTATTTTGAGCGACCCGAATGTTAAAGCTATCCTGATTAACATCTTTGGCGGTATTGTTCGTTGCGACCGTGTTGCTCAAGGTGTTATTGATGCTTATAAAGAGATCGGTAATATTCCGGTTCCAATCATCGTGCGCTTACAAGGTACTAACGCTAAAGAAGCTAAAGACCTTATTGATAACTCTGGTTTGAAGGTTTACTCAGCTATACTGTTAAAAGAAGCAGCCGAATTGGTTAAGCAAGTTTTAGCATAATATAAACACACAATATTTATATTTAAAAAAGGGGCTTTAAGCCCCTTTTTTATTGGTTAAACGCCAAACAAACCCCCTATTTATCAAGTTATTTAGTAACCAATATTAGCCGGCCAAATAAATTACAATTAAATTACATGTTTAAACATGTATTGTTATTATATTTGTCCTATAATTTAAAACAATCAAAATCATGGCAACAACAAAATGGGTATTAGACCCAATGCACTCAGAAGTACAATTTAAAGTAAAACACTTAGTTATTTCAACTGTGACCGGCTCATTCAAAAGCTTCGAAGGTAGCCTGGAAACTGAAAATGACAACTTTGCTAATGCTAGCATCAGCTTTTCATTAGACGTAAATAGCATCGATACTCATCAGGAAGCTCGCGATAATCACTTAAAATCGGCAGAATTTTTTGATGCAGATCAATATCCTACTATCACTTTCAAATCAACCTCATTTGACGGCGAAGACCTTAAAGGCGATTTGACTATCAAAGGCATTACCAAACCTGTAACATTAGAAGTTGAGCATGGCGGTACTGCTACAGATTTTTATGGTAACACTAAAGCTGGTTTCGAAGTAACCGGTAAAATTAACCGTAAAGAGTTTGGCTTAACCTGGGACGGTGTAACCGAAGCCGGTTCAGTTGTTGTTGGTGAAGACATTAAATTGATCATCAACGTACAATTTGCTAAACAAGCGTAATTGGATTTTGGAAGTCGGGATTTTCGATTTCGGATTTATAATATATAGCTAAATGCTATACGACAAATGCAATCTCACAATTTGGGGTTGCATTTGTTGTATATTGCAGGAACCAAATCCAAAATCAAAATTTCGAAATCCGAAATAAAGTCTATGCTACTAAAAATCTACCCTGAAAATCCAAACCCTAAAGCTATTGAACAGGTAGTTGAAGTGCTGCGCAAAGGTGGCCTTATCATCTATCCTACCGATACTGTTTATGGTTTAGGCTGCGATATAACGAATCACCGGGCTATTGAGGCTATTTGCAAGATCAGGAACATCAAGCCGGATAAAGCAAATCTTTCATTTATATGCTACGATCTGAGCCACATATCAGATTATATTAAACCAATAGATAATAGCACCTTCCGCGTATTGAAAAAAGCTTTACCGGGTCCGTTTACTTTTATTTTTAATGCCAGCCACAATGTACCCAAGCTATTAAGTACCAACAAGAAGACCGTAGGTATCCGCGTTCCTGATAACGACATCGCCCGCTGTATCGTGAAAGAATTGGGTAATCCGATAGTTTCTTCGTCAATTCGTGATGACGACGAAATCATCGAATACTCAACCGACCCGGAATTGATCCACGAGAAATACCAAGATCTGGTAGATATTGTGATTGACGGCGGTTATGGCGATAATGTGGCGTCAACCGTTGTTGATTGCACTTCGGGCGATTTCGAGATTATCCGTGAAGGTAAGGGGGATTTGGAGCAATATTTATAAATCCCTTTTAAATGTCATTTCGACCAACGGGAGAAATCTATACATAAGCTGATGAAATGCGTAACTGTCTGTGTATGGATTTCTCGCTATCGCTCGAAATGACATCATTGATAAATACTATTACGGCCGTATATTTCTCACAAATGCCGGAATCTTCTCCAAATAGTTATCCTCTTCCAACAACTTCACAAACTTACTGCCTACAATAGCGCCATTAGCGTATTCGCAGGCTTTGGTAAACGTTGCATTGTCTGAAATACCAAAACCAATAATGGTTGGATTCTTCAATTCCATAGCTTTAACGCGAGCATAGTAAGCTTCAATAGTGTCAGACACATTCAGGCTGCCGCCGGTGATGGATGACGAGGAAAGCAAATAAATAAAACTATTACTCAACTCATCAATTTTGCGGATGCGCTCAGGGGACGTTTGCGGTGTTACCAGGAATATATTGCTCAGGTTATTGTCCTGAAAATGTTTAGCGTACAGGGTTTCATACTCGTACATCGGCAGGTCGGGCACGATGATGCCGTCTACTCCCACCGCTGCAGCTTCTTTACAAAAACGCTCTATGCCATATTGAACAATCGGATTAACATAGCCCATTAATAAAATGGGGATGCTTATGCGCTTGCGCAGGTCTTTCAGCTGTTCAAACAAAACCTTCAAGGTCATGCCATTATCCAGCGATTGCTGCGAACTGTTCTGGATAGTCGGCCCATCAGCTACCGGATCTGAGTATGGGAAACCTACTTCCAGGAAATCCACGCCGGCTTTTTCCAAAGCCTCAGCTATATCCAGCGTAGTATTCAGCTCAGGATAACCAGCTGTATAATAGATTGACAGTAAATTATTTTTTTTGGTAGCGAAAAGTTGGTTAAGCCTGTTCATTGTTAGTTGATAGATAATGGTTCATAGTTCATAGTAGGTATGGAGTCACAACAATCAATTGCTATAAACCATCAACCATGATCCATGAACATCTTAATAATTAAAATATTTTATATAGGTGTTCAAATCCTTATCTCCGCGTCCCGACAGACAGATCACCACGTTATCGTCTTTCTTAAATTTCATTTTCTCCAGCTGGGCCAAAGCATGTGCCGACTCAATAGCCGGGATAATACCTTCTAACTGACAGCATAACAAACCTGCATTCAAAGCTTCATCGTCAGTAACCGCGGCATATTGAGCACGCTTAATTTTATACAGATGCGCATGTTGCGGGCCGATACCTGGATAATCTAAACCGGCAGACACCGAATAAGGCTCAACAACCTGACCATCTTCAGTCTGCATCAAAATGGTGCGACTACCATGCAATACGCCTTCTTTACCCAGGAAAGTTGTAGCTGCCGAATGACCGCTATTTACACCTTTACCTGCTGCTTCAACGGCAACGAGTTTCACGCCTTCATCATCCAAAAAATGGTAGAACATACCCATTGCATTACTGCCACCGCCTACACAGGCCATTACATATTCAGGTAACTCTTTACCGGTATGTTCTAGTAATTGTTTTTTGGTTTCTAATGATATGATAGATTGAAAGCGCGCTACCATATCCGGATATGGATACGGGCCCACTACCGAACCGATGATATAATGTGTATCAACCGGATTAGCTATCCAGTCGCGCAGGGCTTCGTTGGTAGCATCTTTCAGAGTTTTGCTGCCTGACGTTGCAGGGACCACCTTTGCGCCCAGCATTTTCATACGGGCCACATTTGGCGCCTGGCGCTCCATATCAATCTCGCCCATATAGACTACACACTCTATACCTTTCAATGCACAAACCGTAGCGGTGGCCACACCATGCTGACCGGCACCTGTTTCAGCTATAATACGTTTTTTACCCAGACGCTGAGCCAATAATATCTGCCCGATAGCATTATTAATCTTGTGCGAACCGGTGTGGTTCAAATCCTCGCGCTTCAGGAAAATATTAGCGCCATATTTCTCAGAATAGCGTTTAGCGTGATACAACGGAGAGGGCCTGCCTACATAATCTTTTAAAAGCTGATCAAACTCGGCTTTAAAATCGGCATCATTCAGAATTTTTAAATATCGCTGCCTTAATTCTTCCACATTCGGATATAGCATCTCCGGCACGTATGCACCACCAAAATCGCCGTAATATCCTTGTTCGTTAACTCCGTACTTCATGCGTGTTATCTTGTTTTATCAGGCTAAAGGCCTGTTTTAATTTTTCAATGTCTTTTAATCCGGGTTCAATTTCAAACTTGCTGTTTAAATCAACCCCATAAAATTGCGGATGCGTGATCTTACTGATCTGATCCAAATTATCCAAACTTAAACCTCCGCTTAAAAAGAACGGAACGTCTAAGTTATATTTATTTAAAATATCCCAGTTAAAGGTTTTGCCTGAGCCGCCGTGTGCGTCAGTCTTGGTGTCAAACAAAAAGTAATCTACTTTGCCCAGGTAATCGTTCAATTGATCAAAGTCAAAATCCTCGTTTACCCCAAAAGCTTTCAGTACCTGTACTTTGCCTTTAAATCGCGCAGCAAACTCAGGCGATTCACTGCCATGTAGCTGCACTGCACTAAAACCGTATTTGTCGATCAAAGCTTCGATCTGTTCTGCGCTTTCATTTACAAATACGCCCGTTTTTACAATGTCCGGAGATAATGCAGCCAAAGCACCTGCATCCAAATCGCCCATAAAACGTGGCGAGCGGCCGTAGAAGATAAAGCCCATATATTGTGGGCCCAGCGCTTCTATTGCCTGGATGTTGTCAGGATATTTTAGTCCGCAAATCTTTATTTTCATTTTAATTATTGATTAATGCTTTAAAGCTTTTTAGTGCTTTTTTACTCATTAAAGAGGCTTCTGCTTCATAAAAACAATCGGCGAATGATTTTTCAGGATTAATGGTCTGAATAGCCAATGCCGCATTTGCTAATACCACATTACTTTGCTCGGTAGTTGCCTCATCATTCAGCACACGCATAAATATCGCTGCCGACTCATCAACCGTTGTGCCGCCTGTTATTTTTGACGGATTTACTTTTTCAAAGCCTAATTCTGTCAATTTATTAACTTTTTCGCCTTGCGGGGTGAAAGTCTTGAAATCGCAGGTCAATGAAATCTCATCATAGCCTTCTAAAGCGTTCAAGATAGTATATTTTTTATCAGAGCGCTGATACAAATAAGCGTACATCCGCGCCAGCTCTAAATTATAAACACCCACCATTTGGTTTTTCGGCTTCGCCGGATTTACCATCGGCCCCAGCATATTAAAGAAAGTCTTCACCCCCAATTCACGGCGGATGGGCGCAACAGTCTTCATCGCCGGGTGAAACAAAGGCGCGTGCAGAAAACAAATATTAGCTTCGTCCAGGTTTCTTTTTAGCGTGTCTAGATCATTGGTGAATTTATAACCCAGATACTCCATCACGTTTGAAGAACCACAGCCTGATGACACACCATAGTTACCATGCTTAGCCACCTGATATCCGGCCCCTGCCACAACAAACGACGCCAGGGTTGAAATATTAAAAGTATCCTTACCATCGCCGCCGGTACCGCAAAGATCAATCAGTTCATTGGTTCCCAGATCAACCGGCAAACATAAATCTATCATGGCATCTCTGAAACCCTCTAACTCAGACACCGTTATAGTACGCATACAATAGGCAATCATAAAAGCGGTAATCTGCGAGTTGTTGAACTGCCCCTGCGAAATAAGCGTCAGGATGTCTTTGGCCTGATCGCGGGTGAGCGATTTGTTCTCAAAAAGATGGTTAAGTATTTGTTTCATATTGCCCGGCTGTAGGATTTTATTTGATTAATGACTGTTAAACGTTATAACAAAAAAGGGTTACCATAGGCAACCCTTTTCAATATTATTTTTATAACAGGAGTATGCCTTACGATATTAATCGTTAAGCCACCACCAATTATTTAACATTTTCGAAATCATTATAGCGCAAATATGGAAATAGTTTTTTCTAAAAGCAAGCAGAATAATATTTTTACAAAAAGTTGATAACTCAACTTTCTAATAACAACAAATGGCCATACACAAAAGAAAATTTAATCCAGAAGACGATCTGGGCTTTGGTACCAAAGCGGTGGTAAAAACCCAGCGCCTTATTAACCAGGACGGCTCTATTAACGTAAAGCGCAAAGGGATACCTTTCTTTAATACCGCCAATACCTACCACACGCTTATTACCATGAACTGGCTAAGTTTTTGGCTGGTGGTGCTTGCGGGATATCTGGTTGCCAACATTATTTTTGCACTTATTTATGTGGCGCTTGGGCCGGGCACGCTGGATGGCACCGAAGGTACTTCCTTGTTTTACCGGTTTATGGATGCCTTTTTCTTTTCGGCGCAAACCTTGTCAACGGTGGGTTATGGGCATATCAGTCCGAAAGGTTTAACGGCCAACACAGTTGCGGCTTTTGAGTCGATGATAGGTTTGCTGGCTTTTGCTTTGGCTACAGGTTTGTTATACGGACGTTTCTCAAAACCATCGGCCAAAATTAAGTATAGTAAACATTTGCTGGTTGCTCCCTATCAAAATGGTAAGGGATTGATGTTCAGACTAACCAATCTGCGTCACAATATCCTGATCGATTTGAGTATGGAGGTGATCTTTTCTTATAACGAAGAAGTTAATGGCAAATTAGAGCGTCGTTTTGTATCCTTGCCTTTAGAACGTAAAAAGGTTAGCGTACTAACATTAAGCTGGACAGTTGTACATCCGCTGGATGATGACAGTCCGTTAAAAGATATGACACCCGAAGATCTGGAAAACTCGGGCGCAACCTTTGCCGTACTACTAAAAGCTTTTGACGATACCTTCTCACAAACGGTACACTCGCGCACCTCATACATGTATGACGAAATGGTTTGGGGAGCCAGATTCCGACCTGCATTTGACAGAGATGAAGATGGAAGATTAATGCTGAATCTGGACAAGATAGACGACCACGAGTTGGTTGAATTGTCCTGATCCAAAAATGACATAAAAGTCAGAAAATGGCGATCCAAAGTGATCCATATTTTGGAAGACAATTTTATAAACAGGTAATTTCCAATTACTTACTATTTTCACACCGATCCAACTGATCCAAAGTGATACACATTCACGCGTGGATCACTGGCTACATTTACCGTAACAGCGGGTCTTTCTCTTTAGCAAATACATTGTAAACCAGCTTATCTAACACTGCCGGAAATATCTTGCTTAACAAAACAGTTAACCTACCCTGACCGGTCATAATCAATGTGCGGGTGCGATTCTCTACGCCATCGGCAATGCGTTTGGCAACTTCTTCAGACGTCATCATCTTCTCTTCATGCATAGAGCTTTCGCCCTGCCGGTTACCCTCTTTATTTAAAGCAGTATTGCGGATATTTGACGCCGTGAAGCCCGGGCAAGCTGTCATTACATGCACACCGGTTTTAAGATTCTCAACACGCAATGAGTCCAGGAAACCGTTCATCGCAAATTTAGAAGCCGAATAGCCTGTACGGCCAGGTAAACCTTTATAACCCGCAATAGATGATACGCCGACTATTGAACCTTGTGCCCTGGTAATTTCAGGCAACGCATATTTGGTACAATAAACCACGCCCCAAAAGTTTACATCCATCAAAGTTTTTAATACTTGTACATCCACATCTTTAAACAATGCGCGCATGGATATACCGGCATTATTGATCAACACATCAATCTGGCCAAAGGTTAATTTAGCCTGATTGATCAAATGCTGACAATCGCTTTCTAAAGTAACATCGCATTGTACAGCCAGGGCTTTGATAGTGTATTGCTCCTGCAGTTGCTGTGCTATTTCGCATAACGTTACATATTGCCTGGCAGCTAATACCAATGTAGCGCCCCTGCGGGCAAATTCATGAGCTAATGATTTACCAATGCCCGACGAGGCACCGGTGATAATAACGATCTTATTGTTCAACTTCATAAGCAGCCGGGTATACCTGCATGCCTTCTATTTTTATTTCAGGCAGTCTGAACAGGTATTTAGCCGCGAAGATAAGCATAGCACCATAAAAATTCTTTATGTATTGCCAGCTAAATTTAGGTGTATTATCGGTTTTTAAGTTGATGATATAAGTTTTCGGGAAATAGAAATTCTTATACCCCGCCAAACGCATACGATATGACAGATCAATATTGTATCCATATTGCATGAAGCGTTCATCAAACGATCCAATATCGCTTAAAACCGATTTGCGGATTAGCATAAATGCGTCATTCAAAATATCAATTTCTGAAGTTTGGAACTCCTCAACCCAAGCTTTATGATTGCGATCTGACAGGCGTGTTTTTTGAAAATTCTTGGCAAAGCCTATCATTTTAAAGAAAGTGATCCATGGCTTGGTCAGTCCGCGGTTTGATTCCGGCTGGAAGCTACCTTGTGCACCCAACATCCTGACACTTAATCCACTGGCTTCAGAATGGTTGTCCATAAACTCCAGTACTTTACCTAAAGTCTCTTTGCCGCAAATAGTATCCGCATTGACCAGTAAAACGTACTCTCCTCTGGACACCTCGATACCCTGGTTGGCAGCTTTGGCAACACCCCGATTGGTATTGTTGACTATTAATCTTACTTCAGGAAAGTCGGCATGAAGCATCTCGACCGAGCTATCGGCTGATGCGTTATCAATCACAATAAACTCACAATCAACCTCAGTAGAGGCTTTAATTAAAGAATTAAGCGCAATTTTAAGCAAATCACAGCGGTTGTGATTAACTATGATTATCGATAGTTTCATACTTACCTGGATAAAGAATTTTCATACGGAACACGTGTAGCGATAGACCGACCTAAGGTAATCTCGTCGACGTACTCCAATTCTCCTCCAAAGGCTATGCCACGGGCGATAGTTGAGATACTAATGTTAAACTGTTTTAATTTTTTGTGCAGATAGAAGATTGTCGTATCGCCTTCCATAGTAGCGCTTAAAGCAAAAATCACTTCTTTAACCTCATTATTTTTCAAACGCTCAACCAGCGAATCAACTTGTAGGTCAGACGGCCCAACACCATCCATTGGGGAAATTAATCCCCCAAGTACATGATACACACCGTTGTACTGACTGGTATTTTCAATAGCCATTACGTCGCGGGTGTCTTCAACAACACAAATCAGGCTATGGTCGCGTTTGGATGATGAGCAGATCTCGCACACGCGCTGGTCTGATATATTATGGCAAACCTCGCAAAAGCGAATCTCTTCGCGCAATTTGGTTATTGCGCCGCTAAACTTTTGCACCTCTTCTTTATCCTGATTAAGCAGGTGCAACACCAAACGCAGCGCAGTTTTCTGCCCCACTCCCGGTAATTTAGCAAACTCTGCCACCGCATTTTCCAACAACTTTGACGAAAAGTTCATATTGCGAATGTAAAAAATAATAGTTAAATCGCCGTAGTCCGATTGAGATTGATTCCATAACTTGTCATTGTGCGGCCTGTGTTTAAACCAACCACATCATTACCAGGAACGAAGCAATCTCTGCGCGACAGGTTAACAAATTTAATAGCAAGTGTAGAGATTGCTTCGTTCCTCGCAATAACGCGTGGGGATAATTATAACAGCTCAAAACTATGTCTCCAGGAATACTTTTATCTTTTATTATCGGTTATTTCCTCGTCCTTTTAGTCATCTCATGGCTAACCTCCCGTAAATCATCAGACAACGATACCTTTTTCGTAGCCAATCGAAATTCTAAATGGTACCTGGTTGCTTTTGGGATGATAGGCACCGCCCTCAGTGGTGTGACATTCATTTCAGTCCCCGGCAAAGTTGGCGCCCCAACCGGCGATCAGTTTGCTTACTTTCAATTTGTATTGGGTAATGCCGCCGGCTTTATCATCATCGCCACCGTGCTGCTGCCTTTATATTATCGCATGAAGCTGACCTCTATCTATAGCTATATTGAGCATGCCTTAGGTACATGGAGCTATAAAACCGCAGCAGGCATATTTTTGATTAGCCGGGTTATTGGGTCGGCTTTCAGGTTATATCTGGTGGTGATTGTCTTACAGAAATTCATATTTGATAGCTATGGCGTGCCATTCGCAGTTACCGTATTGATCTGTTTATTGCTGATATGGGCTTATACCTTTAAAGGCGGATTAAAAACCATCATCATAACTGATAGCTTGCAGACGCTGTTCCTTGTTTCATCGGTTTTTCTGTCGATATTCTTTATCTGCCGAAGTCTGAACGTTAACATATTTGAAGCTGCTGACATGATCAAAAACAGCAGTTACTCCAAGATATTCTTCTTTAACGATTTCATGAGCAGCCATTTTCACTTTACCAAGCAGTTTTTAGGTGGCTTGTTTATCACCGTTGGGATGACCGGTTTAGATCAAGACCTGATGCAGAAAAACCTGAGCTTGTCAAACATCCGCGAAGCGCAAAAAAACATGTTCAGCTTTACCGGGGTATTTGTGGTGATCAACATCTTCTTCCTAAGTGTCGGCGCGCTGTTGTATATGTACGCAGTTAAAAATGGTATTACTGTCGCCAAAACAGATTACCTATACCCTACCATCGCTTTAAAATATCTGGGTATAGTGCCGGCTATTGTGTTTATGCTGGGCCTAACTGCTGCTACATTTGCAACCACCGATTCAGCCCTAACTGCTTTAACGACTTCTTTTTGTGTCGACTTTTTAAACTTTAATAAGGGCAAAGACGTCAATAGTAAAAAGATGGTCAAGGTACGCCATTACGTGCATGTTGCGTTTTCGGGATTGATGTTGTTAACTATCATCATATTCAATGCTATTAATAACGATGCTGTGGTGAGCGCAATTTTCAAGGTGGCATCATATACTTACGGACCGTTGCTGGGGCTTTACTCCTTCGGTCTGTTTATGGGTTCAAGACAAGTCAGAGATAAACTGGTGCCGTTTATTTGTGTTATATCTCCGGCGATATGTTTTTACCTGAGCACACACTCGGCCGAACTATTTGATTATACTTTTGACAACGAACTTATCCTGATAAACGGATTAATTACATTTATAGGCTTACTGATTACATCGAGTCCTAAAGTTAGGAAGACTGAAACTCAGGAAGCCGCTATTTAACAAAAGATCGAAAAGATCGCTTATATCAAACAACTTCCGGGATCCCGATTTATCGGCCTTCGGATTAAATAAAAAACAATGACTGGTGAAGAAAAAATAAGACACGCGTTTGAAAACAAAGACTGGCAGGAAATTAAAGTAACCGATTCCTGGCAGATATTTAAAATAATGGCCGAATTTGTCGACGGCTTTGAGAAACTGGCTAAAATTGGCCCCTGCGTATCTATCTTTGGGTCGGCACGTACCAAAAACGATAACCCATACTATAAATTAGCTGAAGATACCGCCCGCCTGCTTACCGAGCGTGGCTATGGTGTAATATCAGGCGGCGGTCCCGGTATTATGGAAGCTGCTAATAAGGGTGCTTACGAAGCCGGAGGTAAATCGGTAGGCTTAAATATAGAGCTGCCGTTTGAACAATTCCACAACAAATATATCGACCGCGATAAGGTATTGCAGTTTGACTATTTCTTTGTACGCAAAGTAATGTTTATGAAATACTCGCAGGGTTTTATTGTGTTGCCAGGCGGCTTTGGTACACTGGATGAATCGTTCGAGGCAATCACCCTTATACAGACTGGCAAAATTGCCCGCTTCCCTATTGTATTTGTAGGCGTTGAGTATTGGAAAGGATTATTCGAATGGATTACCGACAAAATGCTGAACCAGGAGCACAACATTCATCCGGATGATTTGAATCTGTACCGCGTGGTTGACACCGCCGAAGAAGCCGTTGAGCATATCTTCCGTTTCTATGACAAGTACGTTTTGAAACCGAACTTCTAAACAAGAATACTATCATTTTAAGGGCGATATTAATTATCGCCTTTTTTGTTTTGGTCAACCTCTGTTAACAAAATCACCTTCTCGGCAAATTATTTAATAATTATTTAATCAGTATTTATGCGTGTTTTATTTATTTTGCAAGAATGAACCAACCTGTAAAATCAAAGAAAGAAGCAGCCCTGGGCTTCATATTTGTAACCTTACTTATTGATA